>NNBV01000717.1_pt1 | contig 103144 bp, 92 predicted proteins | sample 1173771 | NCBI WGS metagenome assembly NNBV01 (sample SAMN07173938, study PRJNA388173) | plant metagenome | isolation source: symbiotic tissue sample KVS11 | place: Norway: Troms, Kvaloya island | reverse complement strand
ATGCGGCTCATCCTCGACGAGATCTGCGCGGCGCCCAAGGTGCCGCTGCACGTGCCGATGCCGCAAGACCCGAGGCTGCTGCGCATCTGCCGCGCGCTGCTGGACGACCCGGGCAACGATGGCGATTTGGAATACTGGGCGCGCCATGGTGCGCTGGGGCGGCGCACGCTCACGCGGCTGTTCCGTGACGAGACTGGCATCACCTTCACGATGTGGCGCCAGCAGCTGCGGTTGATGGAGGCATTGCGCCGGCTCGCTATGGACACGCCGGTGACCACGGTGGCGATGGACCTGGGCTATGAAAGCCCAAGTGCATTCACTGCGATGTTCCGGCGGGTGATGGGCAAGACGCCCAAGCATTACCTGGGGCGGTGCGATTCGGACATGGGGTGAGGAGGTAAGGGGAGCCATGGGTTTGCGTGTGGCGCTCGCTGCACGCTCTCGCCTTCCTTGTCGTGCCCCGCCAAAGCACTGCCGCAATAATCCGCAATGCCTTCCATCTCCTTCGGCCCGCTCCCCACCGAATGCCTGTTCGACGAAACCCTGCACATCACCGTGCACGGGCTGATGCCGGGTCAGCAGATCAAGCTCCACGCGCTGGGCGCCGGGCCTGCGGGAACCGTGCTGGCCTCGCAAGCGAGCTTTCACGCGGGCGCCGCAGGCGACGTGGACTTGTCCCGCGATGCGCCTGCAGCCGGCGACTACGCGGGCGTGGACGCGATGGGTTTGTTCTGGTCCCGCTCGGCGCGGCCGGCCGCCGACGTGCCGCTTGCCATGCTGTGCGGGGACGACCCCATGACCGTCGTGCTCGTCGTCGAAAGCGAGTCCGCCGCGCCAGTCACGCACAGCATTCGCAGGCGCTATTACGACGCTTCTGTCGCATTGCGCAAGGTGCGCGAAGAGGGACTCGTCGGCAGCCTTTTCGCGCCGCTGGCACCCGGGCGCCACCCTGCGGTGTTGGTCGTGGGCGGCTCGGGTGGCGGCGTGCAGTGGTCGCAGGAAATGGCCGCGCTGCTGGCATCGCATGGGTACGTGGCGCTGGCACTGGCTTACTTCGGTGCCGAGGCGCTGCCGCCTACGCTGGATCGGATCCCTCTGGAGTACTTCGGCAAGGCCATCGCCTGGCTCGCGCGGCAGGACCAGGTCGACCCCGAGCGCATCGCCGTGTCGGGCGCTTCCCGGGGCGGTGAGCTGGCGCTGCTGCTGGGGGCGACGTTTCCCGCCATCCGGGCGGTGGTGGCCTATGTGGCCAGCGGCATCGTCGGGCCCGCCTATCCGCCGAGCGGGCACTCGGCCTGGACGCTCGGCGGCAAGGACGTGCCGTACGCCGATGTCATGCCGCTCGCCCAGTGGAACGAGGCCGTCGCACAAGGGCGTGTCGACCCCGACAGCTTCGACTGGTACCTGCTTCCGCTCCAGGACAGCGCCTTGGTGGAAGCCGCCTCGGTCCGTGTGGAGAACATCCAGGGGCCGGTGTTGTTGATCAGCGCTCAGGACGACCGCATCTGGCCCTCCGCCGCGCTGACCGAATTTGCAGTGGCCCGCCTGCAGCGCAAGGGCTTCGCTCATTCCGTCGAACACCTCTCGTATGCCGACGCGGGCCACAGCCTTGGATGGCCGAACGTGTCCACCATGTCGACGCGCTTCACGCACCCTGTATCGGGTGAAGCGCAGAACCTTGGCGGTTCGCCGGCCGGCACGGCCCGCGCCCGGGAAGAGTCATGGCGCAGGATGCTGGCGTTCCTGCGAGACAAGCTGTAGACGGGCCGGGCCATACAGGCGGAGCGCGACAAGGTCAATGTCGCATCGCTCAGCCGAACAGTCTCCTCATCCACCCCTGCTTCGCCTGCCCGCCCGGCCGCCCCTGCAGCAGCTCCTTGCCGACCTGCTCCGTGACGATGCGTTCCGCCGAAGACGCGGTGCTGTGCAGATGCGCTTTCACGACAGGCACATAGGCGCCGTCTTCGTGCCGGATGTGGTTGAACAGCCACCGCGACAGCATGGCGTGAAGCTCCGTGAGCACCGGCTCGCCGCCCTCGAAGCGCGCCTGAAACTCGACCACGCGCCGCACGAAGATCTCATGCACCTTCTTGTGCGGCGTGCAGAACGGATAGCCGGCGTCGTCGAGCATGGCCTCCTCGAACGCGAAATGCGAGGCGGTGTAGTCGATGGTTTCCTCGATGATGCGGCCGACGGTGCGCTGGTCGTTCGTCAGCCGGGCGTCGTCCAGCGCATTGATGTACTGAACGATGCGCTGGTGCTGGGTGTCGATCTCATGGATTCCGGTATTGAGTTCGTTCTTCCACACGAGATGCGCCATGATGTCAAAGTCCAGATTTCAAGAGAGAGCGCGCAGTATCGATGTGCGAAGGACGCGCTCTTTTGATCTGAATCAAGGGCGTGGTTAAGGCCGTTGCGAAAGTTGGAAGCGCCGATGCGGGCCCGACGAAAGAAGCGGCCCGGAAACAATGCGAACGGGGTCGGCCTACCTGCAATGCAACGCAAACATCCGGTCGTTCGCCCGCCTGCGCTCGTCCTTGAGGCGGTCTTGCTCGAACGCCGGTTGCGGCTGACGTGCGGCAGCGTCGATTGAAGCGATCAACGCCTTGAAGTCAGCGCATGCCGAGTTCGGTGTGTCGACATTCATCGCCATGCGCCGTTCGTGTTCCGCAACGGACTGCGCGATCACGCTGTTGCGATTCAATGAGGCCTGCCTTGCATCGTCTGTCATGCCGTCGGCCAGGTTGCTGTCTGGCTGCACCGCCACTTGCGCGGCCCGGGTGCCGATGGGGCAGGCACCGTCCGAATAGGCGATGGCGCCTGAGGCCGAGGTGCATTTGGAGAAGCGCTGCACGCGCGGGGCGGACGCCGGGTCTGGCCGCCGTGCGTCTTGCTGCGTCAGCGGTTCCGTTTGCGACGGGGCGACCGGCGCGGCCTGTCGCCTTTGCGGGTCGCGCAGTGGGTTCACGCCGGGCCATTTGTCGAATGCCAGGTAAGCCAGGCTCCCCAGCACGAGCGCCACCACAATTCCAAAGAGGAGCCACATTCGGTCGACCGACTTCGAGGGCCGCAGCGACTGCTCCCATGCCGCCATCGCATGGTCGGCCTTGTCCAGCAAAGGGTCGCGAGAGTTCTCGTTGCGCATGCGGTTGAATGTCCTGTGGTTCACGTGCCGCCGACGGCAGTGGCGGGAGCGGAGGATACCGGCATGGCGCCTGGCCCATCGACGCTGACAGCGCACCGACCGCGCGCAAATGGTCAAGGACATAATTGTGACCCGATGAAACTTTCCTCTCCCGCCTTGTCCGCCACGCCGTGTGCATCACCGTGCGGGTCGCAAGAGCGGGGCGACACGAGGGGTGGCCGCGCGGGCCGTTGGCGATGCGGCGGCTGGGTCGCCAGTCTGTGGCTGGTGCTGCTGTGCGGCTTTCTGGCCTGCGCCCATGCCGAAGAGCCATCGGCGCAGCGCAACGACGCGCTCCACATCACGCGGGCCGAACTGCTCTCCGTTCCCGGCACCGGCTACACCGCCCCGCCGCAGCACGTCAAAGATGCAGCGCTGCCTCAGGAAGGCTGGAGGGAAATTGCGCTCCCCTACACGGCCGGGCGCGACCTGCTCCCCACCCCCTCAGGGGCGGTGCGCACCGTTACCGACTGGTATCGCATCGACGTGACCGGCCTGGCACCCTCCACGCAAGCTGTGCAATCCACGCAGCCGCTGCTGCTCTACCTCGCCCGCTGGAAAACGCTGGGCCACATTGCGGTGTACGGCGACGGCGTGTTGCTCTACCAGTCGCACGGCAGCCCCGTGCACAACGGCTACAACCATCCGCTGCTGCTGCCCTTGAACGCCACCGCGCATGCGCCGCCGCCGTCGTCGGTGCTGATTCGCGTCGACCGCCTGCGCAGCAGCGGAAGCGGGTTCTCGACCGTGTGGGTGGGCGGCGAAGGCGCGTTGAGCTGGCGCTACCAGGTGCGCCAGTTGCTGCAGGTGGAGCTGCCCTTCATGGGCAGCGCGGCGTTTTTGGCGGTCGGCCTGTTCGCGCTCGCGGTGTGGCTGCGCAAGCGGCGCGAATCGTTGTACCTGCTGTTCTTTGCGATCTCCGCGCTCGCCTTCTTGCGCATGCTGCACTACTACGCGGGCGGCAACTACATGCCCGTGTCGGACGACTGGTTCGAGTGGCTCACCGTGGCCAGCCTGCTGTGGCTGATCGTGCTCATCCACCTGTTCCTGCAGCGCCTGCACCAGCAGCCTTCGCCGTGGCTCACCCGCCTGGCGCTGGTGCTCACGCTGGCCTGCAACGTGACGACGCTGCCGCATGTGTCGAAGTCCATCGTCAGCCTCTACCTGTTCACGCCGCTGCTCAACCTCATGGTGCTGCCGGTGGCCGTGCTGATCTTTGCGGTGAACCTGCGCAAGGCCTTGCGCGCGCAGTTGCCCGAAGGGCGCATGGTGGCGGGCTGGACGGTGTTTGCCGTGGTGTTCACCTCTTACGACGGCCTGTTGCAGAACAACCTGGTGAGCCCGGAGAGCGTCTACACCTCGCCTTACGCGATCATCGGGCTGTTCTTCCTGTTCTCTTACATCATGTTCCAGCGCTACACCGGCGCATTCGCCGAGGTGGCGCGGCTGAACACCGGGCTGGCCCAGCGCCTGCAGGCGCGCGAGGCCGAGCTGGAGCAAAGCTACCAGCGGCTGCGCGTCATCGAGAACCAGAACATGCTGAGCGCCGAGCGCCGCCGCCTCATGCAGGACATGCACGACGGGCTGGGCTCCACGCTGATCAGCGCCATTCGCTCGGTGGAGCGCGGCACCATGAGCGACGCGGAGATTGCGGTCGTGCTCAAGGGCTGCATGGAAGACCTGAGGCTGGTGATCGACTCCATGGACAGCGTGGACACCGACCTGCTTCTGCTCCTGGCCACGCTGCGCTTCAGGCTGGCGCCGCGCATCGAAGGCGCGGGTGTCTCGCTGCGCTGGGAGGTGCAGCCCGTGCCCTCGCTGCCGTGGCTGGACCCGAACAGCGCGCTGCACATTCTGCGCATCACGCAGGAGTGCATTGCCAACGTGCTGCGCCACACGCAGGCCACCACCATCGGCGTGAGCACCGCCACGGTGGACGAGGGCGTGTGCGTTCTCATCGAAGACAACGGCGCGGGCTTTTCGGTGGAAGAGGCCCTGCGCCGAGGCGGCCGGGGCATGCACAACCAGCAGCGGCGCGCGCAGGCCATCGGCGGGACGGTGCGCTGGGAGTCGGGCAGCACCGGCACGCGCTTCATGCTGTGGCTGCCGCTGCGGCGCGAGACGGATGTGCAGAAGGTGCTGGCGCCTTTCTAAGCCCCGGCCGGGCGCGGCGGTGTCAGCCGGTGCGGTTCACCCCACACCACCGCGCCATGAACACCGCCAGCACCGCCGTTACCTGCATCACGCTGTCGATCGACACCCACTCGTCGATGCCGTGGATGTTGGCCCCCCCCGAGGGCCCGTAGCAGATGGCCGGCGTGTCCCCGTAGAGGTTGAAGAACTTCGCATCGGTGGTGCCGGTGAAGGCCGTGGGCGTCAGCACCTTGCCCACGATGTCCTGGTGGCAGCGGGACAGCGCGGCCACGATGGGCGCGTCCGCCGGCACCTCGCAGCCGTCGGCCTGGAAGCCCTCGTACACGATCCTGTAGCTCAGCGCGGCATGGGCGGGGTGCGCCTCGTAGGCGGCGGCCAGCAGGGCTTCGACCTCGGCCTTCACCTTGTCCACCTTCATGTCGGGGTAGAAGCCCAGGCGCACGTCGGCGCGGCAGGCCGAGGGCACCGATGAGGCCCATTCGCCGCCGGTGATCTTGCCCAGGTTGAAGTTCACCGGATGGTTGTGGTGCGCGAACGAGCGGTAGCGCGCGCTGGGTGCGTTCCATTTCTCTTCGAGCTTCTTCAGCTCGCCGAAAAGGTACAGCACGAAGTCGATGGCGCCCACGCCGGTCTGCGCGACCGAGGCATGCACCGGCTTGCCCAGCACCTCGATGGCGAGCCACAGCACGCCCATCTGGCAGGTCATGATGCCGTCGGCCGCCACCGGCTCGGTGATGACGGCGGCATCAGCCCGGTAGCCCTCCACCAGGCAGGCCAGTGCGCCATTGCCCGTGCATTCCTCTTCGATCACCGACTGAAAATACACCGGCGACGCCGGCTCCAGCCCCAGCGAGCGCAGCGCCTTGTAGGCCATGGTGTACGCGATGATGCCGGCCTTCATGTCGGACGATCCGCGCCCGTACAGCCGGTCGCCTTCGACCTTGCCGGAGAACGGCGGGTGCGTCCACAGCACCTCGGCGCCTGTGGGCACCACGTCGATGTGGCCGTTGAAGATCAGCGAGTTGCCTTTGAACGGCCCGGTGGGCCGGTGGATGCCGACCACGTTCGTGCGGCCCTCGTACGAGACGATGGACGGCGAGTAGCCGGGGTGCGCGCGCAGCTTTTCTTCGTCGATCTGAAACTCGTCCACCTGCAGGCCGAGCGCGCCGAAGGCGTCGGCCATGAAGCGCTGTGCGCTCTGCTCATGGCCCAGCAGCGAGGGGTGCGTGACCAGCTCGCTCAGCATGGCGACGGCCTCGTCGCGCAGGGCATGGGCGGCGACGACGATGGCGGCTTCGTCGGCCTGGAGGGGAGGGGCTTCGTTCATGAACCCATTCTTTCAGCGGCGCGCGCGGCGCACCGTTGGGAACGGGCCTGGGACTGTCGCGCATGCGCCGTTCTGCCATGCCTTGGCGTGCATGCGTGCATGCGTGCGTGGCTTGCAATGCGATGGCATCACAATGACTGCCCCGCAGAACGCAGAGACCCCATGAGACCCGACCTCGATTCGCTGGCGCTTTTCCTGCGCGCCATTGAGCACGGCAGCCTGTCGAAGGCCGCGGCCGAGAGCCATATGGTGCTGTCGGCCGCCAGCCGCCGGCTGGCCATTCTGGAAGGCCACCTGGGCGTTGCGTTGCTCAACCGCAGCTCCAAGGGCGTGACGCCCACGGGCGCGGGCGAGTCGCTGGCCATGCATGCGCGCCAGATCCTGCGCGACGTCGACCGCATGCGTGCCGACCTGTCGGACTACGCGCAGGGCGCCACGGGGCGTGTGCGGCTGCATGCGAATGCGTCGGCCATGGGGCAGTTCTTGCCCGACGACGTGGCCAGCTTTCGGCAGCGTTACCCGGAGATTCGGGTGAGCGTGGAGGAGCACCGCAGCGTGTACATCGTGCAGGCCATTCGGGACCGGCAGGCCGACGTGGGCGTGATCACCAGCGAGGCGGCCGACCCGGCGCTGCACTTCATTCCTTACCGCACCGATCGGCTGGTGGCCATCGTGCGGCAGAAGCATCCGTGGCGCGGGCGCGAGGTGTCTTTCGAGGAGCTGCTGGACTTCGACTTTGTGGGGCTGGAAGACGACTCGGCCATTTCGCGCACCATGGAAGACGCCGCGATGAGCGCGCGCAAGGTGCTGCGTTTGCGTGTGCGGGTGAAGAGCTTCGAGGCGGTGTGCCGGATGATCGAAGCCGGCATGGGGGTGGGCATATTGCCGGAAGGGGCTGCGGTGACGTACCGCAAGGAGATGAAGTTGCGGTTCATCAATCTGACCGATGCCTGGGCTTCACGTCGCATGTACCTGTGCACTCGGCAGGAGGCTTTGAGTTTTCCGCAGCGTCGGTTGGTGGATCATCTTTTGGCTCGGGGGATGGCGTAGGGGCCGTTGCTTCGGGATCGGGTGCGGGTTCGTTCGGGGCGACGCTCACGCCGACGGGGTGCCTTGCTCCGCGAATGTCCCCCGCTTCGCTCCTCCTTTATTTCGCTGCGCAAGGCACCCCATCGACGTGAGCGCTCAACGCCGCCGTGCGATGCCACAGGCACGTTGCGCCTTGTTCGATCAATCGCCGGCGACGCCGCTGTGGCTGCCGCAGCAGCACGCTTTTTAGTCTTGCGTGGAAGCGAATGTGGCCTTGTGTGACATGCCGGCGCAGTGCTCTACAGGCCCACACGCGGCGCGTTGCAGAAGCTGCATTTGTTGGCGCTTGCGGAGATTTCGTTGCTAACGAAACCGCCATTGCGCCGGGCTCTTATCTACAGTGAATGCCCCTGCCACTCAGTACCCCAGCAAGGGGACAAGGAAGACGCTACACACACAGCCACACAGATATTTGAAGACTGCTCGCCTCGCGGCAGGTTGTCGGTGCTGAACAAGCAACGATGCAGATGCGAGGTATCAAAAGGCGACGGCCGGGGTGTAACGAGCACCCCGACCGTCTAACCAAAGACGTGCACTTACCTCTAAAGGACCGCACAAAAATGGCTACCAAGACTATAGCCGGGGCCCCCTCGCCCCAAAACTCCCCGGACGCAACCGCCCAAGACCCGGCGGACCAGCTCGAAAACACACTCGCCCAACTCGAAGCCCTGCTGTGGGTCTGCCACGGGGAAAACATCGATTGGTGCAGCGGCACGGGGCCGCGACAACTGGACAACCTGCTTTGGCTTGCGGCTGAATTGGCGCGCAAGGCGGGAGAGCTGTTTCAGTTGAGTGAGAAGGCGCGAAGCACAGCGCCTGAGACCGCCGGCTAGCGGCTGGTCTGACGGGCTGCGAGTGTCGCGGCCCGTTCGCCATCGCTGCCCCGTCTTCTGATCGTGGTCACAACCGCGAGCCGATACGAAGGTCCGCTTCGGGCTGACGCCACCCTGCGGAACTCTGCCCGCCCCGTACTCGCTTCTCGCGAAAGGAAAGTGCGCGAGTGCGCTCGCGCATCTGCATCTCAGTCTGCAGTCCGCCACAGTGCTTGACCGCCCGGCACTACAGCCGCGTCAATCGGGCACAGGGCGTCGGGTGCTCCCCGCAGCGAAATAAAGGAGGAGCGAAGCGGGGGACATTCGCGGAGGGGAGTACCCGGCGGCCTGTGCACGCGCCCTGAACAGCAGCGCGCCCTGAACAGCAGCGCGCCCTGAACAGCAGCGCGCCCTGACCAGCAGTGCGCCCTGAACAGCAGCGCGCCCTGAACAGCAGCGCGCCCTGAACAGCAGCGCGCCCCGAGCAACAGCGCAGCGAACCAACCAAAGCAAAAAACTCAGCGCAGCGCTTCCACCAGATCCAGCACCATCCGGTCGCCGCCAAACTTCTCGACCCCTTGCGTCAACAGCGCATCGACAGCCAGCGCAATCCCGTGGCCAGAAGCAGACTGCTCAGCCATGTCGTTGTAGTACCCCAGGTCCTTCTTCGCATTCGCCATCGAGAACTTCAGCGAGTCTGTGCTGCCCGTCAGCAGCTTGGGCTTGACGCGCTCCAGCGCCACGCCGTTGCCACCGCCCTTGGCCAGCACGTCCACGAACACATCGGGCTTCACACCGGCGCGTTCCGCGCAGGCCGCGGCCTCGCACAGCAATGCCACCGTGCCCAGCGACACAAAGTTGTGCAGCAACTTCATCGCATGCCCTGCACCGATACCGCCCACGTGCGTGATGTTCTCGGCAAAGCAGCGCAGCAGCGGCAGGCACGACGCCAACACCTCCGCGTCGCCACCCACCAGCAGGTTCAACCGGCCTTCGGCTGCTTCCTTCGCGGTGCGCGTCATCGGCGAGTCGATGAACTTGCCGCCCTTCGCGCTCACCGCCTCGGCCACCTTGGCGGTAGAGGCCGGCACAGCCGTCGAGCAATCGATCACCACCGTGCCGGGGCGCAGCGTACGCAAGGCGCCGCTCTCGCCCAGCATCACCGCCTCGACCTGCGGCGTGCCCGTGACGCACAGAATCAGCACGTCGACCTGCGCGGCCAGCGTGGCCACGTCCTTCACCGACGTGGCACCGGCCTTCAGCAGGCCGTCGATGGGCTGGTTGCCCGCGTGCTCCAGCACCGTCAGCTGGTGGCCGTGCTTGACGATGTTGCTGGCAATGCCGTGGCCCATCAGGCCGACGCCGACGAGGCCGACGCGCATTTTTTCTTGAGGGCTGGAAGTTTGTTGTTCAGTGGAGGTCATGGTCATGTCATCCGTGCTTGATTGCGATGGTCTTGAGGGTCGTGAAACCGAGCAGGGCCTCGAAGCCCTTCTCGCGGCCGAAGCCGCTCGATTTGACGCCGCCGAAGGGCAGTTCTACACCACCCGCCGCACCGTAGTTGTTGACGAACACCTGACCGCAGTGCAGCTTGTGCGCCATGCGCAGCTGGCGCGCGCCGTCGCGGGTCCACACGCCGGCCACCAGACCGAAGTCCGTGCCGTTGGCCAGGCGCACCGCCTCGGCCTCGTCGGCAAAGGGCATCACCGCCAGCACCGGGCCGAACACTTCGCGCTGCGCCAGGTCGCTGTCGTGCGGCACGTCGCGAAACAGCACGGCCTCTTGATAGAAGCCGGTGGCCGACGCATGGGGCGACACCGTGCCGCGCGCCGCCACCTTCATGCCGTTCGCCTCCGCAGTGGCGACCATGTCGCGCACCTGGCGGAACTGCTTTTCGTTGATGAGCGGGCCCATGTCCAGGTCTTCGGCGGGCGCGCCCGCGCGCACCGCGGCAAAGCGCTTGGCCAGACGCTGCACCACCTCTTCATAGATCGATTGCTCCACCAGCACGCGGCTGCCCGCCGAGCAGGTCTGGCCCGCGTTCTGGATGATGGCGTTCACCAGCACCGGCTCGGCCGCGTCCAGGTCGGCGTCGGCGAACACGATCTGCGGCGACTTGCCACCCAGCTCCAGCGTCACCGGGCAGTGACGCTCGGCGGCGGCCAGGCCCACGCTGCGGCCGGTCATGGTCGAACCGGTGAAAGAAATATGGTCGATGCCCGGGTGCGCGCACAGCGCCGCACCGGCTTCCTTGCCGTAGCCCGTCACCACGTTCAGCGCGCCAGCCGGAAAGCCCACTTCAGTTGCAATCTCGGCCAGGCGCAGCAGCGAGAGGCTGGCATCTTCCGCCGGCTTCACCACGCACGCGTTGCCCGCGGCCAGCGAGGCGCCCACGCTGCGGCCCGCAATCTGCATCGGGTAGTTCCAGGGAACGATGTGGCCGGTCACGCCGTGCGGGTTGCGCACGGTGAGCACGGTGTAGCCACGCTCATAGGGCAGCGTGTCGCCGTGCAGCTTGTCGCAGGCGCCGGCGTAGTACTCCATGTAGCGGGCCAGCGCGGTGGCGTCGTTGCGCGCCACGCGCAGCGCCTTGCCGGTGTCGCGCGCTTCCAGCTGGGCCAGCTCTTCATGGTGTTCCAACACGGCGGCGCCCAGCTTGGCGAGCAACCGGCCGCGCTGCAGCGCGGTCATCGCGCCCCAGGGGCCGTCGAAGTTCTCGCCCATGGCCTGGCGCGCGGCGCGCACGGCGGTGTCGATGTCGGCGGCCGTGCCGCGTGCGATCTCGCCAAATTTCTGGCCGTCGCTCGGGTCGATCACGTCGATGGTGGCGTGGCCTTCGGACGGCACGCGGCCGCCGTCGATGTAGTGGGTTGCGTTCATGTGTTTTGTCTCCTTGCAGTCAGCGCCGTCAGACGCTGCAATGTCACTTTGGTTCCGGCCAGGGCTTCTGCGCTTCGCGGATCTGCTCGAACGCGCGGCTGAACTGCAGCACGCCCAGGTCGTCGAAGCGGCGTCCGGCAATCTGCAGGCCGATGGGCAAGCCTTCGGCCGAGTAGCCGCAGTTGATCGATGCGGCCGGTTGCTCCGACATGTTGTACGGCACGGTGAAGCCGATGTGCTCCAGCGGCAGCATCGGATCGTTGGTGGGCGAGGCGTGGTCCGCGGGCGCGGGCATGTTCGGCGACACCGGAGAAATCACGAAGTCGTAGGCTTTGGTGGCCGCGACCGTGGCCGCGCGCGTGGCGATGAACTGGCTGTAGGCGTCGAAGATGTGCGCACCCGAAAAACCGGCGGCGCTCTCGGCCCATTCGCGGATGTACGGCAGGATCTTGCCGCGCTGCTCGGCCGTCATGGCCTGCATATCGAGGCAGGAGCGCATGCGCCAGAAGTGGTCCATGCCCTGCAGCATCTTCGGCGTCATGAAGGCGCCTATTTCTTCGACCTGGGCGCCGGCCGCTTCGATGCGCTGGGCGGCGCGGCGAACGGCATCGGCAATCTGTGGGTCGAGCGGCAGGCCGCAGCCCGCGCCCATGTGCAGCGCCACGCGCTTGCCCTTCAGGAACGACGGGTCGACCTCGAAGGCGTTCCAGTCGATCGAAGGCTCGGGCAGCTCGGAGTAGTCGCGGTCATCCGGCTGCGCGAGCGAGGCCATCATGAGCGCGGAGTCCGCCACGGTGCGCGTCATCGGCCCGGCGCAGCGGCCCATGTAGGGCGTGCTCAGCGGAATGCGCCCGAAGCTGGGCTTCAGCGTGTAGATGCCGCACCAGCTCGCCGGCAGGCGGAGCGACCCGCCGATGTCGGTGCCCACGTGCAGCGGGCCGTAGCCTGCCGCGGCGGCCGCACCGGCGCCCGCACTGGAGCCGCCCGGCGTGCGCGACAAATCCCACGGGTTGCGCGAGAGTTCATGAAAGCTCGACAGGCCCGACGACAGCATGCCCAGGTCGGGCATGGTGGTCTTGGCGACCAGCACCGTGCCGTCTTCCTTCAGGCGCGCGGCGGGGGGTGAGTCCTGCTGCATCGGCACCAGCGCGTAGGCGGCGGTGCCCAGCGGCATCGGGTCGCCTTCGGTCGCAAGGTTGTCCTTGATGGTCACGGGCACACCGTCGAGCGTGCTGCGCGGCGTGCCCGCAAGCCAGCGGGCCTCGGAGGCGCGCGCCTGTTCCAGCGCGAGCTCGGGGCGGAAGAGCCAGGTGGCGTGCAGCTCCGGCTCGTAGGCGGCAATGCGCTCGTTGACCGCGCGCGTCACTTCCACCGGTGAGAGTTCCTTGGCGGCGTAGGCGGCGTTCAGTTCCTGCACGCTCAGGGAATACAAAGGCTTTGTCGTCATCGCATCAACCCCAGGAGATGGCGGCCAGGTCGTTCACCACGATCGGCATGTTCGGCCAGAGGCCCTTCACTTCCTTGCGCGCGATGGTCGGAAACACCGCCTGGTACAGGAAGCCGTTCACCGCGTCGGTGGCCAGCATGCGTTGCGCGTCGCCCAGCAGGTCGGCGCGGCGCTTCTTGTTTTCTTCGTTCTGAATGGTGACGAACAGGTCGCGGAATTTCTTGGAGTCGTAGCCCCAGTAGTAGTCGGCCTCGGTGTACTTCACCAGGTCGAAGGGCTCCACGTGCGCCACCATCGTCAGGTCGAAGTCGTGCGCGCCGCCGAAGGTGCCGCTGAGCCACTGGGCCCACTCGACGTTCTGGATCTTCACATTGATGCCGATCTGCGCGAGCTGCGCTGCAATCATCTCGCCGCCCTGGCGTGCATAGGAGGGCGGGGGCAGTTGCAGGCGCAGCTCCAGCGGCGTTTTCACGCCGGCTTCGGCCAGCAGCTTCTTGGCCTTTTCGATGTCGAAGGGGTTGATCGACGTGGTGTCGATGAAGCCCGGGGCGCCCATGGCGTAGTGGCTGCCAATGGGCTTGCCGAAGCCGTCCGCCGCGCCCTGCACGACCGCGTTGCGGTCGATGGCCGCCAGAATGGCGCGCCGCACGCGCACGTCGTCCAGCGGCTTCTTGCGGTTGTTGATCGTCAAGATCACCTTGCCGCGCGTGCCCACCTCGATCACCTGAAAGCGCGGGTTGCCCTTGAACTGCGCCACCGATCGCGTGCCCGCGCGCGGAAAGATGTCGATGTCGTTGGCCATCAGGGCGGCCGTCTGCGCGGCGGTGTCCGACATGAAGCGGAAAACGAAGCGCTCGGTCTTCGCCAGGCTCGGGTCGCGGTAGGTCGGCGACTTCACCAGCGTGCAAGAAGCACCGCGCTGCCACGCGCCCAGCTTGTAGGGGCCGGTGCCCACGGGGGCGGTGGCGTTGGTGTCGGCGCTCTTGGGCTCGACGATGCAGGCGGTCGACTGGCCCAGCATGAAGGGCAGGTCGGGGTTGGGCAGCGTGCTGTTCACGCCCACGCTGTGCTCGTCGAGCACCACGGTGCCTATTTCGCTGAAGAAGCGCTTGTCCTTGTTGGTGCTCTTGGCACCGCCCGCGCGGTCGAACGCAAACTTGACCACCGCCGCGTTGAAGGGCTGGCCGTTCTGAAACTTCACGCCCTTGCGCAGCTTGAAGACGAAGGTCTTCATGTCGGGCGAGAACGACCAGCTCTCCGCCAGCATCGGCGTGACGGAGCCATCGGCGTTCACCTTGGTGAGCGTCTCGAAGATGTTGTATTGCGTGATTTCCGCAATGGCCGATGCGGCGCCGGTGGTCGGGTCCAGGCCCGGTGGTTCGAGCGGCATGCCGATCGTCAGCGTGTTCTTGCCGGCCTGCGCGCGCGCCTGGGGCAAGAAGACCCCCGGAATCGCTGCCGCCATGGCGGAACTCATCAGTGTGCGGCGCTTCAACATTCGATAGGTCCTGGAGGTAAGGGGAAAAAAGGAACGCCCGCGTCAGCGGGACGGCGTGTGCAGCACTGCCGAAAGCAGCGTGCGCGTGTACTCGTGCTGCGCATGCGCGAACAGGTCGGCCGGCCGGCCGCGTTCGACGATGCGGCCCTTGAAGACGACGCAGACTTCGTCGCACAGATGGTTGACCACCGCCAGGTCGTGGCTGATGAGCAGGTAGCTGATGCCGTACTGCTGCTGCAGGTCCTGCATGAGGTTGAGCACCTGGGCCTGCACCGACACGTCGAGTGCGCTCACGGGCTCGTCGGCCACGATGAGCTTGGGGCGCGTGATGAGTGCGCGTGCAATGGCGATGCGCTGGCGTTGGCCGCCCGAGAACTCGTGCGGGTACTTGTCCATGTCGGTGGTGCGCAGGCCCACGGCGGCCAGTGCTTCCGACGCGCGTTCGCGTTGCTCGGCGCGGCTGGTTTCTGCCAAGGCTTCCAGCGGTTCGGCCACGATGCGCGCGACCGTCTGGCGCGGGTCCAGCGAACCGTAGGGGTCCTGAAACACCATCTGAAAGTCGCGCCGCGCGGTGCGCAGGTCGTTCTTCGACAGCTTGTGCAGGTCGCGGCCTTCGAGCGACACGCTGCCCGATGTGGGCGTGTCCAGCGCCATCACCAGGCGCGCGATGGTCGACTTGCCAGAGCCCGATTCGCCCACGATGCCCACGCTCTTGCCGGCATGCACGTCGAAGCTCACGCCGTTCAGTGCCTTCACGGTCGGAGGCGGGCCGAAGAGTTTTTCGCGTGGCAGCGCGTAGTGGCGGTACAGGTTGTTGACGGCAAGCAAGGGCTGGCCGGGGTAGGTCTTGGCTTGGTTCATGCGGTGGCGCCCCGGGCGGTCATGGCGGCAATTTCGCCCAGGCGCAGGCAGCGCACCGTGTGGTCGCCGGGCAGCATCGTGGCCTGCGGGCGCGTGCTGTGGCACAGGTCGATGGTGTGGGCGCAACGCCCGGCAAAGGCGCAGCCGCGCGGCATGTCGACCAGCTCGGGCACGCTGCCGCGAATGGTCGGCAGGCGGCCGGCACGCACCGCGCCCAGCGCGGGCCGCGCCGCGAACAGGCCGCGCGTGTAGGGGTGGGCGCGGCCGGCGAAGACGGTGTCCGTCGGGCCGCTTTCCACGGCGCTGCCGCCGTACATCACCAGCATGCGCTGCACGCTGTTGGCAATCACGCCCAGGTCATGCGAGATCAGGATCAGCGCCATGCCCATTTCGGCGACCAGGTTCTGTATCAGGTCGAGCACCTGCTTCTGAATGGTCACGTCCAGCGCGGTGGTGGGCTCGTCGGCAATCAGCAGGTCAGGGCCGCAGGCCAGCGCCATCGCAATGCCGATGCGCTGGCGTTGCCCGCCGGAGAACTGGTGCGGGTATGCATCGAGCCGCGAGGCCGCATCCGGAATGCCTACGCGCTCCAGCAACGCCAGTGCTTCCTTCCGGGCCTGGGCCTTCGTGAGCCCGCGGTGCAGTTGCAGCGGCTCGCCGACCTGGCGCGCGATGGTGTGCACCGGGTTGAGCGCGGTCATCGGCTCCTGAAAGATCATGCCGATGCGGTTGCCGCGCACCTGGCACATCTGCTTTTCAGGCAGGCCGACCAGCTCCTGCCCGTCGAGCTTGATGCTGCCCGTGACCTGTGCGCTGGAGGGCAGCAGGCCCATGAGCGACATCACGGTGATCGACTTGCCGCAGCCCGACTCGCCCACGATGCCCAGCGTTTCGCCGCGCTCCAGCGAGAAAGAAATGCCGCGCACGGCCTGTGCCGGCCCGCGCTGTGTTTGCAGGCCGATCTGGAGGTTGTTGACTTCGAGGAGGGGCATGACGTTCTCAGCGTGCGCGGGCAAGGCGGGGGTCGAGCAAGTCGCGCAGGCCGTCGCCCAGCATGTTCAGGCCGAGCACGGCCAGCGCAATCGCCATGCCGGGGAAGACGGCCAGCAGCGGCTGCTGGAACATGAGGGTCTGCGCTTCGCTGAGCATGCGGCCCCACGAAGGCTGCGGCGGCTGCGTGCCCAGGCCGAGGTACGACAGCGCCGCTTCCGCCAGGATGGCGATCGCGAAGCGAATGGTGATCTGCACGATCAGCACGGCCGAGATGTTCGGCAGCACGTGCTGCATGGTGATGGCGAAGCTGCCCTTGCCGCAGGCGCGCGCAGCGGCCACGTACTCGCGCGACCAGATGGCGTTGGCCGATGCGCGCGTGATGCGCGCAAAGGTCGGAATGTTGTAGATGCCGATGGCCACGATGGCGTTCACGATGCCCGCGCCGAACACGGCGGTCATCATGATGGCCGAGAGAATGGCGGGGAAGGCGAGCGTGAAGTCCGACAGGCGCATCACGGCCTCTTCCACCCAGCCGCGTTTTGCGGCGGCCAGCAGGCCCAGCGCGGTGCCCGCCACCAGGCCGATGCCCACGGCGATGACGCCGACCAGGATGGACGCGCGCGCGCCCACCAGCAGCAGCGAGGCCACGTCGCGCCCGTAGGCGTCGGTGCCCAGCCAGTGCGAGCCCGACGGCGCCTGCATCTTGTTGGCCATGTCCATCGCGTAGGGCGACCAGGGCGTCCACACGAAAGACAGGAGTGCGGCGATGAGCAGCAGCGCGGCCAGCACGGCGCCGATGACAAAGCTGCGGTGCCTCACGGCGCGTTGCCAGAAGCCGGGGAGCTTGAGCGCCGCGGCGCTGGGGGCGACAGTGGCGGTGGTGGCTGTGGTGGCGTTCATATGTCGCTGGCCTTGATGCGCGGGTCGATCACGGCATAGAGCACATCGACCACGAAGTTCACGATGACCACCATGGCCGCGAGCAGCATCACGCAGTTGCGCACGACGATCAGGTCGCGGTTGCTGATGGCCTGGAATATGAGCCGGCCCAGGCCCGGCAGATAGAACACGTTCTCCACCACGATGGTGCCGGCCAGCAGCTCGGAGAACTGCATGCCCATCACCGTGATGACGGGGATCATGGCGTTGCGCAGCACGTGGGTCCACAGCACCATGCGTTGCGACACGCCCTTGGCGCGCGCGGTGCGAACGAAGTCTTCGCGCATCACCTCGAGCACGGCGGAGCGCGTGATGCGCGCGAGGATCGCGGCCTGCACCACGGCCAGAGAAAGCGCGGGCAGCAGCAGCGACTTGATGCCCGCGAAGAAGCCTTCGCCCCAGCCCTCGAAGCCGCCCGCCGAGAACCATTGCAGCTGCACCGAGAACACCAGGATCAGCAGAATCGCGAACCAGAAATTAGGAATGGCGATGCCGACCTGGGCCATGCCCATGAGGCCGACGTCGCCTAGTTTGTTGTGGCGGGCCGCGGCGGTTACGCCCACCAGCAGTGCGATGACGGTGGTGAAGAACATGGCGAGCAGGGCCAGGGGCATCGTGAGCGCTAGGCGTTCCAGGATGAGGTCGAGCACGGGTGAGCTGTAGGCGTAGCTGTCGCCGAGGTTGCCGGTGAGCAGGCCGCCGATCCAGTGCCAGTAGCGCGTCCACGCGGGCAGGTCGAGGCCGAGCTTGGTGGCCAGGGCTGCGACGGCGTCAGGCGAGGCGTCGGGGCCCATGAGCATCTGCGCGGCATTGCCGGGCAGTATCTCCAGCACCAGGAACACGATGATCGATGCGCCGACCAGGGTGCCGAGCAGCGTCAATGTGCGCTTGAGCAGGAACAGGCCCATTTCAGTGACTCCGCTGTGGTTGGGTTGTATTGCGTTCAGGGCCCTGTTTTTTGGGGCGCTGTTGTTCAGGGCGCGTGCACAGGCCGCCGGGTACTCCCCTCCGCGAATGTCCCCCGCTTCGCTCCTCCTTTATTTCGCTGCGGGGAGTACCCGACGCCCTGTGCACTGGGCACGCTCTGTGTGATCGCCGATCAACTCCGGCTCTGAACACGCTCACGCCGATGGGGTGCCTTGCGCAGCGAAATAAAGGAGGAGGGGCGAAGCCCCGGGGGACATTCGCGGAGCAAGGTACCCCGTCGGCGTGGGCGCGCCCTGAACGACGCACCCCAAGCTCAACGACACCAGCCCAAAAAAGCGTCATGCCGAAATGCATTCAGCAATAGCGCGACCGACGTCCACGGTATTGGCCGTACCGCCCATGTCACGCGTGCGAGGCCCTTCGCTCAAAACCGTCTCGATGGCAGCAACGACGGCCGCCGAGGCTTGTGCGTACACTGGGTCGTTGTTGCCCAAGTGGTTCAGCATCATCGCGGCCGACCAGATCTGGCCGATCGGGTTGGCGACGCCCTTGCCCGCAATGTCCGGCGCCGAACCATGCACCGGCTCGAACAGCGACGGAAACTTGCGCTCCGGGTTCAGGTTGGCCGACGGCGCAATGCCGATCGTGCCCGTGCAGGCCGGCCCCAGGTCGGACAGGATGTCGCCGAACAGGTTGGACGCCACCACCACATCGAACCAGTCCGGGTGCTGCACAAAGTGCGCGCACAAGATGTCGATGTGGTACTTGCTGGTCGCAATGTCCGGGTGGCGCTTGGCAATCTCGGCCAGGCGCTCGTCCCAGTAAGGCATGGTCACCGAGATGCCGTTCGACTTGGTCGCGGCCACCAGGTTCTTGCGCGGCCGGCGGCTGGCCAGCTCGAACGCGTATTCGATGATGCGGTCCACGCCCACACGGGTGAACACCGCCTCCTGAATGGCCATCTCGCGCGGCGTGCCTTCGAACAGGCGACCGCCCACCGACGTGTACTCGCCTTCGGTGTTCTCGCGCACCACCAGAAAGTCGATGTCGCCGGGCTTGCGGTGCGCCAACGGGCTGGGCACGCCGGGCATCAGTCGCACCGGACGCAGGTTGACGTACTGGTCGAAGTCGCGGCGGATCTTGATCAGCAGGCCCCACACCGCAATGTGGTCGGGCACCTTGTCGGGTGCGCCCACCGCGCCGAAGTAGATGGCGTCGTGCCCCTGGATCTTGTCGGCCCAGTCGGCCGGCATCATCAGGCCGGTGCGCACGTAGTGGTCGGAGCCCCAGTCGAAATGATCGTACGAAAAGTCGATGCCGAAGCGGCGCCCGACCGCGTCGAGCACGCGCAAACCCTCGGGCATGACCTCGACGCCGATGCCGTCGCCGGGAATGACGGCAATCCTGTGCTTTTTCTGCATTGACTCAACCTGTTCCAAATTTCGTTGCTGTTGCGGCGTCCGTGCTCGGGGCACAGGACCAGACAAAAATTCTAGGAGCGGGTTTCGTGCCTGCCGATGGGGTTGGCACCCAAACTGCCTTGACAAAATCAGAAGGCGGCGCAAGCCCGTTTCACTTGGCTGCGACCGATATTCCTGTCATTAAACTGACTTTGACTTCGCAAAATTAGAAGGCTTGGAACACTTTCGTACCGCTGGCCGTGCATGCCCAGGTCGCGCGCAGACCGGCTTGATGAAGATTTTCTGAATGCCTCGGCCCTGCGCGCGCAGATACTCCGTGCGCCAGCGACGCACGACCCGGCGTCAGCCAGCACCACCCGGTGCTGCCCGGTGCCATCCGGTGCCACCTGGCTTCAGTGGCCCGCAGACCCATGAACCTCCTCACCGTCGTCGCAAAGGCTTTCGCCCCGCGTGCAAAACGCTGGCTCCAGCCTTCGCTGTTGCGGCGCCTGCTGCTCGCGCAGACGGTGGTGGTCGCGCTGCTGTGGAGCGCCACGGTGGCGCTGTTTCTGTACGACTCCAACAAGCTCTCGGAGCTGCTGCGCTACGACAAGGTCTTTGCGGGCGTGATTGCAGCGGCACAGAACCTGGCGGGCGAACCCGACCGGCAGCAGGAGACCTTGAAGGCCTTCGACATGGCATTGCTGGAGACCTCCGGCGACTTCGACTCCAGCGACGACAAGGCACCGGTCATGCAGGTGTGGCAGCACGGCCGGCTGGTCTACAACTCCGAGGCGGGCTTGCCGGCCATTCATACGTCGGTGCTGGGGCGGGTGGAGAAGGTTCGCATCGGCCAGCGCGTGTGGCAGGCGCGCACCATGGCCTCGCCGCTGCACGACACGCTGGTGATGCTGGCCGAGCCGCGTTTTCTGCACCTGAACTTCACCATCGACAACCGCAGCTACTACCTGCTGCCGCTGGCGATCAGCCTGCCGTTTCTGGTGTTTCCCGCATGGCTGTCGGTGCTGCTGGCGCTGCGGCCGTGGCGGCAGGTGACGCGCGAGACGGCCACGCGCGGTCCGGCCGACCTGACGCCGCTGTCCTTCGAGTCGCCGCACAAGGAACTGCAGCCGCTGGTGCGCGGCATCAACGGCCTGCTGCGCAGCCTGCGCGAACGCAATGCGCGAGAGCGCGGGCTGATTGCCGACGCGGCGAACGAATTGCGCACGCCACTCGATGCCATGCGCCTGAACGTGCAAGCGCTGAAGGCGCAGACCGCCGACGCAGGCCAGCGCGAGCTGATGGCCAACCTGCTGCGCAGCAACGACCGCGCGTCCCGGCTGGTGCGGCAGTTGCAGCAGCTGATGCGCAGCGACGAGATGCCGAACAACGCGAAGCCGGTGGCGCTGAACCTTGGCGAACTGGTGCAGGGGCGCATTGCGCTGGTCGAGAGCCTGGCGCTGGCGCGCGGCATTGCGATCGACTTTGTCGCGGATGTCGATGGTGCAGGTGATGTTGGTGATGTCGCCGTGCAGGTATTCGGCGAGCCCGAGAGCCTGATCTCGATGGTGAGCAACGTGGTGGAGAACGCCATCAAGTACAGCCCCGACGGCGGCACGGTCACCGTGCGGGTGACCCGGGCGCTTGGCGAGGCCGTGCTGTGCGTGACCGACCAGGGCCCGGGCATTCCGCCGGCCTTGCATGCGCGTGTGTTCGACCGCTTCTTTCGCAACCCGGACCAGACGCAGTCGGGCAGCGGGCTGGGGCTGGCGATTGTCAAGGCGGTGCTGGACCAGCACGGTGGGCGCGTGGCGCTGGGCGAGGGGGTGCAAGGCCGTGGCCTGCGCGTGACGGTGTGGCTGCCGTTGTGGGCCGGCTGACACGGCACTGCATGGCCCGTACCATGGGCCGATGCGAACACTCTCACTCCCCACCGGCGGCGAGATGCCGGTCCTGGGCCTCGGCACCTGGCGCATGGGCGAAAACGCGGACCAGCGCGCGGCCGAGGTCAAGGCGGTGCGCGAAGCCATCGCGCTGGGCTACCGCCTCATCGACACCGCCGAGATGTACGGCGAGGGCGGCGCCGAGACCGTGGTGGGCCAGGCCCTTGCCGAGGCGCTGCGCGCGGGCGACGTGCGGCGCGAAGCGCTCTTCGTCGTCAGCAAGGTCTACCCGCACAACGCCAGCCGGCGGGGCACGCGCGAGGCCTGCGAGCGCAGCCTGAAGCGCCTGGGTCTGGACGCCATCGACCTTTACCTGCTGCACTGGCGCGGCAACCATCCGCTGCACGAGACCGTCGCTGCCATGCACGCGCTGCTGGCCGACGGGCGCATCGCTCGTTGGGGCGTAAGCAACTTCGACACCGACGACATGCAGGAACTGATGCTGTGCGTGGGCGACGGCCCGGCATGCGCGGCCAACCAGGTGTACCTTTCGCTCGGCGAGCGCGGCCCGGAGTTCAGCCTGCTGCCGTGGCAGCGCGAACGCGGCATGCCCTTGATGGCCTACAGCCCGATCGATCAGGGCGCGCTGGCGCACGACAAGGCGCTGGGCGAACTGGCCGCCGGGCTCGGCGTGACGGCCGCGCAACTGGCGCTGGCCGCTGTGCTTGCGCGGCCCGGTGTGGTGGCGATTCCGAAGGCGGTGCGCAGCGCGCACCTGAAGCAGAACCTGGCCGCCGCCGAACTGCAGCTCGATGCGGCGGCCCTTGCGGCGCTGGACCGCCTGCATCCACCGCCACGGCGCAAGACGCCGCTGGCGATGATCTAGAAAAAACTCAATGTGCCTCGGCCTGCTTGGCCGCGGCAATGACGGCCTGCTCGTCGTGCTTCGCGCCATTGAGGAACAGGTTCAACAGCACCGCCACGATCGACGCCAGCAAGATGCCCGACTCGATCAGCGAGTGAATCGCGTGCGGCATCCACTGCTTGAAGTTGGGCGCAATCAACGGGATCATGCCCACGCCGATGGCCACCGCGACGATCATCGCGTTGTGCCGGTTGGTCTTGAAGTCCACGCCCGACAAGATGCGAATGCCCGTGGCGGCCACCATGCCGAACATCACCAGCCCCGCGCCGCCCAGCACCACGGTGGGCAATGACTCCACCAGCGCCGCCATCTTCGGCAGCAGCCCCAGCACGATGAGGATCAGGCCGCCGGCCACGCACACGTAGCGGCTCTTGATGCCGGTGACGGCCACCAGGCCCACGTTTTGCGAGAAGCTGGTGTACGGAAAGGTGTTGAAGATGCCGCCGATGAGCGTGCCCAGGCCGTCGGTACGCAGGCCGCGGGCCAGGTCTTTCTGGCTGATCTTGCGCTCGGTCATTTCGCCCAGCGCGAGGAACATGCCGGTCGACTCGATCATCACCACGATCATGATGAGCGTCATGGTGAGGATGAGGATGGGGTCGAACTGCGGCATGCCGAAGTGAAACGGCAGCACCACGTCGACCCATGCGGCCTTGCCCACCTTCTCGTAGGTCATGAGGCCGGTGACCGACGCCACCACGGCGCCGATGACGATGCCCAGCAGCACCGAGATGTTGGCGACGAAGCCCTTGGCGTATTTCACGATCAGCAGAATCGACACCAGCACCAGCGCGGCGACGCCGAAGCCCGGAAGGTCCGCGTACTTGGGGTTGGGCACGGTCGGCATGATGGCGAAGCCCTTGGGCACGGCCGGAATGGAGCTGCCGGGCGAGGTGACTTCGGCCAGCCACTTGGCGTACACCGGGTCGACCAGCGCGGGCGCCGTCGGCCCCACGGGGTTGCCGAAGATCCAGTTGATGCCCACGCGCATCAGGCTGATGCCGATGACCGTGATGATGGTGCCGGTGACCACCGGCGGAAAGAAGCGCAGCATGCGGCTCACGAGCGGTGCGATCAGTATCGACACCACCCCCGCGCCGATGATGGCGCCGAAGAGCAACTGCGCGCCGTTCTGCCCCGGGTTGGCATTGGCGATGGCCACCATCGGCGCGACCGACGCAAAGGTCACGCCCATCATCACCGGCAGCTTGATGCCGAACCACTGCGTGGCGCCCAGCGCCTGGATCAGCGTGGCGATGCCGCAGCAGAACAGGTCGGCGGAGATGAGCAGGGCGACCTCGTCGGGCGAGAGCTTGAGTGCCCGCCCCACGATGAGCGGCACCGCGACGGCACCCGCATACATCACCAGCACGTGCTGCAGGCCCAGGGCCGCGAGCTTGCCGGTGGGAAGGCGCTGGTCCACGGGGTGCACCGTGGATACCTGGGGGACCGTGGAAGAAGTGTCGACCGTCATCGTGTATCTCCAGTGAGAGAGAAGGCGTGGGCGGCGCGCTGCGATGCGGCGCCTGCACGTCGTGTACGCGAAACTGTATACAGTTTATGGGAACAATCGCTTCAGGAAAACCCGATGAAGCGCGCGCGCCGGTGCTGGGCGAGCCGATGCAAGGATCAGGCCGGGCCAGGCCGCATCCGTGCCTGTACCTGTACCCGCACCTGCACGTGGATCTAAGGCTGCGCCCGTGCCTCGCGCACCGTGAGGCCCGAAGGCGCCTGCTTGGCCTCGTGCTTTGCGATGGCGGCCTCGCTGGCCACGTCCTCGGCGTGCCTGAACATGCCCGGCGGAACGCGCACCGCGCCAATGGCCAGCGTGGTCAGCGGCGTGAACCGCATCACGCCCTGGCGGTCTTTGGCCTCGATGCCGCCGGCCTCGCGGGCGGCCGGGTCGTACAGCTCGCGCGCCTGGCGGTTGAACTCGGCAATCACGCGGGTGCAGCGCGCGTGCCAGTCGGGGCTCTGGAACAGCACCAGAAAGTCGTCTCCGCCGATGTGGCCCACGAAGTCGCGGTGCGGGTCTGCGTACTGCGCGGCCGTGCGCGCGAGCAGCAAGATCATTTCGTCGCCGCGCCAGTAGCCGTGGTGGTCGTTGAACACCTTGAAGTTGTTCAGGTCGGCGTAGCAGGCGACAAAGTCGGCGCCGCTGTTCAGCAGGCGCTCGATGTGGATGTTGATGGGAATGTTCCCCGGCAAGAAGGTCAGCGGGTTGGCATGCCGCGCGGCTTCGATGCGCGCCTCCGTCACCGCGCGCACCAGCTGGTGGCCGGTGCCCAGGCCCACGTAGCGCTTTTGCTCTGTGACGATGAAGCCTTCGCTCAGGTAGCGCTGGTCTTCCGACGTCAGAATGCCCAGCAGGCTCTCGACGTTGTCCTCGCGCTCCACCACGCGCGGCGCTTCGCTGCCGTACGACAGGCACGGCCGCCGGCCATGCACCTCGCGAAAGTACAGCCGCGCGTAGTCGTTCATGAACGACTGGCGGTTGATGAGCGCCACCGGCTGGCCGTTGTCGACCACGGCCAGCGCGTGCAGTTCCGGGTGCTGCTGGAAGATGGCCGAGACTTCGTCGACGGGCGTCTGCGGGCTGAGCGCCGGCGCCTGAACGACCGTGAGGCTTCGCAGCACGTTCGGCTGCGAAGGCTGGGGCGCATGCGGCAGCACGGCGATGCGGCTGTCCTGAATGACCTTGGCCACGGGCGCGGGCAGGGCCGGCTGCAAGGTGGGCGCCGGCTGGCCGAGCAGAAAGCCCTGGCCGTAGGCGATGCCCAGGTCGCGCAGCACGCGCAGGTCCTTCGCGCTTTCCACGCCCTCGGCGATCAACTCGGTGCCCAGGGCATGGCTGAAGCCGACGATGGCGCGCACCAGCTCCACGCTCTGCGGGCTGTCGGCAATGCCGCGTGTGAGTTGCTTGTCGAGCTTCACCAGGTCGGGCCGAAGCTCGCGCCAGCGCCGCAGGTTGGAATGCGCCTCGCCGAAGTCGTCCAGCGCCAGGCGTGCGCCCATGGCGTGCAGCGCCTGCACCGCGCGCGCCAGGCCCTCGGCGGGGCCGCTGGCCGCGTGCTCGGTGAGCTCGACGGTGATATCGCGCGCCGGGATGCCGTGCTGCGCCAGCATGTGCGCGAGCCAGCACGCCGAGCCCACGCCACCCATGGCCGCGGTCAGCGCGTCGGGGCTCAGGTTGACGAAGAGCCGGCCCGGCGCGGGCAGCCGGCCCCATTCGGCGAAGACGGTCTGCGCGCAGTGCAGTTCGAACGCGGTCAGCCGCGACTCGCTGGCGGCCAGCGCAAAGAGCGCCTCGGGCGTGTGCAGGGCGGTACTGGCGGGCCCGCGCACCAGCGCCTCATGGCCGAAGACCGTGCCGTGCCGCAGGTCCACGATGGGCTGAAAGAAGGCCGTGATGGTGGGATGCGAAGCGGGCGCGTCGCTGGGCCGAGGGTGCCGGGGCATGCTGGGGGATGGGTTCAACGGTGGCGCGTGCGCAGGATGCCCGGGGAGCGTTCGGGTTCGAGCATGACGTGTGTGTGTGACAGTCGCGCCGGCCCGCGGGCGTCAGGCGAGCAGCGCCTTCACCAGGTCGAGCTGGCGGTCGGGCTGGCCGGTGTCCAGGTCGAGGCTGGCCTCGATGCGCAGCAGGTGCTCGGTCATGTGGGCCACCGCGCCGTGCACGTCGCTCTTGCGGCACAGGCGCAAAAACTCGGCATGCTCGTCCGACGAGCAGTGCGGGTCGTTCGACGAGTGGTACAGCATGGCAATGAGCGAGCTGCGCGCCACCAGTTCGCGCACCAGTTCGGCCAGCGTGTGGTTGCCGGTGGCCTCGGCCAGCGCCACGTGGAAGTCGCCGAGCAGCTTCTCGCGCACCGTGCCGGTGGTGGTGGTCTGGCGCAGCGCGCTGCGCTCGAACTTGATGTGCTGCTCCAGCAACTGGTAGTCGCGCGGGCGGGCGGCGGCAATGAACAGGCGCACCACCTCGCTCTCCAGGATGCGGCGCACCGCGAACACCTCGCGGGCCTCGGCCACCGTGGGCTGGCAGACGAAGGCGCCCTTGTCGGGAATCATCTCGATGAGCTTGTCCTTGGACAGCATCAGCAGCGCGGCGCGCACCTTGGTGCGGCTCACCGAATACACCCGGCCCAGCGCCTCTTCGCGCAGCCAGGTGCCGGGGGGCAGGCGCTTTTCGACGATGGCGGTGGCGATGTCGTTGGCGATGCTCTCGATGGAGCTGTTCTTGTCGGCGGGCGGCGCGCCGCCCGCCGCCTCGGCCGTCACCGATGCAGGCGCGGTTGCAGGCGCATCGGCAGGCGCGCCCTGCCTCGAAGGGGTCTTGAGAGATTTGGAACTGGCGCGGGGCATGCGCGGATTGTGGCCCAGCCGGCTGCCGGCCGGCCAGCTAGCCGGCGGGCGGGGCCGAGAGCGTGAACCCCTGCAGCGCGCCCACCATGGTCTTGGGCAGCGGCCTGGCAAGCTCCCCACGCTTGCTGGTGCGCAGTTTCAGGGTGACCAGCGACTCGATGAGCTTGGTGCCCGCGGCCACGCCGTCGATCACCGGCACGCCGAGCAGGCCTTCGATGTGCGCGCACAGGTCGGTCATGCCGGCGCAGCCGAGCACGATGCAGTCGGAGCCGTCCTGCTCCAGCGCGATGCGGCACTCTTGCACGATGCGCTCGCGCGCGTTGGAGCCGGGCTCTTCCAGCTCGAGCACCGGCAGCTCGCACGCGCGCACGTTGGCGCAGAAGCGCTCCATGCCGTACACCTCGGCCAGGTGCCAGGCCTGGCCCATGGTGCGGCCCAGCGTGGTGACCACGCTGAAGCGGCTGCCGACCATGCTGGCCAGGTGCATGGCCGCCTCGGCAATGCCCACCACCGGGCCGCGGGCCAGTTCGCGCGCGGCCTTCAGGCCCGGGTCGCCGAAGCAGGCGATCACGTAGCCGTCGATGCCGTCGCGCTCGCCCGCCGCAATTTCCTGCAGCAGGCCCGGCACGGCCAGTGCCTCGTCGTAGTGGCTCTCGATGGAGACCGGCCCCATGGCCGGGCTCACGGCAACGATCTCGGTGCCGGGGTGCGCCACCGCGCGGGCGCAGGCACCGATCTTCTCGGTCATGCTCCAGGTGGTGTTGGGATTGATGATCTTGATGCGCACGGCGCGGTCCCTTTCTTTCTCTTCGGTTCAGGTCTTGTGGTTGCGGTTCACCAGCAGGTACAGCACGAAGCCCAGGCCCATGCCGATGAACCACGCATAGTTGGCGGCGCCGCGCAGCGTCGGCACCATCACGCAAAGAATGGGCACCAGCGCCGAGGGCACCAGCGCCATGATCGCCTTCGGGTTGTAGCCGCCGCTGTACCAGTACTCTCCCTTCGGGCTCATGGTGTAGAGCGCGTCCACGTCGATGCGCTGCTTGCGCACGTAGTAGTAGTCGGCAATCAAGATGCCGAACAGCGGGCCGATGAACGAGCCCAGCACGTCCAGCGTGTAGTGAATGACCTCGGGGCTGTTGTACAGGTTCCAGGGCGTGAGAAACACAGAGCCCACCGCGGCGATCATGCCGCCGGTGCGCCAGCTGATGTGCTGGGGCGACACGTTGGAGAAGTCGAAGGCGGGCGAGACGAAGTTGGCCACGATGTTGATGCCCACGGTGGCGATCATGAAGGTCAGCGCGCCCAGCACCACCGCGGTGGTGCTGTCGATCTTGCCCACGGTGTGCACCGGATCGGTGATGAGCTCGCCGAACACGGGCAACGTGGCCGCGGTGGTGATGACCGTCAGCAGCGAGAAGAACACGAAGTTGATCGGCAGGCCCCAGAAGTTGCCCTTCTTCACCGCCTCGAAGCTCTTGCCGTAGCGCGAGAAGTCGCCGAAGTTGAGCATCGGCCCGCTGAAGTAGCTCACCACCAGCGCAATGGCCGAGAGCATCACCGGCAGCGCGTCCCAGCCCTGGAACTTGATGCCGCCCAGGTTCAGGTCGATGTTGCTCCAGCCGGCCTTCCACACCAGCCAGCCGCACAGCACCGCCATGACCACGTACACGGCCGGGCCGGCCCAGTCGATGAACTTGCGAATGGCTTCCATGCCGTGCCAGAACACGAAGGCCTGCAGCACCCACATGACCATGAAGGCGACCCAGCCGAGCGCCGACAGGCCCACGAAGCCGTACTGCGCCACGTCGGCATACGGCGCGAGGCTGGGCGCCATGTGCAGCGCCAGCACCATGAAGGCGGCCGACGCCAGGTAGGTCTGCACGCCGTACCAGGCCACCGCGATCAGCCCGCGAATGATGGCCGGAATGTTGGCGCCCAGCACCCCGAAGGACGCGCGGCACACGACCGGGTAGGGCACGCCCGTCACCTGGCTGGGCTTGGCCACCAGGTTGCAGAAGAACTGCACGATGACGATGCCCACCAGCAGGGACACCAGCACCTGCCAGCTCGACAGCCCCAGCGCGAACAGGCTGCCGGCCGTGATGTAGCCGCCCACGCTGTGCACGTCGGACATCCAGAACGCAAAGATGTTGTATTGGCCCCAGGTCTGCTTTTTCAGCGGCGCAAGGTCCTCGTTGGTCAGGCGCGGGTGGTAGCCGGGCTTGATGAGGGCGTTTGAGTTCGCGTGCGGCGCAATGCCGGCTTCGCTTGCCCCCGCGGGGGCCTGGCTGACGACTGTGCTCATGGTCTTTCCTCGTGCGAGTGGGTAGGTGTGCGGGACCCGTTTTTTGACGCAAATTTCGCGCCGTCTTTCGAGTGCGTTATTTGTATACAAAAACTGCACGCAATCAAGACCATTCGGAGAATCATATATCCGTAGATTCCCTGATGCGTTTTGGCGCTGCTCGTTGGGAACAAGGTGCGTCGGAAAAATAAGGTGCGTCGGCGAACCAGCCGCTTTTGCATCGTGTACGTCGATGCGCCAACGAGGTAAAAAGGCCTCGTTTGCGCAGAGCGCCAGCGGGCTGTTGTGGATAGGTCGCGTAGGCGTCCGCACCCAGCATCACATGCCGCAGCAGCCGGTCAAAATGCGATGACTCGACGCCGTTGCTGCGAACCTGAGCGCCAACTTCCAGTGGTCGCAGACTTTGGCGTTCGCATGGCATGCCATGATCCATCCATGCGTATTGTCTTTCGCTGATTTTTGGGAGTAGCCCGCGCCTTGTTGCTTGCGGGTGGCTTCCACTTTCATCGCCTCCACTGTTTCAGGTCTGCTCGCTTGCCTTGCGCATGCGGCATGTTCGTGCACGCCTGATCGCCTGGAGGCAAGCAACCCAATCAGATGGAGCGCCAATCCGAGCGCTCCGGACTCGAAAGACTTTTTCTCATGACCTCCATTTTTTCCATTGCCACGGGCGCCTCGTTGCTGGTGAGCGGTGCTTCCGGCGCGCTCGCGCGTCAAGTGATAGAGCTGCTGTTGCTGCATCGCCCTGATGTACCCGTCATTGCAACCACGCGCCAGCCCCACCAGTTGAAAGACCTGGCGGCTCGCGGTGTGTCTGTGCGCTTCGCGGACTTCGACCAGCCGGAATCGCTCGACGCTGCCATCCAGGGTGCGTCGCGCATGCTGCTGGTGAGCACCAACACGCCTGACGCACCGCCACGCCGCGCCACGCAGCACGGCAACGCCATCGAGGCGGCTCGGCGTTGCGGTGTGCAGCACCTGGTCTACACATCGTTTGCGACAGCGGGCGCTGCAAAGCCAGGGCCGATTGCCGCTGATCACGCAGCCACCGAACAGCAACTGCATGAAGGGCAGCTGGGCTTCAGCATTCTGCGCAATGCCTTCTATGCCGAGCTGTTGCTCGCGACAATGCCGCTGGCTTGCCGCAGTGGTCAGCTACCGTGCGCGCCAGGCCACGGGCGTATGACGTTGGTTGCGCGAGCTGATTGCGCAGCGGCCGCCGCGGCTGCGCTGGTGGATGGTTTCGAAGGGCGCCGTGTGCTTTCCGTAGCCGGGGAAGAAGCGCTGGATGCCTACGCGCTTGCGTCATTGGCATCGGAAGTCTTTGGTACGCGAATCGAGGCACTTGAATCACCGCCCGATCAGCTCGAGGCGGCGTGGCTCAAATGCGGTGCTTCACCCGGCATGGCGCGCGTTTTTGCGGGCATCGACCGCAGCACCGCGGATGGCGAGATGGAGATCCAGGTCAGCGACCTGCGAGAGCTGTTGAACGCCTTGCCTGGCGTGACCCCGACAGGCTTGCGAGAGTTTCTGCAGGCGCATCAAGCAGCGATTCAGCGGGCATAACGCTAAAGGGCCTTCCGGAGCGGAAGTCCCTAGCGCGGATCCAAATCTGATTGGCCCGCCTGTTGCAGGCTTTCCGCCACACGCGGAAGTTCGAACAGCGTCTTGAAGAGATCGCGCAACCACCGGTGCGCGGGGTCCTGCTCGAACCGGCGGCTCCAGTGCAGCGACACGTTGAAGCTGCTGCGCGGCAGTGGCTCGGGGAGGACGGCGTAGCGATGCGGGTCCATGAAGCCGAGCGCGATCGCGCGCGGCATCACGACTGCCAAGTCGGTGCGCGCGATGATCGCCGGCAAGGCCAGGAAGTGCGCAGAGGTCAGCACCAGACGATCATCCAGCCCTAGCTGCTTCAGGATGCGAGTGGTCTCGGCGTGCGATCCCACGGCGACGTACTGCAGCTTGCGCAATCGATCCGCCGTCTCGTTGCCGTTCTCTGTGGCCAGGAGCGGATGACCCGCGCGAACCACGACGGCGTAGCTGTCGTCGAGCAACTCCATGCGCTCGATCCCGGTCACCGACGGCAGGAAGCCCAGGGCGAAATGGATAGCGCCGGTTTCGAGCGCATCGGCGATCTCGTGGTGCTGCAGCGGGTGGGTCTGCACGCGCATGCCAGGCGCCTTGTGGTGCAGTGCCTCCATCAGCTCGGGCAACAACCGCGCCTCGCCGATGTCGCTCATGTGGAGGCGAAGCGTCATGCGGGAGTTCGACGGATCGAAGCGGTCGTCTTCCCGGAGCACTTCGTGGATCGCGCCGAGCGACGGCAGCACCACGGCAGCCAGGCGTTCGGCGCGCAGCGTGGGCCGCATGCGGCCGGCCGCGCGCACGAACAGCGCGTCGTGCAGGGCGAGCCGCAGCCGTGTCAGCCCCTGGCTGGCCGCCGGCTGCGACAGGCCCAGCGCCTGCGCCGCATGGCTGACGCTGCCGAGCCTGTACACCGCCTCAAACAGCCGAAGCAGGTTCATATCGATGTCCGAAGTATTCATGCTGCTTATTTGAATCTAGTCTTTTTATTGTATTGATGGATTCCAACGCGCTCGACACACTTCGGTCCTTCTCAAAGGAGCGTCCATGCAGCAGCAAGTCGTCACTACAAGGAACGACACCGACACCATCACAGAAACCGTCACCGTCCGCGAGGCCGTGTTCCGGCTGCTGCGTGAATTCGGCATGACGTCCGTTTTCGGCAACCCCGGCTCAACCGAGCTGCCGATGTTCATGGACTTCCCGGAGGACTTCCAGTACGTCCTCGGGCTTCAGGAGTGCGTCGTCGTCGGGATGGCCGACGGGCATGCGCAAGCCACGCACAACGCAGCGTTCATCAACCTGCATTCGGCCGCGGGTGTGGGGCATGCGATGGGCAACATCTTCACGGCCTATCGCAACCAGACGCCGCTCGTCATCACGGCGGGTCAGCAGGCGCGGTCCATCCTGCCCTTCGAACCGTTCCTCGGTTCCACGCAGGCCGCGGAGTTGCCCAGGCCTTACGTGAAGTGGAGTGTCGAACCGGCACGCGCCGAGGACGTGCCGCTCGCCATCGCACGGGCCTACTACGTCGCGATGACGCCGCCGCGCGGCCCGGTGCTGGTGTCGATCCCGTCGGACGACTGGGCGGTTCGCACGCTGCCCGTCGCCGCCCGGCAGGTCAGCCGCGCGTTGCGCCCCGACCCGCAGACCCTGGCCGCCATCGCCGAAGCGCTCGACGCGGCGCGTGCGCCCGCCATCGTGGTGGGCGCCGCGGTCGACCGTGACGGTGCGTGGGCCGAAGCGGTCGAACTCGCCGAACGGCACCAGGCCCGCGTCTATGTGGCGCCGATGTCGGGCCGCTGCAGCTTTCCGGAAGATCATCCGCTGTGGGCGGGCTTCCTGCCCGCGATGCGCGAACGCATCGTCGAGCGCCTGGCGGGGCACGACCTTGTGTTTGCGCTGGGAGCCCCGGCCTTCACCTATCACGTCGAGGGAACCGGACCGCACCTGCCCGAGGGCGCGGCCTTGGTGCAGATGACCGACGATCCACAGGTCGCCGCCTGGGCGCCGACTGGCACCGCGGCCATCTGCAGCATCCGCCTCGGATTGCTGGATCTCCTGGCGCAGAGCGCGCCGCCACGGCGCGAGGCGCCACCGGCGCATGCTCGGCCCGCGCGCGTGGGCGAGCCGCGTGCCGGCGAGCGCCTGCCCGTGGATTGGGTGCTGCAGACCCTGAGCGATGTACGCCCGCGCGACAGCATCATCGTCGAGGAGGCACCGAGCGCTCGCTCGACGATGCACGGCCATCTGCCGATCTTCGCTTCCGAGACCTTCTACACGATGGCCAGTGGCGGCCTGGGCTGGAGCCTGCCCGCGGCCGTCGGCGTGGCGCTCGGCAAGCCCGGTACGCGCGTCATCGCGCTGATCGGCGACGGGTCCGCGATGTACGCGATCCAGGCGCTATGGAGCGCGGTCCAACTCGGGCTGCCGATCATGGTCGTGATCCTGAATAACCGGCGTTATGCGGCCCTGCATGAATTCGCACGAATCTTCGGTTACCGGCACGACGATCCGGTGCCGGGGACCGACCTGCCGGACCTCGACTTCGTGGGCCTCGCGGCCGCGCAAGGCATGCGGGGACTGCGGGTCGACAAGGCCGAGGCGTTGCGGCCGGCCTTGATGGAGGGCCTGCGATCGAGCGGGCCCCTGCTGATCGAAGTCGAAGTGCGCTGACTTCCCGAACGACGAACATAAACCAGGAGACAACCATGCAGAAGATATCGATGCTGATCAATGGCGAGGCGCGACAGGCCACGGGCGGTGCCACGTTTGAAAGGCGCAATCCACTGGACGGCACAGTCGCGACGACCGCGCCGGCAGCGACGGCAGCCGACGCCGCCGCGGCGGTCGATGCCGCCGCGGCCGCCTTCGAGACCTGGTCGCGCACCGGCCCCGGCGAGCGGCGGGCACTGCTGCTCAAGGCAGCGCATGCGCTCGAAACGAAGGGGCCGGCACTGATCGCATCGATGGCTTCCGAGACCGGCGCGGGTGCGTCATGGGGCGGCTTCAACGTGCACCTGGCCGTCGGGATGTTGCAGGAGGCGGCCGGCCTCACCACGCAGATAAGCGGTGAGGTGATTCCTTCCGACGTGCCCGGCAGCCTGGCGCTGGCCGTGCGGCGCCCGGCCGGCGTGGTGCTCGGTATCGCTCCTTGGAACGCTCCGGTGATCCTCGGCGTACGTGCGATCGCGACGCCGCTGGCCTGCGGGAACACAGTGGTGTTCAAGGGTTCCGAGCTGAGCCCTGCGACGCACGGGCTGATCGTCGAGTGCTTCAAGGATGCAGGCTTTCCGCCCGGTGTCGTCAACTTCGTCACCAATGCGCCGGCCGATGCCGCAGCCGTGGTCGAAGCCATCATCAGCCACCCGGCACTGCGACGCGTCAACTTCACCGGCTCGACGCGCGTGGGCCGGCTCATCGCGCAAACCTGTGCGAAGTACCTCAAGCCCGCCGTGCTCGAACTCGGCGGCAAGGCGCCGATGGTGGTGCTGGACGATGCAGACCTGGATGCTGCCGTCAACGGTGCGGCCTTCGGTGCCTTCGCCAACAGCGGGCAGATATGCATGAGCACCGAACGCATCGTCGTGGACCACAAGATCGCCGATGCCTTCGTCGAACGGCTCGCCGCCAAGGCCACGAAGTTGCCGCTGGGTGATCCGCGCAAGGGCCCCGTGGTGCTGGGCTCCGTCGTCGACGCGAGCACCGTCGAGCGCTGCAATGCGCTGATCGACGACGCGCTGGCGAAGGGCGCCACGCTGGTCTGTGGTGGCAAGGCCGAGAACACACTGATGCCGGCGACCCTGCTGGACCACGTGACTTCCGACATGCGCATCTACCACGACGAGAGCTTCGGTCCGGTGAAGCCCATCGTGCGTGTCGACGGCGTCGAAGAGGCCGTGCGGGTCGCCAACGACAACCCCTATGGACTGTCTGCCGCCGTGTTCGGGCGCGACATCGCGCGTGCGTGGCAGGTGGCCAACCGCATCGATTCGGGTATTTGCCATGTCAACGGACCGACCGTTCACGACGAGGCGCAGATGCCTTTCGGCGGCGTCAAGGACTCGGGCTATGGACGCTTCGGCGGTCGCGCCGGCATCGATTCGTTCACCGAACTGCGGTGGATCACGGTGCAGACCACCGACCGGCACTACCCGTTCTGACGACACGAGGCACATCCCCATGAAAACATTGCTGAGTGCCGCCGTGCTGGCGGCAAGCCTGGTGTCGGCCGCCGTCGCGCAGGCCCAGGACTGGCCGGCGAAGCCGGTCCGGATCATCGTCAACTTTGCGCCTGGTGGCGCAGCCGACCAATTGGCACGGCTCATCGGCCCGTCCCTGCACGAGGCCCTTGGCCAGCCGGTGCTGATCGAGAACAAGGGCGGTGCGGGCGGCAACCTTGGCGCCGAGTTCGTGGCCAAGTCGCCAGCCGACGGCTACACCCTGCTGATGGCCTCCGGCGGCACGGTCTCGATCAATCCTCATCTCTATCCGAAGATGACCTTCAACCCGGCCAAGGACCTGGTGCCGGTCGCGTCGGTCGCGCGCGTCCCCTTCTACCTGGTGGTGCGCGCCGACAGCCCGGTGAAGGACTTCAAGGGTCTGCTCGCCGACCTGAAGGCGCGCCCTGGCCAGCTGTCGTTCGGCTCGCCCGGCAACGGCAGCTCGCCGCACCTGGCCGGCGAGATGATGAAGAGCGAGACGGGCACCTTCGCCGTGCATGTGCCCTACCGTGGCGCCGCACCGGCGCTGACCGACCTGCTGGGCGGACAGATCAACTTCCTGTTCGATCCGGGCATCGCGCTGCAGCACGTGAAGACCGGCAAGCTGCGCATGCTGGCCGTCGCCAGCCCGCAGCGCGCGCCGCAGGTGCCCGACGTGCCCACCCTCGACGAGCTGGGACTCAAGGGCTTCGATGCCGATGCCGTCTTCGGCCTCTACGCACCGGCAGGCACGCCGCAGGCCATCGTCGACCGTGTCAACACCGCAGTCAATCGCATCCTGAACATGCCCGCGACGAAGGAACGAATCATCACCATCGGCAATGTCGCGTTGCCGATGACGCAGGCGGAGTTCGGCCTCAAGGGTTCGGAAGACTTCAAGCGCTTCGGGAAGCTGATCCGCGAGCGGGGAATAAAAGGCGACTGACAGCAGCAGGGGCCGGCATCGTCGACCGCAGGCGGTCACCGGCCGACCCCGATCGACAGACAAGAAAGACGACACCCGATGCCAACCCAACCTTCCCCCGCCGTGCGCGAAACCGACGTCCTGATCGCCGGCGGCGGCCCCTGCGGCCTGATGCTTGCCAACGAACTGGGCCGCCGAGGCGTGCGCTGCCTCGTCGTGGACGCCAAGGCCGACACGGCGTTCAACCCGCAGGCCAACGCCACCCAGGCCCGCACGATGGAGCACTTCCGCCGCCTGGGCTTCGCCCACGAGATCCGTGCGCTCGGGCTCCCCGCGGACCACCCCACAGACATCGCGTACTTCACCCGCTACGCACAGCACGAGCTCTCGCGCATCAGCCTTCCGACCGCCGCCGAAGCGCTGGTCAGGATCAAGTCGATGACGGGATCGTGGAGCGCGGCCGAGCTGCCGCACCGCGTGTCGCAGAAGTTCGTCGAGCAGGCCTTGCGCCGCCATGCCCAGGGCTGGCCCTCGGTCGAGGTGCGCTACGGCTGCACGCTGGAACGCTTCGCCGACGATGGCGCGTCGGTGAGCGCGACGGTCCGCCCCGCCGACGGCGCCGCAGCGCAGGAGGTGAGGGCGCAATTCCTGGTGGGGGCCGACGGTGCCCGCAGCCTGGTGCGCCGCAGGTTGGGAATCGAGTGGGGTGGCGTCACCGGCATCCAGCGCGAATTCATGGGCGGGAAGATGTTCGCGATCTACCTGCGCGCGCCGGCCTTTCTCTCGGCGCTGCCGCATGCCAAGGCCTGGATGTATGTCGCGGTGAACCACCAGCGGCGTGCGTTCATGGCATCGGTGGACGGCGTCTCCGAATATGCGTTCCACGCGGCGATCCGTCCCGACGAGGACGCCGACAACTGGACCGAAGAGGACGCGCGCCGCGTCTTCGCCGAGGCCGTGGGTGTCGAGATCCCGATCCAGATCCTGTCGATGGGCACCTGGCTCGCGGGCCACGCTTTGGTCGCGCAGAAGTTCCAGCGCGGTCGGGTGTTCGTCGCCGGCGATGCTGCGCACCTCTTCACCCCGACCGGCGGCCTCGGCTACAACACGGCCGTGGAGGACGCGGTCAACCTCGGCTGGAAGCTGGCCAGCGTGATTCAGGGCCATGCACCCGCCGCACTGCTCGACAGCTACGAAGCCGAGCGCAAGCCGCTGGCCGAACGCAACACAGCCTACGCGCGCCGCTTCGCCGACTCGGTGGGATTGTTCTCTGCGAAGCCCGAGCTGGAGCACGCCTCGGCACAGGGAGAGGCCGAGCGCGAGCGCGCAGCGCGGCACTTCAACGAACACGCCAGGCTCGAGTTCAACATTCCGGGCGTGACCTTCGGTGGCCGTTACGACGCCTCGCCCGTCATCGTCGGCGATGGCGCAACGCTGCCGCCCGACGAGCCGAACGCCTACACCCCGACGGCCAGCCCGGGCGGGCGACCGCCGCATGCGTGGCTGGACGACGGGAGTTCGCTCTACGACCACTTCCACAGCGAATGGACCCTGCTCGCCCTGGGCTCGGAGGCGCCCGACACGGCGGCCTTCGAAAGCGCGGCGAAGGCGCTCTCGATGGACCTGCGCGTGGTGCGGATGGCGCAACCCTCGCTGCGCGAACTCTACGAAGCCCCGCTGGCGTTGATCCGCCCGGATCAGATCGTCGCATGGCGCGGTGAGCCCGCAACGGATGCGCAGAGCGTGCTGATGCGTGTCATCGCCAGCGTGACCCCAACGACAAGGAAAATCCAATGAAAGCCGCCTTTCTTCGATGCATGCAGTGGTCGACGGTTGTCCTGACGCTCACGGCACTCGCGCCGTTGCACGCGCAGACCTGGCCCACCAAGCCGGTTCGTGTGGTGGCATCCTTTCCACCGGGCACGCCGGGCGATGTGATCGCCCGGCTGATCCAGCCGGCCTTGCAAGCGGCCTGGAAGCAACCGGTCGTCGTCTAGAACAAGCCCGGCGCCGGCGGCAACATCGCCGCGATGGATGTCGCGCAGGCCAGGGACGACCACACCCTGCTGGTGGGCCCCGACACGGTGCTCACGATCAATCCGCACCTCTACAAGAAGCTCGGCATCGATCTGCGCCAGGCGCTCAAGCCGGTGACTTACTTCGCGAGCTTCAATCAGATGCTGGTGTGCAACCCGGCGTCGGGCGTCGCGACGCTCGCGAAGTTCGTTCAGCTTCCGGCGGCGAGGACGTACGCCTCGGGCGGGCCGGGCTCTCCCAGCCACATGGCGATGGAGATGCTGCTCTCGGCCACGGGCACCAAGCTGACCCATGTGCCATATCGCGGACCCGGGCCGGCCGCGCAGGACATCATCGCGGGCCACGTCGACTGCGGCTTCATCGTCTCGTCCGTCGTGCTGCCGCACGTGCAGGGCGGCCGGCTGCAGGCGGTTGCCGTCTCCAGCAAGGCGCGCTCGGTTCTGCTTCCCGCCGTGCCGACGGTGGCGGAGAGCGGCTATGCTGGATTCGACGCCACCTTCTTTGAAACCTTGATGGCACCGGTAAGTCTGCCCGCCTCGGTGGTCGAGCAGATCCAGCGCGATGTCCGCGCGGCACTCGCCACGCCAGCGATGACGGCGAGGCTGGCGGAAATGGACCTGAGGGTCGAGGCGAACACGCCGCAGGAGTCCGAGCGGCGCGGCCGGGAAGACTTCATCAAGTGGGGCGCGGTGGCACGTCAGACACAGCTTCAACTCGACTAGACACAGAGAGGGCCAACGTGAGAAACCTCGATCAGAACACCATCACCCAAGCCGTGCTCGCGCGCCATGCCGAGGCCGCGGACCCGCGCTTCAAGCAAATCATGAGCAGTCTGGTGAACCATCTTCACGACTTCGCGCGTGAGGTAAGACTCACCGAAGCCGAATGGGCGCAAGGCATCGCGTTCCTTACGCGGTGTGGCCACATCACCGACGACAAGCGCCAGGAATTCATCCTGCTGTCGGACGTGCTGGGCCTGTCGATGCTGACCGTGGCGATGAACAACGACAAGCCCGAGGGCTGCACAGAAGCCACGGTGTTCGGCCCGTTCCATGTCGAGGGCGCGCCGCACTATGAACTGGGCGCCGATATCGCCAACGGGGCCCAGGGCATCCCGTGCGTCGTCCGTGGCACGGTGCGCGGCGCGAGCGGCGAGCCCGTGCCGGGCGCACACATCGATGTCTGGCAGTCCGACGAGGACGGGCTGTACGACGTGCAGCATGGCGAGATCGATCACGCGCAGGCGCGCGGCATCCTCACGGCGGACGCCGAAGGCGGCTATCGCTTCCGGTCGATCCTGGCGGTGCCGTATGCGATTCCGCACGACGGGCCGGTGGGCGATCTGCTGAAGGCTGCCGCGCGCCATCCCTGGCGACCGGCCCATCTGCATTTCATGATCAAGGCAAAGGGCTACGAGACGCTCATCACCCATGTCTTCCGCAGCGACGACGACTACCTCGACTCGGACGCGGTCTTCGGCGTGCGGCAGTCGCTGATCGCCGACTGGAACCGGCAATCCGATGGCAGCTACCTCGTCGAATACGACTTCGTCTTGAATCCGATGGGCGCCGCGCAGCCCGAGAATCTGCGCGGTGATTCCGGGGCCGATCGATGATCCGCCACATCGTGATGTGGGACATCGCAGGGAACACGCCAGAGGAGAAGCGCGTCAACATCGACCTCGTGCGCCGCAGCTTCGAGGGCCTGAACGGCCGCATCCCCGGCCTGCGCCGCATCGAGACAGGGGTCGACATCGGTGCAGTCGACCGCGCATGCGACGTCGTGCTCTTCAGCGAGTTCGAATCGCAGGCTGCGCTGGATGCCTACGCGCTTCATCCTGAGCATCTGCGTGTCCGCGACGCGCTGGCCGGCATCCGTATCGGTCGGCGGCAAGTGGACTACGAAGTGGCTGAATTGGCCGGTGGAGCCTCTGCATGAACGCGTTCGTCTACAACGGCCAGGCGGGCCGCGTCGTATTCGGCGTGGGCGCCCTGGCGCATCTCGAACGCGAGATCGAACTGTTGGGCGCGCGGCGCGCGCTGGTGCTTTCGACGCCGGAGCAACAGGCCCAGGCGCAGATGGTGGCGGATCGGCTGGGGAGCAAGGCCGCTGGCGTGTTCCCGAAGGCCGTCATGCATGTGCCGATCGAAACGGCGAGAGAAGCCCGCGATGAGGCGCGCCGCCTCGGCGCAGACTGCGCCGTCGCGATCGGCGGCGGATCCACCACCGGGCTGGGCAAAGCCATCGCCATGGAATCCGGCCTGCTCATCCTCGCCATTCCGACGACGTACGCGGGCAGCGAGATGACGCCCATCTATGGCATCACGGAAGACGGCCTCAAGAAAACCGGCAAGGACCCGCGCGTGTTGCCGCGTACGGTGATCTACGACCCGGAACTGTCGGTGGGGCTGCCCATTTCGATGAGCGTGACGAGCGGCATGAACGCCATCGCCCACGCGGCCGAGGGGCTGTACGCGCAGGATGGCAATCCGATCATGGGCCTGATGGCCGAGGAAGGCATCCGTGCGCTGGCCCGGGCGCTGCCGGCCATCCGAAGGCGCAGCGACGACATCGACGCGCGCAGCGACGCCCTGTACGGCGCCTGGCTTTGCGGCACCGTGCTGGGCAACGTGGGAATGGCGCTGCACCACAAGCTCTGTCACACGCTCGGAGGGTCGTTCGGCCTTCCGCATGCGCAGGTGCACACGGTCGTCCTGCCGCAGGCGATCCGCTTCAATGCAGCCGCGGCGCCCGAAGCCATGGCAAGGATCGAACGCGCGCTCGGAACCGAAAGCGGCGTCAGCGCTGCAGCCGGCCTCTTCGACCTCGCGCGAGCGAATGGGGCACCGGTCGCCTTGCGCGACATCGGCATGAAGGCGTCGGACCTGGATCGCGCCACCGACATTGCGGTGAGCAAGCCGTACTGGAATCCGCGCGCGGTCGACCTGCAGGCGCGTGCCGCGGTGCGGCAACTTTTGCAAGACGCCTTCGAAGGCACGCGGCCGCCGTGAACAAGGATTCGCGATAGCTCAACTGCCGAGCCATGCGAATGGCCTACCCGACGATGTTGCACTCTCGGTGCAGCAGCGCCAGCGCATCCTCGGTGGCTTGCACCCGGTCGCTGCGCAGAACGGGCTCGGCCTCTTCGACGAAGTCGTTCCACAGCTGCAGGTAGTCGCCCTGCAGCTGAACGGGGGCGTGCTGCAGCACGAACTGCCGGGGCAGATCGGTATCGAGGCCCGATGTCCGGATCTTCTTGAGCAGGCTGGCTGCGGTCTTTTGGGTGAGCAGCGTGGTGTGTTTGCCGTGCGTGGCGATGCGCAGGAACAGTGTCAACAGCGAACTGTCGTCGGTGTGGCCCTCGGTGGCCTTCTCCCACAAGACGCTGTTGCTGCGCTCGAGATGGTCCAGGTCGGCCATGGTGTCTTCGAACCAGAAATAGCGGCCCAGGAAGGCCGGCGTCTGGTCGAAGAGTTTGTACACGTGCAGCGTGGCATCCAGGATCCTTGGCATGTCCTGCATGACAGAGGCCTGCACCGACTGCACCACCTCTCGGTAGGAAGCCGGCAGATCTCTGGGCAAGCTCATGGGGACCGGCGTCGCCTGGCCATCGGCTCGTGGCGCATGTTTCTTGCGCAGACCCAGCACCATCTTCTCGAATGCGGCCCAGTCCGGCATGGCGCTGCGTCGGCATGCGCGCACCAGCAGCGCCGTGCGGATCACCGCTTCTGCATCTCTGCCGGCATCCTCCAGGTCATCGGCATCCAGACCCAGTTGGGCTGCCATCCAGACGGCAGCTTCCACCAGGGTGGTCGCGTGGCTGCGGGCGGTACGCTCGGCTTGGTATTCGTGCAGGCTGCGCAGCGACCACTTGGCAAGCAACGGGATGTGCTTGGTCTCGAAGACCCCCTGCGCCTGCATGCCGAAATGGCTGCTCTGGGGCATGGCGATCAGCGCCTTGAGCATGTCCGAACCGCCCTTGGAGCGCGACAGCAGACTGTGGTCCCGCAGGGACTGGGCCGCCTGGTCCAGGTCGCCGCCCGTCGAATGCTCCAGGTACAGGCTCACCAGATTAACCAGCCTGTCCCTGGCACGCTCCAGGTCGGGACGCAGGTACTCGGTGCCGAAGTAACGCGCGATCTGCACCATGCCCTTGGGCGCTTCCTGGCACATGGCGGCCAGCTTCTCGGGCCCGATGATGCCGTGGCGCACGCCGTGCTGCAGGGCCTTCTCAAAAAAGGGCCGCCCGTCGAACAGCGCGACGGCCTGGGGGGTGATGTCGGGGGTGGTGTGGTGGGGGGTGGGCATCGAGGGCATCGCGGGCATCGTGCAATCAGGCGCTGTGGCTGGCGCCGTCAGATCGCCGACTCTTCCTCGTCGTCGCGGGCCGCCGGGGTGCTGCTGCCCCGATCGGTGTCGCTGGTTTCCACGCGCGTGTCTTCTTCTTCAACGGCCTCTTCGTCGTCCCCCACGCCGCGGTCATGGGCGCGTGCCTGGGCACGCAGCACCAGCAAGGTCTCGGTGAAGAGGTCGGGGCACTCGTGGCGCATGCGCCAGGCCAGCTCCATCCAGTCCTGGTCGGCCACCTCGTCCAGCGGGACTTTGGGGGTGGCATAAGCGGACGCCAGCAGCTCGGTCTCGGAGAGCATCTCGCCGTCTTCCTCCGCGGTGTCGAAGGTCCCGCTGCGGGCGAAGGATTCGATGCGCGCCCATTTCTCGGCGAAGTAGTTGGCCATGGCTTCGCTGCCGCCCTCCAGATCGCCCACAGCCGTCAGGAACGTCACCGGGTCCGCGTCCTCCCGGAAGACGATGGCGTTCACCATGCCGCGCAGGTGCGTGTGGGTCAGGTCCTTGTAGCGCTTCTCGATCACGATGGCGTGCGCGAACTGTGCCGGGGTGACCAGCAGGCTCACGACCGACTCCCGGGACGGGTCGTACTCGCGCATCACCGCGAGGATGTCCTTGGGCTCCAGCTGGTCGAGCACCACCATCAGCGCGCTGTCGCCCTCGGTGTCCGCCAGTTCGGTGAGCGCGGACTCGGCGCCGGCAATGTCGCCTGCGGCAATCAGGCTGCGGGTCTTCGTGATCAGGGCGAGGTGGTTCATTGCGGTGGGTGTCTTGCGTGGCGGTCTGCTCAGTCTTTGCGGTCGAAGCCCTGTTCGGACATCCAGTCGGCGCGCGCGTCCTCGCGGGTCTGGCCATCGGCGTCGTCCAGGTCGTCGGCCGACAGGGGCTGGCTGTCGTTCGTGTCGTCGTCGGCGTTGGTCGCGTTTTTGTCGCTGTCGTCTTCCTCACCTGCATGGGCGGGCGCGTGCCGGGGGCTGCCCACCATGTACTCCAGCGCGGCAGCCACGCTCAGAAAGTGGTCGCCGGCGGCCTGCTGGCGCAGCAGCTGCACGGTCGGCCTGGCCCATGGGGCGATGTCGATGGTCTTGCGCAGGCTCTCCCACGCCGCCAGGTCCTCGGGCTCGCAAGCGAGCAGCTGGTCCATGGCCGGGGTGGACGTGAAGTGAAAAGCCTTGTGCAGCACGACTGCCACCATCTCGGGCGCGACCTCCAGCATGTGAACCAGGAACGCGATCTCGCTGCGCCGCTCGGCCAGCCGCCGCTCCAGCACGAAATGCCCCTCGGAGTCGTGGCGCATGTCGTCGAGTTCAGCCAGGTACGCGGTGTTCAGGTTGTGGAAAAAGGGGGATACGTGCATCGAGACCTAGATGAGCCGTTGGAAATAGTCTGCCCAGATGCCGCGCGCGGTTTGCAGTGGATCGTCCAGCAGGTTGCGCTTGCGGTTGTTGTCATAAGTTTCCCGCTTGGCTCTGTCGCCGAGGACGTCATAGGCCTCCTGAACCGCACGGAAACGTGTGGCAGCGTCCGGCGCAGGGTTGCGGTCCGGGTGGTGCCGGGCGGCTTGCTGGCGGTAGGCATTCTTGATGTCCGCCTGACTCGCGCTGCTGCTGACGCCCAAGGCGAGATAGTGGTCTTGCACGCGGTGCCTTTGCGAGTTGCGGGTGTCACGGCGAGCCGCAGAAGGAGTCGATTGTAGGCAGGACGTGTGAGCTCGTGCCTCGCGAGGCCTTGATCGGGGGTTGATCGACCCTGCAGCGACCGCGCAGCGTTGTCGCGTACGTTATTCCCGCGGCGGACCGACACCACCCCCTTAAAGGCGTTGCCAACCCCGCAGTCGGACCGTGGCCAGGCGACTGCGTGATGGACGAGAGCGGTAAGCCGCGGCGCGCTGCGCGTAGCTGGCGGCGCTGTCGATGAGGCGGGCCACGTCTTCGTCGGTCAGCTGGCGCGCGAGGCGCCTTGCCGCCGGTGTTGCACAGCCCCAGGTCTGTCAGTGTCTTGCGAGCGGTTGCCCGTGCTCACTCGATCACGATGTTGGCCTTCTTGACCAACTTCGCGTAGCGCTCCTGCTCGCTCTTGAAAAACTGGGCCGAGGCTTCCGGCGTCATCGGGTTGATGACGTTTTCCTGCTTGGCCATCGCGTCCTTGGTCTCGGGCATGTTGAAAGCAGCAATCACTGCCGCGTTCAGACGCTTGACGTCGGCAGGCTGCATCTTGGCCGGGCCGATGACGGCGAACCAGCCCGCAATGTCGACGTCGGGGAAGCCTTGCTCGGCCATGGTGGGAACGTCGGGCAACGAGGCAACGCGGCTCTTGCCCATGACGCCGATGGCACGCAGGGCGCCGCTCTTGAGCTGGCCTTGAACCGATGGCACCGAGACAACGCCCATCTCCACTTGGCCGCCCAGGATGTCGGCAAGCATCGGGCCGACGCCCTTGTAGGGAATGTGGCGTGCCTGCACATTGGCGGCGTCCAGGAACATGGCGCCACCCAGATGCAGGATCGTGCCGTTGCCGGAAGATCCGTAGTTGTAGCCATCGGGCTTGGACTTGAGAAGCGCCTGCAGTTCCTTGGCATTCTTTGCGGGAACCTTCGGATTCACGACCAGCACGAAGGGCGTGGCGCCGATCACCGAAATGGGCGTGATGTCGTTCAGCGCGTCGAACGGCATCTTCCTGAACACGCTGGGGTTGACGACATGGTTGTTCGAAACGACGCCCAGCGTCTGGCCGTCAGGCGCCGCGCGCACCACCACGCTGGTGCCGGTGATGCCGCCGGCGCCCGGAAGGTTCTCGATCACCACCGGCTGGCCTTCGAGCGCCTTTGTCAGCGAAGGTGCGGCGGCACGCATGATGGTGTCGACGCCGGAGCCTGCGCCGACCGGCAGCACCATCCGAAGGGGTTTGTCCGAGCCCTGGGCCCATGCGCCCGTGGCACTCATGGCCAACGAGGCGGCGATCATCGCGGTGAAGCTGCGGCGTTGAATTTCGATTGTCATTTTTGTCTCCGTGGGTTTTTATAAGTGGGTGTTTCAGGCGGGCAGATGGCTTGGCAGGCTGGACAGAATCTCGTCCGTGTGCTCGCCGATGCGCGGCAGCGCATGCCGCACGCCAGGGCGCCGCCCGCCCATCAGCAGGGGCAGCAGCACCACGTCGGTGGTTTCGCCGTTGTCGCACTGCATCGGCACCAGGCCACCGCTGGCCTTCAGGTGCGGGTCGTTCACCAACTGGTCGGGCCGCATGATCGGTGCATAGGGAATGCCGGCGGCTTCCAGTTTCGGTGCGAGTTCCTCGATGCGATGCAGCGCGAGGATCTCGCCGAGCTTCACCAGCAGCGCGGGCCGCACCGCCACGCGCAGTGCGTTGTTTGCCAGGCCCGGGTCGGCCGCCAGTTCGGGCGCTTCGATGACCCGGCACAGCGTCAGAAACTGCTTGTCGCTGACGGCACCGATGAACAGCTGTTCACCGTCTGCCAGTGTGAACACGTCGTAGACGCTCCAGGCCGAAACGCGCGAGGGCATCGGCGGCGGCGGCTCGCCGGTCATCGAGAACTGCTGCATGTGCTGCGACGACAGGAAGACGCAGTTCTCGAACAGCGCGCTCTGCACTTCCTGGCCCTTTCCGGTGGCGTCGCGCTCGCGCAGCGCGGCCAGCACGCCGATCGCGCCGAACATGCCGCCCATGATGTCGTTGACCGACGTCCCCGCGCGCAGCGGACGGCCGACGGGCCCGGTCATGTAGGACAGGCCGCCCATCATCTGCACGACTTCGTCGAGTGCCAACCTGTTTTCGTAGGGGCCCGGCAGGAAGCCTTTGTGCGTCACGTAGATCAGGCGCGGGTACTTCTTCGACAACGTGACGTAGTCGAGCCCGAAGCCGGCCATCAGGCCGGGGCGGAAGTTCTCCAGAACGACGTCGCATTCGCCGGCGAGTTCGGCCGCGGTCGCGCGGCCTTCGTCGGTGCCGATGTCGATCACCACGCTCTTCTTGTTGCGATTGAACGAGCGGAAGAAGCCGATGCCAAGGCCCGGCAGGTTGCGAGTCTTGTCGCCGCCCGGCGGTTCGACCTTGATGACTTCGGCGCCAAGGTCGGCAAGGATCATTCCGCAGGTCGGGCCCATCACCATGTGGGTGAATTCGAGGACGCGGATGCCGGCAAGGGGAAGGGGTGCGCAAGCGCTGGTCATGGAGGTGGGTCTCTGGTTGTTCAGACGGCAAGGGCCGGCAGGGCACGGATGAACGTCTTCGGCAGGCCGGCCTGCCAGAGCGAGCCGTGCAGGGTCTCGCCGGCGAGCCAGTGCGCAACCTGCGCGCGCAGCGCCAGCAGTTTCTCGATGTCGATGCCGGTCGCAATGCCCATGCTGCCGAGCATGTAGGCCAGGTCTTCGCTCGATACGTTGCCGCTGGCGCCGGGCGCGTGCGGGCAGCCGCCGATGCCCGCGAGACAGGCGTCGAAACGGTTCACGCCCACCTCGAGCGCGGCATACACGTTGGCCAGGCCGAGGCCGCGCGTGTCGTGGAAATGGCCGCACCAGAAGCGGTCGCCAGCGATCCTTGCGGCGTCTTCGAACAGGTCGCGCACCATGCCCGGATCGGCATAGCCGACGGTGTCGGCCATGCTCACCCGGTCGGCGCCCGCGTCCAGCAAAGCCTGCATCAAGCGCAGCACTTCGCGCTTGTCGACCTGGCCCTGCAGCGTGCATCCGAAGGCCGTTCCGACGCCGCCTTCGATGAGGATGCGCGAACCCGAAGCGTCGCGCGCCGCGCGGATCTTTGCCACCTCGGCCACCACGTCGTCGGGCGTCTTGCGAAGATTGGCCAGGCTGTGTGCGTGGCTGGCCGAAAGCGGCACGATCATCAGGTCGGCTCCGGCTGCAATGGCGCTTTCGGCGCCGCGCAGATTGGGCACCAGCACGGAGGTGAACAGGCCGGGCAGTGTCTTGGCGAAGGCCACCAGCTCAGCCGTGTCGGCCAGTTGCGGCAGCAGGCGCGCCGGTACGAAGGAGCCGACTTCGATCTCGCGTTGGCCGGCTTCGTGGGCGGCGCGGATCCATTCGATCTTTTGCGCGGTCGGCAGGATCGTGGCGACGCTCTGCAGCCCGTCGCGCAGGCCGACTTCGCGGATCACGGCACTGCGCGGCAGGCGTGCGGAAGAAAGTGTCATTCGTTGTCTCCAAGCTCATGGACGCAAGCTGTCGGCGTCGTGAGGGCGACTTTAGGAATTCCCTGCTGATATTCAAAGTGGTAAATTGGAACGATAAAAGTTCCAGTTCGGAATGTCACAACCCCCAGCCAGCCATGCACGACCTCGACCTCACCAGCCTTAGGCTTTTCGTCGCCGTCTGCGAGACCCGGAACATTGCGCGCGCGGCCGAGCAGCATCACATCGTCGCGTCCGCCATCAGCAAGCGCATCGCCCAACTCGAAGACACGTTGGGCAATGTGCTCGTGGAGAGAAACCGGCGCGGGGTGTCGATCACCGGGGCGGGGGAAATCTTGCTGGAGCACGCCCGCGCCATGCTTGCTGGTGCCAGCCGGGTGTCGCGCGACATGGCCGACTACGGCAAAGGCATCAAGGGCCAGGTGCGTGTGCTGGCCACGGTGTCGTCGATTGCCGAGTTCCTGCCGGACGACATTGCTTCGTTCCTGCAACTGGAGCAACACCGCGAGATCCGCATCGACATCGAGGAGGCATTGAGCCGTGACCTGGTCACTGCGATGCGCGAGGGGCTCGCGCCGCTGGCCGTCTGCTGGGACGCCGCCGACCTGGAAGGCCTGCAGACCCGGCCCTATCGCACCGACCATCTGGCCATCATCGTCCATCCTGCGCACCCGATCGCAGGCCGGCGCCAATGCGCGTTCGACGAAACGCTGGACTACGACCACGTGGGCCTTCCGGCATCGACGGCGGTGCACACCATGCTCGCGCGGGCTGCGGCCATCATCGGCAAGCCGATCAGCTACCGCGCCGTCGTGTCGACGTTCGACGCGTCGCTGCGTTGTGTGAGAGCCAACCTCGGCATCGCGGTGGTGCCGCGGGAGGTGGCCGAGCCCATGGCGTCGACCTATGGGCTCAAGGTGGTGCCGTTGACGGACGCGTGGGCACGGCGCACTTTTGCCATCTGCTTTCAGGACGAGAAGCGGCTGTCACCGGCCGCCCGGGCGCTGGCGGGACACCTGCAGGCGTCGGCTGCTCCGCGCAAAGGCGGCCGCGCAGCCCGCAAGCGCAAATGAGCTCGGCGCACCGCCGTTGAGCGGTTCCATTCGGGCCCTGTCGGACATGTGACATTGCAAGTCGGCGGCACGACGGGGTGCCGAAGCAGTGGGGTTGCTTCCGACTGAGGCAGAAAAGGGCAGCTGAGGCGCGGGTTGCGCGACTTCCGCCCCTCGAAGGCGCGGGCCCAGGAAACAGCAACCACCCGCCACCGCGACGCTCGTGCGCCAAGTCCGACGGCGCGTACCTGCGCGGCCTACATGCGCGCAATCGACGCGCTGACGCATCGCGCGAACAGTGCCCGCCAGAGTCTGAACTCCGATTCATCTTGAAGAACGTTCACACGTTCGACGGCATTCAAAGGAGACGACCATGGCAACAGACAACACGCTCAACGAGCAGGGCTCGCCCAACCGCGACCCGATCACCGGTACCCCCGGTGCCCACCCCGTGGGCACTGGCGTGGGCGCAACCGGTGGCGCCATCGCCGGCGCCGCAGCAGGGTCGGTCGTCGGCCCTGTGGGCACCGTCGTGGGACTGGTCGCCGGCGCGGTCGCCGGTGGCCTGGGCGGCAAGGCCGTTGCCGAGGGCGTCAACCCCACGCTGGAAGAAGCGTACTGGCGGGAGAACTACGCGAAGGAGGCCTACTACGACGCGGGCAGAACCTATGACGACTATGGGCCGGCCTACGAACTCGGCTGGTCGGGCCGCGTGGCGCGCGGGTCGGACTTCGAGGGGGCCGAGCAACAGCTGGCTTCCGAGTGGCCGACTCGACGCGCAAGCTCCGGCCTCGAATGGGAACAGGCGCGCCCGGCAGCGATGGCGGCATGGAACCGCGCCGACGAAACGTACTACGCCAAGCAAGCCAACGGCAGCGACATCGTGAGCCATGAAGACTTGTCGAACGAGGACGTCGTCGACGTGCTGAACGACCTGCTCGAGAACGCACGCGACGGCGAATACGGTTTTCGCGCCTGCGCCGAGCAAGTCGAGACGGCCAATGCCAAACAGCTGTTCTTCAGCCGCGCCGAGGGTTGCCGCCAGGCCGGCGAAGAGCTCATGCAGCTGGTTCGCAAGTACGGCGGCGAGCCTGCCTCTGGCGGCACGGCCGCGGGCGCGGTGCACCGCGGCTGGCTGCAGTTGAAGGGCAGCGTGGGCGCGGACAGCGAACTCTCCATTCTCGAATCCTGCGAGCGCGGCGAGGACACGGGCATTGCCCGCTATCGCAAGGCGTTGAAGCAGAGCCTTCCGGTCGACGTGCGCGCAGTGGTGCAACGGCAGGCCGATGGCGCACAGAAAAACCATGACCAGATTCGCGACTTGCGCAATGCTGCAAGCGCACGCGGCTGAAGCAAATTGGACGCGGCCTTGAAGCCTTTGCTGCGCAGGAGGCCGCCCCAAATGCGAGCCTTCCAAGGACTCACCCGATTTGTTGAACGAACTCCCCAACATCTTCAAGGAGCACGAAATGAGCAAGAACCCTCTCAAGCGTTCCAGCGACCTCACCCCTCCCACCAGCAAAGGCGGGCCTTCCGATCCTCCCCGCCCTGAGGCGCCTGCAGACGAACCGGCTTCCCGCGAGGAAGCGATTCGCCGCGCGGCTTACGCGGCGTATGAGCGCCGCGGCGGCGAGGCCGGCAACGAGAAACAGGATTGGCTGGACGCCGAGGCCGAGGTGGACCGCGGGCAGGGCAAGGACTGACGCTTCGCAGTCGTTCAGCGGCCTGAGACTTTTCAAGTCTTCGGCGCTGCAGCGTTCATCTGATTCCTGGTCCGGCTGCGGCTCACCGACGCGCCGGCCCGCTGGCCCGCAGCCGCACGGGAATCGACTTGGAGGCCGGCACCTTGCTTTGCTCAGCATGGTGCGCCAGTGGCACCAGCGGATTGCATTCAGGGTAGTAGCCGCCGATGCAGCCGCGCGGAATGTCATAGGGCGTCACGCGCAGCCCGTGCACCTCCCGCACCTGGCCGTCGTTCACAGCAGTGCAGGCCGTCACGAGGTTGCCTTCCTTGAACCCCAGCCGCGCGATGTCCTCCAGGTTCATCAGCAGCACGGTGCGCGTGCCGTACACACCGCGAAACCGGTCGTCCATGCCGTAGATGGTGGTGTTGAACTGGTCGTCGCTGCGCAGTGTCATGAGGCGCAGCACGTCGGGGTCGGCATCGGGCGTGTCGGGGTCGGCGACCATGCTGTCGAAGGCCATGAAGTTGGCCTTGCCCGTCTTGGTTTTCCATACGCGGTCGCGCGCCGGCACCGGCCGTTGGAACCCGCCCGGTGTGCGAAAGCGTGCGTTGAAGTCGCCGAATATGTCGGGCCAGGTCGCCTCGATGGCATCGCGCACCAGGGCGTAGTCGCCGACCCATGCGTCCCAAGGCACCAGCGCGTTTGGCGGCAGCGTCGCCTTGGCGATGCCGGCGACGATGGCAGCCTCCGACCGCAACGTGGCCGCCGCCGGTTCGGCCATGCCCTTGGAGGCATGCATGAACCCGGTCGAGTCTTCGACCGACACGGTCTGCTCTCCGGTGGCCTGCCGGTCGATCTCGATGCGGCCGAGGCACGGCAGCACATACGACACCTCCCCATGCACCAGATGGCTGCGGTTCAATTTGGTCGCGATCTGCACGGTCAGCCGCAACCGGCGCCAAGCGGCCTCCACCAAGCCCGTTTCAGGCACCGCACGAACAAAGTTGCCACCCAGCCCGATGAACGCGCGCACCGAGCCGTCCAGCAGCCCTTCGCACACCTCGACCGTGTTGAGGCCTTTTTTGCGCGGCGGTTCGAATCCATACAGAGATGCCAGCTTGTCCAGCGGCACCAACTCCGGCTTTTCGCTGATGCCGACGGTGCGCTGGCCCTGCACGTTCGAATGCCCGCGCACCGGGCAGATGCCGCCACCCAGCCGGCCGATATGGCCACCGAGCAACAGCAGGTTGCTGACCATCTGAACGTTCTGCACGCCCTTGCGGTGCTGCGTCAGGCCCATGCCGTAGATGCCGATGAGCGCTTTCGCGCCCGCGAACACCTTTGCGGCCGCCTCGATCTCCCGCTGCGCAAGACCCGATTCGCTCTCGATGTCGCTCCACGATGCCGCGCGCACCGAATCGGCGAAGGCGTCGAAGCCGTGCGTGTGCTGCGCAATGAAGTCGGCCGCCAGCACGCGCGTGCCACCGCTGCGCAACGCTTCGTCGTCCATCGCCACCAGCGCCTTGCACAGCCCGGTGATCGCAGCCAGGTCACCGCCTATCTTCAGTTGCAGGTATTGCGTGCTGATGTTGGTTTGCGCGGGCGTGAGCATCTCCAGCGGCGACTGCGGGTTGACGAAAACCTCCAGCCCCCGTTCCCTGAGCGGGTTGAAGCTCACGATGGGCACGCCGCGTTTGCGTGCGTCCTGCAGCTGGTGCAGCATGCGCGGGCTGCTCACGGCGGTGTTCTGGCCGAAGATGAAGATCGCATCGGTGTGTTCGAAGTCGTCGAGCGTCACCGTTCCCACGGGCACGCCGATGGTCTGCGGCAGCGCGACCGACGTGCTTTCATGGCACATGTTGGAGCTGTCGGGCAGGTTGTTGTTGCCATAGAGCCGTGCCATCAGTTGGTACATGTAGCTCGTCTCCAGCGATGCCCGGCCTGAGGCGTAGAACACCACCGACTCCGGGTTGTCGGTGCGCAGCTGGCGCAGCTCGGCGCCGATGCCTTCGAAGGCATCGTTCCAACTGACCTCTTCGTAGTGGTCGGTCTCGCGGTTCCATCGCAAGGGCACTGTGAGGCGACCGCCGGCTTCCAGGTCGTGGTCGGTCCACTGCGCAAGCTCCGTGACGGTGTGTTGTGCGAAGAATGCCGCGGGCAATCTTTTGCTTGTCAGCTCCCATGCGGTGGCCTTGGCACCGGCTTCGCAGAACTCCGCGGTGTGCGGGTGGGCGGACTTGGCCCATGCGCAACTCACGCAAGCGAAGCCGTCGGGTTTGTTCTGCGCCAGCAGGGCCCGGGTGCCGTTGATGGCGATGTGCTCGCGCAGCAGGCTGGTGGTGACGGCTTTGATGGACCCCCAACCACCGGCAGCATGTTTATAGGGTCGGAATTTGGCAGGGGGCGTCATGGGTGTCCGTGCATGCCCGGGAAGGCCGAGCAATGAAAGGCACGAACATCGGCTGGCGCGACGAGCGCGTGTGTAGGACATACGCTGCTCGCCGTGCGAGCTTGGCCGTCTGATTGCGCGGACCAAGCTCACGATGCCATCGGCGCCCATCGGCCCCTATCGACAAGAGGCTGCGCAGCCTCAGCCGATCGCGTTCACGCCCTGGTCGCGCAGACGCTGCTTCAACGCCTCCCAGCGCCCGGCTTCCCAGTCGGCCAAGCATTGTGCGAGCAGAAGGTGCGAGTGCACTTCTGCCGTGACCACTGTTTTCCGTGAGCGCCACCAACCCGTCTTTTCGGTCTGCATGAAGTGCACCGCGTCATAGGGTGCCTCGTCCATCGGCACATGGCTCACGTAGAACTCGGCCTTGGCGGCCGGGGCCAGGAACACGATGGCGGGCAAAGGCCCTTCCTGCGTTTCGGACCATGTCGTCATGACACCCTTCCAGTCGACCGACCTGATCAGCGCGATGGCCGCTTCGGCACTGTCGACGTGGCCCTTGTCGGCGGTGTCGGTAGAAGGAAAACCCGATTGGATGGTTGTGTAGAGCAGCATGGCGTTGTGGGCGTGCGTAGCTCAACCGCTGCAGCTGTTCGCTGCGTCGACCGCCTTGTTGCGTATGTCGAACCACTGATTGGCGGCATCCGCAACCGCCTTGCCAGAACCGCCGGTCATGGCGCTCACCAAAGTGCGCGTGCCACCGATCAGGCTGTCGATCTTCTCCTTGTACATCGCGCACACCGGGTCCCATGCGGGGGGTGCGTTCGGGTCCTTGCGCAGCGTGCCCAGTTCGGTGTTGGCCGCGCTCACGGCCTGCAGCGCGGCGTCGATGGCAGGCACGTTCTGTTTGTCTTCGAGCGCGAGCCTCACGGCAGCCGCAAGCTTGCGCGTTTCCAGCGACACCTTCAGCTTGTGAAAGCCGACGGTGCCGGGCTTGAGCGCGGCCAGCTCGGCCTCGTCCCGCTTGAGCGTCTGCGCTGACAACGCGTTGCCGAAGGCCACAGCCGCCTTGTCGGCTGCATCGAGTGCCGCGACCAGCGGTGCATTCATCTGGCGCGCCTTGATGCCCTTGTCGCTCAGGTATTCCTTGGTGCTCGCGTAAGTGCTGGCCTCCTTGATCAACGGGTTGACCGCCTCCAGCGCGGCCTTCAGCGCCTTGCCCGGTTCGTCCAGCGCAGGCAAGGGCTGCGTCATGGCCATCGCCTTGTCCAACGCGCGCAAGGCGTCGTCGACGTCGCCAGCGTCAAACCTGTAGCTGTCGAGCGGGGCGCCCGCCTTGGCCACCTTTGGGTTGGCGCGCTGATAGTCCCGCAGGATCTTGCCGAAGCTGTGCCATTGCAGCAGCTTGTTGTAGGCCACGACGTAGGCGTTGAGCTTTTCGGCTTGCTGCTTCTCGGGAACGACCAGGCCGGCCGGCGCCGAGGCTGACGAGGCTGCCGATGTGGTCGTGGGGGCCTCCGGCTTGCAACCGGCAAGCACGACGAGCAACGGCAGCGCCAGAAAGGAAACGAAGCGGGCAGCGCTGCTTCGGCAAGGAATCGTCATGCGGGGTCCTCCTGAATATGGGAGTCGGCGACTCTATACGGCAGCGACCGCCTGCATCTTCAGGTGACTGTGCTAAGCGCTGTCGGGCCTGCCCAGGCCGACCCGACGGATTCAGGCGCACAAGATCGCCTCCGACCGAGTCGTCTTGGCCGCACACGGGTCATCCGCTCGCTGTTCAGCGCTTGAAGAACATCGTCCTTCGCGTGTTGCGAAACGCAGGTCGAACCCGCGAGCTCCATGCCGTTGCGCGCACCGCCAGCCAGGCCGGGCTGCCGAGTGCGTCCACGCTTTCGAGGTCGTAGCAGGCGTAGTAACGAGGAGCGCCTGAAGCAACGACATAGCGCGCGGCCCGCACTGTGCCTTTGACGGCGGCCAGCCCGGGCAGATGTTCCTGTGCGTACCAGGCGTTGAGGTCTTCTTCGAACTCCGCAAGCACGTCTGTTTCCACGACATAGTGGAACGAGGCGAGCAGCCCATGCGAAGCGCCCGCTATCTCCTGCGTGCACACAAGGCGATGCCATCCGGGGCCGCTGCCCGGCAATGCGCCGACCGGTGACACGTCGCCCGGCGTGTAGAAGTAGCTTGCGCTGCCGTCAACGGCCTGCCAGTGCTGCACGTCCGCAGTGCGCTTGCGCAGTTCAGCCATGAGCAGTTCATCGGCGGCGGCAGCTGTGCCCTGCTTGAACAGCCAAAGATCTTGCATGAATCACTCCGGCTTCAGTGCGAAACGTTCAGCGCCACGAGCAGCCGCGACACCATGTTGTAGGCCGCCACGGTGGCCACAAGCTCCACGACGCCCTTGGCGTCGAAGTGCTGCTGCACCTGTGTCATGAGCTCCCGCGGAACCACGATCTGGCGGGTCATTGCATCCGTGAGCGCCAGCACCAGACGTTCCACCGGCGTGAATATTTCCGGCAGTGCCTTGCTGCGAACGGCTGCGATCTTCTCGCTGCTCACGCCGGCCTTCTCCGCATGGGGCACATGCGCATCGAACTCGAAGCTGGCGCCATTGAGCACGGCAACGCGAAGAATGATCAACTCGCGCAAGCCCGCCGGCACGCCAGTCTGGTTTCGCACAGCAGTGAGCAGGCGCTCCCAGCCGGAAGCGATCGGGCCGCTGTTGAGCAGCACCTGGTAAAGCAGCGAAACGCGGCCGCGCTCGGCCATGATGCGCGACTCGACCTCGGCCAGTTCGGGCACCGTGCCGGGCTGCACCAAGGGAACGCGAACGAGGGAGGTCGTCATCAATCGATCCTGATGTTTTTGTCGTGAATCAGTTGGGCCCACTTCTGGGTGTCGCGCTTCAGCAGTGCGGCCAGTTCCTGGGGCGTCGATGGCGCGGGCTCGGTGCCGGCCTTGAGCAGCTTCTCGCGCACCTGCGGATCGGCCAACGTGTTGCGCACGGCCTTGTTGAGCGCTTCAACCACTGCCACCGGCGTTTTCGCAGGCGCGAACATGGCGTACCAGTTGTTCGTGTCCACGCCCTTGATGCCTTGCTCCTCCAGGGTCTTGACGTCGGGCAACGACGGCAGCCGCTTGGCCGAAGCGACGCCAAGCGCCTTCAGACGCCCGCCCTGCACGTAGGTGAGCAGCCCGGGCACATCGCCAAAAAAGCCGTTCACCTGGCCACCCATCAGATCGGTGATGGCGAGGGCGCCGCCCTTGTAGGGCACATGCAACAGCTTGGCGCCGGTGGCGTCCTTCAACTGCTCGATGGCCAGGTGCGGAATGCTTCCGATGCCGGACGACGCAATGGCGGTTGGGTTGGCGCGGCTCTTGGTTGCGGCCACGAACTCGGTGGCATCCTTCGACGGCTCGTTCTGGTTGGCGACCAGCAGCTCCACGTTGTTGACGACCACGGCAACCGGCGCGAAATCGCGTTGCATGTCGTAGGGCAGGGTCTTGTACAGGGCGGGGTTGATGGCGGCGGCGCCCACGCTGGTCAGCCATACCGTGCTGCCGTCGGGCGGGGCACGCATGACGCTGACGGCGCCAATCGCGCCGTTCGCACCCGGCTTGTTTTCGACGATGACGGTGCGCCCCAGCTCCTTGCCCAGCCGCTCCGCCATGATCCGCGCGACCAGTTCGACCGGGCCTCCCGGTGCGAAGGTGACGACGATGCGCGTAACTTGCGGTTGGGCCACCGCGTTGGTTGCGAGGGACAGGCCGAGCGCGCCGGCAAGAAGAAATTGCTTGATCATGGTTTTGTCTCCGTCAGTTCAGTTGTTGGAATGATTTCAATCGCAACGCGCGGTCATGCCGCCGTCCACCACCAGCTCCGTGCCGGTGATGAAGCGGGCCTCGTCGCTGGCCAGGAACAGCACGGCGCTCGCGGTGTCGCGCCCGTCGCCCATGAAGCCGAGGGGAATGCGCTTTTGGCGTTGGGCGAGCAGCGCTTCGACGTCGCCGCCCGCGCGCTGCCTGGCCAGCCGCGTCTCGACCATCGGTGTGTGCAACTGTCCCGGCACCACGCTGTTGACGCGCACGCCCTGCGCGGCGTGTTGAACGGCAATGACGCGCGACATTTGAATGACGCCCGCCTTGGTCGCCGCATAGGCCACCTGCGCGCTGCCGGTCCAGCGCATGCCCGAGGTCGAGGAGATGTTGACGATCGAGCCTGCCCCCTTCGCCAACAGCGTGGGCAGCACATGCTTGCAGGTCAGGAACACGCTCTTGAGGTTGATGTCGATCTGCGAGTCCCATGCGTCTTCTGCAAGTTCCACCGGACCCCCAGCGGCGGAGCCACCGACGTTGTTGACCAGGATATCGATCGTGCCGCACGCCTCCAGGCAAGCCGCCACCATGGCTGCGACGCTGTCGCTGCGGGTCACGTCGCACACCCAGGGTGTGATCGACGCGCTTGCCGCGCCCGCGAGCGCCAGGGTTTCATCCAGTCGTGCACGGTCGCGGTCGACCGCCAGCACCTTGGCGCCTTCTTCGGCCAGCCGTACCGCAATGGCACGGCCGTTTCCCCAGCCGGCGCCTACACAGCCGGCACCGGTCACGATGGCCACCTTGTTCGCAAATCTCAGGCTCATGGGGTGTCTCCAAATTGATAAAGTCGTTCGGGGTTATGTACGAGCAGGGCTTCGCGCGCGGCCTGGCTCGGTGCGATCTCGGCGATCAGATCGAGCAGTTGCTGCTCGTCGGGCATGGGACCGGCGTGGTTGGGGTGGGGCCAGTCGTTGCCCCACAGCACGCGGTCGGCGAACTCCGAAACCAATGTCCTGGCGAAGGCCTGTGCGTCTGCATAGGGCGGGCCGAGCCGCGTGATGCGGTCCATGCCGCTGACCTTCACCCAGAAGCGCTGGTCGGCCATCAGCTTGAGCAGCGCCTTGAAATCCGGCTGGTCCAGGCCCAGGGCCGCGTCGATGCGGCCGATGTGGTCGATCACCACCGGTGTCGGGCAGCGCCGCAGCGCCGGGGCCAGGTCGGTCAGCAGGGCAGGGTCGCCGTGGATCTGCAGGTGCCAGCCCAGCGGCGCGATGCGCGCTGCCAGCGCAAGGACGTCTTCAATGGGCGTATGCCGTCCCAGGTGTCCCATGAAGTTGAAGCGAACACCCCGAAAACCCGCCGAGTGAAGGCGCTGAAGTTCGGCATCCGGGACATCCGTTGGCAGCAGGGCAATGCCACGGTAGGCGCCGGGGCGAGACGCCAAGGCGTCTTCCGTCGCGCTGTTGTCGAAGCCGTGGCAGCTCGACTGAACCACCACGCAGCGCGTCAGGTCCAGGCTGTCGTTCAGCGCGTAAAGGGCTTCCTTTGGGGCATCTTCCTTCGGAACGAAGGTGGCCCCGGCTGCATAGGGAAAACGCGAGCGAGGGCCGAAGACATGGCAATGTGCATTGCATGCCGCGGAGGGGAGATTCAATGTCATGCAGCGAGTGTTGCAACCCGCGAAACACGACGATAGGTTGCTTCAGCTATAGCAGCTATGCTCACTGGCTATGGAACTGCGTCAGCTTCTTTACTTTGTGACGGTGGTCGACGCCGGCAGTCTCAGTCGAGGTGCCGTGGTGCTCGACCTCGCCCAGCCCAGCCTGAGCAGGCAGATCGCGCTGCTCGAGGCCGATCTCGGACAACGGCTGCTCGTGCGAACAGGGCGGGGCGTGCTGCCGACCGAAGCAGGCGAGGCCTTGCTGGTTCATGCCCGCGCCATGCTCGACATTGCACGGCAAGCGCGCGATGCGCTGCGCGACATGGACGAGAGCCCTGCCGGCCGAATCATCGTCGGCATGCCGCCCCGTGTGGCGCTGGGCTTGAGCACGCCGCTTGTCCAGCGATTCAGAGAGAGGTTTCCTCGCGCCGTGATCACGGTGCTCGAAGGGCTGAGCGTGGCACTGCGCGAGTCATTGATTGCGGGAAGGCTGGACCTTGCGCTGCTGTTCGACCCCGCGCCCTCACCCCAGTTGACGTTTCAGCCGCTGATGCGAGAAAAGCTGCTGCTGGTCGCCCCGCCCGCAAGCCGATTGCCGGCCAAGGTGGGCCTTGCCGCATTGGCGAACTACCCGATGGTGCTGCCGAGCGCACCGAACGCCATTCGCCATCTGCTCGACTCTGTGCTGAACCCGCGTCGCATCCAGCTGCAGGTTCTTGCGGAAGTCGGTGCGGTTCAAACCGTGCTCGCATTGGTGGCGACGGGTGTTGGATGCACCATCTTGCCGGAAAGCGCACTCCGGGCGAGCGGCAACGAGAAGCTGCAGCATGCGCCCATCGGTTCACCCACGATCTGGAATGCACTGGTATTGGCGACGCCCGTGGCGCGTCCCGCAACGAGATTGATGCGCGGGACCGCACAGCTCTTGCAGGAGCTCGATTTCCGGCGGACATAGCCAATAGACATAGCTGATATAGAGGCTATCAGCTTACGAGCACCGGTATCGCGATGGAAACTTCGCCACCATGCCCACCGAAAACCAATCAACGCCCGCAGCCATGGCGCCTTCGCAGAGCAAGCTGGTCTCGTACCGACCGAGCCACACGAACGCAGATGTTCAGATCGAATTCAACGACCAAGGCACGGGGCCCGTGGTCTGCATCCTGCCGTCGTTGGCACGGTCGGGGCGAGACTACGACGCTGTTGCAGCCCACCTCGCCGCATCGGACTTTCGCGTCATTCGGCCCGAGCCGCGCGGCATTGGTCGCAGCAAGGGGCCGATGGACGGACTCGATCTGCACGACTTCGCGCGCGACGTTGCCGCGGTGCTCGACAGCGAGAAGGTCGGCCCTGTCGTGATCGTCGGCCATGCGTGGGGCAGCCAGCCGGCCCGCACGCTGGCGGCAGACCGCCCTGACCTCGTGCGCGGCGTCGTCATGGCGGCGGCCTCCGCCGGCAAGCTTCTGCCCGGCGCAACCGAGAAGCCTTACAGCCGGCTGCGCGAAGAGATCGATGGCGCGGGCGATCTCTCTCTGTCGGAGGCCCGAAGGCTCGAGTGTCTTCGCAAGGCATTCTTTGCGCCGGGGCATGACCCCAGCGTGTGGCTTGGCGGCTGGTTTCCCGCGGCCCACGATGCACAAGGCCGCGCCCGGGAGATGACCCCGGTGGACGACTACTTTTCCGCGGGCGACCGGGTCCCCATCTTGGACCTGCAGGCCGAGCATGACGCCGTGGTCGTCCCCCACATCATGAAGCCGATGCTGGGCGATCGCGTCACCGTCCAGATCATTCGCGACGCGGGGCATGCCATGGCCCCCGAGCAACCGCGCGCAATGAGCGACGCCATTGCGTCTTTCGCGCGCAAGCTGTACCGCGCGGACTGAGCCATCTAAAGAACGACTTCAAAGGCCTGCTCAGCCCGATGCCAAAAGTGCGGCGATCGCTTTCTCCCGCAGCGAAAGCAGCGGGCCGCTGAGTTCCTGCGCCACATCGTCCATGGCGGCTGTGGTGGCGACACTGACGTTGAGCACATAGACCGGGCGGTCCGCCAGAACGATCGGCGTCGACAGGGCGATCACCTCCGGTTGCCATGCCGCGCTGCAGTAGCCGCGCTGTTCCACGCTCAGTTTCGCGGACTGGATCTCGTCGCGCAAATGCCCCCACCCGGTGGGGCGCCTGCTGCGCCACTGTGCCAGCAGCGCGCGCCGCATGGCTTGCGGCGCCACCGCCAGATACGCGCGGCCCAACGATGTGAGTTCCATCGGCACCCGCTGACCTGCAACCACATGGCGCAGCGCCACGCGGCGGTTGTAGCGAACCGATTCGAGATACACCATTTCGTCGCGGTCCGGCACCGCCAGGCCGACGTTGATGTGCATTTTTTCCGCCAGTGCACGCATCAGCGGGGCCACGGTATTGAGCACCGGCGAGCCCGCGCGCATTGCGTGGGCCAAGCTCAAGACCTGCGCCGCAAGGCGGTAGGCCCGATGGGCGCGATCGTGCTCCAGCAAGCCGGTTTCCACCAGCGTTTGCGTCAGGCGGCTCACGGTGGCGCGAGACAGCCCCGTGCGTTCCGCGAGCTCGCCGTTGCCCAGCAGGTCGGCCCCTGGCCTGAACGCTCTGAGCACTTCGACACCGCGCACCAGCGACCGGTTGAGCGCTGGGTCTTCGTGGTGGGGGCGGCGCGCTTTGGCAGGGGGCGTGGTCGACATGGTCCGCAGGTGGAGTAGGGCGCTGAAAACGCGAGAGGGTGCGCCGTGCAGCGTATCACCCATTTCCATCTGATGGAAACAGGGGGCTGTGCGAAGCGCCTGTCAAACCTAAGCTCCATGCAGTCGATGAGCAACGCAGTCAATGCGGCCGTCGACGGGGCTTCTCGTACTTCCTTTTGCAAACCGGAGACAAATCCATGCAGATCACGCCGACCCGGGCGCGCGCCAAACGTGCCGCCTTTTTCTCTTGCGCCACTGTGGCGGCAAGCCTGGTGGCCTTCACCGCGTTGCCCGCTTCCCCCGTCTTTGCGGCTTTGGCGGCGTTTCCGGACAAGGCCGTGAAGATCGTGGTGCCGTTCGCGCCGGGCGGCGGCACCGACCTGGTGGCGCGCACCATGGGCATCACCATGGGCCAGGAACTGGGCCAACCGGTCATCATCGACAACAAGCCCGGTGCAGGCACCCTCATCGGCACGGACGCCGTCGCCAAGAGCCGACCCGACGGCTACACGCTGGTCATGGCGACCGTCGCGCACGTGGTGAACCCCAGCCTCCTGTCGAAGCTGCCCTACGACTACGAGAAGGCCTTCGCACCCGTCATGCTGGTGGGCATTTCGCCGAACGTGCTCGTCGTTCGGGCCGAGAGCCCTTACAAGTCCGTGGCCGACGTCATTGCCGCTGCCAAGGCCCATCCCGGCAAGCTCTCGTTCGCATCGCAGGGCGCCGGCACGTCGGCCCACCTCGCAGGCGAACTCTTCAAGAACCTGACCAAGACCGAGATGACGCACATCCCCTACCGGGGCGCCGGCCCGGCCATCACCGATCTGCTGGGCGGCCAGGTCGATGTCATGTTCGCCACGGCAGCCGCGGTCGGCACGTTCGTCGAAAGCGGCAAGCTGCGGGCGCTGGCCGTGACGACCGCAACGCGCTCCACGGCGCCCTCGCTGGCCAAGGTGCCGACCGTGGCGGAGAGCGGCGTGCCCGGTTACGTGGCGGACAGCTGGTACGGCCTGTACGCGCCGGCCGGAACGCCACGCGACGTGATCATGAAGCTCAACGCTGCCGCCAAGAAGGCCGTGCAGACCGAGGCCTTCCGCAAGCGCGTGGAAGGTGAAGGCCTCGTGATCGACGCCGGTTCACCGGAGGCGTTCGACCTCTACGCCAAGGGCGAGGAAGCCCGCTGGCGCAAGGTCGTCAAAGAGAACCACATCACCACCGACTGAGGCTCAAGGGAAAACGAAATGACTGAAAACCTGATCGAACTCGACGTCGCCGACGGCGTGGCCACGCTGTGGTTGAACCGCCCGGAAAAGCGCAATGCCATGAGCGACGACATGCGCACCGAATTCATTGCCGCCCTTGAACACGTGGCTGGCGACAAGGCCATTCGCGCCCTGGTGCTGACGGGCAGGGGCAAGGGCTTCTGCGCTGGCGGCGACATCGCCGGCATGCAGCGCCGGATGCAAGCGCCTGCGGGCGAGGTGGGCTTCAACGGCTGGGCCCGCCAGCAACGCGTGCACCACACGCAGTCGCTGCTGCACACCATGCCCAAGCCGACCATCGCTGCCGTCAACGGCGCCGCGTCGGGCCTGGGTGCCGACACGGCGCTTGCCTGCGACTTCATCATGGCCTCGGAGGCGGCGAGCTTCACTTGGTCTTACATCCACCGCGGCATCATTCCCGACGGCGGCGGCATGTACTTCCTGCCGCGCCGCGTGGGCCTGGCCAAGGCCAAGGAGCTGATCTTCAGCGGCCGTAAGGTCGAAGCCGAAGAGGCGCTTCGCCTCGGCATCGCCGATCGCCAGGTCGATGCGGACAGCCTGGTTGCGCAGGCGCAGCGCTGGGCGGCCGAAATGAGCAAGGGCTCCGCCACGGCGCTGGCCCTGGGCAAGACCATCCTCAACCAGAGCTTCGAGTTGTCGGCCCATCAGGTGTTCGCCCAGGGCAGCCAGGCGCAAGGCATTTGCTACACCAGCGCTGAGCATCGCGAGTCGGTGATGGCTTTCCTGGCCAAGACATCCGGCACGGCCGCCAAGGAATGAACGCCATGAACGACATGAATGCCATGAGCGCGATCTCCAGGCTCCTCAGACCCCGCAGCGTCGCTGTCATCGGCGCATCGGGCGACGCCAACAAGACCGCGGGCAGGCCCATCGCTTACCTCGTGAAGCACGGCTTCTCGGGCGACATCTATCCCGTGAACCCGAAGGCCGATCGCATCGGCGAGCTGGCCTGCTATGCAGACGTGGCGTCGCTGCCGGACGTGCCGGACGTGGGCATCGTTTTGCTGGGGGCCGAGCGCGCGCACCTTGCGGTGCGCGACCTGGCCGCTCGCGGCACCGCCGCCGCCATTGTGCTGGCCAGCGGCTACACCGAGACCGGCGAAGAGGGGGCACGCCGCCAGCGGCAGTTGATGGAGGCAGCCGGTTCCATGCGCATCCTTGGGCCCAACACCATCGGCCTGGTCAACCTCACGGACAACATCGTGCTGTCGGCCACCGGGGCGCTGGAGATGGCGGACTTTCCGGTGGGTGGCGTCGGCGTTGTGTCGCAGAGCGGCGGCATCCTTGGCTCACTGCTGTCTCGCGCGGCGGTGCGCGGCATCGGCCTGTCCAAGCTGATCTCGACCAGCAACGAGGTCGACCTGGAGCTGGCCGACTTCATCGATCACCTCGCCGACGACGAGGCCACGAAGGTCATTGCGCTGTACGTCGAGACGGTGCGCAATCCGCAGAAGTTCCGTGCCGCGGCCCTGAAGGCCGCACGGGCGGGAAAGCCCGTGGTCGCTTTCAAGATCGGCCGCTCCGAGGCGGGCGCCCAGGCCGCTGTGTCGCATACCGGCGCGCTGGCCGGTGCCGACCGCATGTACGACGCGCTCTTCAGGCAGGTGGGCGTGATCCGTGCGCAGACCTTCAATGACCTGCTGGACATTCCGGCCGCGCTGGCCACCGGCCGCAAGCTGCGCGGCAACCGGGTCGCGATTCTGACCTCCACCGGCGGCGCCGGCACGCTGGTGTCGGACGACCTGGGCTTGTCCGGCTTCGATACGCCCGCCCCCGATGCCGCCACGGCCGAAGCGCTGCGCGCGCTGCAGACCGGCGACCATGCCGTGCTTGATCGAAACCCGATCGACGTGACCCTGGCGGGCCTGCGGCCCGACCTTTTGCGCGGCGCCATCGACGTGCTGTTGAAGAGCCCCAGCTACGACGCCTTGGCCATCATCATTGGCTCGTCCAGTCTCGCCATGCCTGAACTGATGGCCGGCGCGATCCAGGATTGCCTGCCGACCTCGGACAAGCCCGTCATTGCCTACCTGAGCCCGCATGCGCCGGAAATTGGCGCACTGCTGACCCAGCGCGGCGTGCCCGCCTTTGCCGCGGCGGAAAGCTGCAGCGCCGCGCTCGGCGCCATGCTGCGGGCCGGCCAATGGAAAGACCCCGGCGAGCCGACGGCCGCCGCGCATCCGGTCGCCGTGGGCGATCTGCCTTCGGGCTCGCTCGACGAGGCGCAGGCCAAGCAGCTGTTCAGTCGCTTCGGTGTGTCGTGCGCGCGCGAGCTTGTCGTGACCGCACCTGAAGAGGCGGAGGCCGCCGCGCGCGAGCTGGGTGGCCGGGTCGTGCTGAAGATCCTGTCGGCCCAGATCACGCACAAGAGCGACGTCGGCGGGGTCGCGGTGAACCTCACGCCCGAAACAGTGGGTGCGCGCCTGCTGGCCATGGCCTCCGAGGTCGAGGCCGGGACCGGCACGCGGCCACAACGATTTCTGGTGCAGGAAATGGTGGCCGGCGGCACGGAGCTCATCCTGGGCATGCACCGCGATGCGCTGGGCACGGCCATCCTGCTGGGCATGGGCGGCATCACCGCCGAGCTGTTCAAGGACACTGCCATGCGCCTCCTGCCGTCGCAAGGCGGCCTGAGCCGCGACGAAGCGCTGGGCATGGCCAGGGAACTGAAGACCTGGCCGCTGCTGGACGGCTTTCGCGGCCGGCCCAAGGCCGATGTAGCGGCCTTGGTGACGGCCATCGTCGCTTTCTCCGGCATGGCGGCGCAACTGGGCGACCGTCTGGTCGAAGCCGAGATCAATCCGGTGTTCGTGTTGCCGCAGGGGCAGGGCGTGCGCGCCGCCGATGGCGTGGTCGTTCTCGCCTGAAGAAACCGAACCCTTGAATCAGGAGAACCTGGATGCACGCAACAGAAGTATTTGCGCGGTACGCGGCCGAGTTCGACCGACAGCCGCTCCCGGCCGATGTCATGCACCACGCCAAGCGCGCTGTGATCGACTGGTACGCATCGCTTTTCCCTGGCCTGGATGCGGCACCGGTGCGCCTGTTGGAGCAAACCCTGGCCGACGACCTCGACCGGGGTGGCGCCTTGCTGGCGGGCGGGCGCCCCGCCACTGCGCGCGCGGCCGCGCTCATCCATGGCACGGCCGCGCATGCCGCGGAGGTCGACGACAGTTTTCGCGAGGCCATGTACCACCCGGGCGCCGCGACCATCGCGGCCGCACTGGCTGCGGGGCAGGACACGGGTGCCTCCGGGCTTCAGTTCCTGCGCGGGGTGGTGCTGGGCTACGAGGTGTCCACGCGAATCGGCGTAGTGATGGGCCGGCCGCATTACAAGTTCTGGCACAGCACGGGGACCGTGGGCAGCTTCGGTGCCGCCGCTGCGGCGGGTGCATTGATGGCGCTCGATGAGACGGCCTTTGCTCACGCACTGGCCACCGTTGCCACCTTCACGGCGGGCCTGCAGCAGGCGTTCCGCATGGATTCGATGTCCAAGCCGCTGCATGCGGGCCGTGCGGCCGAGGCCGGTCTTCTCGCGGCCCTGCTGGCGCGGCGCGGCCTCACAGGTTCTCTGGACGTTCTCGATGGCGAAGCAGGGCTGGGCCAGGCCATGAGCAACGGCCCGGACTGGTCGCAGGTCGGCGCGACGCTGGGGCAGGACTTTCACATCACCCGCCTCACCTTCAAGAACCATGTCGGCTGCGGCCACACCTTTCCTGCGGTCGATGGCGCCCTTGCGCTGAAGGCGATGCATCACTTGGCCATCGAGGACATCGTGCGCGTGCGTGTCGGCACCTACCGCCCCGCGTTGGACATTGCCTGCTACGAGCGGCCGGCCTCCGCCAATGAAGCGCGCTTCAGCCTGAAGTACATGGTGGCGTCGGCCCTTGTGCATGGCAGCGTGCGCATGGCGGCTTTCGAGCCAGCGCGCCTGGAGGACCCGGCAACGCGAAGCCTGATGGCGCGCATGGAGGTCACGGTCGATCCGGCGCTAGACGCGGCGTTTCCGGGCCAGCGCGCCGCACGCATCGACATCGACACCGCGGACGGACGCCGGCTGAGCCATCTGCAGCCCAACAGGAAGGGCGATCCCGAAGACCCGCTCAGCGACGCCGACCTGGAAGGCAAGTTTCTCGAACTGGCCACGCCGGTAGTTGGCGCGGTGCGTGCGGGGGCATTGCTCGAGCGGCTTTGGCACCTGGAGCAGGCGACCGGGCTCGAACGGCTCGCCTGACGGGTGGCGGTTTCCGCCTGCGCCCGCTACAGCGCGTGCCAGGCGCGCCGTGCCCAACGCCTCAGCGGTCCCGCATATGTTCCGCGCAGAACGCCTGGACGATCTTCAGCGCCGGCGATTCGCTCGCGCCTTCCAGCGTGATGAAGGCGAACTGCGAAGTGAGGCGCAGCGGCTTGGGCATGCGCAGCTCCACCAACTCGCGCTGGTCGATCAGCGTGCGCGCCGTTTCCACCGCGCCCAGAAACACCGCGTCGCTGGTTCGCACCAACTCCAGCAGGCACGCGGCCTCGTCGGACTGAAAGCGCACCGCGTCCTTGAAGTGCAGCGCCTTGCCGAAGTAGGCGTCCAGGCTTTGCACCGCCTCGCGGCTCAAGCCGATGCCGCTCGCAGCCAGCGGGTAGTGCGCGAGCCTCGACAGCGACATGGCCTCGGCGCCGCACAGCGGATGGTCGCGGCGGCAGACGAAGCCGATGCGCATCTCGGGCAGCAGCTTCACGCTCAGGTCGTCATGGCGCGGCAGCAATCGTTTGTGCACCACCAGGGCGTCCACCGCGCGGTCGCGCAGCGCCACCAGTTGCTGCTCCGCCGGCCCGCCGATCAAGTGGACCCGCAGGCGCGGGTAGGTTTCGGCAATGTGGCGCAGCAGCGGCAGCGCGAGTACGGCGGTGGGTGCCGGCCCCAGTGCGAGCCGCACCGCGCCCAGCGCAAGGTCTGCGAGCAATGCGGCGCTGCGCTTCATCTCCGACACCTCCAGCGTCACGCGGCGCGCGCGCGAGGCCACCAGCGCGCCCAGCGGGGTCAGTCCCTTGCGCTTGCCCGTGCGGTCGATCAGCGGGCCGCCGAGTTCGTCTTCCATCGACTGGATGCTGCGGCTCAATGCGGGCTGGGTGAGGTGCAGCCGCTCGGCGGCGCGGCTGAAGGAGCCGGTGTCGACCACGGCCAGAAGATGCTCGAAGTGCTGGAGGTTCATCGCTCGGGCTCCTTTTTTTTGAGCATGCGGCCAGGTAATGCTGGTGTGATTAATTATGCATTGGACGTGCTGTGGGGTCGGGCCTAGCATCGCCAGCGATTTCACTCATCGAAAGCCGCCAATGACCTGCCTACCCTCTCGCTTCCACGCCGTTGCGGCATGTGTGCTGGCTTCGGCCTGTACCTGTGCGGCGGCGCAGCCGGCATCCCCCGCGTACCCTTCCCGGGCGATCACGCTCGTGGTGCCCGTGGCTGCCGGCGGTGCGGCCGATGCACTGGCGCGCTCGTGGGCCGAACGCGTCGGCACCGCGATGGGTCAGCCCGTGGTGGTCGACAACCGCCCCGGCGCCAACGGCAGCGTGGCCGCAAGCTACGTGGCCAAGCAGGCGCCCAACGGCTACACGATCTTGTTCGCGAGCACGTCGAACATGTCGCTCAACCCCTTCTCCTACAAGTCGCTGTCTTACGACCCGGTGAAGGACTTCGACCCGGTGCTGATGCTCGCCGGCACCTCGCAGGTGCTGGTGACCAGCGCCGCCACGGGCATCCGCTCGCTCGACGATCTGGTGAAGGCCGCGAAGGCCAAGGCCGGCGGGCTGGACTTCGGCTCCGCCGGCAAGGGCAACTCGACCCACCTCAACGTCGAGTTTCTGGCGCAGCACTACGGCCTGCAGATGACGCATGTGCCCTACAAGGGCGCGGCGCCGGCCATGGTCGGCCTGATCGGCGGAGAGACCCAGCTGGTTGCGGATGCGGTGGTCAGCGTCGTTCCGCAGGCGAAGAGCGGTCGCGTGGTGCCGCTGTTGATCTTCGGCAGCCAGCGCTCCACCGCCTTCCCGAACGTGCCCACGGTCTACGAGGCAGGGCTGAAGGACTACCCGGCCGGCGGCTGGTACGGGCTGATGGTGCCCAAGGGAACGCCCAAAGCGGTGATCGCGCGCCTGAACAGCGAGACCGAAAAGTTCTGGGCCGACCCGGCGGTGAAGCAACGCATGGACGCCCTCTACATGGACCCGCCCAGCGCGCTCGGCCCCGAGGCCGTGGCGCAGGCCATGAAGAAAGAGGCCGCCGTGTGGGGACCCGTCATTGCCCGCCTGGGCATCCAGAACGACTGAAGCAAGGGCGAAGCGATGAACCCTTCTCCCATGGCTCCCACGCCTCCCATAGCCATGCCCCGCGTCCACCTGCCGCGCAGCGAAGACTTTCTGCTGTGGTCGCCCTGCCTGCAGTCGTACGGCTACCGCATCGTCGACCAGTTGTTTGCCACACGTGCCATCGGGCGCGGCGTGGCGCAGCCGTTGCAGCGCGGGCAGGAACTGCAGCTTGGCTACCGCCACGCGGGCGAGGCGCGCGCCGTCGAAGACTTCATGGACCGCAACAGCGTGGCAGGGCTCCTGGTGGCGCGAGACGGCCGCGTGCTGCTGGAGTGCTACGGCCTGGGGCTGTTGCCAGGCGAGCGCTGGAGCACCATGTCGACCGTGAAGTCGATGACCGCCATGCTCGTGGGCGCGGCGGTGCGCGACGGCGCCATCGGCTCCATCGACGACCCGGTCGTGCGCTACCTGCCGCAGCTGGAGGGCTCGGGCTATGCGCGCGCCACGGTGCGCCACCTGATGACGATGTCGTCGGGCGTGGGCTGGTCGGAGGTCTATACCGACAAGCACTCCGACGTGAACCGCTACAGCAAGTCTCTTGCCGACAAGGTGCCCGGTGGCGTGCTGCGCATGCTGCAGGCGGTGCCTGCATTGCACGAACCCGGTACGCAGTGGCACTACAACACGGGCGACACCTATCTGCTCGGCTGCGTGCTGTGCGCGGCCACCGGCACCACGCTGGCCGACTTCATGGCGCGGAGTGTGTGGAAGCCCTGCGGCATGGAAGACGAGGCGTACTACACGCTGGAGTCCGAAGGCGGCCAGGAAATAGCCGGCAGCCGCGCCGGCATGTCGTTGCGCGACATGGGGCGCTTTGCGATGCTGGTCGCTGCGGACGGCATGCAGAACGGGTTGCAGGTGCTGCCCGACGGGTGGGTGCAGGCGGCGTCGCAGCGCGCGTTTCAGGTGCCCGATGCATTCCATCCCGCGCGGCTTTCTCTGGGCGTGACGGGCTACGGCTACGGCTGGTGGCTGACGGACGACGGCGCCATGCTGGCGCTGGGGCATTCGGGGCAGCGGATCTATGTGCACCGCGAAGAACGCCTCGTGGTCGTCAACCTCGCGGTGTACCCGGAGCCGCGCTACGCGAGCGCAGGCGAGCACGACCGGGATGCGGAGTTGAACAGCTTCATCCAGGCGTGCCGCTCCATGTGAGTGCGGGAGCGAGCCCTATTGCTTGACCCGCACCAGCGGCTGGCGCGCGGTTGTCGACACGCCGGGCCGCCGAACGAAGCGGATGTGTCCTGCCCGGATCACCGGCGTGTGCTCGATGCTTGCGCAAGATCAAAGGCGCGCGCAGCAGCGCGCATTAGCCTGTCGAGCAACGGGCGCGGTCCGGTGCAAGTCCCGCCGCGTTCGCCAGCGAACAGACACTCCCGGTGAAAAGCGGGAAGCTGCACCCCAAAGCCGATCTACGCCGCTGTGATGCCACTGCGATGCCACCTTGCAAAGAGACCTGCTCATGAACCACCGCTTGCAACCCTGTCCTCGACGCACTGCGCGCCAGAGGCCGACAGCCATCGGGTGGGCCGTGGGCCTCGTGCTGAGCATGCTCACCGTATGCCCCGCCGCGCAGGCTCAATCGCGCGGTGAACTCCTTTACTCGACGCATTGCATCACCTGCCACACGAGCGAGATGCACTGGAGAGAAAAGAGGGTGGCCACCGACTTTGCAAGCCTCAAGTTTCAGGTGCACCGATGGCAGGATGCCGCGGGACTCGGTTGGAGTGACAACGATGTTCAGGACGTGGCCCGCTACCTGAACGAGAGCATCTACCACTACCCGCCGCAAGGTGAGCCGACCGCGCAAACGGCGCCGCGGGTACAGGCAAAGAATCGCAGCCTGACGTCGCCATGAGCCCGATGTACCAACGTATTCTGGTTCCGGTGGATGGCAGTGCCACATCCGGTTTCGGCCTGCAGGAAGCGCTTCGGCTTGCCGCTCTGACAGGCGGCCGGTTGCGCCTGGTTCACGTCATCGATGAACTCCCTTCCGCGCTGGCGTTGGACGCCTATGCAGGCCACGCCGGAGACCGGGTCAAGGAACTGCGAATCGACGGCGCCCGAATTCTTGCGGAGGCCAAAGCCACGGCCATCGCGGCGGGTGCCAAGGTAGACGCCGTGCTGCATGACGGCTTCAAGGGTACCGTGCACGAATGGGTGATTGCAGACGCCGAGCAATGGCACGCCGACCTGATCGTGCTGGGCACGCACGGCCGTCACGGGGTCGAGCGGCTGATGCTGGGCAGCAGCGCCGAGAACATTCTTCGCAGTGCCACCATTCCCGTCCTGCTGGTGCGCGCGCCCGCTCCAAAAACTGCGGTTCAGCTTGCCGCGCGGTGATCACTCAAGAACTGCAACGATTCGCTTTTTCAGCCCGGGTGTATAGCCGTGCCCCATGCTGCGTGCCGCAGCAAGCCCTCGTAAGCTCCCGTCGCGCTGCCGAGACAAAACCGATGCGCAGGTAGCCGTTGATTCATGACGATGTATCCCCCGAACGAGGTGTGCCATGCCAAGCAGAGCCGAAAAGATTCAGCAGTGGGTTCTTCACTCCTCGCGCGATCGCATTGCGTTGGCGGCCTTGCTGCTTTCGTTGGGCGCATGGCTCGTGTTCTGGTTCGACCTTGCCTGATGCGATCACGCTGGTACCCCATGGCGCCGATGCGTGCAAGCCCTGATGCCTGACCATCCGAAGCGCGGCGTTCTGCGCCGCCTCATCGTTCGTCAGATCGGCTGGTGGAGCGTGGTGGGCGTGCTGCTCGCGGCGCTGCAACCCTTCATTGGCATTCATTTCCGCGAGGACGGCTGGGAAGACGAGCCGGGCTTTCGCATTCGCTCTGCAAGCTCGACCGTGCAGTTCGAAATCGATGAGCGGCCCGACCATGCCAGCAGCCGAGAGACCACCGTGTTCGTGCCCGCGGGCGCGAGCATCGACATGCCGAATGTCTTTCAGCACGGGCTGAACGGGCTGATGGCCCTGGTGCTGGCGCTGCTGCCGCTGCTCGTCGCCTTGCGCGCAGTTGCAACGTTCACCGAGGGCGCCCTGCGCGAGCGCGTGGGCGCCGTGATTCGGGCACCGCCGGCAACGATGCTGTGGCGGCGCTCTCCGCCCAAGACTGCTCCCCCTGACGACCTGAAAAGCACCGTCGTCTGTTGACGGCCGCCGTCTTCCGTCCGCTTGCGCGGGGGGAAGCTCCTCTTGTTTTCGTCCAAAGGCCTGTCGTGATTTCATCTTCCCATTCCGGCGCGCGCCGCCTCTTTGCGTGCCGCCTCTCTGTGCCCCTGCTTCGTTGCGCTGCAGGCTCGCATTCTTTCTTTTGACGAAGGACCACACCATGGCCTTCAAGAACTCGAACACACGCTACGGCTCGGGGCTCATCGGCCTGCACTGGCTGATGCTCTTTCTGCTTGCCGCCGTGTACGCGTGCATGGAACTGCGCGGGCTCGCGCCCAAGGGCAGCGGCTTGCGCGCGAGCCTCAAGCCCTTGCATTTTTTGCTCGGGCTGAGCGTGCTGGCGCTGGTCGTGCTTCGGCTTGCCGTGCGATGGCGCGCTGGCGCCGCGCCCGGCATCCGCCCTCCGTTGCCCAAGTGGCAAGACAGGCTGGCTCGGCTCATGCACCTGGCGCTCTATGCCTTCATGGTCGTCACGCCCATCCTGGGCTGGTTGACGCTGAGCGCGGAAGGCAAGCCGGTCGTTCTCTTCGGCCTGAATGTGCCGTCGCTCGTCGGCGCGAACAAGGCGCTGTCCGAGCAACTGCAGGAGGTGCACGAGGCGCTGGCCACGGCCGGCTATTTTCTGATCGGCCTGCACGCCGCAGCGGCCCTGGCCCATCACTACCTGATGCGCGACAACACGCTGCGGCGCATGCTGCCCGGGCGCGGCGCCCGGTAACGAAGCAACCGACGAACCAACGAACAACGATGAAATCATTCCACTACCGCGCCCACCCCGAGCGCCACCGCACCGAGCACATCGGCTGGCTGCGCGCCGCCGTGCTCGGCGCCAACGACGGCATCATCTCCACGGCCAGCCTGGTCGTCGGCGTGGCGGCGGCGAACGCCAGCCACGCCAACATCCTGATGACGGCGGTGGCCGGTCTGGTGGCCGGTGCCATGTCGATGGCCGCGGGCGAATTCGTTTCCGTGTACTCCCAGGCAGACACCGAAAAAGCCGACCTGGAGCGCGAGCGGGTCGAGCTCACCACCCAGCCCGAGGCCGAGCAGCGCGAGCTGACCGCCATCTACGTGCGCCGGGGCCTGGACTACAAGCTGGCCAGCCAGGTCGCCACGCAACTCATGGCGCACGACGCACTGGGCGCGCACGCACGCGACGAGTTGGGCATTTCGGACGCGCTCAGTGCGCGCCCCCTGCAGGCCGCGCTGGCGTCGGCGGCGAGCTTTGCCATGGGCGCCGCGCTGCCGCTCGGCGTGGTGGCGCTGGCACCGCCGGCGTCGTTGCTGCCATGGACCCTCGCGACCGCCATCGCGTTTCTTGCGCTGCTGGGGGCCGCGGCCGCAAGGATCGGCGGCACGCCGGTGGCACGCAGCGTGTGGCGCGTCACCTTCTGGGGCACGCTGGCCATGGGGATCACGGCCGGGGTGGGGGCGGTTTTCGGCACGCCGGCGTAGCGTATCGGCCCCTTCGAGGGCCAATGCACCGAAATATCCAACCTTTCGTACTAAACATTCGCGTGCCCCGGCCGATATCCGATCAGGCGCCAGCCATCCGGCCTGTGCGTCTTTTGGCTTGTGAGAGCCGTCTTTCCTTTTTTGGGGCACGCCATGAAGAAGTTCAGGGATTACAGGATCGGTACGCGCCTGGGCATCGGGTTCTTTGCGGTCATCGCCTTGTTGATGGCCATGGTGGCCATCGGCATCAGCCGCATCCAGGCCGTGGACCGCAACACCGAAATCATTGCGCACGACCGCTATGCCAAGGTGGCGCTCGCACAGACCATCGAGAACGAGGTCAACAAGCAGTCGCGTGCATTGCGCACGGCCCTGATTGCGCGCGACCCGGCCGCGGTCGAAGCCGAGCTTGCCAAGATCGACGCCTCAGCGCCGGTGATTGCCCATGCGACGGACCGCCTGCAACTCGTCATTCACACGCCGGCGGGCAAGGAAGCCCTGCAGGCGCTGCTGGCGGCGCGTGCCAGGTTCCGGGAGCACGAGGCGCAACTGGTGCGCCAGATCAAGGCCGGCCAGGTCGAGCAAGGGCGCGACTACCTTCTCAAGGAGATGGTCGCACCGCAGAACGCCTACCTGTCCGCCATCGAGGCGTTCTCGCGCACCCAGGTGCAGGGCATGGAGCAGTTCACCGCCGAGGCGGCCGACCTGGCCCGGGGCGCCACGGTGCTGATGCTGGGCATCGGCGCGCTGGCGACGGTGCTGGCGGGTGCGATCGCCATGGTGCTGACCCGCTCCATCACACAGCCCGTTGGCGAAGCCGTGCGAATCGCCGAGACGGTGGCCGCCGGTGACCTCACGTCGCGCATCGAGGTGCGCAGCAACGATCAGACCGGCCAGTTGATGCGCGCGCTGAAAGCCATGAACGACAGCCTCTCCCACGTGGTGGGCGGCGTGCGCGGCAGCACGGATGCGATTGCGCTGGCCTCGGGCCAGATTGCGGCGGGCAATCAGGACCTGTCGGCGCGCACGGAGGAGCAGGCCAGCTCGCTGGAGCAGACGGCCGCGGCCATGGAGCAACTCACCAGCACCGTCAAGCAGAACGCCGACAACGCACGCCAGGCCAACCAGTTGGCCGTTCAGGCCTCCGCCGTGGCGGTCGAGGGCGGCAGCGTGGTGGGGCGGGTGGTGCAGACCATGGACGCCATTCATGCGTCGTCACGCAAGGTGGCGAACATCATCGGCGTGATCGACGGCATCGCGTTCCAGACCAACATCCTCGCGCTCAATGCGGCGGTGGAGGCGGCCCGAGCGGGCGAGCAGGGCCGGGGCTTTGCCGTGGTGGCCGCGGAGGTGCGCAACCTGGCCCAGCGCTCGGCGGCGGCAGCGAAGGAAATCAAGGGGCTGATCGACGAGTCGGTGGGCAAGGTGGGCGAGGGCAGCCAGTTGGTGGGCGAGGCCGGCAAGACCATGCAGGCCATCGTGGGCAGCGTGCGGCGCGTGACCGACATCATGGGCGAGATCTCCGCGGCCAGCCATGAGCAGACCAGCGGCATCGAGCAGATCAACCACGCCGTCGCGCAGATGGACCAGGTGACGCAGCAGAACGCGGCGCTGGTGGAGGAAGCGGCCGCGGCGGCCCAGTCGATGCAGCAGCAGGCCGGCAACCTGGTGCAGTCGGTGAGCCTGTTCAGGCTGGGGTAGCTGGCCTGGCCGGCCTGGCCCGCGTAGGCCGGGGCGCCGCACCGCGCATGGAACAGGTCTGGATAGGGTTGTCACTCTCCGGCGCCGATTTGTTATCGACTATGTTTTGGAGGCCTCGCGCTTGCGCGTCGTCGCCTTCAGTCTCATCCAGACCTTTAATAACATCGTTGGAGACCTTTCATGCATTTTCGATTCAAGCTGCTGGCCCTGACCAGCGCGCTCGCCCTGTCGGCCGCCGCCTTGGCGGCCGACCCGATCAAGATCGGCGTGGACGGCCCCTACACCGGCGGCTCTTCCTCCATGGGCGTGAGCATGCGCGACGGCGTGCGCCTGGCCGCCGAAGAAATCAACAAGGCCGGCGGCGTGCTGGGCCGGCAGATCCAGCTGGTCGAGCGCGACGACGAAGCCAAGAACGAACGCGGCGTGCAGATCGCCCAGGAATTCGTCAACAAGGAGAAGGTGGTCGCGGCGGTCGGCTACATCAACACCGGCGTGGCGCTGGCCTCGCAGCGCTTCTTCCAGGAGGCGAAGATTCCGGTGTTGAACAACGTGGCCACGGGCTCGGTCATCACGCACCAGTTCGACAAGGACCCCGAGAACTACGTCTTTCGCAATGCCGCGCACGACAGCATCCAGGCGCCGATGATCGTGGAAGAAGCCATCACCCGGCGCGGCTACAAGAAGGTCGCGATCCTGGCCGACTCCACCAATTACGGCCAGCTCGGCCGCGAAGACCTGGAGCGCGCGCTCAAGAACAAGGGCATCACCCCCGTGGCCGTGGAGAAGTTCAACATCAAGGACGTCGACATGACGGCCCAGTTGCTGAAGGCGAAAGAAGCCGGCGCGGAGGCCGTGCTCACCTACGGCATCGGCCCCGAGCTGGCCCAGATCGCCAACGGCATGACCAAGCTGGGCTGGAAGGTGCCGATCGTCGGCAGCTGGACGCTGGCCATGGCCAACTTCATCGACAACGCCGGCCCCGGCGGTGACGGCGCGCGCATGCCGCAAACCTTCATTCAGGAGCCGACCACGCCCAAGCGCAAGGCCTTCATCGATGCCTTCGTCGCCAAGTTCAAGCCCAAGAACAACCGCATGGACTCTCCGGTGTCGGCGGCGCAGGGCTACGACTCCATCTACCTGCTGGCGGCGGCCATCAAGCAGGCCGGCAGCACCGACGGCCCGAAGATCAAGGCCGCGCTCGAAGACCTGCAGGCGCCGGTCGAAGGCGTGGTCACCACCTACAACAAGCCCTTCAGCAAGACCGACCACGACGCCATCACCGCCAACATTCCGGTGTTCGGCGAGGTCAAGGGCGGGCGCGTGGTGTTCGCCAATGCGGCGGACCAGAAAAGCGCGGGCACCGTGCGCATGAAGAACATGGCGGCCAACGACGCCCTGTTGACGAAGTAGAGACACCGGCTGCAGCGCCGGCGCCGCCCCGGGACCCGTCCTGCGGCGGCGAATTTTTTGGTTCAACGTCTTCTTCGAGCCGCCATGCAAATCCTTACCCAACTCGTGTTCAGCGGCATTGCGCTGGGCATGATCTACGCCGTCATCGCGTTCGGCTACCAGCTCACCTTCGCCACGTCGGACACGCTGAACTTCGGCCAGGGCAATGCCCTGATGCTCGGCGCCATGGTCGGGCTCACGCTGGTGAACCTGGGGCTGAACTACTGGCTGATGATTCCGCTGGTGTGCCTGTTCGGCGCCTTCCAGGGGACGGTGGTGGAGCGCATTGCGGTGCGCCCGGCCATCAAGATCAAGTCGGAGTTCGGCTGGATCATGTCCACCATTGCGCTGGGCATCATCTTCACCAACGTGGCGGAGAACGTGTGGGGGCGCGACGACCTGAAGTTTCCGTCGCCGCTGCCGGAGTCGCCGCTGCACTTTCTGGGCGCCAACGTGCTGCCGATGGAAATTCTGGTGGTCGTGGGCGCGCTGCTCATGATGCTGGCCGTGGAGCTGTTCAACCGCCGCTCGATCTACGGCAAGGCCGTGGTCGCCACCTTCAACGACCGCGACGCCGCCAAGCTGATGGGCATCAACACCGGCCTGGTGATCACCTTCTCGTATGCGCTGTCTTCCATGACGGCGGCCTTCGCGGGCGTGCTGATCGCGCCGCTCACGCTCACGGGTGCGTCGATGGGCGCGGTGCTGGGCCTGAAGGCCTTCGCAGTGGCCATCATCGGCGGGCTGACCAGCGGCATGGGCATCGTGGTGGGCGGCATCATTCTGGGCATTGCCGAGACCACCACCGGCTTCTACCTGAGCACCGGCTACAAGGACGTGCCCGGGCTGGTGCTGCTGCTCATCGTGCTCGCCGTGCGCCCCTCGGGCCTGTTCGGCAAGGCTGCCATCAAGAAGGTGTGAGCACTGTCGCAATGAACCCAGAAAAAATGAAAACCAGCCACCTTCTTCTGGCGGTAGCGGGCGTGGCCGCGCTGCTGCTGTTTCCGATAGGCATCGACAACCCTTACTACATCCACCTGCTCGAAACCATCATGATCTACGCGATCCTGTTGTTCGGGCTGGACATCGTGGTGGGCTACACCGGCCAGGTCTCGCTGGGCCATGCGGGCCTTTTCGGCCTGGGCGCCTATGCGGCCGGCGTGCTGGTGTTCAAGCTGGCGGCGCCGTTCTGGATCACCGTGCCGTTCGCCATTGTGTTCACGGCCGGCTTTGGCGCGCTGCTGGCCTTGCCAGCGCTGCGCGTGTCGGGGCCGTACCTGGCCATGGTCACGCTGGCCTTCGGCACCATCATTCAGATTCTCATCAACGAGATGAGCTTTCTGACCGACGGCCCGATGGGCATCAAGCTGGAGAAGCCCTCGCTGTTCGGCCACAAGCTGGACGACCGCGAGTACTACTGGGTGGTGGCCGTGCTGATGGTGCTGGCGCTGGTGGTGGTGCACCGCATCCTGCGCTCGCACCTGGGCCGGGCCTTCGAGGCGCTGCGCGGCAGCCCGGTGGCCTCCGACTGCATGGGCGTGTCGGTGTACCGCTACAAGGTCTATGCCTTCGTCATCAGCGCCGGCTTCGCGGGGCTGGCGGGCAGCCTGTATGCCTACTCGGAGCAGTACATCTCGCCCAACTCGTACAACTTCGAGCTCACCGTGCTGTTTCTGCTGGCGGTGATCATGGGCGGGCGCAAGAGCCGCATCGGCGTGATGCTGGGCGCCACCATCATCGTGCTGTTGCCCAAGCTGCTGGACGACGTGGTGCTGTTTCGCTACGTGTCGGTGGTGTTGGCCCTGCTGGTGCTGGTCACCGCGGTGGTCGCCGTGCGGCGGCAGCGCGCTACCCCGGTGCAGATGGCCATTCCGGTGGTCGGCAGCATCGCGCTGGCGGGCCTGGCCTTCTGGCTCGACGCCATGACCGACTGGCGGCTGTCGATCTTCGGCGTGATCATGCTGTTCGTCGTGTACTACCTGCAGGACGGCATCGTGGGCTTCGTGCGCAAGGCCTTCAACATGCGACGGCCGGTGGCCTCGGTGGCCGCAACGGGTGGCGCGGCGCCGGCCGATGCGGTCTCTACCGCGGCCCATGCCGGCGGCACCGAACACGTGCTGGAGGCCTCGGGTGTGCTGATGCAGTTCGGCGGCCTGAAGGCGCTGAACAACGTCGACCTGCGCATCCGGCGCGGCACCATCCATGGCCTGATCGGGCCCAACGGCTCCGGCAAGAGCACCATGATGAATGTGCTGACCGGCATCTACGTGCCCACGGCCGGTGCCATCTCCTTCGGCGGGCGTTCGCTGGTGGGGCGCACCTCGGCCGACATCGCGCTGTCGGGCATTGCGCGCACCTTTCAGAACGTGCAGCTGTTCGGCGAAATGACCGCGCTGCAGAACGTGCAGGTCGGCCTGCACCACAGCTTTGCGAGCAACCTGCTGGACGTGGCGGTGAGCACGCCGCGCTACCGGCGCGAGAGCGCGGCGGCCGTGCAGCGTGCGCTGGGGCTGCTGAAGTTCGTCGGCCTGGAGGCGCTGGCCACCGAGGAAGCGCGCAACCTTCCCTACGGCAAGCAGCGCCTGCTGGAGATTGCGCGCGCACTGGCGCTCGACCCGCAACTGCTGCTGCTCGACGAGCCGGCCGCCGGCCTTACCGCGCCGGACATCAAGGAGCTGCTGACCATCATCCGCAAGATCCGCGAGCACGGCGTGACCGTGATCCTCATCGAGCACCACATGGACGTGGTGATGAGCATGTGCGACACCGTCTCGGTGCTCGACTTCGGCCAGAAGATCGCAGAGGGCGAGCCGGCCAAGGTGCAGGCCGACGAGAAGGTGATCGAGGCTTACCTGGGCGGCACCGCATGACGCGCCCCGCCGACGCAAGAGCAGGAAACCCCCCATGCTGACCATCCAGAATCTGTTCGCGGGCTACGGCAAGGTGCAGGTGCTGCACGGCATTTCCATCGAGGTGCCCAAGGGCAAGGTGGTGACGCTCATCGGCTCCAACGGCGCCGGCAAGACCACCACCATGCGCGCCGTCTCCGGAATGATCGCGCCCACGGCGGGCGAGATCACGCTCAACGGCAAGCGCATCGACGGGCTGGAGTCGTACCACATTGCCAAGCTGGGCCTGGCGCATTCGCCCGAAGGCCGGCGCGTGTTCGCGACCATGACCGTCACGGACAACCTCACGCTGGGCGCCTTTCCGCGCCTGACCGGCAGCCGCCCGCGCGGCGATGTGGCGGGCGACCTGGAGCGCGCGCTGGAGCTCTTTCCGCGCCTGAAGGAGCGCCGCACGCAACTGGCCGGCACGCTGTCGGGCGGCGAGCAGCAGATGCTGGCCATGGCGCGCGCGGTGATGCTCAACCCCGAGGTGGTGCTGCTCGACGAACCCTCGATGGGCCTGGCGCCGATTCTGGTGGCCGAGGTGTTCCGCATCATCGAGCGGCTGAAGAGCGAGGGTGTGACGATGCTGCTGGTGGAGCAGTTTGCCGCCGCCGCGCTGGGCGTGGCCGACTACGGCTATGTGCTGGAGAACGGGCGCATATCGCTTCATGGGCCGGCCGAGAAGCTGCGCAGCGATCCGGCGGTGAAGGCGGCGTACCTGGGCGGCGGGCACTAGGCGGTTGCGGCGCCTTTTACAGACTCACCGCGCAACAAAAGGCGCTGCGCGCGCCAAGGCTCGAAGCCCGCTTACCTGCGGGATGGGAGCAGCGCCGACAGCGCGTCGGCCTCCTTCTTCATCGTCAACGCCAGTTCGGTGCCGGCCGCGCCGGCCAGCTTGTCGGACAGCCCCGTGGCGACCAGCGTGTGCGCAATGCGCCCCGACGCATCGAGCAGCGGCACGGCGATGACGGTGACGCCGCTCATGTAGTAGCCGCGGTCGATGCTGAAGCCGCGCTTGCGCACCTGCTCCACCTCGCGCTTCCAGGTGGAGAAGTCGAGCGGCTTGTCCCAGCGCAGGGTCTTGAAGCGCTTTTCGATCTGCGGCCAGGTCTCGCTGCTGAAGGCTGCCACCAGGCGGCCGGTGGCGCTCACCAGCGCGGGGAAGCGGCTGCCGACATCCACATGCAGGCGAAAGGGCGCGTTGGAGCGCGACAGGGCCAGCACCACCATCGATTCCATGTCGCGCGTTTCCACGCCGATCATCGTCACGTTCCAGTCCCGGGCCAGCACGTCCAGCACCGGCTGTGCCAGGCTGGCGAAGCCGCTGCTTTCGATGGCGCTGCGCGCCAGGCTCAGCATGCCGGTGCCCAGCGAGTAGCGCTTGGTGTCGCTGTCGATCTTGACCAGGTCTTCGGCGATCAGCGCGCGAAGAATGTGCAGGCAGGTGCTGGGCACCAGCTCCAGCTCGTCGGCAATGGCCTTGACGCCCATGGCGTTGGCGGAGCGCCCCAGCAGGCGCAGGATGGCCACGGCGCGTGTGACCCCGGGAACCGGCCTCACACGCACGGGCTTGATCGGCTTGGTGGGCGCGGGGGGCTTGGCGAGCGCCTTGGTCGGCTTGGAGGCGTTGGTGGGGCTGGTCTTCATGGGGCTTGCGATGGGCGGGCGCAAGCTTAGCTCAGAAGGTGTACGGCGGCCCAGGCCGGCCCAGGTGTTGCCGACCATGGTGAAAGCGGTGTTCAGCGCGGTCATGGTGTGCGCGCGACCTAGTCCGCCTTCATGCCCGAGGTCTTGATGATCGGCTCCCACTTGCGGCGCTCGCCCTGCACAAACTCGGCAAGCTGCTGGCGCGTGCCGCCGCCTGGGTCGAAGCCGTAGTCGAGCAACTGCTGCCGCGTCTCGGGCCGCTTGAGGATGCGGTTCATGGCCTCGTTCAACACGTCGAGCACCGGTGCCGGCGTGCCGTGCGGCGCAAAGAGCGCGTTCCATGCAATGACCTCGAAGCCCGCATAGCCCTGTTCGGCCACCGGCTTCACGCCCGGCACCAGCGCGCTGGGCACCGAAGACGTGACGGCCAGCGCGCGCACATGGCCCGCCTGCATCTGCGAACGCAAGGCCGTGGGCGTGTCGACCAGCAGCGGCAGTTGGCCGCCCAGCACATCGGTCATCGCACTGCCGGAGCCCTTGTACGGCACATAGAAGATCTTGAGGCTGGAGCGCTCCTTGAGCAGCTCGATGACCAGGCGCGCGCTGGTGCTGGGCGTGGCGATGTCCGCGGAGCGAGGGTCGCTCTTGAGCGCGCCCACCAGGTCGGCGACGGTGAGCATCGGCGACTTGGCGTTCACCGCCAGCACCATCGGAAAGCTGCCCGTCAGCACGATCGGCTCGAAGTCCTTCTCCGTGCGGCTGCGCGAGCCGGCGTAGAGGTACTGGTTCACCGCATGCGTGGCATTGGTGCCCATGGTGAGCGTGTAGCCGTCGGGCGCCGCGTCCGCGGCCAGGTCGGTGCCCAGGTTGCCGCCGGCGCCGGGGCGGTTGTCGACGATCACCGGTTGCCCCAGTTCCTTGGCCAGCTGGTTGCCCAAATAGCGGGTGGCGATGTCGGTGCCTTGCCCGGCCTGGTAGGCCACGATGATGCGAATCGGCTTGGCGGGGTAGGCCTGCGCCAGCGCGCCCGGCGAACAAAGAGCGATGGCGCAGCCCGTGGCGAGCAGCTTCAAGAATCTCATTTTTTGTCTCCTGTGAAGGCATCGATGCCGCGCCCGGCGCCCGTTCGACGGGTCTGTGTTGCAGGCTTGGCCCCGCACCGAAAGGCGGCCCGTTCAAGGCACGCCAGCATCGGTTGCGGCTTGGAGGCAAGTATCAAAGTCGCGCTCATACTTGTCAAATACGACATGAAATTGTACTAATACAATAACGATTCAGCTCTCTGGCTGCTTGTGGCTGGCGCATCCGCAGCAGGCGCATGCACCTTCATCAGCGCCTGTGCCACCAGCACCTCCCGGCCTTCGACCTGCAGCAGGCCGCGCATGAACAGCAGGCTGGCGGTGCGCCGCACCAGTTGCGCACGCGCCTCAATGAGCACGCCGGTTGTCACCGGCGCCAGAAACTGGGCGTCCAGTTGCACCGTCACGCAAGGCGCGCGCCCTGCGGCTTCCCAGGCCACGGTGCTGATCGCGTGATCGGCCAGCGTCGCCAGCAGGCCGCCGTGCACGACGCCGGCCGGGTTCAGATGCGCTTGTGTTGACCAGACGCCATAGCACCAGCCTTCGCCTTCGCGCAGCGCCCACAGCGGCCCCGCGCCCGACATGAAGGCGCCGGCTGATCGAACACGGCGCCAGCCTGCGGCGGCCAGTTTCTCGAAGGGGTCTGCAGCTTCTTGCATGGGCGCGAGCTCCTTGTGGGGGATGAGAGAACCCGCAATTTCTACCTCAGTCTGAAATTTGCATTTGTCTATGTACAAAAGCGTGCTGCATTTGACAATTCAAAGCAGCGAATCGCATAGTTGGGCACCGCAAGAGGACCTGAACCATGACCCAACTGACCGACTACACCACCTTCGCCGACGCACAGGCGTACTGCTCCACCGAGAAGCTCTGGGCGCTGTTCAGCGGGGATCGGCAGTCGTTCAACATCGCCCATGAGTGCGTCGACCGCCATGCGAGCAGCGACAAGGTGGCCATCGTGGTGGCGTATGCGAACGGCAGCGAAGAGGTCATCACGTTCAAGTCGCTGTCGCGCCTGTCGAACCGCTTCGCCAACCTGCTGGTGGCGCGCGGCGTGCAGCCCGGCGACCGCGTCGCGGTGATGCTGGAGCCCTCGCTGGCCTTCTATGTGGCGATCTTCGGCGCCATCAAGACCGGCGCAATCGCAGTGCCGCTGTTCACGCTGTTCGGGCCCGACGGCATTCGCCTGCGCATGGAGGACTGCAAGCCACGCATGCTGGTGACCAATGCCGAGAAGGCGCCGGTGTGCGAAGGCATGGACGGCGTGGATGTGTTCGTCGCCGACGGTGGCTTTCTGCAGAGCCTGGCCGCGTTCCCGGACACCTTCGAGGTGCGCACCAATGCGGAGGACTACGCCATCTTCCAGTACACCTCCGGCACCACGCGCGAACTGCCGGCGGCCGTCAAGCACAAGCAGCGCGCGCTGGTCACGCTGATGCTGGCCGCGCTGTACGGCACGGGCATCCGGCCTGGTGACCGCTTCTTCTGCCCGTCGTCTCCCGCCTGGGGGCACGGGCTGTGGCACGGCACGCTGGCGCCGCTGGCGCTGGGCGTGACGATTGGCGCGTACTCCGGCAAGTTCGATGCGCCGCGCCTGCTCAAGGCGCTGCAGCACGGTCGCTTCAACGCCATCTCTGCGGCGGCCACGCACTTTCGCATGATGCGCAACTCAGGCGCCGCGGACAAATACAAGTACTACCTGCAGAAGGTGTCCTTCACCGGCGAGCCGATGGACAGCGAAACCGAAGACTTCGTGCGCGCCACCTTCGGGCGGCCGGTGTGCAGCATGTACGGCACCACGGAGATTGGCGTGGTGCTGGTGAACTACCCCGGCGCCGCCGATTTCAAGGTGAAGCCCGGCTCGCTCGGCAAGCCCATTCCCGGCGGCCGCATCGACGTGCAGGACCCGCAGGGCCGCACCTGCGCCCCCGGCGTGGTGGGCGAGCTCAAGGTCTGGCGCAACGACGCCTGGATGCCCACCAAGGACCTGGGCAAGGTCGACGCGGACGGCTACTTCTTCCACGCCGGGCGGGCCGACGACGTGATCATTTCCGCAGGCTGGACCATGAGCGCGGTAGAGATCGAAGACGCGGTGCTCAAGCATCCCGACGTGCGCGAGGCCGCTGCCATTGGCGTGCCCGACGAGCTGCGTGGCCAGGTGGTCAAGGCCTTTGTCGTCACCGAGCGCGAGGGCAGCGAGGCCTTCACCAAAGAGATCCAGGACCTTGTGCGCAGCCGCTTGAGCCAGCACGAGTACCCGCGCCACGTGGTCTTTGTGCCGGACCTTCCCAAGACGCCGGCCGGCAAGGTCCATCGCAAGGTGCTGCGGGACCGCGAGCGCGAGCCGGCAAGCGCCTGAGCCTTCACCACATTCCCCTTCATTTCCCTTCATTCCCTTTCATTCACAACCACCCGGAGACCAACGATGTCTGTGCACAGCGAAAGAACCTTTCCCAAGATCACCGAACGCGGCCTGGACGAATTGCGCGAGCGCATCGGCCAGAAGATCGAGAACACGCAGGAGCCCTGGTGCTACGAAGCCACGCGCGACAACATCCGCCACTACGCGCACGGCATCGGCGACGACAACCCGCTGTGGTGCGACCCGGCCTACGCCGCCAAGACGAAGTACGGCAGCGTCGTGGCGCTCCCCAGCTTCCTGTTCTCGACCAGCCGCATCGTGTCCGGCTATGTGGGCGGGCTGCCCGGCGTGCATGCGATGTGGTCGGGCGCCGACTGGACCTGGCACAAGCCGGTGTTGCGCAATGACGAGATCCGCACTGAGGCGTACCTGAAAGACCTGGTCGAGCACCAGACGCGCTTTGCGGGCCGCGCGGTGCAGCAGATCTACCACGTCGACTTCTACAACCAGAACGGCGACAAGGTGTCCGAGGCCGACAGCTGGTGCTTTCGCACCGAGCGCGACCATGCCCGCGAGCAGGGCACCAAGTACAAGGAAGTGCGCGCGCGCACGCCCCGGCAGTACTCGCCCGAAGAGATCCAGGAGGCCTTCAAGCTCTACCGCAACGAGGAAGTGCGCGGCGCCACACCGCGTTACTGGGAAGACGTGGTCGAAGGCGAGGCGCTGCCCGTGATGTTCAAGGGCCCGATGACCGTGACCGGCTTCATCGCCTACGCGCAGGGCTGGGGCGGCCTGTACATCCGCGCCAACAAGATGGCCTGGAAGCTGATCGACGCGCATCCTGGCGTTGGCATCACCAACCGCTTCGGCATTCCCGATGTGCCTGAGCGCGTGCATTGGGAAGAAGACTTTGCGCTGGAAGTGGGCGCGCCCGGCGCCTACGACTACGGCCCGGAGCGCACCTCCTGGCTCACGCACCACCTGACCAACTGGATGGGCGACGATGGCTTTCTGCGCAAGGCCAGCTGCAAGATCCGCCGCCACAACCCCGAGGGCGACATGCTGTTCATCAAGGGCCACGTCAAGCGCAAGTACATCGAAGACGGCAAGCACCTGGTCGAGATCGAACACGAAGCGCGCAACCAGGACGACGAACTTTCGGTGCTCGGTTCCGGGGTGGTCGAATTGCCCAGCCGCGGCTAGCATGCACGCGCGGCCCCGGTGCCTTGAATGACCGGTGCCGCGTGGGTTCAGCCACCAGAAAAAAACAGCCGACAAGGAAGACAAGCAATGCATGGTGCACTCAGCGGCATTCGGGTGGTGGACCTGTCGCGCGTTCTGGCGGGGCCGATGTGCGCGCAGATGCTCGCGGACCACGGTGCGCAGGTGATCAAGGTGGAGCCGCCCGGCGGGGACGACACCCGCACGCTCGGGCCGCCCTTCGACGCGCACGGCGACGCTTCTTATTTCAGCGCGCTCAACCGCGGCAAGCAGTGCATCGGCATCGACCTGTCGAAGCCGGCGGGGCGCAAAGTGCTGGAGCGCCTGCTTGCCGATGCCGACGTGCTGATCGAAAACTTTCTGCCCGGCACGCTGGAGAAATGGGGCATTCCCTACGAAGGCTGGATCAAGCCGCGCTTTCCGCGCCTCGTGCATTGCAGCATCAGCGGCTTTGGTGCCGACGGCCCGCTGGGCGGCCTGCCCGGCTATGACGCTGTGCTGCAGGCGATGTGCGGCCTCATGAGCGTCAACGGCGAACGCGCGAGCGGCCCGACGCGCATCGGCGTGCCCATCGTGGACCACCTCACCGCGTACACCGCGCTTACGGGCATCCTGCTCGCGCTGCAGAGCCGCAGCGTTACGGGCGAAGGGCAGCGGGTGGAGGCCACGCTGTTCGATGCGGCGCTGAGCCTGCTGGTGCCGCACGGAGCCAACTACTTTCAGTCGCACCAGGAGCCGGGCCTGCTCGGCAGTGCGCACCCCAACATCGCGCCGTACGACCGCTTCGCCTGCGGCGACGGCGACATCTTTCTGGGCATCATGAACCGCGGCCAGTTCGAACGCTTCTGCGCCGTGGTCGAACGCCCCGCGCTGGCGCTGGACGACCGCTTTGCCGACAACGCCCGGCGCCTGCGGCACCGGGATGCCTTGCGGCTGGAAATAGAAAACGCCACGCGCCACCATGCGCGCAACGCACTGTGCGACGCATTGATGGCGGCGGGCGTGCCTGCGGCGCCGGTGCATTCGGTGTCGGAGGCCCTTGCGCAGCCGCACGCCGCGCACAGGGAAATGGTGGTTGTGCGCGATGGCTACACAGGCATGGGCCTCACGGCGCGCTTGCACGGCACGCCGGGTGTGCCGGGCGCGAGCCCGCGGCCTTTCAACTCAGACGCGGCCTGCGTGCTCCAGTCGCTCGGGTTCACCGCGCAGGAGATCGATGCGCTCTTTGCCGAGGGCGCGGTGCCTGCGCCCAGGGTGCAGGCCGAGGACGCGGTGGCATCCTGAGCCGGGCGCGGCATGCGCCGTCAACCGCAGATGGGCGCTGCTGAAGAGGCGGTCGGCCTTGCCGACAACTTCTGCGGCGGGGCAGCGGTGCTTCCCAGGTCGCCGGCATTGCTGCGCAGTTCGCGCGGCGTCGCGCCCCAGCACGACTTGACGGCGTGCCAGAACGAACTGGGCTCCGTGTAGCCCAGGTGCTCCGCCACATCGGGCAGCGGCATGCTGCCGTGCGTCAGCAGGAAAAGCGCCTCGTCCATGCGCGCGGCTTCCAGCACCCGGCGAAACGGCATGCCGTTCTGGCTGAGGCGGCGTTGCAGTGTGCGCGGCGCGATGTCCAGGCTGCGCGCCACGTCGTCGCAAGACACCCCGGCGAACCCACGCTGCGCCAGCGCTGCCCGCACCGCGGCTTCGAGCGAGTCGGACGAGTTCTGCGCGCGCAGCATGCCGTCGGCCTGCGCGCGGACCAGGGCCAGCAGTGCGGGGTCGGCACCCTGAAAAGGCTGGTCGAGCGCCTGGTCGTCATAAGCCACGCACACGCTGCGCGCACCCAACGTCACATCGCAGCCGAGCAGCGCGGCATAGCGCGGCGCAAGCGATGCGTCGGGTGCGGTGAGCGCAATGTGCCGTGGCGCAATGCTGCGCGTGCTGCAACGCCGCAGAAACGCCAGCAGTCCGCCGAACAGCGAATCGATCTGCATGTGATGCATGTCGACATGGCACGGCGTGACGGTGTAGCGCAGCTCCAGGCCGCCCTCTACCTTGTGCGCCGCGATGCGGCCGCTGTTGCTCACGAGCTGCTGGTAGCGCTCCATGTGCGCGACGGCCTCGCGCAAGGTAGGGCTGTGCATCATCAGCAGGCCGGTCGCGTTCATGGCCTGCAGCGGCAGCCCGAGGCCGACCTTCAGGCCCAGCAGCGGGTCGGTCGACAGCTTGGCCGCCCGTTGCCAAAGGCGCCGTGCCAGCACCAGCCCCACTTGGCGTGTGGGGGCGATGCGCGCCAGCCCCGGCCCCCACAGGCCTGCGGTGAGGTGCGCCGGATCCAGGTGCTGCAGCTCCAGCTGATCGACGACGGCGTCCAGCCAAGTGGAGAGGATGGTCATGTGCGAAGCCATGGCGGCAAGGCTAGGTGCGCGTGCCTTTTGCGTCAATGCGGGTTGGCATCTCGGAACAATTTTCTGTCGCCCTGAAGCAATGACAGCGCGCCGGGCCGACCGGACACTGGCGCTGCGCAGAACGCAAAAGGTCTGTGCAAAGCGCGTTCCAACAAAGACGGAGACATACCTGTGGAAAACCACTACAAGCACATTCACGTGCGGCCGCAGCCGCACGCCTTCGGCGCAGAAATCACCGGCCTGTCCATCGACAAGCCACTGCCGCCACCCGTTCTCGACGAAGTGAAGAAGGCCTGGGCCGCGCACTCGGTCGTCTACTTTCCCGGCCAGCCGCTCACGCACGCGCAGCTGGAGGCGTTCACGCTGCAGTTCGGCGAGTTCGGTGTCGACCCGTACATCGTGCCGATGGAGAACCATCCGCACATTCTCGAACTGCGGCGCGAGGCCGACGAGACCGCGGTCAACTTCGGTGCGCAGTGGCACTCCGACTGGAGCTTTCAGGAGCAGCCGCCCGCCGGCACCATCCTGCATTCCAAGGTGACCCCGCCCGTGGGTGGCGACACGCTGTATGCCGATTGCTACCGGGCCTACGACGACCTTTCGGACACCATGAAGGGGCTGCTCGACGGGCTGGTGGCGGTGCATTCCGCCGGCATGCCCTACGGCAAGGACGGGCTGTTCGCCAACGAGAAGGAAACACGCTCGATGAAGATCGTCGTGAGCGAGGACGCGGACAAGACCTGGCCGCACCCGCTGGTGCGCGTGCACCCGGTGACGCGCCGCAAGGCCCTGTACGTGAGCCCGGTCTACACGCTGGGCATCGAAGGCATGACGCGCGGCGAGTCCGCGGCCTTGCTGGGCTACCTGTACCAGCACATGGTGCGCGACGAGTACGTGTATCGCCACCGTTGGGCGCCCGACATGCTCACGCTCTGGGACAACCGCTGCACCTTGCACAACGCAGACGGCGGCTACGACGGCCACCTGCGCGTGATGCACCGCACCACCATCGCCGGCGAGCGCCCGCTTGCCGCCGCCTGACCCCGACCTTCACCCCGACTCAGAAAGCGTGCCTCCCATGATCAAAGTAAGCATCCTCTACCCGAACGACGCCGGCTGCAGCTTCGACTTCGGCTACTACAGCACGAGCCACATGCCGATGGTGAAAGAGAAGATGGCCGGCGCGTGCAGCCACTTCACCATCGACAAGGGACTGGCCGGCGGCGCGCCGGGCTCGCCCCCGGCCTACGTGGCGATGGGCCACCTGTTCTTCGAGTCGGTGGATGCATTCGCCTCGGCCTTCGGCCCGCATGCCGGCGCCATTGCCGCGGACATTCCCAACTACACGAACGTGAAGCCGACCGTGCAGATCAGCGATGTGCTGGTCGGCTGAGCCGCACCGCACCGCACCGAACAGGCAACGCACAAGCAACGAGAAAACAATGAAGACATACGACCCATTTTTCATCGACGGCCGCTGGAACGAAGCCCGTGGCCGTGGTCGAAGGCGGCAAGCTGCGCGAAGCAAAGCTGGCGGAGATGCGCTGACATGAACGACACCCACGCAGACAACTCCGCCGACAGCAGCTATAAGCGGCAGCGCGCGAGCGGCAGCCTCGACAAGCCCTTCGACGCCATCGTCATCGGCTCCGGCGCAGGGGGGCTGACCAGCGCCGCCTTGCTGGCGCTGGAAGGCCAGCGGGTGCTGGTGCTCGAGCAACATGCCACTGCCGGCGGATGCACGCAGGTCTTCAAGCGCGAGGGCTTCGAGTGGGACGCGGGCCTGCACTACATGGGCGAGGTGCATCGCGCGGGCAGCGGGCTGGCCAGGCTGTTCGACCGTGTCACCGGCGGGCGGCTGCAGTGGGCGCCGATGCCGGATGTGTACAACAAGGTGGTGATCGGCGAGCGCTCTTACGACTTCGTGTCCGGCGCGCAGCGGTTCGCCGACCGCATGAAGGCGTACTTTCCGGCCGAGGCCGGCGCCATCGATCGCTACCTGGCGTTGATTGCGGGCGCCAACCGCGCGGCCAAGGCCTACTTCGCGGACCGGGCGCTGCCCGAACTTTCGCCGGGCGACAGCCACTCGGCCAATGCAGCGGAGTTTCTGTCGTATTCACGCCAGACCGTGACGCAGGTCTTGCGCGGACTGACGAGCGACCCCGAGCTGATCGCTGTGCTGTGCGGGCACTACGGCGACTACTCGCTGCTGCCCGACGACGCCTCGTTCGCGGTGCACGCGATGCTGATCAAGCACTACATCGATGGCGCCAGCTTTCCGGTCGGTGGCTCCGGCCGCATTCCCGAGACCATGTCGCAGACGGTGCGGGCCGCCGGCGGGCAGGTGCTGGTGTCGGCCGAGGTGGTCGGGGTGCTGGTGCGCGAGGGACGTGCCTGTGGGGTGGTGATGGCCGACGGCACCACGCTGGAGGCGCCGGTCGTGGTCAGCGCCATCGGCATCGGCCAGACGCTGGGTCTGCTGAATGACGCGGATGCCGAGGGCATTGCGGCCTTGCGTGCCAAGGCGGTGGGCCTGCGCCTGTCGCAGTGCTACGTGATGCTCAACCTCGGCCTGTCGGCGTCGAATGCCGAACTCGCCATGGACCCGGCCAACATGTGGGTGCACCCCGGCAACGACCTGACCGGCAACTACCGCCGCTACGAGGCCGCGCCGCACACGCAGCCCTTTCCGCTGCACTTCATTTCGCAGCCGTCCGCGAAGGACCCGAGCTGGCCCGAGCGGTATCCGGGCCGCTCCACCATCGACATCTGCAGCCTGACCGACTGGAAGGTCTTCGAGCCCCATGCGCAGACGCGGTGGATGCGGCGCGGCGACACCTACGAAGCCATGAAGCAGAAGATGACCGAGGAGATGCTGGCGCAGGTGTATCGCTTCTATCCGCAGGCACGCGGCAAGGTGACGCACATGGAGCTGGCCACGCCGCTGAGCTTCAACCATTTTCTGGGTCGGAGCCAGGGCGATTTCATGTCCTACGCACAGACGCCGGAGCGCTTCGAACAGCGCTGGATGCGCGCGCATTCACCGGTGAAGAACCTGTACTTCAGCGCGCAGGACGTGGCCGGCGCGGGCGTCAGCGGGGCGATGGTGGGCGGCATGGTCGCTGCGTCGGCGGTGGTGGGGCGCGACCTGTTCAAGACGCTGAGGGCTTGAGGGCGCGGCGCGAGGTCGCCGCGCAAATGCCCGAGTGTCAGGCCTGCGCCATCAGCCGCAGGTTCTGCACGGCCGCGCCTGCGGCGCCCTTGCCCAGGTTGTCGAGCACCGCGCTCAACACGATCTGGCCCGTGCGTTCATTGCATGACACGGCCAGGCTCATGTCGTTGGTGCCGTTGTGCACTTGCGGGTCGAGCTCGGTCACGGGCGCTGCCGCCGACAGGGGCCGCACGTGCACATGCGCCGCGTCGCGGTAGCGCTGCGCAAGGCATTCATGGATGCGCGCGCCGGACGCGTCGGCGGGAAGCAAGCGCGCGTGCAGTCCGATGGTGAGCACGATGCCTTGGCGGTAGCTGCCATACGCCGGAACGAAGATGGGCCGGCTCGCCAGGCCCGCGTAGGCCTCGATTTCAGGCACGTGCTTGTGCTCGAGTGCCAGGCCGTAGACCTTCAGCGAATGCGCCGCCGCGCCGGCCTCGTAGGCCTCCGCGCCCGCCCTGCCATGGCCCGAATAGCCGGAGACGGCCTGGATGACCAGCGGGTAGTCGGCGGGCAACAGGCCCGCATCCGTGAGCGGTCGCAGCAGCGCGACCGCCGCCGTGGGATAGCAGCCCGGGTTGGTCACGCGCAGCGCCGAGGCGATGCGTTCGGCCTGCAGTGCATCGAGCTCCGGCAGGCCGTAAACCCAGCCCGGGCTGGTGCGGTGCGCGGAGCTGGCGTCGATGACCCGCACCGCAGGGTTCTCGATCATCGCCACCGCATCGCGCGCCGCCGCGTCGGGCAGGCAGAGGATGGCGATGTCGCTTTCGTTGAGCGCGTCGCGCCGGGCCGCGGGGTCCTTGCGCAGATTTGTCGGCAGGGTGCGGATGCGGAATTCCGAGCCCTGCAAGCGGTTCTGTAAATCAAGGCCGGTGGTGCCCTGGTCGCCGTCGATGAAGATATTGAGGTCCATGGCGTGGCATCGTAGGCATGCGAGTGCAATGGCTCCAGCTAAATATAAGCAAGCTCAGATTAAGAAAAGTTAAATTAACGGCATGCGAGAACTGAGCCTTGACCATCTGCGCACCCTTGTTGCCATTGCCGACCTCGGGTCGCTGGCCAATGCCGCGCGCGCCCTTCACCTGGCTGCCCCCACCGTCACCGTGCAGATCGCGGAACTGGAGTCGCGCCTGGGCGGCCAGTTGCTCGTGCGCGGCCGCGGGCCCGCGCAGCCGACGGCCCTGGGCGAGCGCTTCATCGCGCGTGCCCGCAGGCTGCTGGCGGACGCGGACGACGCGGTGGAAGACGTGCGGCGTCAGCTCGCAGGGCAAACCGGCCGTGTGCGGGTGGGGGCCTCTACGGGCGCCATTGCGCACCTGCTGCCGCCCGCGCTCGAACGCCTTGCGCGCCACCATCCCGGCATTGACGTGAACGTGCAGGTGCTTACCTCCAACGAAAGCATGACCCGGCTCGCGGCAGGCAGCCTCGACCTGGCGGTGGTGGCGCTGCCTCAGCCGCCGGTGCGCGGCGTGCATGTGAAGCCGTTGCGGCGTGAAGCGGTGGTCGCTTTTTTGCCGGCGGACTGGAAGGCGCCCCGGCGGCTCACGCCGCAGTGGCTGGCCGAACGCCCGCTGATCATGAACGACGCCTCCACGCGGCTGTATCGCCTGACTGCGGAATGGTTCTCCGCGGCCGGCGTTCATTGCCGGCCGCGCATCGAGCTCAACTACAACGACGCGATCAGAACGCTGGTCGCGGCCGGCTACGGCGCGGCCTTGCTGCCGCAGGAATCGCAAGAGGCCACGCATGACCCGCGCATTGCGGTTCGCCCGCTCAGCCCGGCGCTCTGTCGGCAGCTGGGCTTGGCGGTCAGCGACCGTGGCGCGAGCGGGCCGACACGCTTCGTGCTGGAGGCGCTGCTGCCTGACAAGGATGCGGCCGCTGTCTCCAGTGCCGCGCGCCTGAGCAAGGCCCGCAGCGCCAAAAAACTTGCCAGCGAATGAGAACTACTTGTATTTGATGTAAGATCCGCCCATCGAAAGGCGCAGCGGCTTCGCTCACTTTCCAACGCTTTCATCGTGGGGCGACCCGAGACACTCCAACGTCTCCAAGGTCGTTTTTTGCTAGCCATCGGTTCTCCGGCCAGCCATGCATTTTTTCCACGCAACTTCCCAAGTTCTTTTTCCTCCTGCTCGAGCGAACCCATGGCGCACGCGGACAGACTCAAGCACACCGGCCTGAAGCCCACGCTGCCTCGCATCAAGGTGCTCGAACTGTTCGAGCGCAGCGAGCAGCGCCACCTGGCGGCCGAGGACGTGTACCGCCAGATGCTCACCCTGGACATCGACCTGGGCCTGGCCACCGTCTACCGCGTGCTCGCGCAGTTCGAGCAGGCGGGCTTGCTGAAGAAGAGCCAGCTTGGCGCGGGCAGGGCGGTGTACGAGCTCAACGACGGCGAGCAGCACCACGGCCACCTGGTCTCGCTGACCGACGGCACGGTGCACGAGTTCTTCGACCCGCACATCGAGCAACGGCTCGCAGCCATCGCCAGTGAAAAAGGCTTCGAGCTCGACGGCTATGTGGTGACGGTGTTCGGCCGGCCTCGCGCCTGAGAAGTCCACGCAAAAAAAACGGCCAGATCGCTCTGGCCGTTTTGCATTCAGCGTTCAGCCGCTCAGATGGCGCTGATGTTCTTGTCCTTGGCGATCTTGGTCCAGCGCGCGCGGTCCGTCGCCAGGCGCTTGCGCATGGCTTCCGCCGGCTGGTAGGCGGCAATGGCGCCGGCGTTGACCAGCTTCTCCTGCACTTCCTTGTCCTTGGAGAGGATGTCGGCCAGCTCCTTGTTGATGCGCGCCACCACGCCGGCAGGCGTGCCGAGCGGGGCAATCAGGCCGCCCCACGAATCGAAGTCGAAGTTGGGGAAGCCCTGCGCCGACACCGTCTTGATGCCCGGCAGCAGCACGTTGGCACGTGCGGAGCTCACGGCAATGGCGCGCAGCTTGCCGCTCTTGATGTGCGGCAGCGCCGCCACCACGTCGGCGAACATGATGCCGAGCTGGCCGCCCAGCAGGTCGGTCACGGCCGGCGCGCTGCCGCGGTACGGCACGTGCTGCATGTCGAACTTGCCCAGGTCCTTCAGCTGCTCCATGGCCAGGTGGCCGAAGCTGCCCGCGCCCGAGCTGGTGTAGTTCAGCGGCGTCTTGGCGGCCTTGGCCTGCGCGATGAGGGTCTGCACCGAGTCCACGCCCGGCATCACCGCCGGGTTGACGACGATGGCCATCGGCAGGTCGTACACGGTGGCCACGCACATGAAGTCTTTCTCCACGTCATAGGCGTTGTTGCCGTACAGCAGCGGCGCCAGCAACGCGGGCATGCCGAACATCGACAGCGTGTTGCCGTCTGCCGGCAGCTTGATGAAGGTGGCGGTGCCGATGGAGCCGGAGGCGCCGGGGCGGTTGTCCACCATGATCGACACGCCCAGGCGTTCCCCCAGCTTCTGCGACACGATGCGCGCGGCGGTGTCGGTCGGGCCGCCGGCGGGGAAGGCCACGACCATCTTGATGATCTTCGCGGGCCATGCGGCGTCCGCGGCAAAGGCCGGCAGGCCCAGGGTGCTGAGCGCGCCTGCGGCGCCCGTGGCCAGCAGGTGCCGGCGGGTGAGTGGAGCTTGTGTCATGTCTGTCTCGGAAAAGGTTGAGTTCGAAAGTCGTGAATCAGATGGCCTGGCGCGTGCGTGCCGCGGCAATGGCCTGGTCGTCCATGGCGAGCAGCTCGCGCAGCACTTCGTCGGTGTGCTCGCCCAGGTGCGGCGGCGGCCTGCGCACGGGGGCGCGTTCGCCGTCCAGCACGTAGGGCGGCGCCAACACGCTTTGCTGGCCGGCTTCGGTGTCGTCGAAGTGGTGCAGCAGCTTGGCATCGCGGGTGCGCGCGGAGGTCAGTGCCTCGTGCATGCCGAGCACTTCGCCGCAGGGGATCTGCGCTTGCGTCAGCTTGGACAGCAGCTCGCGGCGGCTGAATGCGCGCAATGCCTCGCGCACCAGGGGCAGCAGGACGTCGCGGTGGGCGGAGCGCGCGGTGTTGGTGGCAAAGCGCTCGTCGGCCGCCCATTCGGGCCGGCCCAGCACCTGCTCGCAGAAGCGCACGAACTGGCCGTTGTTGCCCACGGTGATGACCAGCGGGCCGTCGGCCGCATCGAACACGCCATAGGGAACGATGGACGGGTGCGCATTGCCGAACTTGGGCGGGTCGCCGGCCCTGAGCAGCGCTTCCATGCCGTAGTACGAGGTGATCATGAGGCCGCTGTCGTACAGCGCCATCTGCACATGCCGTCCGCGCCTGGTGGTGTGGCGCTCGTACAGCGCCGCAAGAATGGCCTGCCCCGCGAACATGCCGGTGAACATGTCGACCGCCGCCACGCCGAACTTCAGCGGGCCCTGCCCGGCCTCGCCGTTCATGGCCATGATGCCGGCCTCGCCCTGCACGAGCAGGTCGTAGCCCGGGCGCTGGGCCTCGGCGGTGGAGCGCGCATAGCCCGAGATGGAGCAGTACACCAGGCCGGGGTTGTCGGCGCTGAGCTGCGCGTAGCCCAGGCCCAGCTTGTCCGCGCCGCCGACCTTGAAGTTCTCGACGACCACGTCGCAGCGCGCCGCGAGTGCGCGCGCAATGTCCACCCCGGCGCTGGACTGCAGGTCGATGGTGACCGAGCGCTTGTTGCGGTTGGCGCTGTTGAAGTACGAGGTGTTGCGCGTGCCCACGCGCACGCCCCAGTCGCGCGTGTCGTCGCCGCGGCTGGGGTGCTCGACCTTGATGACGTCCGCGCCCAGGTCGGCCAGCGCCATGGCGCACATGGGCCCGGCCAGCACGCGGGAGAGGTCGAGAACACGCAAGCCAGCCAGAGGCTGGACCGAAGGGGCTTGGGACATGGCAGGGGGGCTAACAGGCGAGGGGCGGTCGGGGGGGAGGGGAGGCGCAGCACCCATCAAAGGGGTGCAGGCGAACAGCAGGGTCGGCGCGAATTATTCGCCGGCTGATGAGAATTGACAATCGTGCAGAATTTGCACCCACTGTGTAAATTGAAAGTTGACAATGGATGTGCAAGCGCTGGGCCTGCTGGTCGACATCATCGAAGCCGGCAACCTGAGCAAGGCGGCCGCCAAGCTGGGCATGAGCCGCGCCAACGTGAGCCAGCGCATCAACCGCTTCGAGCGCGAGCTGGGCGCGCAACTTCTGATGCGCACCACGCGCCAGCTGGAGCCCACCGACATCGGAAGAAAGCTCTACGAGCACGGCTTGGCCGTGCGGCACGAGGTGAAGGCGGCCAGCGAGGCCGTGAGCAGCCTGGGCAAGAGCCTGCGCGGCATGGTGCGTTTGAGCGTGCCCAGCGGCTATGGACAGTTGCGCATGTCGGGCTGGCTGGCGGCGTTCATGCAGCGCCATCCGGAAATCACGCTGCATGTGATCTTCGACAACGACATCGAGGAACTGGTGAAGGGCTCGGTCGACTTTGCGGTGCGGGTCATGGCCGAGCCGCCAGCGCATCTGGCGGCCCATGCGCTGGGGCGAGTGCGTTATGTGGCGTGCGCCGCGCCTTCGTTCATTGCGCAGAACGGCCGGCCGGCGAGCCTTGACGACCTGAAGCAGCTCCCGCTGATCACCTCGCCGCAGACCAGCGAGCGCTTGAGCAGCGCCGGCACGCACGAGGGCGGGCACCGGTATCTACGGATCAAGCCGCGGCTGATTTCCACCAACTTCCATTTCCTTCGCGATGCGATCGCGCAAGGCCTTGGCGTGGGGTTGGTGCCCGACTACATGGTGGAAGCCTCGCTGGCGCAGGGCGAGCTGCAGGCCTTTGCGCTGAAGAAAGGCGAGCTGGACTTTCTGTCGACGCAGAAGTTTTTGCTCTACGTGCCCAGCCGCTTTCAGACGCAGGCGGTGCGCACGCTGATCGACTTTCTGGTGGAGAAAGAGCGCCCGTAGAAGCGCCCTTGGCCGAACAAGCAGCGCCAGCGCGGTTCGCGCGCCGGCTTGCTCAGGTTCAGGCCGTCACGGGCGAGGCAGCGACCAGGTGCTCCGTCAGGAACCACACCTGCAGCTCGTTCGTGCGCAGCACGTTGCTCACGAACACGTCGTTGCTGCCGTCGTCGCCCGACTCGTCCACCGCCTTGGCCGCCTTGCGCGCCGCGATGATGATGAGTTCATGCGCTTCGGCCAGCCGGCGGATCTGCACGGCGGCGGGCTCGCGGCCACGCGGCGGGCGCTCGATCTTGGTGGTCTCGGCAATGTCGGCGGCCATGGCCAGCGCAATGCCGCCCAACAGCTGAATGCGTTCGGCCAGGATGTCCACCAGCAGCACCTGCGCCTCGAAGTGCTGGTCGTACATCAGGTGCAGTTGGTTGAACGTGGGGCCCACCACTTGCCAGTGGTGCTTCTTGTACATGTCGCGCAAGGTGATGGTGTCGGCCAGGCACTGGTTGAGCAGGGCCACGCTGTCCTTGCAGACCTTCTCCGACAGGCCGTTGGGCATCTTCACGATCTCGCCGAACTTCTGCGTTTCGTGGCTCGGCTGCTTCAGGTCGGGCTTGACTTCGCTGACTGCCGGCGTGGCGCGGGCTGCAACGTTCTTGGGGGTGCGTGAGGGGGCGGCCATGGGGAACTCCAAAGTTGAATGACACCTTTCTACGGGCTTGCGCAGCCGCGCTTCGTAGGGCGGCAGGCCGAGAACGCCGTGGTGCCCGGCGGCTTTGGGCGCACACGCGGCTGCCCTGCTGTCGGCCTGCTGGCGGCCTCCGTCGACCTACAGGCGGTCCGGCGCCGAGTGGCCACCGGGCCCCCGCGCCTCCAGCCGTGCGGGATGGCTCTGCGGCGTGCCCATGGCCGCGAGGTGCGTCGCCAGCTCGGCGGCGAAGGTGAACGACGGGCCCTCGCGGTGCTGCTTGACGTGGTACATCGCGCGGTCCGCCGAGCGCAGCAGCCGGGCCAGCGTATCGCCGTCGGCGGGGTGGCAGGCGATGCCCAGGCTCATGCCGACGGCGACGCTTCGGCCTTCGTAGTCCACCGGCTGCGTGCCGGCATCGACCATGCGCCGGGCCAGCAGGCTCAGCGCCTCGCGCGTCGGCGTGCCGCGCACCAGCACCGCGAACTCGTCGCCGCCCAGGCGCGCCACCACGTCGTCCGGGCGCAACTGCTGGCGCAGCCGCTGCGCGATGGCGATCAGCACCTGATCGCCCGCGGCGTGACCGTGCGCGTCGTTCACGCCCTTGAAGCCGTTCAGGTCGAGCAGCATCAGCGCAAAGGGCCGGCGCGCCTGCAGACATTCCTCGCCGCGGCTTTCAAAGCCGGCGCGGCTGGCCGCGCCGGTGAGCGCGTCGGTGCCCAGCGCTTCCACCAGCTGCTGCGTGCGCGCGGTGAGGGCCTGTTCGGAGCGCAGCACAAGCTGCAGGCGCGAGCCCATCGCCACGGCGAACACGATCAGCTCGGCCACCAGCGCGCCCTGCGAGATGTTCATCTGGTTGGGGGCCCATTCGATCCAGCCCCAGCTTGCGATCACGATCGCCCCCACGCCGCCCAGCAGCAGCGCCACGCCGAAGAAGTACAGCACCGCCGGCCAGTAGCGCCTGCGCATCGCGAGCAGGGCGCCGATCACCATCACCACGGTCGACGCCACCACCGACACCTGCACCAGCTGGAAGGTCATGAGCGGGTGGGCGCCCCAGTTGGCGTACGGAATCGCCAGCACCAGCGCGACCGTGAAGGCCTGCACCAGCCAGTCCAGGCGCGGCGCGAAGTGGCGCAGGCGCAGCAGCCGCCGGCCGAACTGCAGCTTGCAGATGGCCCAAAGCGCGGGCCCCGCCGTGTAGGCAAAGCCGGCCGCCGCGGGCCAGTGGGCGAACGGGTAGCGCAAGGCATGGCCGTTGATGCTGCCCAGCGCCAGCACACCGCAGGCGCAAGACAGCATGTAGAAGCCGTACAGCCCTTCGCCGAACACCTTGAACAGCACCAGGCCGTACACCATCAGGCCGATCAGCACACCGTAGCTCACGCCGTCGAACATGCGCTTGTCCTGGGTCGACTGCAGGTAGTCGGCCGGGTCCCACAGCGTGACGTCGTAGATGCGCGCGAAGGTCGACTCGACCCTGAAGTACGCGGTGTACGTGCCCGGGCCAGGGAGCTTGAAACGCCAGGCCATTTGCTCGGACGCGGCCGGCCGGCTGGCCCAGGGATGGCGCATGCCGGTGACCACCGGCTCGGCCAGCGCGTGGCCGTTCTCGTCGTAGGGGCCGTAGAAGCGCAGTTCGTGCGTGGAGACGGTGGGCACCAGCATCAGCCATTCGCGTGGTGCATCGGCCGGGTCGGCAAGCTGCATCTGCAGCTTGAACCACAGCACGCGGTCGGACTCCTTGCCGCGCAAGGGCGCGTCGGGGTAGACGAAGCGCGCTTCCTGCGCTGGCGTGCGCACCTGCTCGATGCCGAGCGAGCGGCTCTGGTCCTCGAACACCTGCAGCCGCTGCACGGCCTGCAGGCCATGGGGCTGGCGCGACACGCGCAGGGGCTCGCGCTGCGCATCGGCCGGCTGGGCCGCCGCAGTGCCCGCGATGCCCGCAAAGGCCAGTACAAGCGCGGCGGCCAACAGCAGCCGCCAAGCGCTTCGCAGCGCGGCAAGGCACAGAAAAGCGGTGGCGGCAGCGAACGTGGCGGCGCTGCGGGTGCCGCAGGGCAGGAGGCGGAACATCATCGGGATGCGCGGCAGCAGGAGGCGGAAACGACGGATTGTCGCCGCGGCCCGGCCGCCATCCTGCACGGGCCCCGTGCCGTTGTCGCGCCTTGCCGCGTTCTACAGCGCCCCAACCTTCACGAACACCGGGTTCGAATAGAACCACAGGTCGCTGTAGTTGCGCGCGTTGATGACGTTGAAGCGCGCCACGTTGTCGTTGCCGGTGGTCTGCGCATCGGCCAGGGGCTCGCCGCCCGCGGTTTCGTTGGGCACGTCGGTGCCCAGGTTGGTGCCGCGCAGGCGGAAATACTGGTTGTTGCCGGCCTTCACGGTGTAGCTCACCGCGAAGTAGCCGTCGGCGTCCAGCTTCCAGTCGGCACGGGTGAAGCGCTTGACCACGCGCGTCGACGGGTTGGTGTCGCGTGCATAGCCCGGGGTGCCGGGTGTCTCCGGGCCGGTCACGTCGCCGGCGATCAGGTCGATGTGGTCGACCACCGGCTTCACGTTGGCGTACACGCCGCTGCCCAGCAGGTACTCGAAGTTGTTGCGCTCGGGGCTCTTGAAGCGAATGGTGATCTTCAGTTCTTCACCCGCCTGGGCCGCCACGTCCGAACCCATTTCGCCCGCGCCCTTGGCGCTTTGCACCTTGAAGTCGAGCGTGTCGATCAGGCCGCCGTTCACCGCAAAGAGCTTGCCCGAGCGCATGGCCGCGAGCAGCGACTTCGGCTCCTTCACGTCGCCCCACAGGTGGTTGCGGGCGTACTCGCCGGGCGCATAGCCGCTGCTGTACAGGCCCTTGGAGGTGGTGAAGTGGTAGTCGGAGTCGGCCACGTTCCAGATGTGGCGGCCTTCGGACAGCAGCGCGTCCCAGGTGCCGCCCAGCCTGGCGACCAGGTAGTCGACGCCGCCGTAGGTGCGCGAGGGCAGGTTGGCCGGAATGTAGGCGCTGGTGTAGCCGCCGCGGTCGGGCTCCATCTGGTTGCCGACCATGCCTTCGAGCGAGAACACGATGTTCGGCGCCATATCGTTCATCTCGCGCAGCTGCGCGGCCGTGTACTTGCCGGGGTTGCGCGAGGGATGGTTGATCTGCAGGTAGCTGCTGTCGGGGTAGTTCTTCTTGAGCCAGGCGATGGCCGCCAGGGTCTCGGCGTGGGTGTTGTAGCCGGTGCCGGCCTTCGGCCCCCAGGCGGCGACGTCATCGGCAGGAAAGAGCGCCGCCGCGCGGTTGGTGAACAGGTACTCGAACTGGCTCGCGGCCTTGAGCGCGGCCGCCGACATGGGGGCGTCGGTCAGGATGCCCACGTTGCCGTGGTCGTGCGAGGGCATGTCCCACTCGAAGGACGCGAAGATGGTCTTGTCGGCGTATTTGCCGCCGGCCTGCAGCGCCTTGATGCGCGGCACCTGGTACTTGGCCATGCCCTCGGAGAACGGAATCTGCGCGGGCAGCAGGCGGCCGTCGTTGTCGTAGGACGACGGGCGCAGGTGGTCGGACAGGGCGGCCCAGTCGAGGCCGAAGCGGTCGAAGGCCATTGCCAGCACCTGGTCGAGGGTGGAAACCTGCTGGGTGTCGTCCGACTGCATCGTGTGAACGTGCAGGTCGCCCACGGTCCAGCGACCGGGTGGGGTGGCGGGGGTGGGGTCGACCGGCGGCGCAGGGGTTGCTGGCGCAGCCGCTACGGGCGTGGCGGGCGCCGGGGCGGTTGCAGGGGGCACCGGAAAAAAGGCGCTTCCGTTCGAGCCGCTGCCGCCGCCGCAGCCGGCCAGCATCAGCGTGCCGATGGCAAGGGTGGAGAACAGGGTGCGGCGAAACGGCAGGCCGCCAGGGTGGAAAGTAGAAGTCGGAAGAGTGAACATGGCGGTTGAAAAACGATGACGCCCGCGTGAAATGCGGGCGTGCAATGAAGCCGCCGAGTCTGCAAGGGCGGCATGACGCCCGGATGAAAGCCAAACGAAGGTGCGCGCTTCGGGCCTTTTAAATTTGGTCGCCAAGGCCCCGAAACGGGCCGTGGGCCGGTGCACGCTCTATAAACTGTGGCTCTTCCATGAATTCCAGCGCGCTCCCCCCTTCGCTTACCGCTTCCGTCGATAGCGATGTGCTGTCCCGCATGGTGCGCACCGATCAACTGGTGGTGGTGCGCCGCAGCGTGCTCGCCGCCATTCCCATCAACGTGGTGCTCAGCTTCACTGCGACGCTGGTGGCCCTCAATTCGGGCAAGGCCTTCGAAGGGCTGAGCTGGCTGCTGCTGTCGCTGGTGGTGAACGGGGTGCGCAGCTACGCGAGCCGCCTGCCGTTCGCGCCGTCGCCCGGCGTGGCGACCGAGAGCGGCGTGGCGGTGTCGGCCCAGGCCCGCCCGGTCGACTGGCACCTGCGGCTGGCCGCCGCCATGGCGGTGCTGTCGGGCTGCGTCTGGGCGCTCATTCCGCTGTTGTGCAGCGGCTACTCGTCGCCGCAGGCCGTGTTCTATCTGACGGTGGTCTGCGGCATCAGCGCGGGGTCGGTCACCTACGGCGCGGCCTATGCGCTGGTGCCCATCAGCTTCATCACGCCCGCGCTGCTGTCGGTGGTCGGCTGCCTGGTGTACGCGGGCGGCTTCGACAACCTGGCCCTGGCCGCGATGGTGCTGCTGTACCTCGCAGCGCTGGCGCGCAGCGCGGTGCAAAGCGAAAAGGCGTTCCGCGAAGGCAGCCGCCTGAAGAACGAGGCCACCGCGCTGGCCGTGCAGTTGCGCCAGGTGCATGCGCTGTCGCTCGACGCCACGCAGCAACTGGCGTTTCGTGCCTCGCACGACACGCTCACCGGGCTGCTCAACCGCGAAGGCTTCACCGAGGCGGCCACGCTGCACATCGCCTCGCCCGACGGCCGCCAGCAAGGCCTGCTGCTGCTCGACCTGGACGGCTTCAAGGCGGTGAACGACGCTTTCGGCCACAAGGTGGGCGACCGCGTGCTGCAGGACGTGGCCGGCTGGTTGCGCCGCGAACTGGGCGACATGCAGGCCATTCTGGGCCGCTGGGGCGGCGACGAATTCGCGGTGCTCTACACCCTGCGCGAGGAGCGCCAGGCGCCCACCGCCATCGCGCAGGCGCTGATCCGTTCCATTTCATTCGCCACCGCGCACTACGGCGGCCACCTGGGCGTGAGCATCGGCATCGCGGTGACGGACGATGCCGAAATTGCCGACATGATCAGCTTTGCCGACGAAGCGCTCTATGAGGCCAAGCGCACCGGGCGCAACCGCTTCCAGGTGTTCGACACCGCGCTCAACCAGCGCCTGGCCACGCGGCGCGACGTGGAGCGCGACCTGCTCCACGCCATCGAGGCGCGCGCCATCGGCGTCTGGTACCAGCCCATCGTGGCCTGCGACAGCGGCGAGGTGCACAGCCTGGAAGCGCTGATGCGCTGGAACCACCCGCGCCACGGCTACATCTCGCCCGAGGAAGTGATCTTCGCGGCCGCCAACACCGGCTTGGCCGAGCCGCTGCTGCGCCACCTGGTCGATGAAGTCTGCCGCGGCATGCGCCAGCTGGAGGCGGTGGGCTCGGGCCTGGCGGGCGTGCCCATGGCCATCACCGTGTCGCCGCGCGAATTGGCGCAACTGGCGGACGTCGACATCGTGCCGGGCCTGCCGAAGTCGCGCGGCATCGCGCCGCGCCGGCTGCAGATCGAGAGCACCGGAGAAGTGGCGCTGGACACGCACGCCACGCGCAGCCGCCC
>NNBV01000420.1_pt1 | contig 103204 bp, 94 predicted proteins | sample 1173771 | NCBI WGS metagenome assembly NNBV01 (sample SAMN07173938, study PRJNA388173) | plant metagenome | isolation source: symbiotic tissue sample KVS11 | place: Norway: Troms, Kvaloya island | reverse complement strand
GCTCGAAAACTACTATCTGCCCGGTGACCTTGAACGGCAGGTCGCGGCCTTCGTCGAGCATTACAACCATGCCCGATCTCACGAGAGCCTCGGCAATCTCACGCCCGCCGACGTCTACTTCAACCGCGGGCAGGCCATCCTCACCGAACGTGAAAGGATCAAGCGCCAGACAATCCAGCACAGACGCTTGCAGCATCAGCTGCAGGCCGCATAACCTCAAACCCAGATGAGCCAGAACCTCCGTTCCTGAGAAACGAAAACAGTCTCAAATTATCTGACGACGGACAGGCACCGCCACGATCGGATCTGTCCAGCTCGAAACCGCGCTCGGCCTTGCTCCTGACACCGAGACGGACCGGCACCTGCGAACCGATCTCGCGTGCGAGCGCAAACAAGTCGGCGGCATCGCCGCGCTTCAATTCGAGCTCGACCTCGCAAATGTTCTCCGGGTTAGAACCGTCCTCGTCGTCTAACGTTGTGACCCGGCCATGATCGAGGGCCACTTCGATCTGGGATACACCTTGCTGGATCGTGCAGGTTGCGCGTTCGATGAACACCGCAAACAGTGGTAACAGCTTGGGCTCCTTGCCCAGAAGAGCCTTCAGCGGCGTTCGCTTGAGAGCGTCGAGATCGGGCGTCGAGCTGGCGATGGGACGTTCCCATTCATCGCGCTCGATCAGACCATCACCATCGCCTTTCGCCGTCTGCACGTATCCAGCAAGCGTCTTGCGCACCCGCAGCACGTAACCGGATTTCTGCAGAACGCGATCGACCGTGTCGAAATACACTGATTCCAGATCGTCACCGGCTTTCAACGCGGCCATCAAGCGCGGCCACTGCCGCAACGACGTCAGGTCCGACAGGTTGCAGGTGAGCTTTAGCTCCATTTCCTTGTTTTCTCGCATGGGTTGGTCCGTTCCTGCGACGCCAAACTGGGAAACGCCTCATGATTGGATACGTGCCTCGGCCAGGGCGCCTCCAGTGCCGTTGTGAGCCCTACGATCAGGCGGCGCTTTGCAGTTGATCAACAACGACAGGTGGCTGAGGGCACAGGAGGAGCTGATTTTGAGCGGCGGTACATATCTGGTTTCTCGCAGGCCCCGTGAGTCCGGTTGTGGCGCGGAGGTGCTGGCTCGCTGGCCTCAGGCGGTTGCAGCTTTCCCGTCCGTCCGCCATCGGTCGCGCCTCCCGATCAAAACTGCCAGCCTGCGGGCACCCATGCGTAGCCCGAATCCATACGCAGAATGTGTCCGAGCCCCGGGAAAGGATAATGGAAGCCGATCACCGGAATCCGATCGGCCGCTGCGCGGTCGAAGATGCGCCTGCGTGCGCTGAGCGCGGCATCTTTGTCGCGATCGGGACCGGGCCGCCACGGTCGGTCGATGTTGACGACAGGGTGGTAGGCGAGATCGGCCGTCAAAAGCAGTTGATCGCGGCCAGAATGCACGAGGAATGAGACCATTCCTGGCGTGTGGCCTGCGGCGGCGATCGTCGTCAGCCCCGGCACGAGTTCAGACCCCGCTTCGTAGAGCTCGACGCGACTGGCGATCGGCTCGACGCTACGCTTGATTGCGGCGCCGAAGCGCCTTCGGAAGTCCTCAGTGACGGGCATATAGGATAGATCAGGCTCGCCACGAACGAAGAAGTCCCAATCCGCCTTCGGCGCGAAGACAGTGGCGCGCGGGAAGGCGGGCCCGCCATCTGCGGCCCTCAAATTTCCGACATGGTCGGGATGCGTGTGCGAAACGATGACGGCGTCAATATCGCGCGCGCTCAGACCGATCTCGGCCAGGCGAGCGAAGACCCTGCCGCCGTTCGGGCCCATCGTCTGCCCCGCGCCCGCCTCAAGCAAGATGCGCCGGCCTGCGACCTCAATCAGCAACGTGTTCAAGTTGAGGGTCAGACGATCCGTCGGCAGGAAGGCGCGCTGCAGGACGTCCGTCAATTCCTGCTCCGGAGCGTCACTTGCGTAGATGCGCGGCGGACCAACGATGACGCCATCGCTCAGCACCGTTGCTGCAATCTCGCCGACGCGAAAGCGATAATGGCCGGCATTGCCACTGGGCAACCGGGGCTCCTGGGCATGGGCCTCTCTCGCGCCGCGTGGGGCCATCAGCCCTGTTGCGCCGAGAGCGGCGCTGAGCATGATCCGGCGTCGGTTCAAGGTGATTGTCGTCATTTTTCCTCGCGATCAGGCTTGGGTCGTGGAGGCAAGATGACGGCGATCGATTGATCGGATAAGACGCTTCATATCGATCAGCTTGATAAGAAAACGAACGCAATGAAGCCCCTCCGTCTCGACAGCCTCGACGCGTTTGCTTCGATCGTGAGATGCGGGGGATTCCGCGCGGCCGCGGCCGAAAGAGGGATATCGTCGGCCGCGCTGAGCCAGAGCATATCCGTGCTGGAGAGTGGGCTCGGCCTGCGCCTGCTGAACCGAACGACACGCAGCGTTGCGCCGACCGAGGCTGGGGCGCGGCTCTTCGGACGGCTGGCCCCGGCCTTGCACGACATCAGGCTCGCGATCGAAGACCTCGACCGATTGCGCGAAACCCCGACGGGCACCTTACGGATCAATGCGCCCGGACCGGCGGTCGACCATGTCCTGTGCCCGCTGGTCTTCGATTTCATGAGCCGCTACCCGAATGTGAAAGTCGAGCTGATCACCGACGCGGCCATCATCGATATTGTCCAGCAAGGCTTCGATGCCGGCGTGCGCTTCGGCCGGCAGTTGGAGCAGGACATGATCGCAGTGCCGCTGGGGCCGGCCCTGCGCTATGTCATCGTGGCATCACCAGATTATATCCACGATTGCGCCACTCCGACGATGCCGTCCGATCTGATCGGCTTTAACTGCATCCGCAGGCGGTTCCCGGGCGGCACGCTCGTCAGCTGGCAGTTCGAGAAGGCGGGCGAGCGCCTCGAGATCACTCCTGAAGGCCGCCTCACATTGAGCTCTGCACATCAGGAGCTTCAGGCAGCGCTCGCAGGACAAGGCATCGCCCATGTCTTCGAGGATTATGCGAGGCCGCATCTCGCGGAGGGCAGCTTGGTCGAACTGCTCTCGGACTGGTCACCAGAACTGCCGGGCTGGTTTCTCTATTATCCTCACCGACGTCACCAGAGCGCAGCCATGTCAGCCCTACTGCAGCATATCAGCAAGTACGACTGGCGCACTGAGTCCTGAATGGCGTCGTTTTCATCCCCTTGAACTCAGGCGCTCGGCGGCGTGCTTTGCATAGGGTGACGTCGATGGCCCAAGGACCGCATAGCCGAGTTCGCCGGTGAACCAGAAATAGGCCGTGACATCACCGTCCTGCCGAGTGTTCAGATCCGCCTTGCGAGCTCTGGCGAGCGTCTTGACGTAAACCGCGATCGGCTCGCCCATCGGATCGACGTAAACGAACATGCCGCCCGGCCCCTCGTCGCTGGCAAGCAGCCGCCCGCCTCGAAAGGCCAGGCCGACGCCCGAGAGATCGGGCACGACGATGTCATGCCGGAGATGCTGCGAGATCATCTGCCTCATGACCGCAGCCTGGGCCGCCGGAAACTCGACCGTGTCGACCGAGCGGCCCGCGAAGGCGCGAAACGCGACGACAGCATCGGCCATCTGTGGTCGCGTTGCGACCGGGGCCGGCTCCTGCCGAACCAGGGCAGCGCCCAGCAGACCGCCGACAGCAAAAAAGCACAGTCCGGCAGCCAATTGCCGATAGCGGGAGACGTTCAGCGCCGATCGACGACGCCGGACCTCGGACAGTCGCAGCGATGGGGGGATTGGCTCGGGAGGTCGCATCTGTGCAGCGGCTCGCAAGGCCTGGGTGTCGGCGCGATGCTGTTCCGTGCGGCTCCGCAGCGCTGGGTCCGAGGCGAGGAAAGCCTCGACCTCGCGCTGCCGGTCCGGTGCCAGGCGGCCATCGATGAAGGCCTGGATGTCGTCATCGCCGATCGGACCCGAATGCGACATCACTTCATCCTCCGGAAGAGCGAGACGTTGCTGCCCTCCAGCTCGGTACGCAGGCGCGCGCGGGCACGGCTCAGGCGCGACATCACGGTTCCAATCGGGACTTCGGTCACCCGGGCGACCTCCTCATAGGTCATATCCTCCACCGCAACCAGTTCGAGCGCGATGCGCTGGTCCTGTGGCAGCCGCGACAGAGCCGCGAGCGCGTCGCCGAGATGGAGGGCCTGGTTCTGGTCGCCCGACGGGTCGGCATGGTCGGCTCCATCGTCATGGGCGAAACGGGCGAGATCGCGTTGGCGGCGGCGCCCTTGCGTCCTGTGCAGGTTGAACAGAATCTGGAACAGCCACGCCCTGGCGCTGCCCGGCTTTCGCAGCTGCCGCCAGCGCGACAGCGCCCGCAGCAGCGTATCCTGGACCAGTTCGTCGGCATCGTCGGCGTTGCGCGCGAGCGAACGTGCAAACCGCCTCAGGGCCGGGATCTGGGCTTCGATATCGAGGTCGGACACGCTGCCGAGCATGATCAGGGCCCCCGGTTGCCGCTCAGCGAAGGATAGTCGTCCGTGCCCCGTCGCAGCGCATCGAGGCGTCCGCGCATGCCCTGCATTTCGGTCTGCTGGCCTGCAAGGATGGATTGCGCGATCTCGCGAACGAGCGGGTCGCGCCCGTCGCGCAGCACGAGCCGCGCCATTTCGACGGCGCCCCAATGGTGCGGCACCATCATGACAAGGAAATCGATGTCGGGGTTGCCGGACGGCGGGTCGGCATGCATGTCCTGCATCATCTTCTCCATGCCGACATGCATGTCCTTGATGAAACCGTCATAGCCCGCCGGGGCGGCCGGGATCGCGCCGGCGGGAGCCGGGCTTGGCGGCGGAGCCTGTACCGCCGCCGGGGGAGCGGTCGCGCCGCCCTGCCGGCCGTGACCGTGATGGGCGCCGTGCCCACCATGCTGGACGAGCACCGGACCGTCCGTGATCAGCGCCAGGATTGTCCCGAGCGAGTAGGCCATCGTCTGCTCCCCTCACGCGGTCGCGCTGCGTGCGCCGGGGCGCACATAGACGAGGTTGATCGACTTCTTGTTGCGCAGCTTGCCGGATGGCAGATCGAGAGTCCCAAGCGGGATCTGCTTGAGGAAGCGCGGACGCAGCGGATCGCTGACATCGAACACGCAGCAGACCGTCTGTCCCGCATGCGGCGAGCCGGGCAGCTCGTCGAGTTCGTGGGCGACATAGAGCTTGCTGTTGGACGGGTCGGTCCAGATGCCGTGCGCCTCGCGGCCATGGCTGAAGAAGTGGCCGACGACGCGGCGCTGCCCAGCCGGCGCGGACCTGTCGATGATGGCGATCCGGCTGGCCGCCCGGCCATCCGGCCCGTTATCGTCGACCCGGGCGAAGGTCGCGTAGGCGACGTTGCCGCGTTCGTTTTGCACGAACTCGACATGGTTGGGGCGGGCCCTCTCGCCGAGCGGCAGATGCTCGAGAAGTCTGTGCTCCCCGCCGACGTCGTAAACCGAGAGGCCATCGGCGAGCTTCTGCGATATCCAGAACTCACGACCATCGGGACTGATCTTCAGGAAGGGGGCGAAAGCGAAGCGATCCTGCGCCGAGGTATCGATCGTCGCCTTGCGCTCCGTCGTTGAAAAGCCCTGCGCGTCATATGTGACTCTGAACACGTCGATGCGCGGAATCTTCTGCGAGATCACGAAGGCGGTCTCGCCGCGAGCCGAGAACCACACCATGGCGGGCCCTGGCAGGACGGGCATGAAGCGGCGGATGGCCGCCCCGCGCGGCAGTTCGCCCGCCGATTCCGCCATGGCGCGCTGGACATCGATCACGGCAAGCTTGTTCTCGCCGCGCAGCGCGACCCAGATCTCCTTGCCGTTCCTGGTGAAGGTGGGCTCGTGCGGCTCGCGCCCGACCAGAATGCCGGAGGTCAGGGTTTCCGGACCCGTCGTCGGGCCGGCCAGCGGGTTGGGCTGATTGCCGATGACCTTCAGCCCAACCGCATCGACTAGGTAGAGATTGCTCGTGCCGCGACCGGCAGTCGCGAAGATCCGCGAATCCGGTGACGGGACACAGCCATGGATCGAGATCGCGCCGTGATAGAGCGGCTTCTGGATCATCTCGCCATGGGTCGGGGTGACGTTGCCGGTCACAAAGCGGAACGGAGGGCGCGAATCCTCGTCGAAGCTGGTCAGATTGACTGTCGACAACACCTCGTCCGACACCGGATCGATCACGCTCAGCGTGTTGGAATCCTCGTTGGTGATGAAGACACGGTCTCCCGCACGCGCGCCCGACCGCGCAGCCGGCGTCTGTGCCCGGGCTGCGACCGATCCCATCGCCGCGGCGGCAACGGTCGCCTGGATCACGTCGCGGCGGCTGAGATCGTTTGCGTTTCTGCTCGACATATCCTGCTCCTGGTTATGGGAGTGAGATGTTCGAGGGGCACGAACTATTCCGTCGAGATTCTGGTTTCACGCTTCTGTGAAGCGGTGAGGCATGCCGGTCGCTGCGCTGACGTTCAGCCAGAGGACAGAAGCGGCGCAGCCCTCACCTCGCAGCCGACGCATTGGCACCACGTCGCAGCGGGCGCGACACGCGACGGTGCCTTCAAAGTGGAATGATCGGGCCCGGCCGGATCGCGGGCTAGTTTTCTCTGGTAGCACTGCTCGACGCGCCGGCGGCGATCAGGTGCTCGGCCGTCGCGATGGCGCGCGTCCTGCCCTCCGGCGAGAGCATGGCGGCCAGCAGCGCGGGCACCCAGGGCGGCACCGGCAACTCGCCCGCCAGCCACTCCCGGACACGCTTCACCCTGCCGTTGCAGAACAGGTCGGCGAAGCGTTCCGCGCTCAGATTGACCTCGTCGAGGCCAAACTGGAACTGCGCGCCGTCGATGTGGTGGATTTTCGACTTCGGCAGTCGAAGGGGGCTGGCCATGTCGATCTTCTCCACGATGCCGTCGGCACGCCGTCCCGGGCGAACGCCAGCTTACCATCGCTGTTTGGTCGGTGGCGCCTGCAATGACAAGCAAAATGGCGAGTGGCAGCCCGTTTCGCCAAATGCCAGGGGGCCCTGGTGGCCTCTTTGCGCTTCGACGTCGAAGCTTCAGGCGGCCGTCACCTTGTCGCTGCCATAGTGGCCTGCGCCGGTTTGGTGGACACCGAGATTGGGTGTTCCATGAAGCCGGAGGTGGTGTATGCAGCGACGGAAGTTTGAGCGTGAGTTTTGCTCTCACCCGCCGCCGACTTCGTCAACGGCGAGTGCATCGTCGTCGATGGCGGCTTCCTGGCGGGACGGCCGCTGCAACGCCTCGGCGGCCGCTGATACAACCGGGCGGATCGGCAGGGCATCGCGTCGAAGACTCGGGCCACGTTGTGTTTACGCATCGGCACGGCAGGCTCTAAACAGCGTGCCGAGAGCGCCAACAATCCAGATGGCGACAACGCAAGGGAGCACCCCGATGTCGATGACGCCCTATTTCGATGGGGTCCTGGTCGATGCGACCGACCGCTCGGAGCCCATGGAAATCGAGTTCGGGCGCTCATCCGATTGGCAGGACGAGAACCTGATCTATCTCGTCGTCGGCGATCACTCCCTCATCATGAACGACGCGACAGGACGCGCGATCTATGAGGCCATGATGAAGCTCGGGGCCTATCTGGGGTATGATCAGACGCCTTGAAGACGGATTCCCAGCCGCTCCCACCACGCTACAGGCAGTTGACCCAGAGCACCCGCGTCGCACCTTCCGACGCATTGGAAAAGCGATGCGGCCGCGAGGACAGGAAGCGGAAGCTGTCGCCTTCCCGAAGGGTCCAGCTTTCGCTTTCGACGCTCAGCGCCATCGCGCCGCTCATGACCAGCCCCGCCTCTTCGCCGCCATGGGTGTAGAGTTCGTCCCCGGTGCTGGCGCCCGGCTCCATCGCGACGATGTAAAGGCCGAGCTTCGAGCCCTCGCTGTGCGGCGTCAGCAGTTGCTTGCGGATGCCCGAGCGCCAGAGCTGGAGTTCGCTGCGCGCCGTGCCGCGCACGATCGTCGCGGTCCGGTCGCCGGATGCGCCGGCCGGCGGAAACAGATCGCCGAGCCCGACGCCGAGCGCATCCGCCATGCTGACGAGTGCGCGCAGCGTCGGTGAGGATTTGCCGCGCTCGATCTGGCTCAGGAAGCCGATCGACAGATGGGTCCGGGCAGCCAGATCGACCAGCGAGAGGCTGCGCTCCCGCCTCAGGCGGCGCAGGCCAGCGCCGATCTGCTGGTCGACCTCGGGCGGTGACGTCTTGTCTGGAAACGTCTCGGCGGCAGGGCTGCTCATGAGGGCTCCGTTCGTCGCCCCTATTTCATGCACGTGAAATTGCTTGCCGGCAAGATCGTCCTATGCTCGTATCTTCACGCACATGAAAATCATGGCGGCGGCGCAGGTCGCGCGCGACAATCAGGGGATCAAAGCGATGGAACGTCGGACCTTTCTGTCCATGCTGGCAGGCAGCGCGATCGCGGCCGGGATTGTTCCGGCCCAGGCGCAAGCCGTGCTCAAGGTCGGCTCCACGCCGACGGGCAGCCCCTTCACCTTCCTCGACACCAAGACCAACACCATCGAAGGCGTTATGGTCGACCTGATCAAGGCGATCGCGGCCGCGTCCGACTTCAAGGTCGAGGTCGAGGGCATGCAGTTCTCGACGCTGATTCCATCTCTCACCGGCAACAAGGTCGATATCGTCGCCGCTGCGATGTACATCACGCCGGTCCGCAAGGAGGTCATCGACTTCTCGGACCCGATCTACACCTATGGCGAAGGCCTGATCGTTCCCGCGACCGACACCAAGGACTACGTCACGCTGGAGGACCTCAAGGGCAAGACGATCGGCGTGCAGATCGGCACGGCTTATGTCGACAAGCTGCAGACCTCTGGCCTGTTCTCCGAGGTCAAGCTCTACAAGACACTGCCGGACATCCTCGCCGACGTGAACGCCGCACGGGTCCAGGCCGCCGTCTTCGACCTGCCCATCATCGGCTACAACCTCTCGCAGGGACAGTTCCCGAAGGTCCGCATCGTCAAGTCCTACAAGCCGGTCATCTCCGGCTCGGTCGGCATCGGCGTCCGCAAGAGCGACGGCGAACTGTTGAAGAAGATCAATGCCGGCCTCGCCAAGCTCAAGGCCGACGGCACGGTCGACAAGATCCTGGCGAAGTGGGGCCTTGCCTGAACGGCGCTCGGGTTTTCCCGCGCGAACCACGCCATCATCCCGGATGCAGCAAAGCAGGACTCCGGGATTCATCGTAGGGAAATGCGCTCTACGATGGATCCCGGAGTAACGCGGCTTTGCCGCTTGTCCGGGATGACAGGTTGAGGTTCGAACATCTCTTCCGGAAACCCTCCGACCTCCAGAACCCCATGCAAACCTTCCTGCGCGACGCCACCCAGTTCCTGCCGCTTCTGCTTCAGGGCGTGAAGTTCACGCTGATCGTGGCGCTGGGCTCGCTCGCGCTCTCGACCGTGTTGGGCCTCGTCTGGGCGCTGATGCGGGTGTCGGGCATCGGCTGGCTCGGGACGCTCGCCAAGGTGATCGTCAACACGCTGCGCGGCATCCCGATCCTGGTGCAGCTCTTCTACATCTACTTCGTGCTGCCTGAATTCGGCATCGCGCTCTCGGCCTTGCAGGCCGCGATCATCGGGCTCGGTATCGCCTACTCGGCCTATCAGTCGGAGAACTTCCGCGCCGGCATCGAGGCGATCGACCATGGCCAGGTCGAGGCCGCGCAGTCGATCGGCATGGGCTGGGGGCTGACGATGCGCCGGGTCATCCTGCCGCAGGCCATCCGCCTCGTGCTGCCGCCCTATGGCAACATCATGGTGATGATGCTGAAGGATTCCTCGCAGGCTTCGACGATCACCGTCGCCGAACTCACCCTCCAGGGCACGCTGATCGCCTCCTCCACCTTCAAGAACATGACCGTCTATTCGCTCGTCGCCCTGCTCTATCTGGCGATGTGCCTGCCGCTGATGGGGCTGGTGAGCTGGCTCGAACGCCGCTTCGGCAAGGGGACCAGGCGATGACCGGGCATGCGATTGCGGGCGCGCCGATGATCGAGATCACCGGCGTCACCAAGAGTTTCGGCTCCTTTCCGGTGCTCAAGGGCATCACGGCCAGCGTCGCGAGGGGCGAGGTCGTCTGCCTGATCGGCCCGTCCGGCTCCGGCAAGTCGACGATCCTGCGCTGCATCAACGGGCTCGAATCCTATGATGGCGGCGCGATCACCATCGACGGCGCCCGCGTCGAGCGCGACAAACCCTCGATCGTCGGCATCCGCACGGCGATGGCGATGGTGTTCCAGCGCTTCAACCTGTTCCCGCACCGCACCGCACTGGAGAACGTGGTCGAGGGGCCGATCTTCGTGAAGAAGGAGCCGGCGGCGCAGGCCATGGCGCGGGGGCGCGAACTGCTCGATCGTGTCGGCCTCGGCAACAAGATGGACGCCTATCCCGGCCAGTTGTCCGGCGGACAGATGCAGCGCGTCGCCATCGCGCGCGCGCTCTGCATGCAGCCCAAGGCGATTCTGTTCGACGAGCCGACCTCGGCGCTCGATCCTGAACTTGTCGGCGAGGTTCTGGCCGTGATGAAGAGCCTGGCCGATGACGGCATGACCATGCTCGTCGTCACCCACGAAATGGGCTTCGCCCGCGAGGTCGCCGACCGCGTGCTGTTTCTGGATGGCGGCGTCATCGTCGAGCAGGGTCCCGCCCGCGAGGTTCTCAGCGCCCCCAGCCATCCGCGCACCCAGGATTTCCTGCGCCGCGTGCTACGTCCGATCTGAAGGAGGCCGTCTTGGCCGAGCCATTCCCGCTCCAACCCTCGCTCTGGTACGCGACCGCGCCGGAAGCCGTTCCGACGCCACCGCTCTCCACTGATGCCACAGCCGATGTCTGCGTCATCGGCGCCGGCTTCGCGGGACTGTCCACCGCACTGCATCTCACTGAGGCCGGCGTCTCGGTCATCGTGCTCGAAGCGCATGAGCCCGGCTGGGGCGGATCCGGTCGCAATGGCGGTCAGGTCATCCCCGGAATCAAGTACGATCCAAGCGAGATCGTCGCCAAATTCGGCCCCGTCGCTGGCGAGGCGCTGGCCCGCTTCGTCGGCTCGACGGCAGATCTCGTCTTCGACCTCATCGCGAAGCACGGCATGGACGTGCCGCACAAGCGCGCCGGCTGGATTCAAGGCGCCCACACGCCGGCCATGTTGGAAACAGTGAAACGGCGTGCCGACGAATGGCAGGCGCGCGGCGTCGATGCCGAATTCCTCGACAAGGACGCCGCCGCGAGGCTGCTCGGCACCGACCGCTATCTCGGCGGCTGGATCGACCGGCGCGCCGGCGGCGTGCAGCCACTGGCCTATGCGCGCGGACTGGCGAAGGCCGCCATCGCTGCCGGAGCGACCATCCATGGCCAGAGCAAGGTCGTCTCGCTGAAGCGGAACGGCACGCAATGGACCATCCGCACCGAGCAGGGCGCAAGTGTCACGGCGCAGCGCGTCGTCGTCGCGACCAATGGCTATACCGGCGACCTGATCCCGAAACTGCGCCAGACCGTAATCCGGCCCAACTCCTTCATCGTCGCGACTGAGCCGCTATCCGACAACATCGCCGGAACGATCCTGCCCGAGGGCCAGGTCACCTCCGATACGCGGCAATTGCTGCTCTATTTCCGCAAGGATCATCAAAACCGCCTGCTGATGGGCGGGCGCGGCCCATTCGGCGAGCCGAAGGACGCTTCCGACTGGGCCCATCTCGAACGCGTCGTCGGCAAGATGTATCCCCAAGTGAAGGGCGTCCCCTTCGATTTCCGCTGGTGCGGGCGCGTCGCGCTGACGCGCGATTTCCTGCCGCATCTGCACGAGCCGGAGCCCGGCCTGCTCGTCGATATCGGCTGCATGGGGCGCGGCGTCGGCCTCCAAAGCGCGATGGGCAAGGCGATGGCGGACTACATCGCCAGCGGCGACAAAAGCCGCCTGCCCTTCCCGGTCGTGCCGATCACGCCGCTCCCGCTGCACGCGCTCAACGAACTCTACGTCTCCGCCATCATCGCCTGGTATCGGCTGACCGATGGCGGCATGAAGGACAAGGCGGCGTAGACGATCGGTGAGCAGGGATCCAGCCCGTCAGGACTCGATCTCGTCCAGCGCCCGGCGCAGCTTTCTGATCAGAGCCGCCCGCCCCTTTTCGTCAGCCGCCCGGTTGACCGTTTCCGTGACGTCGAGGAGGAACCGCGAAAGGTCATTGTGCCAATCGAGGCGGCCGATCTTCTCCGGGGCCAGACGCCGCTTCCTGTTGGGCTCGAGCGGGCGCGCGCCGGAAGCGCCCAGCTCAAAAGCCTGGTCGAGCTCGGGGGCGACGATCATGTCCGCCGGCAGGACGGCCGAGAGCCGCTCGCGCAGCCCGTCGATCCCGGATTGTTCGCCATGCGTCAGGAAGACGGACTGGCGGACCGGGCCTCTCGCCTGGACCCAATCGACGAGTTCGCTGGCATCGGCGTGGCCGGAATAGAGATCGAGCTGGCTGATGCGCGCCCGAACCTCGATCTCCTCCCCCTGGATTCGCACCCTCCTGGCGCCGTCGACGAGGATCCGGCCGAGAGAGCCCTGCGCCTGGAAGCCCGCCATCATGATCGTCGCGTTCCTGCGCCAGAGATTGGCCTTGAGGTGATGGCGGATACGGCCGGCATCGCACATGCCGCTGGCGGCGATCACGACGAAAAATCCGGTCAGCCGGTTGATGGCCTTGCTTTGCTCGACCGTCTCGGTGAAGCGGATATCGCGGGAATTGAGCGCCTGCCGGAGGATCAGGCCCTGTTCGATATCGCCGGCATGGCGTTCGAAGATGGCGCTCGCGCGCGTCGCCAGGGGCGAGTCGACGAAGATCGAGGCAGTAGGGATCGTCCCCGCCTGCATCAGCAGGAACAGATCGACCAGCAGTTCCTGGGTGCGTTCGACCGCGAAGGAGGGAATGATGAGAGGGCCTCGCGCCCGCACCGCCTGGTCGGCTTCCGCAGCCAGAAGGGAGCGCCGCTTCTCGCGCGACATTTCCGGCCGGTCGCGGTCGCCATAGGTCGATTCGCAGATCAGGTAGTCGATATCCGACGGTCCTTCCGGCCCCTTCTGGAACAGTTTGTGACCGGGCCCGACATCCCCGGAAAACAACATCCGCAGCGGCCTACCGACTTCGTCCCGTTCGATCTCTATTTCGACCGAGGCCGAGCCGAGGAGATGTCCCGCATTCCAGAAGCGCGCCCTGATGCCCGCAGCGACCGGCGTCCACGCGCCGTATCCGGCAGCCTTGAACAAGGTCAGGCAGGCCGTGGCATCGTCCTGGTCGTAGATCGGCGCGACTGGCGGCAGGCCGCGCTGGGCATTGCGGCGATTGAGATGCTCGACTTCCATTTCCTGGATATGCGCAGAATCGGGCAGCATCACCGAACAGAGATCGATGGTGGCGGAGGTGGCATGCACCGCCCCGCTGAACCCGTGCTTGACCAGCTTCGGCAGAAGGCCGCTGTGATCGATATGCGCGTGCGTCAGGAGCACCGCATCGACCGATGCCGGCTCAAAAGGAAATGCACCGTAGTTCAGTTCTTTCTCGGATTTCGAGCCCTGGAACAGGCCGCAATCGATCAGGACGCGGGCCGCAAGGGTCTCGATCTCGTAACAGGAGCCCGTCACGCCGCCGGCCGCGCCGTGGAAACGCAATATGGGGTTCATCTGTTCAGCCTTTGCATGCCCGCCGCGAGAATGACCGAAGCTGTGATCGGGCGCCGGCAACACGCCGCCGGGGCAACGTCTATCGCAGATTCCACACGTTGCGTCATGGTGAGCCGCCGCGACGGAGCACTCGCTTCCGGAGTACGAGTATCCGAGCGCTCACGCCCTCCGAGCGGACCTGCCCGTCGAATCGCGGGCCTGGGCTGACGGCGGCACCGCAACGCTTGCGGGTGTCGCCGACACCCTGGAGCCGCCTCAGACGCAGCGCCCGCCATCGACGGCCAGCACGCTGCCGGTGACCATGTCGGCCTCGTCGGAGCAGAGGAACAGCGCGGCATTGGCGATGTCCTGCGGCGTCGAGAATCGTCCCCAGGGAATCGTCGCGGTGAAGGCCTTGCGCTTCTCGGGCGTGTCCTCGCCCATGAAGGTCGCCAGCAGCGGCGTCTCGCCCGCGACGGGCGCGATCGCGTTGACCCGGATGCGATCGGGCGCCAGCTCCACAGCCATCGACTGCGACAGCAGATTCGCCGCCCCCTTGGAGCCATTGTACCAGGTCAAGCCGGGGCGCGGACGCAGGCCCGCCGTCGAGCCGATGTTCAGGATGACGCCGCCGCCATGCGCGCGAAAATGCGGCACCACGGCCTTCGCCATCAGGTAGATCGATTTCACATTGACCGCGAAGACCCGGTCGAACTCGTCTTCGGTGACGTCGAGCATCGGCTGGTTGCGGTGGCTGATGCCGGCATTGTTGACGACGATGTCGAGCTTGCCGAATGCCGCGATCACCATCTTCGCGGCTTCGTCGACGCTAGCCGCATTGGCGACGTCGCAGGCGACGGCAATGGTGCCCTGGCCGATCGCTGCGGCCGCTTCCCTCGCCTTGTCGCCGTTGATGTCGAGCACGGCGACCCGCGCGCCCTCGCGCACGAAGGTCTCGGCGATGCCGAACCCGAACCCTTGCGCCGCGCCGGTGATCAGCGCCGTCTTGCCCTTGAGTCTCATGGTGTTTCCTCGTTGTTTTCGGTGCTCCCATCATGGGATGGCCCCGGCCCTCCCGGCCAATTCGTTTTGGCGATCCCGCACAGACGGAAATCCTATGGGCGGCGCGGGCCATGTCCCGGATGCGTCCGGGTTATGGGGCGGATCACGATTCGGTCTTTGACAGCTCCCGGCTTTTGCGGCCCGATGGCCCCAACAAGTCCATCCAAGAAACCCGTCGAGGAAATGCCTGCATGAAGATCCGCGCCGCAGTCCTGAATGCCAGCCCGGTTTCCGCGCCCTATGCCAAGAGCCGACCGCTTTCGATCGAGGAGGTCGAACTCGCGCCGCCCGGCCCGGGCGAGGTCCTGGTCAGGGTTCGGGCCGCGGGGCTGTGCCATTCCGATCTCTCGGTGATCGACGGCAACCGGCCTCGCCCCGTGCCGATGGTGCTCGGCCACGAGGCAGCGGGTGAGGTGGTGGAGCCCGGCCAGGGCGTGCACGACCTGAAGAAGGGCGACCGCGTCATCATGGTCTTCGTGCCCTCCTGCGGTCATTGCTCACCCTGCAGCGAGGGCAGGCCCGCGCTCTGCGAGCCCGGCAACGCCGCCAATGGCGTCGGCGAGATGCTGGCCGGCGGCCGCAGGCTCTCCATCGCGGGCCAGCCGGTGCATCACCATGTCGGCGTCTCCGCCTTCGCCGAATACGCGGTGATCTCGCGCCATTCGCTGGTGAAGCTCGATGCCGATATCCCCTATGAGATCGCGGCGCTGTTCGGCTGTGCCGTCCTGACCGGGGTTGGGGCGGCCGTGAACACGGCCAAGGTCCGGGCCGGCGAGACGGTCGCGGTGGTCGGCCTGGGCGGCGTCGGCCTGAGCGCGCTGCTGGGGGCCGCGGCTTGCGGCGCCTCGCGCGTCATTGCGGTTGATCTCTCCGAGGAGAAGCTCGCCATCGCCCGCGAACTCGGCGCGACGGACACCTTCAACGCGGGCGATTCCGACGTCATCGAGGCTATTCGCGCCGCCACGAAGGGCGGCGTCGATCACGGACTGGAAATGGCGGGCTCGGTCAAGGCGCTCGATCTCGCCTACCAGATCACGCGGCGCGGCGGCACGACCACGACGGCCGGCCTCGCCAACCCGACCCACACGCTCTCGCTCTCCCCTGTGCGGCTGGTTGGCGAGGAGCGCACGCTGAAGGGCTCCTATGTCGGCTCCTGCATCCCGGTGCGGGACATCCCGCGTTTCGTCGATCTCTATTTGCGGGGCAAACTGCCGGTGGACAGGCTGATGACCAGCCAGAGCGGGCTCGACGGCATCAACGAGGGCTTCGACGCGCTCAACGAAGGCCGCACGATCCGCCACGTCATCATGATGTGAGATCGAGCGTCATTCTCGGGCGGAGCGAAGCTCCGACCCGAGAATCTCGTGACGAGAGAATGCTGGTTGATGAGCTGGTCGGGTCAAGCCCGACCATGACAACACTCCTCACCCGTGCTTGTGGACGATCGTCTTGGTGACCGCGAACTCCTCCAGCGCAGCGAAGCCCTTCTCGCGGCCATGGCCTGATTTTCCGGTGCCGCCGAAGGGCAGTTCGATGCCGCCGCCAGCGCCATAGCCGTTGATGAAGACTTGGCCGGCGCGGACCTTCTTGGCGACGCGCTGCTGGCGCCCGCCATCCTTGGTCCACACCGCCGCGACGAGACCATATTCGGTCGAGTTGGCCAGCTTGATCGCATCCGCCTCGTCGCTGAAGGGGAAGGCTGCGAGGACCGGCCCGAACACCTCTTCCTGCTCCAGCCTGTTGCCGCGCGGCACCTTCCCGAACAGAGTCGGCGTCACGTAGAAGCCGCCATTGGGCACGCCCTGCGCGATCTGCCCCTCGGCGATCACCGGGATGCCGGCCTCGCGCGCCTGGTCGATGAAGCTCTGCACGCGGCCGCGCTGCTTGGCGTTGATCACCGGACCACAGTCGAGATCCATCTCCGGCGTGCCGGCGCGCAGCTTGGTGAACTCCTTGGCGACCGCGCCCATGAAGTCGTCATAGACGCGCTCCTGCACCAGCACGCGCGAGCCGGCCGAGCAGGTCTGCCCGGTGTTCTGGACGATCGCCTTGCAGACGATCGGCACGGCCACGTCGAAATCGGCATCGTCGAAAACGATCTGGGGCGACTTGCCGCCGAGTTCGAGCGTGCAGGGGATCAGATGCTCGGCGCAGGCGTGCTGAACCATCTTGCCGACCTCGGGCGAGCCGGTGAAGGACATGAAGTCGACGCCGTGATGAGCCGAGAGCGCAGCCCCCGCCTCATGGCCGCGCCCCGTGACGATGTTGATGGCGCCGTCCGGGAAACCGACCTCGGAGGCCAGAACCGCAAGCCGCAGCGCCGTCTGGCAGGCCTCCTCGGCGGGCTTGAGCACCACGGCGTTGCCCATGGCGAGCGCCGCCGTCAGCGAGCGGCCAAACATCTGCGCCGGGTAGTTCCAGGGCAGGATATGGCCGGTGACGCCGTGCGGCTCATGGATGACGTTGACGTTGTAGCCGTTGAGGAACGGGATGATGTGGCCGTGAACCTTGTCGGCAGCGCCGCCGTAAAACTCGAAATAGCGGGCGGTCGCGTCGATGTCGGCACGCGCCTGCGCCATCGGCTTGCCGGTGTCCTGCGCCTCTGTGCGGGCGAGCTCGTCGAAGTTGTCGAGCACCTTGAGGCCGAGCTTGGCGATCAGCCGGCCGCGCTCGGCCGCCGTGAGTTTGCCCCAGGCGCCCTCATAGGCCGCGCGCGCCGCCTTCACGGCGTCGTCGATATCCTCCGCCGTGCCGCAGGCGATGCGGGTGAACTCCTCGCCGGTGGCAGGTGCCAGCACGGCCATGGTCTCGCCGCTGCGGCCCGCCACATGGCGGCCGTTGATGAAATGCTGGGTCATGGGGGTTCTCCTAACGCAATTGCCGCTGTCGGCATGATGAAACGCGCCGTCATCCCGGACGCAGCGAAGCGGAATTCGGGATCCATCGAAGGGCCGATCCTTATTCAGGGCTTGGCTCTACGATGGATTCCGGATCGGCGCGGCTTCGCCGCTTGTCCGGAATGACGGCACGGCTGGCATAATCTTCAATGCAGCCCCGCAGCTTCGAGCGAACTCGCCGCTAGGCCGCCGGCCACCTCGGTAACCTCGCCGCGCTCGATCGCATAGGCACGCTCGGCGAAGCTACGTAGCAGACTGGGGTTGGATTCGGTGATGAGCAACGCGATCTCGGGATGGCTGTCGCGCAGCGCACGCAGGGCAGCCGCGTAGCGCTGGGCCAGAACTGGCGCGAGGCCCTGGAACGGCTCGTCGAGCAGGATGATGCGCTGCCCCACCATCAGGGCGCGCGCCAGCGCCGCCATCTTGCCCTGCCCGCCCGAAAGGCCCGCCGCCGCGCGGTGGCGCAGCTCGGCCAGTTCCGGCAGCACCTGGTAGATCCCCTCCAGACGTCTGACGATCTCGGCGCCCGGCACCTTCATGACTTCGGCCGGCAGGCGGATGTTCTCCTCGATCGAGAAACTCGAGAACAGCCGCCGGTCCTCCGGCGCATAACCGATGCCCAGACGCGGCCGCTCATGCGGCGGCATCGTCAGGATCGGCCGGCCGTCGAAGGCGATCGTCCCCTCCGTTACGGTCATGAAGCCCATGATGGCGCGCAGCAGGCTGGTCTTGCCCGCGCCGTTGCGGCCGATCAGCGCCACGGTCGCGCCCTCTGCCAGGCCGAAATCGACCTTGCGCAGCACCTGTACGCCTTCGATGACCGCCGAGAGTCCCTTGATTTCCAGCATCGCTAGACCCCCACCCCGATCACCGTCTCGCGCACCTCGGGGTGATTCAGGATCTCGTCGGGCGTCCCCTCCAGCGCGATGCGCCCGCCCGACCAGACCGCGACGCGGCTGGCATAGCGCGCGACCACATCCATGTCGTGCTCGACGAAGATCGCGGTCGTGGAGCGGGCATCGAGCGCGCGCGCCAGCGTGTCCATGACCTGGAACTTCTCATGGCTGGAGACGCCGGAGGTCGGTTCGTCCATGAAGATCAGCTTCGGGTCGAGCGCCAGCGCCACCGCGATGTCGATGAGCTTGCGCATGCCTTCCGGCAGTTCCCGAACGGGGCGCTCGGCGGTCTCGCGCAGGCCGACCGAGTCGAGCAGCGCGATCATCTCCTCGCGCTTGGGGTGGCGGTCGAGCCGCAGGAAGGGCGACCAGGTGCCCTCGCGCGCGCTCAGCGCCAGCAGCAGGTTCTCCATCACCGTGTTGTCGGTGAAGAGCTGCGGGATCTGGAAGGAGCGGCCGATGCCACGCCGCGTGATCGCGCGCGGCGACAGCGCCGTGACATCCTGGCCGGCGAAGATCACGCGGCCCGATTGCGGCTTGAGGTAGCCGGTGCAGAGGTTGATGAAGGTGGTCTTGCCGGCGCCGTTGGGGCCGATGATGGCGATGCGCTCATTGGCCCGCACGCTCAGGCTCGCGCCATTGGCGGCCAGCACACCGCCGAAGCGCAGTTCGAGGTCGCGCGCCTCGAGGATGAACTCGCTCATGGCGCGGTCTCCTTCTGCGCAGCGGCGCGCTTGCGACCTGCGATCAGCCCGTAGAGCCCGCTCGGCGCGAAGAAGATGATGACGAGCAGCATCACGCCCAGCACCGCATGCCAGGTTTCGGGCGCATGGACGGCGGCATAGCCGCGGATGATCTGGAACATCAGCGCGCCCAGGAACGGCCCCGCCACGCCGCCGACGCCGCCCAGGATCGCGATGAAGACGAACTCGCCCGAACGCACCCAATAGGCCAGCTCCGGCGTGACATGGCCCGAGACGAGCGCGATGATCGCACCACCCAAGCCCGCCAGCAGCCCCGACAGCAGATAGGCGCCGTAGAGCACCTTGCGGCTGGAGACGCCGAGATATTCCAGCCGCGTCTCGTTGGACTTGATCGCCTCCAGCGCCTTGCCGCCGGGCGAGACGAGGTAGCGCGCCACACCAAGCGCCGCGACCACCGCCAGCGCCAGGGTGATGTAGAACATCCAGAACTCGAAGGTCTCGCGCTCCAGCGTCATGCCCGCCAGCGTCGGCCGCGGCACGCGCTTTCCGTCGGCGCCGCCGGTGATCGAGAACAGTTTCTCCAGCAACGAGAAAAACACCATCGAGATGGCGAGGTTGAGCATGCCGAAGAAGATCGCCCGGTAGCGCACGATGAAGAGCCCGACCAGCGCGGCGACCAAGCCCGACGCCGCGGTGGCGATCGGCACCAGCAGCAGCACCTCATGGCCGAAGCTCGCCGCCGCCATGAAGGCCACGACATAGGCCGAAAAGGCGAAGAACAGCCCATGGCCGAAGGACACCTGCCCCGCCCGCAGCAGGACGAGGATGCCGAGCGCCGCCAGCCCCTCGCACAGCGCGACCGTCAGGATGACCGTCGCCCAGGGCGAGATCACCGGGAAGACGATGAGCGCGATCAGCAGGGCCGCGCCGATGAGATATTGGCGCGCCATCAGACTTTCCTCGTCTGCAGCGTCGTGAACAGGCCTTCCGGCTTAATCAGCAGCACCGCGACCATGATCAGATAGGGGATGAGCACGTCGAATTCCGGCGCGAAATACACCGCCGCCGAACGTCCGAGCCCGATCATGAGGGCTGCGACCGCAGCGCCCTCGATGCGCCCGAGGCCCGCGGTGGCAGCAACCGCAAAGGACAGCACGATCATCCCCGAGCCGATGCCCGGCGTCAGCGAAGTCGTAGCCGAGGACAAAGCCCCGCCCAGTGCTGCCAGCGAGGCCCCGATCATGAAGGTGAAGAGATAGATCCGCGTCGCATTGATGCCCATCGCCATCGCGGCCTCGCGATCCTGCGTCACCGCGACGATCGCACGGCCAAACGAGGTCCGGCGCAGGAACAGCCGCAGGCCGACCAGCACCGCCAGCGCCACCAGCGGGATCAGGATGAGCTGGTAGTTGGTGTAGTAGATGCCGAACACCTCGATCGTGCCGAGCCAGTTCATCGGCGCGTTGGCGAACAGCGGCTGCGTGCCGAAGACGACCTTCTGCGCGTCTTCCAGGATCATGAAGACCGCGAAGGTGACGAGGAGCTGCAGCACCTCCTCCTTGCCGTAGATCCGCCGCAGCAGCAGCGCCTCGACGGTGCCACCGACCACGACGCCGACGAGGATCGCCGAGATCAGGAACAGCGGAAAGGCGAGCCAGGTGGGCAACCCCATCCCGGCCGCCGCCAGCACCGCGCTGGCCGCGACATAGGCGCCGATCGCGTAGAACGAGCCATGGGCGACATTGAGCACACCGAGCACGCCGAAGATCAGCGACAGCCCGACCGCCACCAGAAACAGCAGCGAGCCATAGGCGAGACCGTCGAGTGCGGCGAGGAAGAACATTTCAGGAGGCATTGGCCATCCGATTCCGGATTTTGATCAACCTCTCCGCGTCATCCCGGACGCAGCGAAGCGGAGATCCGGGATCCATCGTAGAGCGCGGTGCCCTCCGATGGATCCCGGAGCTGCGTCGCTACGCGACTTGTCCGGGATGACGGCGGCGGATGGAGAGCTAACTACTTCGAATAGTCGAAGGTCTCGATCGACTTGTCGCTGACGAGGTCCGGCTTGACCTTGGCGAACCACTCCAGCGACTTCTCGCCGACCGGCGTGGTCACCAACTTGCCGGGATAGAGCGCCATCTTGTCGTAGACGGCGAAGGGATATTCCGGCACGCGCTTGGTCGTTCCCAGCAGCTGGTCCTCGAGCCCTTGATGGTCCGAGCGGATGGTGATCGTGCCCGTCAGCGACTTAAACTCCAGCCCCTCAAAGGCGGCGATGACCTGCTCCTTGGTCGGCCACTTGCCGCCATTCGCCGCTCCGGCCTTCTCATAGGCCTTGGCGAGGCCGGTGACGGCCTGGTTCATGTGGAAGGTCGGGTAGATCGGATAGACGTTGGTCTTGTCCTTGTACTTCTTCACGAAGCTCTGCATCTCGGCCGAGTTCTTGTGCTTGGGATGCAGGAAATAATGGTCGCCGCGCCCGCCGACGATCACGCCCTCGGGCATCACGGCGCCCAGGCGCTCCATCGAGCTTTCGGCGAGCGGCAACACGAAGGTCGACTGCTTCAAAAGCCCGCGCGCCGCCGCCTGCTGGACGAAGGTGTCGAGGTCGCCGCCCCAGGAGGTCGAGAGCACGACATCGGGCCGCAGCGCGGAGAGACGCGTGATCTCGGTCGAGAAATCGGGCGCGCCGAATTTCGGGAACAGCTCCGCGACGATCTTCACATCCGGCTTCAGCGCCTTCAGCCCGGCCTGGAACAGCGCCCAGGATTCACGGCCCCAGGCATAGTCCTGGTTGACGACCGCGATCGTCTTGAAGTCCGGCTTGGTCTTCATCAGGTAGAGCAGCGTCGCCATCATCTCTGCGCCGGCATGGCCCTGGGTGCGGACCGAATACTTCCATTTGCCTTCCTCGAAGATGGTCTGCGTGCCGCAATCCCACATCACATTGACGACCTTGAGGTCCTCGGCGACGGGGGCGAGCGCGTTGCAGGAGCCCGACGAGATCGCACCGAACATCACCTGCGCACCCTGATCCTGCACGACCCGGCGATACTCCGAGATGAGCTGGTTGGTGCCGGCGCCCTCGTCGACATAAACAGGCTTCACCGGCACGCCGAGGATGCCGCCCTTGGCGTTCACCTCCTCGAAGAACAAGTCCGCAGCATTGCGACCGGGCACGCCGAAGACCGAGGCCGGCCCGGACAGGAAGGTCGCGATCCCCACGACCAGTTCCTTCGGCTTGTCCTGCGCCTGTGCCGGCAGCGCCATCAGCGCTCCCAGGGCGAATGCGGCTGTGGCTGATATCTTGGTGCCCATCGTGACCTCTCCCTGAATCGTTTCTGGAGCGCGCTCTTGAGCGGCACGCTGCCTGGAGCGCAGAGGGGTGCATGGGCGGTCAGGCGGAGCAAGTAGGATAAAACGATGAGGGCCATAGCGATAATCTATGGAGATCGCGGCGCAGCGAGGATTTCGCTATGCCCCTCATCGCAAAACCCTATTTGACTCCGCCTGGTTTCGACCGCCCGTCTGGCACGATTGCGACAGGAAGGCGGATCGCCGGAACGATGACGGATGCCCTCGAGGGAATTCTGGTGGTGGCGCTGGAGCAGGCCGTGGCCGTGCCGACCGCGACCTGCAAGCTCGCCGATGCCGGCGCGCGCGTCATCAAGCTGGAGCGCGCGGAGGGCGACTTCGCACGCGGCTATGACGACTATGCGAAGGGCCTGTCCTCCTACTTCGTCTGGCTGAATCGCGGCAAGGAATCCTGCCGCGTCGATCTCAAGCAGGCGAATGATCGCGCCATGGTCGAGGCCATGCTGGCGCAGGCCGATGTCTTCATCCAGAACCTAGCGCCGGGCGCCACCGGCCGGCTCGGCCTGGGCGCGGACGAACTGCGTGCGCGCTATCCCAGGCTGATCACCTGCGACGTCTCAGGCTATGCGCCGGGCACGCCGCACCACACCCGCAAGGCCTATGACCTTTTGGTCCAGGCGGAATCGGGGCTCGCCGCCATCACCGGCACGCAGGCCTCGGGCCCGTCGCGCATCGGCGTCTCGATCGCCGATATCGCCACCGGCCAGGCGGCTTACGCCGCGATCCTCGAGGCGCTGCTGCGCCGTGCGAAGACCGGCGAGGGGTCCGCGATCCAGCTCTCGCTGTTCGATACACTCGGCGACCTGATGAACGTGCCCTATCTGACGCGGCGCTATGGCGGCATCGAGCCGCCGCGGCTCGGGCTCGCCCACCCCTCCATCGCACCCTATGGCGTCTTCTCCACCGCCGATGGCGACGTGCTGATCTCGATCCAAAGCGAGCGCGAATGGCAGATCCTCGCCCGAGAGGTTCTGGGCAGCGCGGCACTCGCGGAGGACGGGCGCTTCGCCACCAATGTCCTGCGGGTGCGGCAGCGCGAGACGGTGGATCGCGCGGTTCAGGCCCTGCTCGCGACGCGGTCCTTCGCCGAGGTCACCGCCGCGCTCGATCGCTTCGCCATCGCCTATGGCACCGTCTCCAGCGTCGGCGACCTGATCACCCACCCCGCCGCGACCGCCCTGGCCACCCCGACTCCATCGGGCCCCGTCGAGGTGCTGGCCCCGCCGGCCATCGTCGACGGGCAGCGTGTGACGATGCGCCCCGTGCCGGCGCTCGGCCAGCATGACGAGGCGTTGCGGGCCGAGTTCGGCGACCAATCACCTCTCTCACGAACCTTACCGTCATCCCGGACAAGCGGCGAAGCCGCGCAGATCCGGGATCCATCGTAGAGCGAACCCTCTGGGCCGTATCCGCCTTACGATGGATCCCGGAGCTCCGCTTCGCTGCGTCCGGGATGACGCAGAGGTTGATCGAACCCGACAGCAGAACAAGCGACGCCATGCAGCACCCATCCGACCATGCCGATATCCGCGACGCCGTCGCTCGCCTCTGCGCCGGCTTTCCCGGCGAGTACTGGCGCAAGCTCGACCGCGAGATGGCCTATCCGACGGAGTTCGTCGCGGCGCTCACCGAAAGCGGCTTCCTCTCGGCGCTGATCCCGGAGGCCTATGGCGGAGCGGGCCTGACGCTGTCGGCGGCGAGCGTCATCATGGAGGAGATCCAGCGCCAGGGCTGCAATGGTGCCGCCTGCCACGCGCAGATGTACGTCATGGGCACGGTGCTCCGCCACGGCTCGGAGGCGCAGAAGCAGGCCTGGCTGCCGCGTGTCGCCTCAGGCGAACTGCGCTTGCAGGCCTTCGGCGTCACCGAGCCGACCAGCGGAACCGACACCACCGCGCTGCGCACGACCGCCAAGCGTGAGGGCGACCACTACGTCGTCAACGGCCAGAAGATCTGGACCAGCCGCGCCGCGCAGTCGGACCTGATGCTGCTGCTGGCCCGCACCACCCCGCGCGACCAGGTCGCCAAGCGCACGGACGGGCTCTCGGTCTTCCTGCTCGACATGCGTGAGGCGCTCAAAAGCGGGCTCACCATCCGGCCGATCCGGACGATGATGAACCACGCCACCACCGAGGTCTTCTTCGACAATGTCCGCATCCCCACTGACAACCTCGTCGGCGAGGAGGGCAAGGGCTTCCGCTACATCCTCTCGGGCATGAATGCCGAGCGCATCCTGATCGCGGCCGAATGCGTCGGCGATGCCAAATGGTTCATCGAGAAGGCCTCGGCCTATGCGAAAGAGCGGCAGGTCTTCGGCCGCCCGATCGGTCAGAACCAGGGCATCCAGTTCCCGATCGCCAGGGCCTACGCCAATATGCGCGCGGCCGAGTTGATGGTGCGCGAGGCGATCCGGCTCTACGAGGCCGGCGAGAATCCGGGCGCGGAGGCCAACATGGCCAAAATGCTGGCGGCCGACGCCTCCTTCGAGGCGGCCAATGCCTGCATCCAGACCCATGGCGGCTTCGGCTTCGCCGAGGAATACGACATCGAGCGCAAGTTCAGGGAGACCCGGCTCTACCAGGTGGCGCCGATCTCGACCAATCTGATCCTGTCCTATCTCGCGGAGCATGTGCTGGGCATGCCGCGCTCCTACTGAAGGCGCTCGTACCGATGGACATCGACCATCTCCGCAGCTGGATCGGTCGCACGGAGGAAGCCTCGGACCTCGTCACCCCGCGCCTGATCGAGAGCTATGCGGCCACCTTCGCGCCCCATCTCGCGCCCGCCGCGCAGGGCGAGGTACCGCTGGCCTTGCACTGGTGCCTCGCCCCCCAGATCGCGCCGATGAACGCGCTCGGGCCCGACGGCCACCCGGCCAAGGGCAATTTCCTGCCGCCCGTGCCGCTGCCGCGCCGGATGTGGGCCGGCGGGCGCCTCGAGGCGCTGGCGCCGCTGCGCGAGGGCGATCGCGTCACGCGACGCTCGACCATTGGCGACGTCACGGCCAAGGAGGGCCGCACTGGCGCGCTCTGCTTCGTCGCCGTCCATCATGAGGTCTCGACCCCGCGCGGGCTGGCCCTGCGCGAGCGCCACGACATCGTCTACCGTGAGGCCTCGAGCCTGCCAGCCGCCGCGCCTGCGGCAACCGCCGAGCCAGAGCCGGCCGATCTCGTCTGGGAGGTCGAGGCCAGCCCGACCCTGCTCTTCCGCTACTCGGCGCTGACCTTCAACGGCCACCGCATCCATTACGACCAGCCCTATGCGACCTCCGAGGAAGGCTATGCCGGGCTCGTCGTCCATGGCCCGATCCAGGCGACGCTGATGCTCAACATCGCGGCGACGCTGGCAGGGACGACGACGCTGGCGCTCGACTACCGCGGCCTGAGCCCGCTGATCGCGGGCGGGGCGTTCTTCGTCAAAGCGAAGCAGCAGGGGGACGGCACGATCCGGACCTGGACGGAAGGGGCCGACGGGCGCCTGCGCATGGAAGGGACGGCTCGCGCCCTCTGAATGGGAGCGCGTCAGGTCACGAATCGCGGTCGCCGGCCGCGGCCACGACGATACGCAGGACAGGCGCGAGAGTTGGCGTGTCGCCTTCCAGCTGCATTCCGCTTCATCCCGGACGCAGCGAAGCGGAGCTCCGGGATGAGGCCGCGGGTGTGGTCCGGCCCATTCAGGCCGCGATCGCCTCTGCCGCGGCCAGGGCCTGCCAGCCCTGCAACTCCCGCCAATTCGGCTCCAGCTGCGCGAAACGCGACAGCTTGAAGGAGGAGATGTCGGCGAAGGAGCAGGCCCCGTCGATGACGAGGTCGCGGATCGCATGGCCGCTGGCCGGCGAGAGGCCGAAGCCGACGCTCGACAGCGTCGCCACCACGACATTGTCCAGCGAAGCGAGACGGTCGATCACCGGGCGCCCATCGGGCGTGTTCTCGATCACCCCGGCCCAGGAGCGGATGATGCGGGCATGAGCCGCCTTGGGCAGGAGTTCCGCCAACCGGCGGCCGATATGGCCCATCAGCGGCGTCGTCGGCTTGGCAGGCGCCGCATTGCCGGCGATGTCGAGCCATTCATGCGGGCCGCCGCCATAAGCGAGGTTGCCGCGCAGCGTCTGGCGGCCATAGAGACCGTTCCCATCGACGCCGCCATAGGGCATCAGCGGCAGCGGCTCGGTAACCACCATCTCGCAGCGCGCCGAAGCCACGGGCACCTCCTGCCCGAGCATGGCCGACAACCGCCCAGTCTGGGGTCCGGCGGCGATGACGAGCTGATCGCAGGCGATGAGCCCGCGCTCGGTCTCGACGCCGCTCACCTTGCCGCCCGTCATCTGGAATCCCGTCACAGCGCAGTGCTGCATGACGCGCCCGCCATGATCCTGCATCGCCCAGGCATAGGCCTGCACGGTGCGGTGCGGGTTGGCGTGGCCGCCGAACTTGTAGAAATAGCCGCCGACCATGTTCTCGCCGGCCAGCGGCACGAACTCCTTGATCTGCTTGGTATCGAGGACCTCGGATTCGAAGCCCTGCCGCTTCGCGTTGGACAGGGCCCGGCCATAGAGCGCCATCTGGTGTTCGCTCGATGCCAGGCGCACGCGGCTGGCGCTGAACTCGGTGGGATAGCCGAGCAATTCGTCCATTTGCGGCCAGAGCCGCTGCTCCTCGAGGAAGAGCGGCGAATGATGATGCGAGCAGCCGCCGCCATTGCGGCCCGAGGCCTCCCAGCCGATCATGCCCTTCTCGATGACGAGGACGTCGACGCCCGCGCGTGCCAGCCACCATGCCGCGCTGAGGCCCGTGACACCGCCGCCGACGATGACGACGGACGCTCCCTTGATCTCGCTCACGACCGGCCTCACTCGCTCGCCACGGGCCCGGTCGCGTCATTGCTCGCGACCGTGTAGAATTCCGGCACGTCCCAGAACGGGCGCCATTGCGCATGCATGCCGAACCAGGTGTCCCAGTGCTCCGCCTGCTCCGGCGGTTCGGCAATCTGGCCGGCGATCGCGAGCGGCAGCGGGCGGACGGGAGCGCGGTAGCCGGCGAGCGGGATCGACGACAAGGGCATCGCCGCCCCCAGCGCCAGCAGCGCCGCGACCTGCTCGCGGCAGCGCCGGCCCTGGCATGGCCCCATGCCGGCCCGGGTCAGGCGCTTGATCTGGTCGGGATGTGGCGGCTCCCCGCCGAGCAGCGCCGCAAGCGAGCGGTCGTTGCGGCGCTCGTTTTGCCAGTCGAGATAGCGCGGCGGGCGAACCTCCAGGATCTCGCGCGCCGTCACCTCCTCGCACTGGCAGACAGTAAACTCGGCGCGGGCCTCGATGACGCTGGCCCGCACCCATGCGAGGCGATAGGCGCCGATGTCATGGGCAGCAGCGTCAGGGATGACGGGGTCGGGCACGACGCGACCATCGTCGAGCGCCAGATCCCGGATGATGGCCGCCACGGCGCGCCGGCCCTCGACCTCCGCGACCGCCCGGTCCAGCGACTTCGACGGCCAAATGCCGGCGCCATCGCCGACCGCGAAGACGGGGCGAAGGCTAGTGCGCTGGTCGGCATCGACCAGCGGGGCATAGCCGCCGCGTTCGGCCTGGAACGCAACCTTGCAGCCAAGCGCGTCGAGCAGGTCGACGACTGGCGTCGCCCCGACAGCGAGCACGATGCCGTCGCAGGCGATCTCGCGTTCCGCGCCGGTCGAGCGGCCTGCCTGGTCGACCGCGCTGACCAGAGCAGCCTCCACACCGTCGCGGCCAAGCGCCTCGCGCACGACGTGACCAGCCAGGATTTCGGTGCCGCCCGCGCGCAACGCCGCCATCAGATCCGCCCGGCCGAGCGGCTCGGCCGCCTGCTCGACGATCGCCACGACCTGCGTGCCGGCTTCGCGCAGGCAAAGCGCGGCGGCCAGCGCCTCGGTCGACGACCCCAGCACCACGACCTTGCGCGCCGCGAGCGCGCCATAGCGCGAGGCCAGCGCGACGGCGGCCGTCGCGCCCATCACGCCGGGCTTCTCCCAGCCCGGGAAGCCCAGCCCCATGTCGCGACGACCGGCGGCGACCACGACATGATCGGCCTGGAGCATCCAGCAGCGCTCCTCGTCGTTGAGCCCGGCGACGAGCCCCGGCAGCCAGGTCACCGAGGGGCCATTGGCATAGAGCCCCCAGCAGGCCGTGCCGAGACGAACATCGACGCCGGCCTCGAAGGCGATCTCGATGAGCGGCTCCGACGCGATGAAAGCCTCCATCATGGCGGTGCGATTGCGCGCCAGCCCCGACATGCCCTGCCCGTAATGCAGCGGCACCTCGTCGCCCATCGTTTTGAAGGGGACAGGGTTCTCGTCGACGAGCACTACTGAGAGCCCCTGCCCGGCCGCCTCGATCGCGGCAGCAAGTCCGGCGGGCCCGGCGCCGATCACCAGCAGCTGCGTGCGCTCCTCAACCTGCAATGCCTTGCCGGCGACGGATTTCGGATCGGGCGGGATGGTCGAAGCCATGGCACATTTCGTTCCCAGAATGACACCGGCATTGTTTCCCGGCCGTCAGGCGTCAGGCGGTCGATTTGCGACAGCGGCCGGGCCGAATGCGACACGGCGCGCGTCGTCAGAGCACCTTGTCGAGGAAGGCTTTGGTGCGCTCCTCCTGCGGGGCGCCGAACAGCGCGGCCGGCACGTCATGCTCGACGATCAATCCGCCATCGGTGAAGTAGACATGGTCGGCGACCTCGCGGGCAAAGCCCATCTCATGGGTCACGAGGATGCAGGTCATGCCTTCGGCGGCGAGATCCTGGATCGTCACCAGAACCTCCTTCTTGGTCTCGGGGTCGAGCGCGGCGGTGACCTCGTCGAACAGCATGACCTTGGGGTTCATCGCCAGAGAACGGGCGATGGCGACGCGCTGCTGCTGGCCGCCCGACAATTCGCCGGGATAGCTCGCGAGCTTGTCGGAGAGACCGACCTTGGCGAGCAGCTTGCGCGCCCTCTCCTCGACCGCGACCTTGTCCTGCTTGAGCACATGGATCGGCGCCATCATCACGTTCTGCAACGCGGTCTTGTGCGGAAACAGGTTGTATTGCTGGAAGACGATGCCGACATCGCGGCGCAAAGACAGCTTGTCGAGAGCGGGATCGTTGACCTCGCGGCCGGCGACCGTGATCGAGCCCTTGCTGATCGGCACCAGCCCGTTGATGCAGCGCAGCAGCGTCGACTTGCCCGAGCCCGAGGGGCCGATGATGCAGATGGTCTCGCCGCGCCTGACCGTCAGGCTGACGTCCTTCAGCACCGCGAAGGCGCCGAAGAACTTCTCGACGCCCGCGACCACGACGACGGGCTCGCCCAGTTGATGCCGGCTTGCCATCTTTCTCAGGCCTTCACGTTGAAACGGCGTTCGAGCGCCAGCGTCGCCCGCGCGATCGGGTAGCAATAGGCGAAGAACATCAGGAGCAGCAGCAGGTACATCGGGATCATCAGCTCCGGCCGGCTCTCGGCGACCAGCGCCGCGCGGGTGATGGTCAGCCCGTCCTGGATGCCGACGACGGAGATCAGCGTCGTCGCCATGGTCAGGATGGCGTAGAGGTTCATCCAGGGCGGGATCATGCGCTTGAACGCCTGCGGCAGGATGATCATCCACATCGTCTGCCGCCGCGTGAAGGCGAGTGATTCCGCCGATTCCCATTGGCCCGACGGAATCGAGCGAATGCCGCCGCGCACGATCTCGGAGACGTTGGCCGCGACCGGCAGGGCCAGCCCGATGATCGCCTTGACCCAGGCCGGGAAGGCGATGGTCAGGCCGAGAATCCTGAATTCGAAGGGCAGCAGGAACATCGCGTAGAACAGCAGCACCAGCCAGGGCGCGTTGCGGAAGAACTGCGTCAGCCCCCAGGCGCTCTTGCGGACCGGCACCACGAGCGAGACCTGCGCGATACCGACCAGCACGCCGACGAGGGTGCCCAGCGCCATCGAGAGGAAGCTGATCAGGATGTTGAACAGGAAGCCCTGGAAGATCAGCGGCGCCCAGCGCACCAACACCGTGACCGCGCTCTCCCCGGCAGGCCGGGCCGTGACCTGCGCAAGGGCAAGCGACGCACCAAACAGAATGGCGAAGGCGGCGAGCGTCCCGCCGCCCAGCAGCGTGGGCGCGGCAAGCCCCGAGGGCGCGATCGGGGTCGGCGCGCGATAGGGCAGCAGCACGGGAAGGTCGGTCGGGGCCCGCCTCATGTCGAGTAGCCCGGAATCCGCATCGCCTTCTCCCAGCGCCCCATCACCAGGACGAGCACGCCGACGAGCAGCACATAGGTCACCAGGAGGACATTCATCATCTCGCGGACGTTGAAGCTCTCCGACCAAATCTGCGAGGCCGCATAGAGCAGTTCGGGCACGCCGATGGCATAGGCCAGCGTCGTCGTCTTCACGAGGTTGACGAGGTTGTTGTTCAGCGCCGGCAGGCACACGCGGAAGGCGAGCGGCAGGACGATGTGGATGTAGAGTTGGAGCCGGGTGTAACCGAGCGATTCCGCCGCCTCGACCGTGGTCGAGGGCACCGCCTCGATGCCGGCCCGGAAGATCTCGACATTGAAGGCGCCCGCAAACAGCGAAAACGCGATGATCGCCCAGCCAGTGCCGGAGACCAGCGGCGACTGCCCGCCGAAGCCGTCCGACACCCGCGGCAGCAACCCGCCGACAGCAAAATAGAAGAAGGACAACTGCACCAGCGGCGGCGTGTTGCGGAAGAACTGCACGTAACCGCGCACGATAAGCCGCCCGAGGCGCGAGCCGCTCCCGGCCACCCACACGCCGACCAGGCCCAGCGCCAGCGAGGCGAGGATCGAGACGACGCAGATATAGCTCGTCGTCCACAGACCGGTCAGAAACCGGGAACCGTCGAAGGCATCGTAGAAGACCGAGAAGTTCAGCCCCCGCGTCTCGTTCAGGCGCTCGAAGAAGGCGGCGATCATGGCTTGAAGTTCGCCCTTGCGGCCACCCGCGCCGTCATCCCGGACGCAGCGAAGCGGAGCTCCGGGATCCATCGGAGAGCACGGCGCTCTGTGATGGATCCCGGGGCAAGCCCGGGATGACGGCGCGTTGGTGGCATCGGCAGAGCCCGACGAGACGTCAGGACGCCGTCTTCAGCTTCTTGTTGGTCTCGATCAGATAAGGGCTCTGCTTGATGCCCCATTTCGTCTCGAGTTCGAGCAGCTTGCCGCTCTTGTGCCAATCGACCGACATCTCCTTGACGAGCTTGCCGAAGGGGCCGTCCATGTCCTCCAGCCGGATGCCGATGGCCCAGAGTTGCGGGTCCTCGGAAACCAGCGGCATCTCGTAATTCGCCCACTTCGCGTCGCCACCCGAGAGCGTCGAGACGATCAGCGTGTCGTCGAAGAGGAAGGCGACGCAGTTGTTGCCCTGCAACGCATTGAGGGCGTCGGGCACGGAGGGGAACACGACCATCTCGGGCGCATACATCTGGGTGACGCGGCGGTTGTAATAGGCGCCCTGCACGGCGCAGACCTTGCGGCCCTTCAGGTCTTCCCACTTCTTCAGGCCGGCGCTCTTGGGCGCCAGCACATTGGTGGCGCCGGCATAGTAGTTCGGCTCGACCATGCCGACGATCTTGCGACGCTCGGCCGTGTCGCCCATCGTCGCCAGAACCATGTCGATGCGTCCCTGCTTCAGGAACTCCATCCGATTGGCAGCGATCACCGGCAGCATCTCGAGCTTGACGCCGATCTTGTCGGCGATGGCCTGGGCGAGATCGATCTCGAGCCCGACGATCTTGCCCGACGGCTCGAGGAAGCCCCAAGGCTTGTAGTCGTTCTTGACGCCGACGGAGAGGACGCCCTTCTCCTTGATCTTGGCCAGCGAATCCTGGGCGAGAGCGGGCAGGGTGGCGAGCGTCGCGGCGCAGGCTAGCGCAAGGCTGGACGCAAGAATGGCAAGACGTTTCATGGCTGATATGTCCCCTTTTGATCTTGCCGCTAGAGTTTCGATCCGGCCCGATCGGGAGATGCCGGAATGCGACGGTTTCTAGCCCGTATGCGACAAAGCGCACCCAGCGGCATGTCGGCCGAGTGCTGAGGCTATATCGCCCCTACCCGTAGAGCTGCGGCGGCCCGCCATCCTCGCCGAGCGTCGCGGTCCAGGTTTCATCGGTGACGAGGCCGCGCAGGATGTCCCAGGAGAGCTGTCCGATCGCGCGCGCCGCCGCCGGCATCGGACGCTCGGTCGAATAGGCGAGATAGACCTTGCGATAGAGCGAGGGGCGGGCGAGCGGCCAGGTCTGGAACACACCGGCCTTCTCCTGCGCCGCCACGGCCATGCGCGGCAGGATGCTGTAGCCGAAGCCCTGCTCCACCAGACGCTTGATCTGGCTGTAGGATTCGATCTCGATCGCAGGCTGGATCGTCGCCCCGGCTTCCCCGGCCGCCTCGTCGATCTGGTCCCGCAGGCCATGCCCCAGGCCGGGCAGGATCAGGTCGAGGGCCGCGGCATCGGCCATCGCCACGATCTCTCCGGGCGCTGCAGGCTGACCAGCGGCTCCAACCGCTGAGAACAGGCAGAGCTCCTCGGTCAGGACATGATGGATGCCCAGCCCCTTCGGGTCAGAGGTCGAGTAGATCATCGCGAGATCGACCTCGCCGCGCCGCAGCCAGTCGAGCACGAAGCCGCTCATCGCCTCGGCGATGCGGATGCGGATCGCCGGATAGCGCTCGCGCGCGGCCTGGATCAGCGGCACGCTGAACTGCTCGCTCACCGTGCCGGGAAGGCCGATCCGCACCTCGCCGCCGGGCAGCTCGGCCTCGCCCCTGACCAGTTCGCGCAGCGCCCCGAAATCCGCCAGGATCGTCCGGGCCCGCACCAGCAGGCGCTCGCCGGCCTCGGTCGGCAGCACGCCGCGCGTGCCGCGATGCAAAAGCGCGACGCCGAGCTCGTCCTCCATGTGGCGCAGATGCTGGCTCAACGCCGGCTGCGCCACGCGCAGCTTCGTCGCAGCCTTCGAGAAGGAGCCCTGCTCGACAATCGCTGCAAAATAGCGGAGCTGGCGTAGATCCATCGCCGTTTTCGTCTCGCAATGACCGTGCTGGTTCAGCCCGCCTCAATAGCCGCGTGGCGCGGTGATGACTAGGCTCAGGGCCGCGTTGCCGGAGCTTTGCGTTATGGCCGCTAGAGCGAACCGATATTGGTCCGGCCTTCGACAGCGGTGCATCGTCCGAGGCGAGCGGATGACGGACCTGACCGGCCTGCCCCGCACGACCAACGACAACATGCCGGCGGCCAACGCCGGAACCCACAGCACACAGGAGGACATGCCATGTCGAACGACCAGTTCCGTCTGCCATCCGCCAGCCGTCGCGGGTTCCTGGGCTCGGCGGCGGCCCTCGCCGCCGGGGCCGCCTTCCCGCTCGGTGCCCCGGCCCTGGCAAAGGCCCCGCTCTCCAAGACGCAACCGGCCTATTTCTACCGCTTCATGCTTGGGACCGCCGAGGTCACCGTGGTCTCCGACGGCCCGCTGCCGCTCGGCGACCCCGGCTCCAGCTTTCTCGGTGTGCCGAAGGACACCGTCTACGGCATGCTGGAATCGAGCTTCCTGCCCAAGGACAACGTCGTCCTCGAGCAGAACATCCCGATCGTCAATTTCGGCGACAGGCTGGTGATGTTCGACACCGGCATGGGCTTCTCGAAGGCCTTCGGCCCGACCACCGGCCGCCTGCAGAAGAGCCTGGAGGAGGCCGGCATCAAGCCCGGCGACATCGACGACATCGTTTGCAGCCACGCCCATATCGACCATGTCGGCGGCATCTGCACGGCCGACGGCAAGGCGCTCTTCCCCAATGCGCGCATCCACATCAGCCAGATCGATTTCGATTTCTGGACGGATGAAAGCAAGCTCGGCTCGCCGTTGAAGGCGTTCATCGAGCATGCGCGGGCCAACCTGTTGCCGGTGCGCGACCGCATCGTCTTCTTCAAGGACCAGCAGGAGTTCCTCCCGGGCGTCCAGGCCATCGCCGCGCCCGGCCACACTGCGGGCCACCACATCTTCAAGGTCGCCTCGGGCTCCAAGTCCTTCGCCTTCCTCGGCGACCTGACGCATCATGCCGTTCTGCTGACTGAGAATCCACGCCTCGAATTCGCCTATGACAGCGACCCCAAGCAGGCGGTTCAGTCGCGCGTCAAGCTGCTGACGATGCTGGCGCAGGAGAAGATGCCGGTGATGTCCTATCACTTTGCCTGGCCGGGCTTCGGCAACCTCGCCAAGGCCGGCGACGGCTTCCGCTACTTCCCGGCACCGATGCAGATGCTGCCGGGCTGAAGCGCGAGCACGCAAGAACGTCGCGTCGAGAAAGGGCTTCCGGTCCGGCCGGGAGGTCATTCCCGCAGGAACCCGATGCACTGCCGGCTCAGGCCAGATGGCAGGCGACGAGCTCTTCGCCGATGGCTCGCAGCGCCGGAGCCTCGACGCGGCAACGCGCGATCACCGCCGGGCAGCGCGGGTGGAAGGCGCAGCCCGGCGGCGGCGCGATCGGGCTCGGCACCTCGCCCGACATCGGCTGGCGATCGCGATTGGGCCGCTCGACATCGGGGATCGTGTCGAGCAGCAGCCGCGTATAGGGGTGCCGGGCGCGGCTGAAGACCTCCTCGGCCGCGCCGGTCTCGACGAAGCGGCCGAGATACATTATCGCGAGATGGTCCGACATGTGCCGGACGACCGAGAGGTTGTGGCTGATGAAGAGATAGGTCAGCCCGAGCTCCTTCTGCAGCCTGACCATCAGGTTGAGTACCTGCGCCTGGACGGAGACGTCGAGCGCCGAGGTCGGCTCGTCGCAGACCAGGAAATCGGCCTCGGTGGCGAGCGCACGCGCGATCGAGATGCGCTGGCGCTGCCCGCCCGAGAAGGCGTGCGGATAGCGCTGCGCGTCACTTCGCGACAGGCCGACGATCTCGAGCAGATCGCCGACACGCGCCTGCGTCGAGGCCGCATCGGGGCGAAGCTTCAGCTCGCGAATTGGCTCGGCGACGATGTCGCCGACGCGCCAGCGTGGATTGAGGCTGGCATAAGGGTCCTGGAAGATCATCTGCACGCGCGGCGGCCCCAGCGTGCCGTCCGTCCGGCGGATGTCGTGGAAGCGCAGCGAGCCCTCGGTCGGCCGCTGGAGGCCGACGACCATGCGCGCCAGCGTCGATTTTCCGCAGCCGGATTCGCCGACGATGCTGAAGGTCGTGCCGCGCTTCACCGTGAAGGAGACCTCCTCGACCGCCCGCAGGATGCGCCGCGGCTCGCGCGACAGCAGCCGGGTCAGGGCGGGAGCGGAGACATCGAAGCGGCAGGAGGCCGCCGAGACGGTGAGAATGGCGTCGGCATCACCACCCGAGCCCTCGTCCTGAGGAGCGGACGCAGTCCGCGTCTCGAGGGATGGTCCCGAGCGCGCTGGAGTATCCTTCGAGACGCCGCTTCGCGGCTCCTCAGGATGAGGGCTGAGAGTGGACGCAGCCATCTGGTCACGCATGCGCGGGCTCCGTCAGCGGGAAATGGCAGGCGGCGCCATGGGCGCCTTGCGGCAGGCCCGGCTTGTGCTCGCGGCAGAATGTCTGCACCCGCCCGCAGCGTGGATTGAAGGCGCATCCTTCCGGGATGGCATTGAGGCGCGGCATCGCGCCGTCGATCTGGTTGAGCTGCGCATGGCGGGCATGGACGCTGGGGATCGAGGCCATCAGCCCGGCCGTATAGGGGTGGCGCGGGCTCCGCGTCACCTCTTCGACCGGGCCGATCTCGACGATGCGCCCGGCATACATGACCGCGACCCGGTCGGCCGTTTCGGCTATCACGCCCATGTCGTGTGTCACCAGCATGATCGCCGCGCCGTGCTCGCGGCAGAGCCGCTTGAGCAGCGTCGTGATCTGCGCCTGGATCGAGACGTCGAGCGCCGTCGTCGGCTCGTCGGCGATGATCAGCTTGGGCTCGGCGCAGAGAGCGAGCGCGATCACGACGCGCTGGCGCATGCCGCCGGAGAACTGGTGCGGATACTGGTCGATCCGTGTCTCGGCTGCGGGGATGCCGACCTCCCTGAGCAACGACAGCGCGCGCGTCCGCGCCACGCTCGCCGACACCGGCAGATGCGTGGTGATCGTCTCGACGATCTGCTCGCCCACTGTCAGCAGCGGGTGGAGCGAGGTCAGTGGATCCTGGAAGATCGCCCCGATCCGGCGCCCGCGCAGCTTGCGCATCTGTTCCGGCGGCAGATTGTCGATGCGCTGCCCGTCGAGCCGGATCTCGCCGCCGCTGATCCGGCCGGGCGGATCGAGCAGGCCGATGACGGCCGTCCCGGTCAGCGACTTGCCGGCGCCGGATTCGCCGACGACGCCGAGGATCTCGCCCGGCGCGATCGCGAAGGACACACCGTCGAGTGCCGTCAGCGGACCATGGCGGCCGTCGAAGACGATGCGCAGATCCGATACGGACAGGAGAGGCGCAGTCCCGCTCATGCCCCTGCCCTCGCGCGCTCGACCGGATAGCTCGACGAGAAGATCTCGCTCGCCGGTGGGTGGCCATGCGTTCGCTCCGGATAGCGCGCCATCACGCCCTCGAACTGGGCCTGCGCGCGCGCCTTGTCGGCCTCCTCGTCGATGCCAGGGATGATGCGCGCCTCCATGACGAAGCGCCCGTCGATCACCACCGTCGCAAAATCGCGGCCATGGCCGGCAAGCAGCATGGTCTGGATCGGGTCAATGACCTGCCCGAGATGGGGACGGTCGAGGTCGAACACCGTGATGTCCGCCCGCGCGCCCGGCTGCAACCGGCCGAGATCGGGCCGACCGAGCGCATCGGCCCCGCCGATGGTCGCGGCGTCGTAGTAATCCTCGCTTCGCACCGCGCCAGCGCTGCCCGCCATCGTGCGGGCCAGGATCATTCCGACCTGAAGGTTCATGATCATGTCGGGTGGGCTCGTATCCGTGCCCATGCCGATCTTCAGCCCCATCTCGCGATAGCGGCCGAAATGGTCGATTGCATTGCCGTGCCGCCCCGAGACCAGCGGGCAATGCACGATCGCGGCTCCGGCATCGCGGATGATCGCGAGATCGCGGCCCGGCCGCTCGATATGCCGGCTGCCCGAGACGTAGGTGCCGTGCGGCAGCAGGCTGCGCTCGCTCAGGAAGCCAAGGCTGGCCAGCCATTCCGGCGGGCTCATGCCGTGCTGCGCGAGCACGAGATCGTATTCGATCTTGGACTGGCAGCAATGCAGCCGCACCGGCACGTCGAGTTCGCGCACCGCCGTCGCCGTGCGCCGCAGCAGTTCGGCGGTCGAGGTCTCGATCCGGTCCGGCGCGAACATGGCACGGATCAGTCCGCCGGCCGCGCCTTCATGACGCCGCGCGAAGTCGATGGCCGCGTCGAGTTCGGCGAGGCCACGTGCCTCGTCATAATGCGTCGTGATGCGCCCATCTGCCTCGACCAGCTGGTTGCCGGTGCGATAGGCCGGGCCGAGATAGGCGCGCAGGCCAAGTGCCGCGGCAGCCTCCGCCGCATCCTCGAACTCCTGCACCGTCTCGCCCCAGGCCCGATAGAACAGCGAGGCGATCGGCAGAGCGGTGGTGATGCCATTGCGGATCAGGGTGGCGAAGGCATGCTTCTTCTGGAAGGCCAGTTCCTCGCGCGAATACATCTCATAGGGCCCGGCATCGAGATAGGAACGCGGCCAGACGCGCCCCTTCTTCCAGGCAGGCTGGTTGTCATAGGCGAGGATCGTGGTGTCGAGGTCGGACAGCGCGTCGAGATCGACGAAGCCCGGCCCGATCAGCGCGTTGCCATAATCGATGCGCCTGGAAACTTCACCGGGAAAACCATGGCCGACGAAGATCACGGCACCATCCTCGAAAACGATCTCGCCGTTCTCATAGAGCCGGTGGCGCCCGTCGCGATGACCGACGAGCCAGCGCGCCGTCAGCAGGATACGGCCATCGGGGCGTCTGGCTGCGCGCAATGTCACGGCGCGGTCCTGATCGAGACGCCGTCGCGGGCGACGATCCTGCCACGCTTGACGACGCGGCGCTTGGGCGAGCGGGTCACGATCGCCTCCGCCACCGTCTCGCCGGGCAGGATGACGAAATCGGCGTTGCAGCCCTCGGCCACGCCATAGCCGGCGATCTCCATCACCTTCGCGCCTTGCGTGGTGCAGACATCGAGCGCCAGCCTCAGTTCGTCGTCGCGGCGCAGATTGTTGCGCAGGCCGACGAACATGGCCCGCTCCAGCATGTCGGCATTGCCATAGGGACCCCAGGTGTCGCGGATGCCGTCATTGCCGGAGCAGACCCGCACGCCGGCCTGAAGCAGCTTCTTCACCGGGGGCGCGGGGCGGCTCGCCGGGCCGGTCGTCATGATCGCGATGTCGAGCTCGGCGAGCTGCTCGATCAGCGGATCGACCAGCGCAGGATCGGCACCAAGGCAGAAGGCGTGGCTGATCGTGACCTTGCCGCTCATGCCGAGCGCGCGGGTGCGCTCGCAGATCAGCTCCGAGGAGAAGATGCCCATCTCGCCGGGCTCGTGCAGATGGATGTCGAGCGGCTTGCCGTATTTTTKKCMGAGCCGRAGGCGGCAAACGAGATGGCCCTTGGGGTCGCGGTCGATGGCGCAGGGGTCGAGCCCGCCGACGATCTCGCAGCCGGCCTTCATCGCCTGGTCCATCAGGTCGAGAGTGCCCGGCCGGCGCAGCAATCCCGATTGCGGGAAGGCGACGAGTTCGATGTCGACGATGTCGCGATAGCCGTCGCGCGTCGCCATCACGCCCTCGACGCCCCAGAGCCCATGCTCGGTATCGACGTCGACATGGCTGCGGATATGGGTCGAGCCCATCAGCGAGGACTGGATCGACTGCCGCGCCGACTGGCGCGCCGGGTCGATGTTCAGTCGCTTCTTGTTCTCACGCTCGTTGTCGATCTTGTCGAGCAGCTTCGGCCCGACCTCGTTGGTGTACCAGGGCAGGCCCCACAGACTCTTGTCGAGATGGGTATGCGCCTCGACGAGCCCGGGGATGACGATCTCGCCCCGGCCGTCCTCGACCGGGAGGCCTGGAGGCGCCTCGATGCCCGCCGCGATGCGCGTGATCTTGCCGTTCTCGATCAGCATGTCGACGGCAGGGCCGGCATAGGGGCGGACATTGTGGAGAAGCAGGGAGGCGGTCATCGCAGGCGTGTCCTCTTGTCGTTTCTTGTCAGCGGAGTTTCGGGTTCAGCGCGTCGCGCAGCCAGTCGCCGAGCAGGTTCACGCTCAGCACGATCAACCCCAGTTGCAGCGACGGAAACACTACCAGCCACCAGGAGCCGGAGAACAGGTACTGGTTGCCGATGCGGATCAGCGTGCCCAGCGATGGTTGCGTGATCGGCATGCCGACGCCGAGGAACGACAGCGTCGCCTCGGACAGGATGGCGAGACCGAGGTTGAGCGTGGCCGCCACCATCACCGGCGTCAGCGTGTTCGGCAGGATGTGGCGCGCCATGATCCGGACCGCCGGCACCTTGATGATGCGGGCCGCCAGCACATACTCCTTGCGCCGCTCGACCATGGTCGAGGCGCGCACCGTGCGGGCATATTGCACCCAGTTGGTCAGCGAGATCGACATCACCAGCACGACGGCGGCAAAGGGTTCGCGCAGGGCCGGCGGCAGCAGTTCGCGGAAGATCGCCGAGACCAGGATCGCCATCAGCAGCGTCGGGATCGACAGAACCGTGTCGCCGAGCCGCATCAGCAGATTGTCGATGCGCCCGCCATGGAAGCCGGCGACCAGCCCGATCGTGACGCCGAGCGTCATCGAGACCAGCACCGCCGCAAAGCCGATGATGAGCGAAACCCGCGTGCCGTAGAGGATTGCTGAGAGTACATCGCGGCCCTGTGGATCGGTCCCCAGCAGGAACGGCCATTCGCCGTCCGGAGACCAGATCGGCGGGATCTCGGCCTTGTCGATGAAAATCTGCGAGAGATCATGCGGGTTCTGCGGCGCGATCAGCGGGCAGAACAGCGCGGTCAGGATCAGCAGTGCCAGCATCAGCGCCGACAGCCAGGCGGCGGGCGTCCGCCGGAAGCTCCAGCCGATGTCGCTGTCGAGGAAGCGGGCGAGCCTGGAAGGCTTCCGGACGATCTCGTCGGGCCGAGCCTTTTCAGCGGGCATTGGCGGCTCCCGACAGCGCGTCCTCGCGCAGGCGCGGATCGACCCAGGCGTAGGTCAGGTCGACCAGCGTGTTCAGCGACACGAAGATGAAGGAGACCACGATCAGATAGGCCGCCATCACCGGGATATCGACGAAGGTGACGGCCTGCACGAAGAGCAGCCCCATGCCGGGCCACTGGAACACCGTCTCGGTGACCAGCGCGAAGGCGATCAAATTGCCGATCTGAAGGCCGGTCACGGTGATCACCGGCATCAGGCAGTTGCGCAGCGCGTGGCGGAAATTGACGCTGCGCGCGGTCAGGCCCCGCGCCCGGGCGAAGCGGATGAAGTCGGTCCGCATCGTCTCCAGCATCTCCGCCCGCACCAGCCGCATCACCAGCGTGATCTGGAACAGCGAGAGCGTCACGCCGGGCAGGATCAGCGCCTTGCGGCCTGAAGCCGTCAGCAGGCCGGTGCTCCACCAGCCGATCTGCACCGTCTCGCCGCGCCCGAAGGCCGGCAGCCATTGCAGCGTTACCGAGAACAGCAGGATGAACAGGATGCCAAGCGCGAAGCTCGGCAGCGAGACGCCGAGCACCGAGATGAACTGCAGCGCCTTGGCGAGCAGGCTGTCGCGCCGGATCGCGGTGTAGACGCCCAGCGGAATGCCGATGGCGAGAGACAGAAAAGTCGCGACCAGAACCAGTTCGAAGGTCGCGGGGAAGCGCTCGGCGATCAGCGTGAACACCTCCTGCTGGTTGCGGTAGGAGATGCCGAAATCACCGCGCAGCGCATTGCCGACGAAGGTCGCGAACTGCAGCAGGAAGCTCTTGTCGAGGCCGAGCCTCGCGCGCAGTTCGTCGCGCTGCGCCTGGCTCGCCTGCTCGTTCAGCATCAGCTCGACGGGATCGCCGACGAAGCGGAAGATCAGGAAGGCGATGAACGCCACCGCGAGCATCACGCCGGCCGCGTTCAGGAGGCGCTTGAGGAGGAAGGCCGGCATGGTCGTTCGATTCCCTAAGCTGCACGAACCCCTCCGTCATTCCGGGTTCGCGCCTGCGGCGCGCCCCGGAATGACGCCGAACTCACTTCAGCGTCGTCAGCCACAGCCTCGGCTTGTTGTCCGAGGCCTGCACGGTCTGGGCGACGGTGTTGCGCATCGCCCAGGCCATCGGTTGCTGGTGCATCGGGATGAACAGATGCTCGGCCTTGGCGATCTTCAGCGCCTCCTGCATCATCGCGATGCGCTTGGGCGTATCGAGCTCGACACCGGCCTTGTCGATCAGCGCGTCGATGCGCGGATCGCCCCAGTTGCCCCAATTGAACACGCCGCCCGAGCCGCTCTTCGAGCGCATCACCTGGATCAGGATCGAATAGGCGTCGATCATCGGCTCGTTGGCCCAGCCGAAGGAGATCACGTCGAACTCGCCCTTGACGCGCTTGGGCGTCTGCTGGCTGCGCGGTCCGAGGCTGAGATTGGGCTTCACACCGGCGCGCGACCACATCGCCGCGACCGCCTGGCAGAACTCCTCCTCGTTGACGAGGCCATCGCTCTGGCAGTTCATCTGGAAATTGAAGCCGCTGGGATAGCCGGCCTCGGCGAGCAGCTTCTTGGCGCCGTTCAGGTCGAAGGGCAGGCGCACATCCTGCGACGGCTCGTAACCAGGAATGGCAGGCGCGATCAGCGCGCCGGTGTTGCGCGAGAGGCCGCGCATGGCACGCCTCTGGACCGCATCGATATCGATCGCGCGATAGAGCGCCTCGCGGACGCGGATATCCTTGAGCGGGTTCTTGTCCTTCACGTCGCTTTCGAACAGCTTGTCACCCAGGTTGAAGGCGAAGATCACCGTGCGCAGCTCGTTGGTCTGCAGCACCTTGACGTCCGGCGAGGCCGAGAGGCGCGGCAGATCCTGCAGCGGCGCGACATTGGTGAAGTCGATCTCGCCGGACAGCAGCGCCGCGACGCGGGTCGAGGCCGAGGCGATCGGCAGGAACTCGATCGTGTCGATGTTGTGCTTCGGCTTGTCCCACCAGCCCGGGTTCTTGACATAGACCGTCTTGGAATCGACGCGGCGGCTCTCGACGATGAACGGGCCGGTGCCGTTGGCATTGTCGGTGGCGTAGCCCTTGACGCCCTTGCCGGAATCGGTCGGCAGCAGCGACTGATTGGCGACCAGCCACTCCTTGTCGAAGACGAAGATGTTGGTCAGGTCGTTGAGCAGCAGCGGATAGGGTCCGTTGACCTCGATCTCGACGGTGAAGTCGTCGACTTTCCTGGACGATTTATACGCCGGCAGGTTGCCCTTGAGCGGTGAATCGGGATGCGTGACCCGCTCCAGCGAGGCAACGACATCGTCGGCGGTGAACGGGTTGCCGTTGTGGAACTTGACGCCCTGGCGCAGCTTGAAACGCCACACGGTCGGCGACACCGTCTCCCAGCTTTCCGCCAGCGCCGGCTCGATCTTGAGGTCGCCGGTGTAGCGCACCAGACCCTCATAGACATGGTTCAGCACCGAGAGCGTGAAGGTGTCGCCATAGGAATACGGATCGAGCGAGGCGATCTCGCGGGCCGCGCCCCATTTCAGGGTCTTCGCCTCCGCAGCAGTGGAAAGCCCGATCGCGGCGACGGCCGCCAGCAACCAACTCTTACGTGTCAGGCAGCTTTTGCGTGTCAGGCCCGGCTTCATCGTCGCTCTCTCCCCTGCGAGACCGGAGGCGGCATCAGTGGCGCCTGCGCGGAGTTTCGATCGGTGCCGCATTTTCCACCGGTCTGGCGATTTTTGCAGCAGTTCGTGTGCGATTAATAATCAATCTTGCATGCGATTGATTGAGCGTATTGTATGCGATAAATCAAGACAAGCGGAAAGCTGGAGCGGAGCCGAATCCCGTGACATGGAGTGAGCCCCGAAGGGCCGAACCAGAGAAAAGACGGGCGAAGATGTCGGCAAAAATGTCAGAAGGCCGCCAGCCGGGGCAGCGTGCGCAATCGGTCTACAAGGCCCTGCGCCGCGCCATCATCGAGCAGGCTCTGAAGCCCGGCATGAAGCTGCCGGAAGACTCGATTGGCGAACAGCTCGGCGTCAGCCGCACGCTGGTGCGCGAAGCCTTCGGCCGTCTCGCCGTCGAAGGCCTCGTCGAGCTCAAGCCGAACCGCGGCGCCTCGGTCGCCTATCCGACCCTGGAGGAGGCGCGCGATGTCTTCGATGTTCGCCGCGGCCTCGAACGCATGGTCGCCGAGACGCTGGCCGGCAACCTGACCCCGGCGCAGGCGGCCGAGCTCGAGACCCATGTCGGCCTCGAGGAGAAGGCGCATGGCCGAGACGGTCCGGAATCGATCCGGCTGGCCGGCGAGTTCCACATCAAGCTGGCGGAGATGACCGGCAACGCGCTGCTGCTGCGCTATGTCCAGGAGGTGTCGTCGCGTTGCTCGCTGATCCTGGCGATCTATGGACGGCCGCATTCGTCGGAATGCGCCGTCTCCGAGCACCGCCAGTTGATCGAGGCCCTGCGGGCCGGCGACGCCGCGCGCGCCGCCCATCTGATGGACCATCATCTTCAGGCCGTGGTGACGCGCGCCCTGCTGACGCCGCGCGGCGAGCGCGACATCCGCGAGGTGCTCGCGCCCTATGCCCTCAGCGAAGGACTGACGCCCCCGTGACCGACGCGCCAACCATGACAGCCCCGACGGACGGGGCCGCGAAGACCGTGACCTTCGACTTCGCCAGCCTCACCCCGCGCGAGCGCTACAAGCTCCTGATCGGCGCGGTCGTCCCACGCCCGATCGCGCTGGTGACGACGGTCGATGCCAACGGCATCGTCAACGCCGCCCCGTTCTCGTTCTTCAACTGCCTCTCGGCGGACCCCGCCATTCTCGCGCTGGGCGTCGAATACCGCCCGGCCGGCGCGCAGAAGGACACCGGCCGGAATGTCCGCGAGACGCTGGCCTTCACCGTCAACATCGTCTCGGACGCGCTGATCGAGGGCATGAACATCTGCGCCACGCCGTTCGAGCCCGGCATCGACGAACTGGCTGCGGCAGGCCTGACCGCGATGCCCGGCGTCAAGGTGCCCTGCCCCTGGATCGGCCAGGCGCCGGCCGCCTTCGAATGCCGCCACCACACCACGCTGGGCATCGGCAATTCGCGCGAGATCATCCTCGGCGAAGTCCTCTACGCGCATTTCCGGGCCGACACCGTCGATACCGGCAATCTTCATGTCGACCCGGCAGCGCTGGACGCGATCGGCCGGATGGGCGGCCAGGGCTATGCGACGACGCGCGATTATTTCGACCTGCCGACGATGTCGGTGGCGACCTTCGCGGCCGATCCGGGCGCCGCCAACCGGAGGCGCTAGCCTGTCAAAGCGCGACAGGCTATGGCACGATCACGCCTCCTCGTCGGTCCCGCCGGTGAGCACATAGCCCGGCAGCCGCGACAGCACGCCCGCGACCGGGCGCAGATGCTCGTCGAGCACGGCACGCGCACGCGCCTCGTCATGGGCGCGCAGCGCGGCGATGAAATCGCGATGCTCCCGACGGATGCGCTCGATCCGGTCCGGATCGGCGGCAAGCGCCCGCATCGCCACGCGTTGCTGGCGCGCGCCGAGCGACTGATAGAGTTCCGACAGAACCTCGTTGCCGAGCGCCTTTACCATCATGAAATGGAACTCGCGGTTGAGTTCGACCCGGGCGAAATGGTCGCTGCCGGCAATTTCGTCGAGACGGTCGAGGATCGCCTCCATGCTCGCCGGCAGCACGATCTTCTCGCGACAGATCCGGGCGATGGCGTAGCCCTCGATCATCCGGCGGGTTTCGTAGAGGTCCGCGAGTTCCTGCGCCGTGACCTGCCGGACCAGCGCCCCCCGGCGCGGCAGCAGATCGATGAAGCGCTCCGCCTCCAGGCGATGGAAGGCTTCCCGTACCGGCGTGCGCGAGACGCCCATGGCGGAGGAAATCTCCTCCTCCTCGACGAAGGAGCCGCCCGCGAAGACGCCGCGCAGGATCTGCTCGCGCACATAGGCATAGACCCGCTCCCGCGCCGGGCGTCCCTCCGCTTCCTGCGCCGCCAACGGCGTCAAGACATTCACCGCTTCAGGTCTCCCCATTGTGCTCGAACTGCAGTCTAGCCACTCCTGCGCCGACTTCAAAATCCACCACGTATACACGACGCATGACGCGCATGCGCCGGAGGACTGGCACGCGGACGCGAATGGCGCTTTCCTTGCCAGAACGGGGATGTCGGACAGACGCAAATCAGCGCACCGGCGAACGACAGCGAGGAGTAAAGCTCATGACGGACTCACGCCTGACGATCTCACGCCGCGCCGTGCTCGGAGCCGGCATCGCAGCGCCGCTCGCGACCCTGCCGCTGCTCGCCAGCCCTGCCCGCGCCCAGCGCGCCAGCGGCATCCTGCGCTACGGGCTGTCCGCCTTTCCGCCCAATCTCCAACCCTGGGTCTCGACCGGCGCCTCGGCCGGCACGGTCAAGATGCTGATCCACCGCAGCCTCGTCTCCTATGGCCCCAATGGCGAATTGCGCGGCGAACTGGCGACCTCCTGGTCGCTCGATGGCGACGGCGCCTGGGTCTTCAAGCTCCGCCCCGGCTGCGTCTTCCACAATGGCGACCCGGTCACCGCCGACGACGTCAAGTGGTCGATCGAGCAGATCGCCGGCGAGAAATCGACTGCCTATATGCGCTCGCAGTTCCAGAGCATCGGGCGCATCGAGATCCCCGACCCGACGACGATCCGCCTCGTCACCAAGACCCCGCAGGCGACGCTGCCGAGCTGGTTCGGCAACTACAACACCTTCATCCTGTCGCGGAAATCGACGCCCACCGAGCCGATCGGCGCCGGCCCGTTCCGGCTCGTCGGCCAGGAGCGCGGCACCTCGATCGAGATCGCCGCCTTCGACAGGTTCTACAAGCCGGGCATCCCGAAGCTGAAGGGCATCAAGTTCGTCACCTATGCGGACGAGAACTTGCGCTATGCCGCGCTGCAATCGGGCGATGTCGACATGATCGAATACGTCCCGTGGCAGTCGATGGCGGCGGTCGAGGCCAATCCCCGCCTGAAGCTCGACAGCCAGGAAGGCCCGTTCATGGACGTGCTCTTCAACGGCACCAAGCCGCCGTTCAACGACCCCCGCGTGCGCCGCGCCGTCGCCCATGCGATCAGGCGCGACGACATCGTCAAGGTCGCCTTCTTCGGTCGGGGCAAGCCCCTCGAGGGCCTGCCGATCGTCGAGGGCACACCATGGTGGGACAAGAACCTCGCCCATGGCTGGAACTACGACCCCGCCCGCGCCAAGGCGCTGCTGATCGAAGCCGGCTTCGGAAATGGCTTCCAGACCACACTGCTCGCCACCGCCCAGTTCGGGATGCACAAGGACACCGCCGAGATCGTGCAGCAGCACCTCGCCGCCGTCGGTATCCAGTGCGAGCTGCAGCTTCCCGACTGGTCGACGCGGGTCGCGCGCGGCTCAAAGGGCCAGTACGACATGGCGATCCATGGCGTCTCCTCCGACAACAACGACCCGGACGGGCTAACGGTCGTGCTCGACACGACGCTCTCGCCGAGCCATGGCCGCTCCTTCAAGGTCGACGCACCCCGCACCATCGCGGCGCTCGCCAAGGGCCGGGCCGAATTCGACCAGGCGAAACGCGTCGAGATCTACAAGGAGATGCAGCGCGCTGCCCTTGAGGAGGTGCCGCTCGTCGGCCTCGCCTGGCGCAGCCAAGGCTACGGCATGGACAAGGGCGTGATGGGCTTCACCAACCTGCCCGGCGCGCTCTCGAACTCGTCGGGCAACATGCTCGAAGAGACCTGGTTCGGATGAGCGCCGCCTGGCTAGCGCGCAAGCTGGCGACGGTCGTGGGCCTTGCCTGGCTCGTCGCGACGATCGTCTTCCTGGCGCTGCACATGGTGCCCGGCGACCCCGCCGAACTGCTGCTGTCGACCGGCGGCGTCTCGCCGGACCCCGATTCCGTGGCCGAGCTACGCGAAAAACTCGGCCTCGATCGGCCGATCCTGGTGCAGTACGGGGCGTTCCTCGGCGGGCTGCTGCGGGGCGACCTCGGCACCTCGCTGGTCGACGATTATCCGGTCCTGAGCGAGATCGCCTTGCGGCTGCCGCGCACGCTGGAGCTGATCGCGGCGGGCACAGTCCTCGCCATCCTCATCGGGGTGCCGGCGGGCGTCTTCGCCGCGCTGGATCGCGGCGGCCGCTTCGACCGTATCGCGTCCGGCGTCACGGCGCTGCTTCTGGCGGTGCCGGTCTTCGTCGTCGGCACGCTGCTAGTGCTGCTCTTCGCCCAGACCTTGCGGATCATGCCGGCGGGCGGCTTCGTCGCTGTCTCGCAGGATCCCGCGCAACACCTGAAATTGCTGATCCTGCCCGCCATCGCCATCGCCAAGGGGCTCGCCGCAATCCTCTTCCGGATGACGCGGGCGGCGATGCTGGATGCGCTCGCCAACGACTATGTCCGCACCGCCCGCGCCAAGGGGCTTTCGCCCAACCGCGTGATCTTCGTCCACGTTCTGCGCAACGCGCTGAACCCGGTCGTGACGGTGCTCGGCCTGCAGATGGGCACGCTGCTCGGCGGCACGGTGCTGGTCGAATACGTCTTCAACTGGCCGGGCCTATCGACGCCGCTGCTGCGCGCCGTCGAGGGGCGCGACTATCCGATGGTGGTCGGCATCGTGCTGACGATCTCGGTGCTGTTCCTGCTGATCAACCTTCTGGTCGAGGTCGTCCACGCCTGGCTCGATCCAAGAGTTGCGCACTCATGAGGATGGCGCACGCATGAAGCGTCTCTGGCTCCCCGGCGGCATCGTCGCGCTGATCGTGCTGGCCGCACTCTGCGCGCCGCTCTTCGCCCTGCCCGATCCCGTTCGGCAGGACGTCGCCAACCGGCTCGCCGGGCCGATGGCGGGCTCCTGGCTCGGACGCGACGAGTTCGGCCGCGACGTGTTCTCGCGGCTGGTCTGGGGTGCGCGGACGAGCCTCACCGTCGCCTTCGCCTCGGCGCTGACGGCAGGCCTGATCGGCGTCGTGCTTGGCCTGATCGGCGGCTGGGGCAAAGGCGCGGCCGCCTTCCTGTCGGTGCGCAGCATGGACGTGGTGCTGTGCTTTCCGCCGATCCTGCTGGCGCTTCTGGTCGTGACACTGCTGGGACCGGGCGCCGCAACGCTGATCCTGGTGCTCTCAGTGCTCTACCTGCCGGGCTTCGCCCGCGTCACCCATGCCGAGGTGCTCTCGGTCAAGGGCCGCGACTATGTCGAGGCGGCGCGCGCTCTGGGCGCGAGGCCCTCCTACCTGCTGCTGCGCACCGTGCTGCCCAACATTGCCGGGCCGATCCTGGTCCAGCTCTCGCTCGCGGTCGCCGCTGCAGTGGTGCTGGAGAGCGGGCTCTCCTTCCTCGGCCTCGGCGTGGTGCCGCCGGCCCCCTCCTGGGGGCTGATGATCCGCGGCGCGCGCGCCACCATGGAACAGGCTCCGCTGCTGCTGGTCTGGCCCTGCGCGGCGCTGACGCTCACCATTCTCGCCATGAACCTGCTCTGCGACGGCCTTCGCGACGCGCTCGATCCGCGCACCGCCGGCCGCTGATCTCTCATCCTCCAAACCAGCAAGGACCAACCCTATGGCTGCCAAGACCGATCCCCTCGTCCATATGGGCACGATCACCGGAGGCGAGGCCCGCGAGATCTACAAAGACAACCCCGTCATCCTGCTGCCGATGGGCAGCCAGGAGGACCAGGGCCCGCACGCCCCGATGGGCGACTATCTGCTTGCCGAGAAGATCGCCGAGCTCGCTGCGATCCGCGCCAGCAAGGCCGGCACGCGCACGCTCGTCGCCCCCGTCCTGCCCTTCGGCGGCGCCGACTGGTTCGGCTCGATGACTGGCGGCATCGCCATCTCGCAGGCGACGCTCACGACCGTCATCGCCGAGATGGTCGATAGCTTGCATCGCAACGGGCTGACCCGGATCATCGTCATCAACGGCCATGGCGGCAATGTCGGCCCGATTTCGGAAGTCGCCCGCGAGCTCTATCTGCGCGAGCAGATCGTCTTGCCGAGCCTCTATCTCTGGCGCATCGGCTACGGCCTGTTGCCGGGCATCCTCGGTGGCGCCGACAAGGCCGCCGCCGTTGCGGGCCACGGCTCCGACCCGCTGACCTCGATCGGCCTGCATCTTTTCCCCGAGCTGATCCGCAAGGACCTCATCCCCGAGGGCAAGCCTCTGAAGAAGGACCCTGTCCTCGACCTGCAGTTCACGGGCTTAGGCCTCGCCAGCTTCGAGGGCCACGAGGTCGCGATGCCCAACGAATACGACGAGACCTATAATCTCGGTGTCGCCAAGGGCGATCCGCGCCTGTGTTCGGCGGAGACGGGCGCCGCCCTGACCGAGAAGCTGACCGACATCTGCGCCCGCTTCGTTACACATTTCGCGAGCCAGGTCCCGGCCTGACCGCAACGGCGCTGCGGCCTCCGCAGCGCCGCTTCTCCCTCTGTCCGCAAACGCGCACCACTCTCAGGAGGTCCTCATGCCGACACGCCGCCTCGTTCTCCAGACGGGTCTCGCCACCATCGCCATGCCGGCCGTGCTTCGTGCGCAAGGCCTGAGTGGTCAGATCACGCTGATGTCCTATGCCGGCATCTTCCAGGACAACTACACCAAGGCGGTGATCGAGCCCTTCCTGGCCGCCCATCCCGGCGTCAAGGTCAACTACGCGCCGGGCGGAACCTCGGCGCAGATGGTCGGCTCGGTCCGCGCGCAGAAGGCCGACCCGCAGATCGACGTCGTCATCATGGACGTCACCACCTCCAGCATCGGCAACATCGAGGGCCTGTTCGAGAAGCTGACACCCGCCGAGTTCGCCGTTCTCGACGAGTTGACGCCGGAGGCCCGCGCGGCCGGCGGCGAGTTCGGCCCGGCCGTCACCTTCGACCATCTCGTGCTGGTCTACGACACGCAGAACCTCAAGCCGCCGCTTGCCAAGCTCGCCGACCTCTGGCGTCCCGACCTCAAGGGCCAGATCGCGCTCTCGGCTCCGCCCAACATCCAGGGCCTGGCGCTGACCGCCATGGTCGAGAAGATGGAAGGCGGCGACCACCGCAAGTCGATCGACGCCGCAATGAAGAAGCTCAAGGACCTCGCCCCCTCGATCAACACCTTCGAGCCCAATCCGGACGGCTATTCGCTGATCCTGAACGGCGTGGTGAAGGTCGCCACCGGCTGGAACGCCCGCTCGCAGCTCTATGGCGACCAGTCGGGCGGGAAGATCGGCACGCTGCTGCCGCCCGAGGGCTCGGTCTTCCAGATCAACACGATCAACCTGACCGCCGGCTCGAAGAACCGCGCGGCCGCCGCTGCCTTCGTCAAGCATGCGCTGTCGCAGCCGGCGCAGAAGGCCTTCACCGAGCGGATGTTCTATGCCCCGACCAATGCGAAGGCGCAGATCGATCCCAAGGCAGTGGCGCGCACGGCAGCGGCTCCGGAAAGCCGCGCCCGCATGATCCCAGTCGATTGGAACGACATCCTCAAGGTCCGCGACCAGTGGAACAACCGCTGGCGCCGCGAAGTAATCTCGGCGGCACGATGAGCGCGACGCGGCCATGAGCTATCTAGAACTCGCCAGCCTGCAGAAGCGCTATGCCGGCACCATCGCGGTCGACGATGTCTCGCTTTCGGTCGCGAAGGGCGAGTCCGTCGCCCTGCTCGGCCCCTCCGGCTGCGGCAAGACGACGACGTTGCGCATGCTGGCCGGCCTGATCGAGCCCGATCGCGGGACGATCACGATCGACGGCGGCGAGATCACCCGGCTGCCGGCGCATAAGCGCAACATGGGCTATGTCTTCCAGTCCTATGCGCTGTTCCCGCATCTCTCGGTGGCGCGCAACGTCGCCTTCGGGCTGGAGGAACGCGGCGTCGGCAAGGCGGAGATCGCGAGGCAGGTCGAGGAGGGGCTGGCGCTGGTGCGCCTCGACGGTCTCGGCGCCAGGCGTCCGCGCGAGCTTTCGGGCGGGCAACAGCAGCGGGTCGCGCTGGCGCGCGCGCTGGTGATCCACCCCTCCGTGCTGCTGCTCGACGAGTCGCTGTCCAATCTCGACGCCAAGCTGCGCGACACGATGCGCCACGAGATCCGCTCGATCCAGCGCGCGCTGGGCATCACCACGCTCTTCGTCACCCATGATCAGGTCGAGGCGCTGACGATGTGCGACCGCATCGCGGTGATGAATCGCGGCCGCATCGCGCAGATCGGCACGGCCGAGGACATCTACGAGCGCCCCGCCACCCGCTTCGTCGCCGAGTTCGTCGGCCGTGCCAACGCCCTGCCGGCGACACGCGACCTGGACGGAAAGGTCGTGCTCTGGGGCGCGGCGCAGCCGGTCTCGGCCCCGGCGCAGGGCGAGTTCGACCTGTTCGTACGTCCGCAGCGCATGCGGATCGTGTCGGTTTCCGAGCCCATCGGCGGCGAGGCGGTACGTGTCACAGGCCGCGTCCTGCGCAGCGTCTTCGTCGGCGACCATGTCGAGGTGCTGGTCGAGGGCGCGGGCGGACAGCTCGCCGTGGAGATGCCATCAGGTACGGCCGCCCCAACCGAAGGTGAGGAGGTCGCAGTGATCTGGCAGGCGAAGGACAGCCTGCCCTTCGCACGCGAGGCGGCATGACCGGAGCCCGCCGCCTTCCGCTCCTGCTGCTGCCGGCGGGCCTCTTCGTCCTGGCCATCTACGCCTGGCCGACGCTGCTGCTGTTGCGCAATGCCTTCAACGAGGTCGGCCCCACGGGCGCGATGGTCGAGGCCTTCTCGCTGAAGACGGCGACGGACACCTTCGCCGACGGCTTCACCTTCGAACTGACGCTGAATTCGCTGCAGCTCTCGCTCAGCTCGACCGCGATCGCGCTGGCGCTGTCCTATCCGCTCTCGCTGTTCCTGTTCCGCACGACGTCGCGCTTTCGCGGCCTGCTCGCCGTGGTCGCGATCCTGCCCATGCTGATCTCGAGCGTGGTGCGCGTCTTCGGCTGGCTCGCCATCCTCGGCGACCGTGGCCTGGTCAACACGCTGCTCCAGTCGCTCGGCCTGATCTCGGCGCCGATGAAGCTCGTCTTCAACTGGACCGGCGTCACCATCGGGCTCGCCGAAAGCATCATGCCCTACATGATCCTGGCGCTGCTCGCCGGTTTCGGCCAGCTCGACCGCACGCTGGAGGAGGCCTCGCGCTCGCTCGGCGCATCACCCTTTCGCACCTTCTGGCGGGTGACGCTGCCGCTCAGCCTGCCGGCGATCGTGCTCGCGGCGGGGCTGGGCTTCGTGCTCTCGATGTCGGCCTACATCACGCCGAAGCTGCTCGGCGGCGGGCGCGTCTTCGTGCTGGCGACCGAGATCTTCGAGCAGGCGACAACCAACACCAACTGGCCGGTCGCGGCCGTGCTGGCGATCTACACGCTCGGCCTGCTCCTGTTGCTGCTGGCCGTCTCCAACCTGCTGGCCCGGGGCCTGAAGCGATGAACGGCGCAGGTCCCGTCCTCTCCGGCATCGCCGCGCTGGTCTATGCGCTGATCCTGGCGCCGATCATCGTCGTGGTGATGCTCGCCTTCTCGGCCGACAGCTTCATCCTGTTCCCGCCATCGGGCTATTCGCTGCGTTGGTTCCAGGCCCTGGCCTCGCATGCGCCATTGCTTTCCGCACTCGGCTTGAGCCTACAGGTCGCCTGCGGGGTGACGCTTTTGTCGCTTGCCGTCGGTGTTCCCGCAGCGCTGGCGCTGGCCAAGAATGAATTTCGGGGCAAGGACGCGCTGACGGGCTTCTTCCTGGCGCCGCTGCTGCTGCCGACGCTGATCACGGGCCTCGCCTTGCTGCTCTTCTTCACGCCGATGCGCCTGACGGCGACGCTTCCAGGCCTCGTACTCGGCCACATGACGGTGACCGTGCCCTTCGTCATCCGCATGATGACGACGGCGCTCGCCAACCTGCCTCATGACATCGAGGCCGCCGCCGCGACGCTCGGCGCCACGCCCTGGCGCGTGGTGCGGCGGGTGACACTGCCACTGGCGACGCCGGGGCTGATCGCCTGCGCCTGCCTGTCCTTCCTTTTGTCCTTCGACGAGACTGTGATCTCGCTCTTCATTTCCGGCCCGCGCGCTTCCACGCTGCCGGTCGAGATGGTGCGTTACGTCGAAGGGCGCACCGACCCGCTGATCGCGGCTTTATCCATCGTCCTCATCGTCGCCACGCTGATCGTCGTCGTCGCGGTCGAACGCCTTGTCGGCGTCGCCCGCGCCATCGGCAAATAGGCAAACAGGAGAGCCCCCATGCCCGACTACCGTATCGCCGCCATGCCGGAACAGCTGCCGGCCGCCCTCGTCGAAAAACTGCAGAAGGTCGAGACGGCCACGATCGGCCATTCCCAGCACTGGGGCTTCATGGACCGCCGTATCCAGCCCTTGCTGCGCGGCAAGCGCATCGCGGCCGCCGCCGTGACGCTCGCCATCCCCGGCCAGGATTCGACGCTGCTGCATCATGCACTCGGTCTGCTCCGGCCCGGCGACATCCTCGTCGTCGACAGGCTGGGCGACGACAAGCACGCCTGCTGGGGCGGCGGCGTCACGATCGCGGCAAAGGCGGCAGGCGCGATCGGCGGCATCGTCGACGGCCCCTGTACCGATTTGACCGAGATCGAGGATTCCGACTTCCCAATGTGGTGCCGGGGCATGTCGCCGATCACGACGCGGCTCTACAATCTCGGCGGCACGCTGAACCTGCCGATTTCCTGCGGCAACGTCCCGGTGAAGGCGGGCGACGTCATCCTCGCCGACGAATCCGGCGTGCTCGTGCTGCCGCGCGACGAGGCGGAAGCCATCGCGGACGCGGCGATCACCCGGCAGGAGCGCGGCGAGCGCACCCAGGACCGCGTCCGCCTGGGCGAGAAGCTCGGCGACATCTCTGGCGCCACCAAGATGGTGCTCGATGCCCTCGCGGCAGCGAAGGCTTGAGGACAGCACGCCATGAACGCCAAAGCTCCTGCCCCGCGCGGCACGAATTTCACCTGCGAGAAGAAGCCCGCGACGGGCTCGCGCGGCATGGTCGTGACCAACCACCCCCTCGCTTCGGCGGCGGGCTCGCAAATGCTGCTCGCGGGCGGCAATGCGGTCGATGCGGCCGTGGCGGCGCTCTTCGCACTCACCGTGGTCGAACCGATGATGGTCGGCATCCTCGGCGGCGGGCTCTCCCATATCCGCATGGCCGATGGCCGCCATGTCGTGCTCGACGGGCTCTCGACGGCGCCCTTGCGCGCCACGCCTGACATGTATGACTGCCTCTCCGACGAGATCGGCAAGCAGCGCGACGTCCGCGACCGCGAGAACGTCGTCAGGCCGAAGGCCGTGGCCGTGCCCGGCGCGCTCGCCGGCTGGTGCGAGGCGCTGGCCCGCTTCGGTACGCTGCCTTTGGCCGATGTCCTGCAACCTGCCATCGCACTGGCGCAGCGCGGCTTCGTGGTGACGCCCTATCTCTCCAACTGCATCGCCGACAATGCCGCCGATCTGGCCCGCGACCCCGGCCTCGCCGCCCTGCTGCTGGTGGAGGGCAAGGCCATTCCCGCAGGCTCCCGGCTGGTCCAGACCGATTATGCCGCGAGCCTGCGCCTGATCGCGGACATGGGTACGGCCGCGCTCTATGACGGCCCGCTCGGCAAGGCGCTGACCGATTTCATGGCGACGAATGGCGGCCTGATCGGGCAGGACGATCTCGCCGCCTACAAGGTCGAGACACGCGAACCGGTGCGCGGCACTTATCGCGGCCACGAGATCGTCGGCCCGCCGCCGCCGGCCTCGTCGGGCGTCCACATCGCGCAGATGCTCAACATCCTCGAGGGCTACGACATCGGCGGGCTCGGCTTCGGCTCGCCCGACGGCACCCACCTGCTGGCGGAAGCGCTCAAGATCGCCTTCGCCGACCGCGCCGTCGCAACAGCCGACCCCGCCTTCGTCAAGGTTCCGGTCGCCCGGCTGATTGACAAGGGCTATGCGGATGAGCGCCGCGCCCTGATCGAAATGGACCGCGCGAAGAGCTGGAACGCCGGTCTGTCGGGCGGCGAATCCGCCGACACGACCCATGTCACGGTTGCGGATGCCGATGGCAACGTCGTCACGGCGACGCAGACGATCAACGGCCTGTTCGGCGCCTGCACGCAGATCCCCGGCACCGGGATGCTGACCAACAACTACATGTTCAACTTCGATCCCCATCCCGGCCGCGCGCTCTCGATCGCGCCCGGCAAGCGCGTCTTCACCTCGATGGCGCCGATGATCGTGCTGAAAGACGGAAAGCTCGCCTTCGCGCTCGGCCTGCCCGGCGCGCTTCGCATCTTCCCCTCCGCCTTGCAGGCCATCGTCAACGTGATCGACCACGGCATGAGCCTGCAGGAGGCGGTCGAGGCCCCGCGCATCTGGACCGAAGGCGGCGCGCTCGAACTGGAGGAAGCGTTCCCGGAAGCGGTCGCCGAAGCCCTGCGGGCACGCGGCCACCGCATTGTCCGGATGCCCCGCATCGCTGGCGGCATGAACGCGATCCGCTTCAACGCGGACGGCACACTGACCGGCGCCGCCTGCTGGCGCGCCGACGGCACCCCGGTCGCCATCTCCGGCGGCCTCGCCCGCGCCGGGGCCCGCTTCACCATTTGAGACCTAAACCGCCTCTCTTCAGACAACGACATCACGCCAGAAACGGACTGCCCGATGACCGAGACCATCGTTCTCCTCGACATGACCACCCCCGAGCGCGCCGATAAGCTGCGCGCGCTGCTGCCGCCGGGCTTCGTGCTGACCCATGGCACCGCGCGCGGCGACGAACACATGAAACAGATCATCGCCGACGCCGATTATGCCATCTCCGGGCAGGTCGCCGTCTCCGGCGAGGTGTTGCGCGCGGCGAAGAAGTTGAAGCTGCTGCACAAATGGGGCGTCGGCTACGACAATATCGACGTCGCCACGGCGAAGGAACTCGGCATCAAGGTTGCGCGCACCACCGGCAGCAACGCGCTCCCCGTCGCCGAATTCGCGCTCGGATTGATGATTTCGACGCTGCGCTATATCGGCTACGGCCATGCCGAGCTGAAGAAGGGCCACTGGAGCACGGGGCATCTTCCCGGCGAGACCTTCATGCTCTCGGGCAAGACGGTCGGCATTGTCGGCTTCGGCGCGATTGGCCAAAACGTCGCCAAGCTGCTCAACGGCTTCGGCTGCAGAATCCTCTACACGAAGCGCCAGCCGCTGAGCGCGACGGAGGAAGCCGCGCTTGGCGTGACATACGCCACGATGGCCGAAATCCTGGCGCAGGCGGACGTCGTCTCGCTGCATTGTCCGCTGACGCCTGAGACCACCAACCTGATCGACACGAAGGCCTTCGCCGCGATGAAGAAGACGGCGGTGCTGATCAATTGCGCACGCGGCGGCGTCGTCAACGAAGCCGAGCTGGTCGTCGCCCTGCGCGATCGCGAGATCGCGGGCGCGGCGATGGATGTCTACGCGGTCGAGCCGCTGCCGGCCGAAAGCGACCTGCTGACGCTCGACAACCTCGTCGTCACCCCGCATCTCGCCGCGATGGCGGCCGACAGTTTCGCGCCGACCGTGTCGCGCATGTTCGCCAACATCGCCCATGTCTCGCGCGGCGAGCCGGTGCCGCCGAAAGACCTCGTCGTCTGAGGCTGCGACACGCCGTCCACCTGCTACCTTGATATCGATCAAAGCTAGCAGGTTCAGCCCACTCTAAGCCTCCCTCTGGACAGCGTGCGTGAACAGCGCCGCAGGATGAGCAGGGGCTGGGCATGGCGACGACGGGCAATCCGATCAGGCAGGCGACGATGGGCGAGATGGCGGGCATGGCGCTCGCCGCGGTGACCTTCCTGGGTCTTCTGCTGATCGCCGCCAAGACCGATCATGGCGCCTACGCCTTCCATGCCGCCGTCGGCATGGCGGCGGCGCTGGCCACCATCTTCCTGATCGGCAACCGCTGCTTCAAAGCAGGCACCGGACCGGCGCCGCAGGAGATCGACGGCCGGCCCAACTACAACATGGACCCGGTCAAGTTCGGCACCATCGCCTCGCTGTTCTGGGGCATCGCCGGCTTCACGGTCGGGCTGATCATCGCGCTGCAACTCGCCTTCCCCGTCCTGAATTTCGATCTGCCCTGGACCAATTTCGGGCGTTTGCGCGCGCTGCACACATCGGCGGTGATCTTCGCCTTCGGCGGCAACGTCCTGATCGCCACGTCCTTCTACGTCGTCCAGCGCACCTCGCGCGCGCGCCTCGCCGGCGATCTTTCGCCCTGGTTCGTGGTGCTCGGCTACAACCTCTTCATCGTCATCGCCGGCACGGGTTACCTGCTCGGCATCAGCCAGGCCAAGGAATACGCCGAGCCTGAATGGTATGCCGATCTCTGGCTGACCATCGTCTGGGTCGTCTATCTGCTGGTCTTCCTGATGACGCTGGCGAAGCGCAAGGAGCCGCATATCTATGTGGCGAACTGGTTTTATCTCGCCTTCATCGTGACGATCGCTGTCCTGCATCTGGGCAACAACCTCGCCATCCCGGTTTCCATCCTCTCGCCGAAATCCTACATCGTCTGGTCGGGCGTGCAGGATGCGATGTTCCAGTGGTGGTACGGCCATAACGCGGTCGGCTTCTTCCTCACCGCCGGCTTCCTCGCGATCATGTATTACTTCGTGCCCAAGCGCGCGAACCGGCCGGTCTACAGCTACCGGCTCTCGATCATCCACTTCTGGGCACTGATTTTCATCTATATCTGGGCAGGCCCCCACCACCTGCACTACACCGCCCTGCCCGACTGGGCCCAGACGCTGGGCATGACCTTCTCGATCATGCTCTGGATGCCCTCCTGGGGCGGCATGATCAACGGAATCATGACCCTCTCGGGCGCCTGGGACAAGCTGCGCACCGACCCCGTGCTGCGCCTGATGGTCGTCTCGCTCGCCTTCTACGGCATGTCGACCTTCGAGGGTCCGCTGATGTCGATCAAGGCGGTCAACTCGCTCTCGCACTACACCGACTGGACCATCGGCCACGTCCATTCCGGCGCGCTCGGCTGGGTCGCCTACATCTCCTTCGGCGCGATCTACTGCCTCGTGCCCTGGCTCTGGAACCGCAGGGAGCTGTATTCGCTCAAGCTGGTGAACTGGCACTTCTGGATCTCCACGCTCGGCATCGTGCTCTACATCTCGGCGATGTGGGTTTCGGGGATCCTCCAGGGCCTGATGTGGCGGGCCTACACCTCGCTCGGCTTTCTCGAATACTCCTTCATCGAGACGGTCGCGGCGATGCACCCCTTCTATGTCATCCGCGCGATCGGCGGCGCGCTCTTCCTGACCGGCGCACTGATCATGGTCTTCAACGTCTGGATGACCATCCGCAGCGGCGAGCCCGAAAGTGCTCAGGACAACGCCCCCCTGCAGCCCCGCCTCGTGCCGGCCGAGTAAGGATTGCCTTTCATGACGAGCATCGAACACAAGGCCCCGCGCAAGTCGCTCTGGTCCAAGCACAAGATCTTCGAGACCAACTCCATCATCCTGATCATCGGCGTGCTGCTGGTGATTTCGGTCGGCGGGCTGGTCGAGATCGCTCCGCTGTTCTACCTGAAGAACACCATCGAGAAGGTCGAGGGCATGCGCCCCTACACCCCCCTCGAACTCGCCGGCCGCGCCATCTATGTCCGCGAGGGCTGCTACAACTGCCACAGCCAGATGATCCGGCCGCTGCGCGACGAGATCGAGCGTTACGGCCACTACTCGCTCGCCGCCGAGAGCATGTACGACAAGCCTTTCCAATGGGGCTCCAAGCGTACCGGCCCTGATCTCGCCCGCGTCGGTGGCAAGTATTCCGACGAGTGGCAGCGCGCCCATCTCGCCGACCCGCGCGCGCTCGTGCCGCAGTCGATCATGCCGGGTTATCCCTTCCTGACCAAGAATGAGCTGAAATTCAGCGACGTCGCCGACGAGCTGAAGGCCAACCGCGCCGGCGGCGTGCCCTATACCGACGAGATGATCGCGCAGGCGGCGACCGATCTGCGGGCCCAGGCCACGCCGGAACACCCCAAGGCCGGCGAGCTCGAGGCGCGTTACCCGAAGGTGCAGGCCCGCGATTTCGACGGCGACCCCACCCGCATCACCGAGGCCGACGCGTTGATCGCCTATCTCCAGGTCCTGGGCACGCTCGTCGATTTCAAGCTCTACGACGACAAAGCCAACATTCGCTGAGCGAGGTCATCATGGACACAACCTATCAGTGGCTCGCGCGTTTCGCGCAGTCCGCCGGCCTGCTCTACTTCGTCGGCATCTTTCTCGCCGTCTGCCTCTACGCCTTCTGGCCGTCGAACAAGGCCCGGTTCGAAGAGGCCGCCCGCACCCCGCTGCAGGACGACTGACATCATGGCTCAGCATCAGGACCATCACGAGGTGGACGCCCATACCGGCGTGTCCACGACCGGCCATGAATGGGACGGCATCCGCGAACTCAACACGCCGCTGCCGCGCTGGTGGCTCGGCATCTTCTACGCCACCATCGTCTGGTCGGTGGGCTACTGGGTCGTCTACCCGGCCTGGCCGCTGATCACCGGCGCGACGCAAGGCGTGATCGGCTATGCCTCGCGCATCGAGATCGCCAAGGATCTCGCTTTGCTGCAGCAGCACCGCGCCACCCAGTCGAGCGGTCTCACCGAGGCGACGCTTGAGCAGATCAAGGCCGACCCCTCGCTCTTCCGCATAGCGATGGCGCAGGGCAAGGCTGCCTTCGGCGACAACTGCGCCGCCTGCCACGGCGTCGGCGGGGCGGGCTCCAAGGGCTATCCTAACCTCAACGACGACGACTGGCTCTGGGGCGGCACGCTTGACCAGATCCATCTGACGCTCCAGCACGGCGTCCGCGTCGCCAGCAACAACGACACCCGCGTCAGCCAGATGCCGGCCTTCGGCAAGGACGGCCTGCTCAAGCCCGCAGAAATCCGCGCGGTGGCCAATCATGTCCGCGAACTGGCCGGCCTGCCGACGGAAGCCAGCGCCGATTTGGCCAAGGGCCGTGAACTCTTCGCCACCAACTGTGCCGCCTGTCATGGCGACGCCGGCAAGGGCAACCTCGACCTCGGCGCCCCCAATCTCTCCGACGCGATCTCGCTTTACGGCATGGACCTGGCCTCACTGACTGAGACCATCACCAACAGCCGCGCCGGCGTGATGCCGGCCTGGGGCCCGCGCCTCGACCCGACGACCGTGAAGGCGTTGACGATCTACGTCCATTCGCTCGGAGGGGGCCAGTAACGATGGCCTCCCAGGAGACGGACCTTGGCGACCTGCCGCTCTTCGCGGCGACGAAGAAGGTCTATCCGCAAAGCGTGTCCGGGCCCTACCGGCGCGCCAAATGGATCATCCTGACGCTGTGCTTGGGGGTCTACTATCTGCTGCCCTTCCTGCGCTGGGACCGCGGCCCCAACCTGCCCAACCAGGCGGTTCTGCTCGACATCGCCAATGCCCGCTTCTACTTCTTCTTCATCGAGATCTGGCCGCAGGAGGTTTACTACTTCACGGGCCTGCTGATCCTGGCGGCCTTCGTGCTGTTCATGATGAACGCGGTCGCAGGCCGGGTCTGGTGCGGCTATCTGTGCCCCCAGACCGTCTGGACCGATCTGTTCCTGGCGGTCGAGCGCTTCTTCGAGGGCGACAGGCGCGAGCGCATCAAGCTCGACGAGGGTCCCTGGACCCCAAACAAGATCTGGCGCAAGAGTGCCAAGCACTTCGTCTGGTTGGTGATCGCCTGGTGGACCGGCGGCGCCTGGGTGCTTTATTTCGCCGATGCGCCGACGCTGGTGCGCGACCTCGCCACCTTGCAGGCGCCGTTCACGGCCTATGCCTTCATCGCGATCCTGACCTTCACCACCTATGCGCTCGCCGGCATCATGCGCGAGCAGGTCTGCAACTATATGTGCCCCTGGCCGCGCATCCAGGCCGCGCTCACCGACGACGACGCCCTGAACGTCACCTATCGCTACGATCGCGGCGATCCGCGCGTCTCGCTGCGCCAGGCCGAGCGCCTGCGCGCCAAGAATGAACCGGCGGGCGACTGCATCGATTGCCGCCAATGCGTCGCCGTCTGCCCGACCGGCATCGACATCCGCGACGGCGCCCAGCTCGACTGCATCCAGTGCGGCCTGTGCATCGACGCCTGCGACAATGTCATGGAGAAGGTCAGCCGGCCCAAGGGGTTGATCGCCTACGACACCGACGACAACGTCAAGCGGCGCATCGCTGGCGAAAAGCCCGTCTACAATCCGCTGCGCCTGCGCACGATGATCTATGCCGCGCTGATCGTCGTGGTCGGCGGCGCCATGGTTTATCAGCTGGCGACGCGCCGCACGGTCGAATTGTCCGTCCTGCACGATCGCGCACCGCTTTTCGTCATGCTGAGCGACGGCTCGATCCGCAACGCCTACACCATCCGCGTCCTCAACAAGCGGCCCGACGAACGCCCCGTCGCGCTGACGGTTCATGGCGTGCCCGGCCTGCGCATCGAAGCCGTCGGCGTCACCGCGACCGCCGATCTGCGGCCGATCGTGTCGGTTCCGCCCGATACCTCGCGCGAGGTCCGGGTGCTGGTCACACTCCCGGCGGGCAGCCATTCCGAAAAGACCCAGACGATCACCTTCACCGCCTCCGATCTGTTCGCCGGCGAGACCGTGACCGCGACGGACCATTTCATCGCACCCTGAGGGGGCGGACCCATGTCCTGCTGCGGAGCCTTCATCATGCCCATCGATCTGACAGCGCCCGTGCCACCGCGAGCCGAACGGCCTTTCCGCCTCACCGGTCGCATGGTGCTCGCCGGCATGGTCGGCTTTTTCCTGGTCGTCGCTGGCGTCAACGCCGTGATGATGACCATCGCGATCCGCACCATGCCGGGTGTCGACGTGAAGAGCGCCTATGAGACGAGCCAGCGCTTCAACGGCGAGATCGCCCGCATGCAGGCGCAGGTGCAGCGCGGCTGGCAGGCCAGCGCGCAGCTGCGCCGCGCCGGGGCCGATGCCGTGGTGACGCTGTCGCTGCGCGACAATACGGGCACCCCGGTGACCGGGCTTCTCGTCGAGGCGCGGCTCGAACACCCCGCGTCTCGTCGCGAGGATCACGAGGCGCCGCTGAGCGAGACCTCGGCCGGCGATTACGCCGCCACCATCCCGGCGGTTCACGGCGGCGGCTGGACGCTCGTCGTTCAGGCTGTGCAGGGCACGGAAACGGTCTTCGTCTCTCGCAGCCGCGTCGTGCTGAAGGACTAAACGATATGGCCACGCAGCAGGATCTCTCGGTCTTCGTCCGCCATGGCGAAGGCGGCGTCGCGGGCATGGAGCTGGCGGTCGAGGGCATCCGCTGCGCCGGCTGCATGCATGCGATCGAGAGCGGCCTCGGCAAGGACGCCGCGATCCTGAAGGCGCGCGTCAACCTCGCCCTGAAGCGGGTCACGGTCGAATGGACCGAGGGCGCGCTGCGGCCTGAGGGCGTGATCGAGAAACTCGCGGCGCTGGGCTTCAAGGCCTATCCCTTCCTGCCCTCGGCGGAGCGTGACAGCGTCACGCAGGAGGAGCGGCGGCTCCTGCGCTACCTGGCCGTCGCGGGCTTCGCGGCGATGAACATCATGCTGCTCTCGGTCTCGGTCTGGTCGGGCGGCAATGGCGACATCAGCCCGGTCACGCGCGACTTCTTCCATTGGCTCTCGGCGCTGATCGCGCTGCCGACGGCGGCCTATGCCGGGCGCCCCTTCTTCGAGAGCGCCTTGCGGGCGCTGCGCGCCGGCGCGGTCAACATGGATGTCCCGATCACGCTCGGCATCGTGCTGGCGTTGGGCATGTCCGTGGTCGAGACGGCCAACCATTCCGATCACGCCTATTTCGACGGCGCGATCATGCTGATCTTCTTTCTGCTGATCGGCCGCTACCTCGACCAGATGATGCGCCGGCGCACCCGCGACCTCGCCGGAAACCTCGCCGCGCTCAAGGCCGAATCCGCGACGCGCCTGATGCCCGACGGCACCACGACGACCCTGCCGATCGCCGCGATCAGGCCCGGCGACCTCGTCCTGGTCCAGCCGGGGGAGCGCGTCTGCGTCGACGGCATCGTCGAGAGCGGCCATTCCGAGATCGACCGCAGCCTCGTCACCGGCGAGACCGACCCCACCCCGATCACGCCGGGCGTGCAGGTCTATGCCGGCACCATGAACCTGACGGGCGCGCTCAGCGTGCGGGTCGAGGCGGCCGGCACCGGCACGCTGCTCGACGAGATCGACAAGCTGATGGCCCAGGCCGTCGAGAGCCGCTCGCGCTATGTCCGCCTCTCGGACCGCGCCGCGCGGCTCTATGCGCCGCTGGTCCATGCGACCGCCCTTGCCACGCTGGTCGGCTGGATCGCCTTCGGCCTGGCCTGGCAGCAGGCGCTGATCATCGCCATCACCGTCCTGATCATCACCTGTCCCTGCGCGCTCGGCCTTGCGATTCCGGCCGTGCAGGTGGTCGCCGCCTCGGCGCTGTTCCGTCGCCAGATCATGCTCAAGGAGGGCGATGCGCTCGAACGGCTGGCGGAAGCCGACATGGTCGTCTTCGACAAGACCGGAACCCTCACCCTGCCCGAGCCCGAACTGCTGAATGCAAGCGAGGTCGGTGCAGACGCCATGCTTGCCGCCGCCGCACTGGCAGCGGCAAGCCGACATCCCCTCGCCCAGGCGATCAGCCGCGCGGCCGGCAGTCCAGCGCCCCTGGCGGATACGCAGGAGCATCGCGGGGCTGGCCTCGCCGCCATCGTTGACGGCGAGGAGATGCGCCTTGGCAGTGCCGACTTCTGCGAGACGGAAGGCTTGGCCGGGCAGGTCGGTTTAGCCTATCCCACCGCCTCGCTCATCTGCTGGCGCCACGGTGAAATCTGCGCCGTCTTCGCGGTCGGGCAGCGGCTGCGCCCGGATGCCCGGGCCTGCGTCGATGCGCTCGGACGGCTCGGCCTCGAGGTGATGATCCTGTCGGGCGACCGCGAGACAGCCGTCGCCAGCGTGGCCCGCGAGCTCGGCATCGCCAGCTGGAGATCTGGCTTGCGTCCCGACGAGAAGCTGCATCTGCTCGACGGCCTCGCCGCGCGCGGCCGCAAGGTGCTGATGGTCGGGGACGGCCTGAACGATGCCCCGGCGCTGGCCAAGGCCCATGTCTCGATCTCGCCGATCAGCGCGACCCATCTCGCCCAGGCCGCAGCCGACATCGTCTTCCTTGGCGACAGTCTCGGGCCTGTCGCCGCCAGCATCGGCATCGCCCGCAAGGCGCGCGGGCTGATGATGGAAAACCTCTGGTTCGCGGTGCTCTACAATGCCGTCGCGGTCCCGATCGCGGTCGCGGGGCTGGCGACGCCGCTGGTCGCCGCCGCCGCCATGTCAGGCTCCTCGCTGGTCGTGACGCTCAATGCCCTGCGGGCGGCGAGGCGGACGCCCGCAACCCTCGGGAAGGCGGCATCATGAACATCCTGGTGATCCTGTTTCCGCTCGCGCTCGGCCTCGGCCTGGCCGGGCTCGCGGCCTTCTTCTGGTGCATGCGCAACGGCCAGTACGCCGACCTCGAAGGCGCTGGCTGGCGCATGTTGCAGGACGACGACCTGGGGCTCGCCTCCACGGCTCTGGATGAAATTCTGGATGATGACGCGCCGTCGTCTGCAGGCACGCCCTCCCGACCCGCTTCATTGACACGCGCTACGATCTGAAACATTGGGTTTGCCCTTCTGGGGATCGTTTTGACGGTCTCCTGCCATCATTCGTCCTGGGGGGCGGCTCGGGCCTGATGACGATGGTTTCACCGCAACGCGTGCTTCTGACCGGAGCCGCCGGTTTTGTCGGCTTCCATGTTACGAAGGCCTTGCTGGCCCGCGGCAGCCAGGTGCTGGGCATCGACAACCTGACGCCCTACTACGACCCGGCGCTGAAGCAGGCCCGCCTCGACCGCCTGATGCCGCGCGACGGCTTCAGCTTCGAGCCGATCGACATCGCCGACTACGACGCGCTGCAGGCCGCATTCGCTGCCTTCAAGCCCGACGTCGTGATCCATCTCGCGGCCCAGGCCGGCGTGCGCTACTCGCTCGACAATCCGCGCGCCTATGCCCACTCCAATCTCGACGGCTTCCTCTCGGTCCTGGAGGCGTGCCGGCACCACCCCGTCGCCCATCTGGTCTATGCCTCGTCGAGCTCGGTCTATGGCGCCAACGCCAAGCTGCCCTTCAGCGAGCATGACCGCGCCGACCATCCGGTCTCGCTCTACGCCGCGACCAAGCGCGCCAACGAACTGATGGCGCACAGCTATGCGCAGCTCTACGGCATCCCGGCGACAGGCTTGCGTTTCTTCACCGTCTACGGCCCCTGGGGCCGGCCGGACATGGCCTATTTCAAGTTCACCAAGGCGATCCTCGAAGGCCGGCCGATCGACGTCTACGCCGAAGGCGAGATGAGCCGCGACTTCACCTATGTCGACGACATCAGCGAGGCGATCGTCAGGCTCGCCGCCCTGCCGCCGGAGCCGGCGGTCGACGTGGAAGGGCGGGCCCCCGATCCCGCCACGGCCACCGCGCCCTGGCGCATCTACAATATCGGAAACCACACCCCCGTCCGGCTCGACCGCTTCATCGCGGTGATCGAAGCCGCCTGCGGCAAGGCCGCGAACAAGCGCCATCTACCAATGCAGTCGGGAGACGTGCGCACCACCTATGCCGACGTCTCCGACCTGATGGCGCGTGTCGATTTCAGGCCCGATACGCCAATCGAGACCGGCATCGCGCGTTTCGTCGCCTGGTATCGTGAATTTTACGGCATCAACCCGGGCTCGTGATCACGCCTTGACCAGTTCGCGGGAGAAGCGGGCGACGGATTCGTCGAGCCGTCTGGCCGAGGCGTCCACCTCCGCGGCAGCGTCGGAAACCTGCCGGCCATTGCCCATCGTGCGCGCCTGATCGGCGACGACGAGGTCGATCGCACCGGCCGCCTGCTCCGTTTCCCGCACCGTCCGCGACAGCAGGTCCACCATGGTGCGGATCGCATCGGCCTGCTGATCGACCGCCAGCACGATGCCACCGGTCGCGCCGACGATCGCCTCGGTCGAAACGCTGATATTCATGACGGCGGCCATCGACCGCTCGGTCGCGCCGCGGACCTCCGCGATGCGTTCGGAAATCTCCTGCGTCGCCGCTTCCGTGCGTGCCGCCAGCCCCTTCACCTCCCGCGCGACGACGGCAAAGCCGAGACCTGCCACGCCTGCCCGGGCTGCCTCGATCGTCGCGTTGAGGGCGAGCAGATTCGTCTGGGCCGCGATTTCCCGGATCAGGGCGGAGACCTCTCCGATATCGTGCACCGCCTGCTTCAACTGCGCCTTGACGGCGATCGAGGCCTCGACATCCGAAGCGGCCGTCCGCACGAGATGCGTCGTCCTGTCGGCCTCGTTGCGGATCAGGGCGATCGTCTCGGTGAGGCGATGCGAGCAGATCTCGACCGAACCGATGTCGGCCCTCGCCTCGCCGACTTTCGCCAACACACCCGCGAGCTTGTCCTGCGACCTATAAGAGATCGCGACGAGTTGCTCGGCCGCGCCGTTCATATGTCCGACGGATTGGAACACGGGCTGAAGAATGGTGCCGATCTCGCGCCGGAACGCTTCAGCCTGCCGCTCCACGTCCTCGCGCTGCGCTTCCTCGATGCGCGCCTGCATCTGCGCCTCCAGGCCGAGTTCCTGCGCGTTGCTGATGGCGCGGACCCGGTCGATGAAGAGCTGCGCCATGCTGCGCAGGGACACCAGCATGACCGAGCCGTAGATGGCCTGAAAGACCAGGTTCTCCAGCATGTGATCGATGGGCGACAGAGCGATTTGAACGATGCGCGCGCCGAGGATCAGGCCGGCAAACAGCAGCGCCGCCGCTGGCATGCTCGCCATGGTGAAGGTGCCGGCGCAGACCAGGCCCGCCAACAGCGTCGCGGTCAGCACCTCCATCTGGGGCACGGCGGTGGGATTGATCACCACGGCCATCACCACCCAGGGCGCGGCCATGATCGCGGTATCCATCAGGATCCGGTCGTTGAACTTGGCCGATGGCGCATCTTCGCGCCTGCGCTCCCTGACACGCGAAATCCGCAGGATGCCCAGCAGGCCACTGGCGACGACCCAAGCGCTCCACAGCAGCGGAAACCACAGCCAGCCCTGGAACATCACGGCGATCGCGACCAGCACAGCCGAGAGCAGATTGGACATCAGGATGGCTGGAAGAACGCGCGCGAACATCTCCGCTTGCGCCATGCGCAGCGCGGCTGCGTCCGCTTCGGCCAGGCGGGCCATCCCGAATTGGCGATTGACCCAGCCATCGTAGCGCGCAGGCCAAGTCGCGCGCTCTGTCATGGCCGGAGGGTCTGCTCTGTCATGCCCACAACTCCAATGCATGGGGAGTTGCGACCCTTGCAGAGAGGTCTCAAGCTGAGGTTAATGCCGCAGCGTGCCATATCCCAAGGGCATGGTGGGCCGGACGCAGCGAGCACAACCGCGTCCGGCCTCACAGCCGTTCACCCCGCGGCGTGCGCCTCGACGTAGAGCGCATAAAGCGAGTGGCTGCTTGCCATGTACAGGCGATTGCCCTTCGGGCCGCCGAAGCAGAGATTGGCGCAGCGCTCCGGCAGGCGGATGAAGGCCAGCGGCTTGCCAGCCGGGCTGAACACCATGACGCCGTCGAGGTCTTCCGGCTTGCCCCTCAGACCGAAGACCTTGCGGCCTCCGGCATCGGTGGCTTCTGCGGCCAAGGCGCCGTTGCTGCCGTAGCCGCACCAGAGATTGCCGTCGCGATCGACCTTGAAGCCGTCGAGCGCTCCAAAATCGGCGGCATCGACCACCTTGGTCTTGTTCGAGGCCTTTCCCTGCGCGTCGATATCGAAGCTCCAGATCGAGCGGTTCGGCGTGCCGCGCCACTCGACGACATAAAGTTTCTTGTCGTCGGGTGAGAAGGCGAGGCCGTTGGGATTGAGAAGGTCCGTGACCACGGCGCTGAGCTTCCCGTCCGTGCCGATGCGGTAGACGTTGGTCGTCGCCTGCTCGGGCTTGGCTCGTGAGCCCTCCCATTCGCCGTTGATGCCGAACAGCGGGTCGGTGAACCAGATCGTGTCGTCGGATCTGACGATGACGTCGTTGGGCGCGTTCAGACGCTTGCCGTCGAAGCGGTCGGCCAGCACGGTGGTCTTGCCGTTCTTCTCGGTGCGGGTGACGCGGCGCGTGACGGAATGCTCGCAGGTGATCAGCCGCCCCTGGCGGTCGCGCGTATTGCCGTTCGGAAAGTTGGCGTTGTCGCGGAAGACGGTGAAGCTGTTCTTCACCTCGTCATATTTCATGATCCGGTTGTTGGGGATGTCGCTGACGAGCACATAGCGCCCTTCCGGGAAATAGACCGGCCCCTCGGCCCAGCGCATCCCGGTGGCGACCTGTTCGATCGTGCTCGAATAGATCCGGTACTTGCCGAAGCTCGGATCGAGGATCTCGACCGACGGATCGGGATAGCGCTGGTTCGGCTTGAACGGAAAAGCCTGTCCCAGGGCCGGCCCCGCTAAAGCGGATCCGGCAGCGGCGAGGCCGCCCGCGAGCCATTGACGACGCGACGTTTCAATCATGGTGTCCCCCCAGGCTTTTATGATGATTTTGGTCGTGGCGGGACGCGCCGCCTCGGCAGCGTCCCGGTTCAGCCCCTGTCACGGCCGGGGTCGCCGTCGCTCGATTGTGTGTGTGCTCGATCAGGCCCAGCCGGGTCGCCAAGCGGCGAACTCGGCCTTGGTCTGCTCATTCGCCGGGTAGAGCCCGAACAGGCCCTGGCCGCCGCGCACGCGCTCGGCGACGAAGTCCTCATAGGCGGTCTGCTCGTAGACCTCCGGTGCGATCTCGTTGGCGAGATGGGCGGGGATGACGCAGACGCCCTCACCGTCGCCGACGACGATGTCGCCCGGATAGACCGCCACGTCGCCACACGCGATCGGCGCGTTGATGTCGAGCGCATGGTGGCGGATCAGGTTGGTCGGCGCGCTCGGGCGGTTGTGATAGGCCGGGATCGCCATGCCGGCGATCTCGGGGCTATCGCGAAAGCCGCCATCGGTAACGATGCCGGCGATGCCGCGCTGCATCAGGCGCGAGACCAGAATGCCGCCGGCCGAGGCGGCGCGCGGATCCTTGCGTGAGTCGATCACCATGACATGGCCGGGCGGGCAATCCTCGACCGCCCTGCGCTGCGGATGCTGCGTCCCCTCGAAGGTGCCGAGATGGTCGAGATCCTCGCGCGCCGGGATGTAGCGCAGCGTGAAGGCCTCGCCGACCATGCTCTCGGATTTCTGGCTCAGCGGCCGCACGTCCTGGATGAAGACGTTGCGGAAGCCACGCTTGAACAGGGCGGTCGTCAGCGTCGCGGTCGAGACGCGCCTGAGCTTCTTGCGGTTTTCGTCGGTGAGGATGGTCGATGTCATCGCGGCGCTGTCCGGTTTATCGTGACGCAGTGGACGTGTGGGAGGCGTCATTCTCGGGCTTGACCCGAGAATCTCAGGACCAGATCGCTGGTTTGCGAGATGGTCGGGTCAAGCCCGACCATGACGTTGGCTGTGTCGATCACTCGATCCGTACGTTGGCCTTCTGCGCCACATCCGCCCAGCGCTTTGTCTCGGCAGCGATATGGGCCGTGAATTGCTCCTGGCTCGAACCCACCGGGTCGACGCCGAGCTTCTTCATCTGGTCGATAACGGCGGGCTCGCGCATGATCGCCTGAACCTCGGTCGAAAGCTTCGCGACGATCTCCTTGGGCACACCCGACGGCGCGAAGAAGCCATGCCAGGAAGCCGCGGCATAGCCTGGAATGAACTCGGCCAGCGCCGGCATGTCCTTGGCGACGGCGAGACGCTCGGGCGTGGCGGTCGCCAGCGCGCGGATCTTGCCGGCCTCGACATGCGGCCAGGCGATGGTGATGTTGTCGAAGGTGATCTGGATCTGGCCCGAAAGCAGATCCTGCGTCACCTGCCCGCTTGAGCGATAGGGCACATGGACCATGTCGGTCCCGGTCGAGACCTTGAACAGCTCTGCCGCCATATGGGTCGAGGTGCCCGCTCCCGACGAGCCGAAGGAATATTTGCCGGGGTTCTTCTTGAGCAGGTCGATCAGCTCCGGCACTGTCTTCACCGGTAGGTCGATATTGACCATCAGGATATTGGGCACGCTCGCCACCTGCGAGACCGGCGCGAAGTCCTTGACGGCGTCGAAGGGCATCTTGGCATAGACGCCGGGGTTGATCGCATGGGTCGAGACCGTGCCCATCGCCAGGGTATAGCCATCGGGTGTCGCGCGCGCAGCCGCCGCGACCCCGGTGTTGCCCCCGGCGCCCGGCCGGTTCTCGACGATGAACTTGCCGTTGAGCCGCGCACCGAGACGGTCTGCCAGGATACGTCCGAGCAGGTCGGTCGTGCCGCCGGCGGCGAAGGGCACGATGATCGTGACCACCTTGCTGCCGGGATAATCCACCGCCTGCGCCAGCGCGGCAGAGGCGCCTATCACGGATGTCGCTGCGCTCAACAGGCCTGCTGCGGCAATCATCGCCCTGCGTGTCATCGTCATCGATCTTCCTCCCGTTTGCGTATCCTCGGCGCCGACGCGTTCGCGGTCGGCGTGGCCCGTTCCCGAACCCTTGCCGTCGGCATAGCACATGATTCCAGATTTGAAATCTGAAATTTCAGACTTGTCGGAGCTTGTCCTTTATGGTGAGTGATGCGGTGATGGCGTCAGGGCTGCGGAACCGCTTCGGCGCGGATTCGCGGTTGCATTCGAGGCCGCCTTTCGGAACCATCATGCCTGAGCCGCTCACGATTGAACCCGTCGCCCCGCATCTGCTGCGCTCCCTGCGCGAGCATGTGCATGAGCGGCTGCGCCGGGCGATCGTCGCCGGCCGGTTCCGCAACGGCGAACGACTCAACGAACGCCATCTGGCCGAGATGCTCGGCGTCAGCACCACGCCGGTGAAGGACGCCATTCGCAAGCTGGAGAGCGAGGGACTGGTTCGCACCGAAGCGCGGCGCGGCGTCTTCGTCGAATTCTCGCCGCGCCAGGCGCTGGAAATGGCGCTCGGCCGTGCCGCGCTGGAAAGCGTCATGACCCACATCGCCGCCAACCGGATCGGCGACGCCGACGTCGCCGAGATCGCCCGGCTGATCGAGGAGATGGGCCACGCCACGCAGCACAGCGCGCTCGAGGACCTGGTCACGCTCAACGAGGCCTATCACGGCGCGATCCACCGGATCTCGGGCTGCACCTATCTGGAGCGTAGGCTCGATGGGCAGCGCATGTACGATCACGCCCAGCGCATCGCGCTTCTGTCCGAGCCGTCCGAGCGCGGCCAGGGCTTCGAGGAACATCGCTCGATTTTCGACGCGCTGAGGGCGCGGGAGCCTGCGCTCGCGGAACAACGGATGCGCGCGCACATCGTCCGCTCGGCGAAAGCCCATGTGCGACAGGTGTTCGGCGCCGATGCGGAAGGGTTGGACTATGACGAATGATAAAATCCGTGGCGCACTGCGCGGCATTTCCGGCGTGCATGTTACCGCCTGGAGCGCCGATGGCGAGGCCGACTGGGCCGTGACGGGCCAGATCGTGGCGCGCATCGCGCAGGCAGGCATCCATAACATCGTCTCGGCCGGCAATACCGGCGAGTTCTACCCGATGACCACCGACGAGGTCGTGCGCAGCCACGCGGTCGCAGCGCAAGCTGCTGCCGGCAAGGCGCTGGTCACGGCCGGGATCGGCCGCTCGCTGAGGGAAGCGGTCTCGACGGGCAAGTTGGCCGCGACCGCCGGCTGCGACGCGGTGATGGTCCACCACCCGCTCGACCCCTTCGCCGCACCCCAGTCCCAGGCCGACTACATCCTAACCATCGCTGAGGCGCTGACGCTGCCGTTGGTTGCATATATCCGCTCCGACGCGATCGGCGTGAAGGATCTGGTGCGCGTCGCGACCCACCCGAATGTCGCCGGCGTGAAGTTCGCCTCGACCAACATGATGCTGCTGTCCGAATGCGTGCGGGCCACGCAAGGCACCTCCGCCAACTGGATTTGCGGCCTGGCCGAGGGCTGGGCGGCCCCTTTCTATGCGCTCGGCGCGCGCGGCTTCACCTCCGGCCTGATCAATGTCTCTCCGGAGCGATCGCTTGCCGTCTGGCATGCGCTGGAAAAGGGTGACTATGCCGCCGCCCGGATCGAAGTCGACGCCATCGCCGGCTTCGAGACGCTGCGCACCAAATACGGCAACGGCGCCAACGTCACCGTCGTCAAGGAAGCGCTCGGCCTGCTCGGCACGCATGTCGGCCCGGTGCGCCTGCCCGGCCTGCCGGAGCTCAACGCCGAGGAGAAGACGCAACTGCGCGCTATCGTCTCGGGCTGGGGCGCCCAGCGCGCGGCGGCGGAGTAAAGCCCCTTGTCATTCCGGGGCATCGCGCAGCGATGAACCCGGAACCCACGACCGGGCGAGCCCTTCAGCCCCGTCAGGACGTCTCACCCGGTCGTGGGTTCCGGGTTCGCAGCTTCGCTGCGCCCAGGAATGATAGACGTAGCGCACAACAAAGAAACCACCCGAGGACACGCCATGACGACCCATCCCCGCAAGACGCCCGACACGTTGCGCTCGAAGCGCTGGTTCGGCGCCAGCGATCTGCGCTCTTTCGGCCATCGCTCGCGGGCCTTGCAGATGGGGTTCGCGCATGACGAGTTCATGGGCAAGCCGGTCATCGGCATCATCAACACCTGGTCCGAGATCAACCCCTGCCACACCCATCTGCGCGACCGGGCCGATGCGGTGAAGCGCGCGGTCTGGGCGGCGGGCGGCTTCCCGGTCGAGATCCCCGTGATGTCGGTCTCGGAGCAGTATCAGAAGCCCACCACCATGCTCTATCGCAACTTCCTGGCGATGGAGACCGAGGAATCGATCCGCTCCCATCCCCTCGACGGCGCGGTGCTGTTAGGGGGCTGCGACAAGTCCACGCCGGCGCTGATCATGGGCGCCTGCAGCGCCGGCCTGCCCTTCATCTTCGTGCCGGCCGGGCCGATGCTGCGCGGCAACTGGGCGGGCAAGGTGCTGGGCTCGGGCGCCGACGTCTGGAAATACTGGGCCGAGAAGGAAGCCGGCAACATCACCGACGACCAGTGGAAGGACATGGAAAGCGGTATCGCCCGCTCGCATGGCACCTGCATGGTGATGGGCACCGCCGCGACCATGATGAGCCATGCCGAGGTTCTGGGCCTGACCCTGCCGGGCGCCTCCGCCATCCCCGCCGCAGACGCCGCCCATCCACGCATGGCCGCGGCCGCCGGCAAGCGCATCGTCGAGATGGTCTGGGAGGATCTGACGCCCGATCGCATCCTGACCCGCAAGAGCTTCGAGAATGCGCTCACCGTGCACATGGCGGTCGCCGGCTCGACCAACGCCATCATCCACCTGATCGCCATGGCCGGCCGCGCCGGCGTCTTGCTGACCCCGGATGATTTCGACGCCTTCTCCCGCACCGTGCCGGTGATCGCGAACCTGCGCCCCTCCGGCGAATTCCTGATGGAGGACTTCTTCTATGCCGGGGGCTTGCCAGCCCTGCTGAAACAGCTGGAGAGCAAGCTCCATACCGATGCCATGACCGTCACCGGCAAGCCGATCTCGGAGACCATCGCGCTCGCGACCGTCTATGACGACAACGTCATACGCCCGCTCGACAATGCGGTGACGACCGCCAACGGTCTCGCGGTGCTCAAGGGCAACATCGCCCCCGATGGCTGCGTCATCAAACCGTCCGCCGCCGAGCCGCGCCTGCTCAAGCATTCAGGCCCGGCCCTCGTCTTCGAGGACTACGACGCGATGATGAAGGCGGTGAACGACGAGGCCCTCAACGTCACGCCCGACCACATCATGGTCTTGAAGAACTGCGGTCCGGTGGGCGGGCCCGGCATGCCGGAATGGGGCATGATGCCGATCCCCCGCAAACTGCTGAAGCAGGGCGTGCGCGACATGCTGCGCATCTCGGACGCCCGCATGTCGGGCACCAGCTACGGCGCCTGCGTGCTCCATGTCGCGCCCGAGGCCTATATCAAGGGCCCGCTCGCGGCCGTGCAGACCGGCGACGTCATCAGCGTCGATGTCGAGGCGCGCAGCATCTCGGTGGCCCTGTCCGACGCGGAGATCGCGACACGGCTGAAGGCCTGGACCCCACCGGACCGCGACTATCCGCGCGGCTACGGCAAGATGTCCGCGGCCCATATCCGGCAGGCCGACAAGGGCTGCGACTTCGATTACCTCGAGGGCACGGCGAAGATCCCCGAGCCGGAAATCCACTGAGGCAGATCACCATAGCTCCGCGAATATCCATTCGCGCCGTCATCCCGGATCTCCGCGTCGCTACGTCCGGGATGACGGTGTGGTTTCTTCTGCGAGCATGCTGACCTACGCTGTCGTCCCGCTCTCGCGAGACGCTGATCGTGCCATCCGCACCGCCCTCACCCCGCCTGTCCTGGCAGGCCGCCTTCGAGACCCCGACCAACTCCCAGATCGAGCAGGAGCGCTGGGTGCTGGCGATGTGCCTGGGCCGGCACGGCGGCCGCTTCGCCGAGATCGGCGCCTTCGACGGCGTGCTTCACAGCAACACCTTTTGCCTTGAAGCCGATCAGGACTGGAGCGGCGTCTTGGTCGAGCCCAACCCGGTCCTGTTCGCGAAACTCGCAATCAGCCGCCGCGCGACCTGCCTGGAGCGGGCGGTCCACCGCGAAGGCGGGCAGTTCGTTTCCTTCGTCGCCTCGCAGGAGATCGGTACGCTCGCCGAATATGCCGAGGCCGACGGCTATGCGCAGCATCGCCGGCAGGCAATTAGCGAGAATGGGCTGATCACCGTCGAGACCATCACCTTCGATCAGATGGATGCGGCCGATGGCCGGGCCGGAGCCGGCTACGACTATGTCTCGCTCGACACCGAAGGCTCCGAGCTCGACATCCTCAGGACGATCGACCTCGCCCGGCACAGGGTCGCGCTCTTCACCATCGAGCATAATTTCGTCGAGCCCAGGCGCGAGACGATGCGCCTCCTGCTGACCGAGGCTGGCTACCAGCGACTGAATGTCGGTTTCGACGACTGGTACTGGCATGAGCCCCATCTGCGCGAGCGCAATGGCGGCGCCCTGCCCGACATCGCCGCGATCAACGCCCATGTGAAGAGGGTCTACCAGGACTGATCCCGGCAGCAGCGTCACAGTTCGACGCCTAAGGCTATGCTTCAGACCAGACTTACACGTTATGGCGGAGGCATATCGGCATCACGACCGTAGTTCACATGGCGATCAAAGCGAGCGTCTCCTAGCATAGGCTGCTCTTCTGCGGCTGTAAGATACAACCGCTCGAATCGAATATCCAAGCAAAACCCCGATTACGAAAAGGGCAATCGTCGCGATGCTGCGCGAGAGCATCGTCACGACAATCCCCGTTGCGCAGCCCAGCAAAAAAACGGCGACGACATAAACCCTCAGGATCTTTTTAGGATCATCACCGGCGAGGCGAAAAACGACTGCGAGACGTCGCTCGTTGAACCAGTCAATCCATGTCTGCATGCGCATTCGTTTTTTATAAGGTGCCAAAATCGTCAATCGCTTTTTACATCGGAGGGCTACTCGATGTTGTAAAGCGCTTCTCGAAACCAATTTTTCAGCTCCGTCAACGGCCGCAACCGTTCCTATCGGAAAGCGCGCGGACGTAGACCAGCATGAAACCAGGTAATCATCGAATAGATGTCATGGACGGGCAGGCCCGTCGCCGCCTGCACGGCAGCCGCATAGGGCGGCATGTTGGTGCATTCCAGCACGATCGCCCCGACTTCGGGATGCCGCGCCACGAGATCCAGCGCCGCGTTGACGACGTCCCGTTCGGCGAGATCGATATCCATGTCGTCCTTTTCGGCCTTGATCAGCACGCGGAAGAACTCCTCACCGTTCTCCGTGCCGCCGACCGGCGTATCGAGCGGCACGCCCGCGCCTTCGAGATGCGCGGGCGTGAGGCTGCCCGCCGACACCGTGACCAGCCCGACGCGCTTGCCCGGCGGCAGCGTAGCCTGCACCCAGGGCACCTGCATCAGCGAGGAGGTCGCGACCGGTACGCCGACGGCCGCCGCCAGCTGGCGCTGGAACAGCGACAGGAAGCCGCAATTGGTGGTGATCGCTTCGGCACCGAGCCGGACCAGGTCCTGCGCCGCCGCGATAAAGTCCGGCAGCAGCCCGGCCGCGCCCTTGAGCACGACCTTGTCGGGGCTGGCGCCGCCGACGACCCGGTACAGCACCGGAAACGGCCAGGTCGCGCCATTGCCCATGTCGCCGAGGATGCGCGGAAACCGCGCCTCCAGCATCAGGATGCCGAGCGGCGCCCCGTAGAGCGCCTTGCCGCCGCGCGCTATCCGCCGGCTTAGGGGTGTGACAGCGCTGGTCGTCATGGATGATTCCCTCGAAGGCTCGACCGTCCGAGAGGTAGCGCGACTGTTCCGGAGACGCCATCGCCGCCGGTACGCGCCGGGCATGAGCGCCCTGCAAGGTGGCCACCGACAGGAAACCGGCTACAAGCAGACGCAGGGTCGTCTCCGCGAACGAGGGCGACCCATGCCATCACGCCCTCCCCAAAACCGGCGCGCCGTCGTACGGTGCGATCCTTGCCTCGCTTGGGCGCTGGGGTGGACCAACCGAGACACGACGCTTGAACGACATAGAAACGATACTCCGGCGGATCGCGACATTCATCGGCTGGGGCGCGGTGCTGGCGATCGCCTTCGCGACCGTCGTCCCCATCGGTTACCGGCCGCATTTGCCCGAGACCGGTCCGGACATCGAACGCTTCCTCGCCTTCGTTATCCCGGCGGGCGCGCTCGCCCTGGCCTATCCGAAGCGGCGCGGCCTGGTCCTGGCCCTGACGATCGGGCTCACGATCGGGCTCGAGGCGGCGCAACTGCTCGAACCGACACGGCATGGCAGGACCCATGACGTCATCGTCAAGGTTCTCGGCGCCCTGGCCGGAACCGCTCTTGCCATCCTGACGGAACGGCTCGCACGCGGCCTGCGTCGCGCCGGCTAAACCGCCACCGCCGCATGGCCAGAACCTGCCGGCGGCCTGTTCCGAAATGGAACACGGGTCATTTGGCGACGCGACGCGCTGCGATGCACCGCGCCATTTCATCAAAAATCACCGCGCCTCCATCGAGTTCTTGCCAATCTGAGCCATCCCGGAGCGGCATGCCGCTTGCGATCTCGATCCCGGATGCGCCCCCCGACCAGCCTGTTGTACCGGAGCGGAGCGTCCACGGTCGCACAGACCAGGCTGTGCGAGACGCGGGAGCGACAGAGTCACGATGAGTGTAAACGAGTTGAACTTCGCCGCGGCCACGACCATCGGGGCCCTAGCCAATGCCTGGCGGCACTGGCTCTGGCTGGTCACGGCCGCGACCGACGGGCTCGTGGTGATGGCCACCGTCGGGCTGGTCTCGCTGGTCTATCATCTGCAGGCCTATGGCGCGGCTCCCGCAGACCAGATCACGCTCGAATTGGCGACGATGCTCGCGGCGATCTTCGTCTTCATCAACGCCGTCCGCGGCCGCTACCAGCAGGCCAATTATCTCTCGACCAAGGGACAGATCGCCTCGGCCTTCTCGGTCTGGAACATGACGATGGTCGCGTTCGTCGCCATTCTCTTCCTGACCAAGATCGTCGATCACTATTCCCGCGCCGTCATCCTCGCGAGCTATCTCGCCGGCATCCCGGTCATCGCGCTGGCCCGCTCCGCCATGGTCCGCACCATCTCCCTCGCCAGCAAGACCGGCCGCATCACCAGCGAGCGCGTCTTCCTGATCGGGCGCGAGCCCGACGTGATGTCGTTCGTCTCGCGGCACCAGCCCTGGAATGTCGGCTTCGCCATCGTTGACGTCGCCTTCCTACGCAGCAATGACGCGCGCCGCATCAGTGATCCGGCGGCGGCGCTGGCCGCCGATCTGTCCAGCGCCGTCGCCAACTGCCGGATGAAGCGGCCCGACTCGGTCTTCATCGCCCTGCCCTGGTCGGACCAGGAGACCATCGACGCCTGCGTCGACGCCTTCATGAACCTGCCCGTCGCGATCCATCTCACGCCCGAGAAAATCATGGACCGCTTCGACACGCCCCATATCGTTCGCACCGGCAGCCTTTCGAGCCTGCGCCTGACGCGGTCGCCAATGTCCATGGCGGAGATCGCCCTGAAGCGCGCCTTCGACGTCGTCGCGGCCTCGCTGATCCTGATCATGGCGACACCGCTGCTGCTGACCGTCGCCGCCCTGATCCGGCTGGATTCTCCAGGGCCAGTGCTGTTTCGCCAGCGCCGCTACGGCTTCAACCAGCAGGCCTTCCGGATCTTCAAGTTCCGAACCATGACGACCACCGACGACGGCACTGTCATCGTCCAGGCGACGCGCAACGACCCCCGTGTCACCCGCATCGGGCGCGTGCTACGGCGCTACAACCTCGACGAACTGCCGCAATTGCTCAACGTCGTGGCCGGGCAGATGTCGCTGGTCGGGCCGCGCCCGCATGCCCTGGCGCATGACCAGGAGTTCGAGCGCAAGATCGCGCTCTATGCACGCCGGCACAACGTCAAGCCCGGAATCACCGGATGGGCTCAGGTCAATGGCCTGCGCGGCGAGACCGATACCGACGAGAAGATGGCCAAGCGCGTCGCCTTCGACCACTGGTACATCGACAACTGGTCGTTCTGGCTGGATATCGCGATCCTGTTCCGGACCGTGCTGAGCAGGAAGGCGTTCATGAACGCGCAGTAGACGAGCCCGGCGCTCAGTCGCGCCGCATCGCCGCGCCGGTTCGCGCCCCCCGCAACCGCGACCGGCCGCCTTGCAACAGCTGGGAGAGGATGACGCCGGAAAACCGCAGCGCCGACAGGCCGGGGCGGAATGCCCAGCCCGGACGCGAGTTGGCCCCCGCGCGCGGCCACCAGCGGCGCTCGCCGCGTTGCAGCACGTAGTCCCCAAAGGCACCGTCGAGATGAACGAGGGCTGAGCCGGGAAAACGATGAGCGTTCGCTTCGCAAAAAATGCGCGCCTCCCGTTCGGCCATGTCCAGAATGATCAGGCCGGGCTTCGCGCCTGCAATGAAGTCGACGATGGCGGCCGACGCGCGGCCTTCGAAATCCGCATCGCAGATCCCCACGATCTTCAGTCGGGGAAGTGCGGCCCCGACCTTATCGCGCAGCATGTAGACGATCCGCGACTGGCTGCCGAAGAAGAACACCGCTGTGCCGTCGCGTTCGCAGCTGGCAAGCAGCCGATGGAGATCAGCCGAGGCAGAGCCCCTGGACACGACGGGTCCCAGCGGCCTGGCCGAAACGTCATTCTGAACCGTGGATGGGCAGCGCGACAAAAACATAGCTCCAAGACCAGTCGAGACGCAGATGTCCTCCCGAGGCAAACCGCGAGCGTCCCAAGCCTAACAGTTTCCATACTGTTATAACAAAAAAGTTAACCCTCGCCTGCCCCGACCCCGCACCCCGGCCCGGCCGCACAGAAGCCGGGCAACACGGGGCATGTCGACCAAGCGGCTCCATACGTCGAACCAGTTTCCCCGATCACGAACCAAGAACCGCGGTTGGGAGGCGAGTGTCGCATAGCCGACCAAACGCGGTAATGACGTCGGTTTTATCAGCCTCGCGGCCTCGGGAGCCCTCGCCCCGCGAACTCACGAGTCGAGACGTGATCGAGCCGCACCCGGTCAGAGGAGGCTCTGTGTTGGTCGCAGAAACAAGCGCAAGGCGTAGCAGGACAATACGCTTGCGACCCAAATAGATATCGCGAGCATACTCGCTTAGTACGCAGTCTTCTGGCCAAATATAACGGTTGTTGTTCGCAGGATAATCGAAATATCCAGCCAAATTGACCAATTATCGATATACCAGATATCGTTTTCGATCCTCGCTTGCATGCTCTCGATTTGAGGCGTCTCACCCCGCAGACCCTTGACCTGCGCCCAGCCGGTCAGTCCCGGCTTCGCATGATGACGGAACGCATATTCATCAATCAGTCGCGAGTAGTAATCGTCATGAGCAACGGCATGAGGGCGGGGGCCAACAATTGACATATCCCCCCTCAACACGTTCCAGATCTGCGGCAACTCATCGATACTTGTGCGACGGATCACCTTGCCGACGCGCGTGATACGTGCGTCGCCCTTCTTGGCCTGAACGATCACCGCACCGTTGTCAGTGACCGACATCGAGCGAAACTTCAAAATTGAGAACGTCTTGCCACCGAAGCCCCGGCGCGTTTGGCGGAAAAGAACGGGGCCGCGGCTGTCGAGCCTGATGGCGATCGCCGTAAGCACGAAAAGCGGGCTGAGCATGAGCAAGCCGACAATGGCCACCGAAATGTCGAGCAAGCGCTTAAGCACCTGCTCGCTGTCCGAAAGGGGCGCGCGCTGCCATTCAGCAAGGACAAGAGAACCTGTTTTCGTCAAGCGACGCCGGGTTATATCGCGCGTCACCGCATCGAGCACGACACGGACTGGCAAGGGGAACACACGAAGGCGATCGACGATGACGCCCAGTCGCGCCATGGCGTCCCTGTCCGCGACGATCACGATCTGCTCGATTCGCCCCACCCGCAGATGCTCATTGATCATCGAGATGACCGGAACGAAGTCATCGTCAGTGGCGTCGATGGAGACTTCACCCCAACCGATCGACCGCAGCCCGCTGGCGCGCAGTTCCTGAACGAGACTGTCGGCTACCCCCCCTGCTGGTCGCCCTGGTTCTTAATTTTCAGCACGAGCACGCTGGTAACGAAAATGAGGTTCCGTTCGACCGCTTGCCGCACGAACGAGGGCCAAAACGCCCTTAATGACGCAACGGAAATCGCACCCAGCCCCGCAAAGATGAGGACGGTGACACGCGAAAAATCAGCGCCGGCTTTGAAAAGAAAGGCACAGAGCGCGAGGAAGCCTAACGTCGCCCCCCAAATTCGCAATGCTGAAACCACGGCGAAACGGCGCCGCATTCGCGTCTTCGGCTCATAGCCGCCCGTCAGATACGATAGCGTCACGTAAGTGACCGACGCAATGACGACAACGCCAAGAGAGATCGAACTCGTCGCGCCTACTTCTGGCGAAACCAATCCATTATAGATGACGATGGCGGCAATTCCCGCACCGAAGACGACAATTGCCTCGGCCAAAGCGGCAAGCGGCTCCAAAGCCGCATAACCCAGCGAAAAAAGGCGATGTCCGCGGCTCCCCGCCTCGGCAGCGAACTCTCCTGACCGGATCGTATGCATTCTATCGGCTCTCTTCTCATTCGCACCGTCGTTAACATAGCCTGAAATGCTGCAACTGCGAAGTGTCTAAATTCCTACCTATCGCCCAATCATGGCGACTTTTTGCGCACAGCGCCCAAAAGGCTGTCATTTCGAGTCGTTTTGACCCGCTAATCGCTCTTTAAACCGGTAAGCCATATTGCCAAGCGATGATCTCGCGACGCGAATTGCTCCAGGCGTGCACGGCCTTTCTGGTGGCGGGGTGCACGAGCACCGTGACCTACGCGGTTGCGTGGGAACCACGATCGCTGCATCTCGCGCGATACAAGGTCGAAGCGCCCACCAGGCGTGGCACCAGGCCGCTGAGAATCGCTGCGGTTTCGGATTTGCATCTGGGCGGGCCACATGTCCCGCTCACGCGCCTGCCGGAGATCGTTGCGTCATTGAACGAGCTCAAGCCCGATATCACGCTGCTCCTGGGAGACTTCATCGCCAGCCGGGAAGTTCGCCCCGATGATCCGACGATGGAGGCCTGGGCAGCAATCTTGGGGGAGTTGCGTGCGCAATCCGGCGTTTACGCCGTCCTGGGAAACCACGATTGGTGGCACGATGAGGCCGCTCTCGCCAGGCGCTCCGGCCCGACACTTGTCGGCATGGCGCTCGAATCCCCCGGCATCACGATGCTCGAGAACCGTGCCCTCAAGATAGACACCGAGGTGGCGCCGCTGTGGATCGCCGGCCTTGGCGATCAAGTGGCCTTCAACCACGTCGCGCAGGCCGGGGGATCGACGACTTGCCCGCAACCTTGGCGCAAATCCCCGACGATGGCGTCCCCTTCCTTCTCCTGGCGCACGAGCCTGATATTTTCGTTCGCGTGGATCCGCGCGTGCTCCTGACGGTTTCGGGCCACACGCATGGCGGCCAGTTGCGCCTACTGGGTTGGTCTCCCTTCGTGCCGTCCCGTTATGGAAACCGTTATGCTTAAGGCCATGTGGTCGAGGACGGCAAAAATCTCATTGTCACCAGCGGCATTGGAACGAGTCGGATTCCACTCCGTTTCGGCGTGCCGCCGGAGGTGATGCTGATCGAACTCGGCACTTGAGCACCCATTGGTTCCTCTCTGCAAATGGCCACCTCGAGCCAAACAGCTCCGCCCGGGCGGCACGGAGAGGCGTCGGACTTCGCCATTGTTAGGCGGGGCAGACGCATGGAGTAGCCAGCGGTGCAAGTCCGCAGCCACCGCTATGCCCCAAGCCTTCGTCGCAAGCCACTCAGACTTTGAGCCCAGCCCCCCCTTGGGAAGCCCATCGTCCAAGCTCAGATGTTTAAGTGACGGGCTAAAACCACCTCCAGCAACGATTTTTCAATTTCGTCCAGCGTAAATTAAAGCTCTAGTTAGAAGGCGCGCCGACAATAAAATCCAAGATATTTCGGTTTTCGATCCTGTGAACACCAAAAGGTACGGCTTTGTCTGGAAATCCAGTCCTTGATCTCAGGCAGAAGTTGGTCGCGGAATTCGCGCCTTCGTCCCAGCCGCGGCCGATCGACGCGCTCGATGAATGCAAGAAAGGCTGCAAAAGCGCGGCGCTGGTCAGCGCGGCCATCAACCTCCTTTATCTGACCGGCTCCTTTTTCATGCTTGAGGTCTATGACCGCGTCATTCCCAGCCGGAGCATGCCGACGCTCTTGTCGCTCTGCCTTATCGTGCTGGTCCTATTCACGTTTCAGGGGCTGCTGGACATGATCCGCGGCCGAATTTTCGTGCGAATCGGCTCCCTGCTCGACGCTCGCCTCAGCGATCGCTCTTATCGATCGATCATCGATCTTGCTGTGAATCAACGCCAGGTAGACGCCCTCCAGCCGTCGCGTGATCTCGACCAGGTCAGGCAGTTTCTGTGGAGCGGCGGGCCGGTCGGATTTCTCGATCTGCCTTGGATCCCGCTGTATCTGCTGATCTGCTACGGGTTCCACCCGTGGCTGGGCGCCGCCGCGCTTGCTGGCGCACTGATGCTTGTCGCGCTGACCTTCTTCACCGACCGCGGAGCGCAGGCTGCGGCCAGTGCTGGCAATGGCCACGCCGCCAAGCGCTCGCTGGTTGCGGAAGCATCGCGTCGCAATGCTGAGCTCATTCAGGCCATGGGCATGCAGACGCCCATGGCCGCGCAGTGGCAGAGGGCCAATCGCGATTATCTCCGCGCCAGCGCCGACGCTTCGGACGTCGTGGCGAGCTACGGCGCTTTCTCGAAAGTCTTCCGGACGGCCCTTCAATCGATGGTGCTGGCGCTGGGCGCCTGGCTGGTCATCACCAATGAGGCAACCGGGGGAGTGATGATCGCAAGCTCGATTCTGGTCTCGCGCGCGCTGGCACCTGTCGAACTGGTCATCGGGCATTGGAAGGGCTTCGTCGCCGCTCGCATGGCCTGGAGCAGGTTGGTGAAACTGCTCTCCGAAACCCCGCAACGACTGCTCACCTTGCCAGCGCCGACCAAAACGCTGACGGTCGATCAGATTGTGCTGGTGCCCCCAGGTGCCAAGACGGCGAACGTGTTTGATCTGTCGCTGAGCCTTTCGGCAGGCAGTGCTCTCGGTGTCATCGGGCGCAGCGCCTCCGGAAAATCGTCGCTCGCGCGCGCCCTCGTCGGCATCTGGAAACCTGCGAAAGGGTCTGTCCGGCTCGACAACGCCACACTCGACCAGTGGTCGCCGGTGCTGCTCGGCCGCCATATCGGATACATGCCTCAGGAGAGCGATCTCTTCGAAGGGACGATCGCGGAGAACATTGCCCGATTCGCGCCCGATGCGACGTCTGAAAGTGTGCTGTCGGCCGCGATGGCAGCCGGCGTGCACGATCTCGTGCTGAGCCTGCCCGATGGCTATAACACCCGCATCGGCGCGCAGAGCGGCATGCTTTCGGCTGGTCAAAGGCAGCGTGTCGCTCTTGCGCGCGCCCTTTACGGCGACCCTTTCCTGGTCGTTCTGGACGAGCCGAACTCGAATCTCGACGAAGACGGCGACGCTGCCCTCACCCAGGCCCTCATGAGCGTCAGGCAACGCGGTGGCATTGTCGTCGTGATCGCACATCGTCCCGCCGCAATCGCCGCCTGCGACCTGCTGCTGATGATGGCCGATGGCCGCCGCCAGATGTTCGGCCCCAAGGAGGATGTGCTCGCGGCAGTGACCCAACGCCCGCTGCCCGCGCAGCAAAGGCCTCCTGCGTCCGATGCCGCCACCCGCATCGCGAGCTGATCATGAAGTATGTCAACGAACCCAGCGATCCCGCCCAGGCCGTGCGTCACTACCTGCGGTGGAGCTATGGATTGACCATCCTGCTCGTGTTCGGCCTCGGCGGCTGGGCGGTAGCGACCGAGATTTCCGGCGCGATCGTTACCTCAGGCCAGCTCGTGGTCGAGTCGAGCGTCAAGAAGGTACAGCATCCGTCCGGTGGCGTGATCGGATCGATCGAGGTCGAGGAAGGCCGCAAGGTCAAGGCCGGCGACGTTGTGCTGCGGCTCGACCCCACGGTGGCGCGCGCCAATCTCAGCATCATCGAGAACTCGCTAGACCAGCTGGCGGCCCGTGAGGTCAGGCTTCTGGCAGAGCGGGATGGACAGACGCAGGTCGAGCCCGCTTCGCGCTTCCGGGACAGGCCCTCCGACGAAGCGGCCATGGCGCTCGTCCGCAGCGAGGAAAGCCTGTTCGCGCTGCGACGGGCCGCGCGCGAGGGCCAGGTTTCACAATTGCGCGAACGCATTCTCCAGCTCAAGGACGAGATCGGCGGCCAGACCGATCAGCGCCTGGCGAAGGATCGGGAGATCGAGCTGATCAAGGCCGAGCTGGTAGGCGTGCATGACCTCTACCGCAAGAACCTCGTGCCTGTGACGCGCGTGAATGCGTTGGAGCGAGACGCCGCGCGGCTGGCGGGAGAGCGCGGCCTTTTGATCTCGAGCACGTCTTCGGCGAAGGGCAAGATCAACGAGATCAACCTGCAGATCCTGCAGGTCGAACAGCAGATGAGAACCGAAGTCGCCCGGGAGCTGCGCGAAGTTCAGGACAAGGCCTCGGAACTGATCGAGCGGCAGGTTGCCGCCCAGGACCAACTGCAGCGTATCGACCTGCGCGCACCGCAGGATGGGGTCGTGCACGATCTCAACGTCTTCACCGTCGGTGGCGTGATCAACCCTGGCGAAACCGTCATGACGATCGTGCCGAGCCTGGATTCGCTGGCCGTCGATGTCCGCATCATGCCCACGGACATCAGTCATCTCGACCCCGGCCAGGCGGTGATGCTGCGGCTCTCTGCGTTGAACCAGCGCACCACGCCCGAGGTCGAAGGCGTTCTCGTCCGGATTGGCGCCGATCTCAGCCATGACCAGCGCAGCGGAGCCAGCTACTACACGGCCCGCATCCGCCTCGCGCCGGGGCAGATCGACCGCCTCGAAGGCAAGGCGCTGATGCCCGGCATGCCGGTCGAGGCCTTCATCAGAACGGGGGACCGTTCGGTGCTGTCCTATCTGACCAAGCCGCTGACCGATCAGATGCGTCGCGCCTTCCGCGAAAGCTGAACCGACGACGGGCCGGGGGCGCGCAGGCCCCGTTATCCCCGCCCCCTTTGCCCCGACATAGTGTGCGCCTCCCTCAACCGGAGAGCTGCACATGCGCGATCTTTGATCTTTATGAAACCTTCCCCCTGAGCTCGTCACGGCTGTCGATGGCCCCCACCGTCTCCGATTATGTCGAGGACGTGGTACTGGCCGCCGACACCTTGCTGCGGGTCCCCCTGCCCGCCGGCGCACGGTTCGTGCTATTCAGCCTGGACAACGACTTCCGCGCCAAGCTCGGCACCGTGGCGGCGAGCTTGGCGCTGCCCACCGCGACCAGCACCGACGGCTCCGGCAGCGAGCTCAATCCAGCCGCCCGACGCGTTCCCGCAACGCTCACCGATGGAGTGACCGTCCCAACCCATGCTCCTGCGTGCGCCTCGCGCCTGCAAGCGTTCCCTCTCCTTTTACGCGTGAGGTCGCGATGAACGGCTATTTCAACACCAAGCCCGCGCTTTCGCAGATTCACCTGTGGGAGGCTCTGCGCGTTCAACGCGCTCCCAACACCGTCTTCTGGACGGGCACGTCCCGCCACGCCGCCCAATTCCTCGACCCTGCCCAGCGCTTCCTGGGCAACGCAGCCTGGATGAACTGGGCAGCAGCCCGGCTCCACGCGCTGAACAAGCCGCTGATCACCGTCGCCAACCTCGCCGGTTCCGGCTCGCGCACCGACGAGTGGAACGCTGCGGTCGCAACTGCGGTCGCGAGCGAGGCCTCCCATCTCGCGATCGACGCCCCGATCAACGATATTTCGCGGGCTGCGCCGACCGCGTTCACGGGCACGATCTCCGACACGACGCTGACCGTCGTTTCACCGGCGGGCTTCGTCAGCAAGGGAGTCGTCATAACGGGCAGCAGCGTCGCATCGGGAACGATTGTCGTCCAGCAGCTAAGCGGCGCGTTCGCGGGCGGGCCTTGCACCTATGAGGTCTCGGTTTCGCAGACACTGACGAGCAGCAGCATTGTCTCGACCGGCTATACGGCAGCGGCGGGCCCTCGCGCCAGCGAACATGTCTCACTTGCGAACATCGCGGATCTTTGGCGAACCTCAAGGGCCATATCGAGGCGGCCGGAGACGTCGGCCAGCGCGTCTTGTATGTCTGGGAACGCGGCGCGGCGAATTTCACGGCCGATATGATCGGCGCCGTCAACAACCTCAACAGGCTCATGGCGGACTACCTCGAAAACGGAGACGGTCTGCGAGGACCACCCGACGTCGTCGTTCTCGACCCGACGCCGCTCTGCGTCGTGACGAGCAACGCGTCCGCCATCGAGCTGAATCACAGCGAGGACGGCACGCATGACAACGTCAAGGCGGCCAAGATCATCGGCTTCGCATTCGCCGACAAGCTGGCGCCACATCTGCGCGAGATGCCGGTTCACCGCATGCGGTCTATGGTTCAGTCGGCCGGTTTCGGCAAGGCCGCGCTTAACCCCAGTCCAGCCATGTCGGGTTCGGTGACTGCGGGCGGAACGGGAAACACGGGGCAGATACCGACCGGGTTCGAAAGTTTCCAAGCCGATCTGGCGACAACGGCCTTCGCGGTTCAGGCGACCATTGCCGACGATGACGGCAACGCCTGGGGCAATAAATAGGTAGTGACGGCTTCGGCGACCGGGGCCGGGCGCGTGGATATCGTCCTGCCGCTCGACAGGACCCACATCGTGGCCGGTGACCTGGCAAGGGCGGGGTGGAGCTGGATGTCGCAAGTCGCGCGACAGGCTTGGCTTGCGTGACGGCGAACCTCGAATGGTTTCCCGCCAGCGGCGGCACGCCAGCCGTGCATGACCTCTTCAAACGCGACATCGGCAGCGATGATGGCGGTTATGCAGGGATCTTGCTCGAGCCTCCGCCCTTGCTGATCGTTCCCGGCTTCACAAGTGCTCCCTACACGAACCTCGTGCTGCGCATCTTCTTCAGCGCAGCAGGCTCGGCAACGATCACGACCCGCAAATGGTGGGCCGAACGCACTCAAGCCTGATGCCTCGGGGTGGCGGGGCGTTCGCTTGAGAAACATCTCTTGAAGGCGAAGTTCCCGTAATACCCAGGACATCGTCGGCGAGCCGATCGATGAACGAAATTACGACCGCACGCATGCGGCCGTGGTGACCAGGCACCCCTGCCCGGCTCGCCGATATGCCCTGCATGAAGGCGAGCCGGTAAGGCTTGGAAAAACACGACCCGGCAGCATGGCGACGGCGGTCGGGCTGTCGCGCCAACGCTCAGACGAACAGGAAGTCCGCGGCGTTGACATGTCCGACCGCGACGCCTGCCAGCAGGATAGAGTCGTGCCCGTTGAAGGAGACGAGTGTATCGGACCCGACCTGTGAGAGCTGCAGAGCCGTGAAATCGACAGCAAAGGCTTTCGAGACCTGGATGAGGTCGTGGTCGGTACCGGCCTCGTCGGCGTGGAACCCGGTGACCTTGTCGTTGCCGCCGCTGAAGACGAAGGTATCGCGGCCCACGAGATGGGCCTGGTCGTCGCCCGCGCCACCCTGAAGCGTGACGCCGGGTGCCGTGGCGAAGAGCTGATGCGTGCCGTCTGCCCTGGCGTTGTCCACCAGCAGCAGGGCGCCAGAGGCGTCATAGCTCGTCCACTGCGTCGTTCCGGGCTCACCCGCCACGACGAAGGAGAAGATGTCCTTCGCGCCGTCCGCTTGGCGGATTTCTTCGAGAATCCGCTGGCCGGCCGCATCGTAGTTCGTCGTCACGGCGTCGCCGTCGGCCTCGAGCTGCCAATGATAATCGCGGGAGCCGTCGGCATGGCCGCGCGTCACCTCGACCACCCGGCCCGAGGCATCGACGCTCTGCACCTCGCTGACATAGCTCTGGCCGGCGACATTGTAGCTGGCATATTGCTGGGTACCGTCGGCATTGACGACATAGAGCTGCTTCAGCACGCCGTCCGAATAGACCTTGGTCTCGACATGGCCATCGGTCGACTGCCGGATCGTGCTGGAGAGCGACCCGTCATTGGCGAAGAGATCGGTTGCCTTCGATCCGTCGGCGTTCTCGACATAGAGCGCCGTCTTGACGCCCGCCGTGTAGACCGTCGTGGCGTAATGGCCGTCGGGGCGCTGCGCGATTTGCTTATCCAGCGCGCCCGTCCCGGCGACGAACAGGTCAGTGAAGCTGTCGCCATCAGTCTCGATCGTCACGCTGCGTAGCGCATGGCCGGCGCCGTCATAGCTCGTCTCTATCACGTCGCCATCGGCCTCGACCTGCCAGTGATAGTCGCTTGAACCGTCAGCATGGCTGCGCGTGATCTCGATCACGCGACCGCCGGCATCGACCTTCTGAATCTCGCTGACATAGCTCTGTCCGGCGACGTTGTAGCTCTCGTTCTGGCGCGTGCCGTCGGCATTGACGATATAGAGCTTGCTCAGCGTGCCACCGTCATAGACGGCCGTCTCGACATGTCCGTCGGTCGACTGGTGGATCGTGCTGGAGAGCGACCCGTCATTGGCGAAAAGCTCGGTTGCCTTCGATCCGTCGGCGTTCTCGACATAGAGCGCCGTCTTGACGCCGGCCGTGTAGACCGTCGTGGCATAGTAGCCGTCGGGGCGCTGCGTGATTTGCTTATCCAGCGCGCCCGTTCCGGCGACGAACAGGTCGGTGAAGCTGTCGCCATCGGCCTCGATCGTCACCGTCCGCAGCGTGCGGCCGGCATCGTCATAGCTCGTCGTGACCGTGTCGCCATCCGACCCGAGCTGCCAGTGATAATCACGCGAGCCGTCGGCGTGACTGCGGGTGACCTCGACCACGCGGCCCGACGCATCGACCTTCTGGACCTCGCTGACATAGCTCTGTCCGGCGACGTTGTAGCTCTCGTTCTGGCGCGTGCCGTCGGCGTTGACGATGTAGAGCTTGGTCAGCGCGCCGTTGTCATAGATCGCGGTTTCGACATGCCCGTTTGTGGCCTGCCGGATCGTGCTGGAGAGCGAGCCGTCCGCCGTGAAGAGATCCGTCGCCTTGGAGCCGTCGGCGTTCTCGACATAGAGCGCGGTCTTGACGCCGGCGGTGTAGACCGTCGTGGCATAGTAGCCATCGGCGCGCTGCGCGATCTGCTTGTCCAGCACGGTGCTGCCGGCGACGAAAAGGTCGGTAAAGCTGTCGCCATCTGCCTCGATCGTCACGCTGCGCAGCGTGCGGCCGGCACCGTCATAGTTCGTCGTGACCGTGTCGCCATCCGCCTCGAGCTGCCAGTAATAATCGCGTGAGCCGTCGGCATGGCTGCGCGCAACCTCGACCACGCGACCCGAAGCGTCGACGTTCTGGACCTCCGTGACGTAGCTCTGCCCGGCGATGTTGTAGCTGGCGTATTGCTGGGTGCCGTCGGCATTGACGACATAGAGCTGGCGGAGCTCGCCGCCGGCATAGACCTTGGTTTCGACGTGGCCATCGGCCGACTGGCGGATCGTGCTGGAAAGAGAGCCGTCCGCGGCGTAGAGGTCGGTCGCCTTGGAGCGATCCGCATTCTCCACATACACCGCCGACTTGACGCCTGCAGTGTAGACCGTCGTGGAATAATAGCCGTCGGGGCGCTGCGCGATCTGCTTGTCGAGCGCGCCGGTCTCCGCGACAAACAGGTTGGTGAAGCTTTGGCCATCGGGCTCGATCGTCACGCTGCGCAACATGCGGCCGGCTGCATCATGGCTCGTCGTCACTGCGGTCCCGCCAGCCTGGAGCAGCCAGTGGTAGTCGAGCGAGCCGTCGGCATGGCTGCGGGTCACTTCGAACACCCGGCCGGAAGCATCGACCTTCTGGACTTCGCTGACATAGCTCTGCCCGGTGACGCTGTAGCTCGTGTTCTCCTGTGTCTTGTCGGGATGAGCGACGAAGCGGTTGGTGATCTGACCGGCTGCGTAGACAGTGGACGTGGTCATCCCGTCGGGAGCCGTATCGAACGTCGTGGCGATGACGCCATCGGCATCGTACCAGGATCCCGTCTTGTGCCCATCCGCCCGAACCTCGGTGAAGGCGAGCGTGCCGTCGCTATGCAGCCGCTCGAACAGGAGGAGTGCGCCTGAGCTGTCGTAGCTTGCATGCTCCGTTACATAGGGCTGGCCCTTGATCGCGAAGGTCGTCTCCTCGCGCGATCCGTCTGCGCGCTGGATCAGTTCGGCGGTCTTCACGCCCTTGTCGTAGCTCACGGTCTCGATCAGACCGCTGGTGAACTTCGTTTGCTCCGACGTGACAAAGCCGGCATCGATGCCCGAGTTCTTGGTCGACAGGAGCTTGCCAGCCTCGTCGTAGCGCTCGATCAACTGCCAGTTCGATGCGTTCATCGTGATCGAAAAGGTGACATCCCCCTCGATCTTGGAAAGCGCCGACGCGTAGCGCTCCAGCATGTAGTCGAGGGTCGGCTTCGATGCGACCTGCAGATCGTGGCTGTCGGTCAGGGCGATTTTCTGCAGCGTCGTCGAGGCGTTCAGCATGTCGAGCTGGGCGACGATCTCGCCGGCCGTGCCGCTGACGACGGCCGGTGTGACCACAGGCGCCACGCCCTGGGGGCCCGGCCCACCGATTTCCACGATGAGCGGATGATCGAGGATGGGCAGCACGATCTGGCTGACATTGTCGTAGACTGCGATGGGGGCTGAGCCGCCGAGCGGATCGTAGACGTAAACCTTCGCCTGAACCGCGCCGAAATCAACGGTGACCGGGACCGTCGCATTGACGATGTCCCGGTCGAGCGCATCGTTCCAGACCTTGGGCGCATTCCAGACGATGAGTTCGTAGGCGCCGTTGCTCTTCGCCAGCACCATGCTGCCGCCTTCGGCCGGAAGGCCCTTCAAGCTGTAGTCCAGGACAGTGGTGGGGGTCTGCGATCCGGTTCCCTCATCGGCGAGGATATGGGTCAGGTTGTGGATCGCGCTTGCGGCGAGCTTGGGCGTGCCGTCGATGTTGAAGAGGCCGAAATGCGCCTCCTTGTCGACCATTCCCGGATCGCCACCACGGTCGAGGAGTTCGTAGAGATAGGTTTTCTCGACGCCGCGGCTGAAGGCGTCCACGAGCGTGTTCAGGATGTTCTTCGCCTGCGCGGTTTCGCTGGCGCCGACATCGGCCGTCTTGGCCAGCGTGGTATAGCCCGTCTCGGTGATCACGGATGGCGCCTCGCCGGCGCTGCCTTCGGAAAGGCCGAGCGACTTCGTCAGCGCGGTCGAGACCGTCGAGTTGGTGCTGACATAGGCATGCGCATTGGCATAGTCGGACACCAGCGACATATCGCCGAGCTTGGCATAATCCGCCGCGTCGTCATGGCCGAGCGACAGGTTGTAGACGGGAATATCCTTCAGGATGTTCGCGCCTTTCACCGCCGCATAGAAATCGGCCTGGAAGCGGCCGGCTGCCTCGACGGGAGACAGACCCTGATAGCTGACCGTCTGGATGTTGGCCTCGTTGAGCCCCTCCAGAGCGACGATGCTGCCGGGATGGGCCTGCGCGAACGCTTCCAGCGCCGCGACATAGGATCCAAGCGCGGCGGAGCCTTCGCCGGGCAATCCCGACGAGACGATCAGGTCGAACTTATAACCCGCCGCCGCCAGGGCCAGCATCAGAGGTTGAGCCTGGGGCAGCGTCGCGAACGCATCGCGCACCGTATCCACGCCAAGATATTTCAGGCTGTCGATGACCAGCGCGGCATTGTCGTAACCGTTCCACGCGTAGCCGACATGAGTATTGACGGCGATCGAATCGATGAAGCCAACGGCGGAACGCATCTGAACCTGAGCCATAAATACCGTCCTCTTCTCTCTGAGAGGTCAGCTTTGCCCGGTTGTTCGGTGCAATCCGTTCCGCGATCCCATCAAATGCAATGGATCGGGTCGATTTCGCAGGTGGCAGCGTCGCTGGACACGCACCTTTTCCACGCCGTGTGCGCCGCAGCAGGATGTCTGGCGAATTCAACGAAGATAGGCGGGCACCTCGCGAGCGGACAGGCAGCGGGCGATGGGGCGCCGCAGACGTTCCAGCTCATTTGCGACCACGGCCTGCTGGTCACGGGGCGACGAGCAGAGTCGCGCGACCAGCGCATCCTTCATCGCAAGGGGGCTGCCGGCAATGAGCGAAGCGACGGCCTTATGCATGCCGGCCGACAAAAGATCGTCGAAATCATCCATGGCCATGCGCTGCAGCGGCAGCGGCAGCGCATGATAGACGGGCAACACGACAGGCAGGCGAAGAGCCTGCAGCCAGGCTTCGTGCGGAGCGTTGCGATAGGCTGCGGAAAGTTCAGCAACCGCATCGGGCCCGAAACCGCTCTGGCGAATGGATGTGAGATAAAGCACCAACCAGCCGAGGCTCTCCGAGGGAGCGCATTTCAGCAACGCCTCCGCCGCCGCGCGCGCCGTCGCGAGCCGACTGCCGCTCGGCTTGCCGACGATCGCCGCCGGATCCCCACGGTTCTCGCCATCGAACAGAAGCATGTTCAGCAGCAACGCGCTGCGGCGGACCTCGACCCTGCAATCGGTGGTGCTCGTGGCGGCGAGGACCGTGCTGACCTCGTCTAGCGGATAAACCTGGCCAAGCTGAACGCCCTGCGCCATTCCCAGCAGACCGCGCGGCGGCAGCGTCGCCACGATCGTTCCGGCCCATAACAGGGCGAACCCGGCAAGCGCGGCGCTGGTGACCCGCCACAGATTCAGGATCATCGGTTTGCAGCCGTCTGCTCAGACTTTCTCGGTGTAGTAGCTGTTGTAGTAGGAGCCCTTATAGGCCTCGATCCGGCGCAACGCTTTCTGATCGCCGCGATTGAGCACGGTACCGATGATCTGGTCGTAGATATCACTGCTGCCGATAGCCTCGATCACCGCCCCGCGCCGCGTCTGGCCCCATTCGATGACGTAAACGAGGCCGTCCAGCAGATGGATCGTCGCCTTCGCATCCGTCACCGCCATGACGGGCGCGAGATCGATGAAAACATACTGGTAGCGGTCGCGGACGGCGCTCAGCAACTCCGCCATCGCAGGCGAGGACATCACGTCGGCGGCATTGACGATACGCTTGGGAATCACCGCCGGCAGGAAGTCGGCGCCCGATGCCCCAAGGCGTTTGATGTAGCGATTGAGTTGCGACGGATCGGCCAACGCCTCGAGGAGGCCGGCTTCCGAGGTCGGCGCCAACAGGCGGGTTAGCGAGCAGGTATGAAGGTCGCCGTCGATCACGAGGGTACGATGGCCTGTCATCGCGGCCAGATGGGCAAGATTGGCGGAAACAGTCGTCTTGCCCTCCTTGGGCAGCGAAGAAACGATTCCGACGATCTTCATCGTCTTGTTGACGCATGCAGCGTCGATCGAAACCTTGACGTTGCGCAAGGTTTCCGCATAGCGCGAGAACGGATTGTTGACCACGAAGTTCGCGAGCGGGGACCTGCCGCTGGACGCTTCGGCAGGAAGTGTCGCGTCGCTCTTGGACCGCTGGGCCGAAGCCGGGCCCACCGTCGGCAAGATGCCCAGGCAACGCAGGCCCAGATGCTCCTCGACATCGCCGGGCGTGCGGAAGACGTCACTCATGAGTTCGCGCGCGAAACCGGCGGCGGTGCCGATAAGCAAGCCGCCCAGGACGCCCGCAATCAACAGGATCAGCGTCTTGGGCGAGCTCTTGCGTTCCGGCGGCGAAGCGGTCGTGATGACGCGCGCATCTGTGATTGGGAACGTCTCCTGCTGCGTCGCCTGCTGGAGCCGCTCGAGAAAATTGTTGTAGAGCGTGCGCGACGTATCGGCGGCGCTTTCAAGGTTGCGCAGTTCGACCTGCACCTGGCTCGTCGTCGCGGACTGCTTGACCAGGTTTTCGAGCTCCTTTTGCAGGGCCTGCTCGCGGGCCCGCGAAATCTCGAAGTCGCTCTGCGTCGCATCGCTGATGCGACGGACTTCGTCCTGGATCGATCTGCGCAATTCGGCCATGCGGCTCTGCAGATTGAGCGCGGCCTGGTGGTTGAGGCCGAACCGGCTCGACCAGTCGGCATATTGCGCGGACAGATCGAGATACTGCGCGCGCAGGCGCGTGATGACGCTGTTGTTGAGTGCTTCGCTCACGGTCGACTGGACCACGTCCTTGTCCGTGACGGCGCGGATACGGTCGAGACGCGCCTTGTGTTCCGCGGTGGCGGCCCTCGCCTGAACAAGCTGCGAGTTGACGTCCGACAGCTCCTGCTCGCTCATCAGGCCGCGGCTCGTGCCGATGATGTTGTTTTGCGCCCGGAACGTCTGCACCGCCCGGTCGGCGCGTGTCGCCTCGTCGCGCAACTCGACGCTGCGCGCCTGGAGCCATTGCCCCGCTCGCCTGGTCGACGCGTACTTCGCCTCCAGCCCGCCGATGATGTAGGCGTCGGCGATCGCATTGGCGAGCCGCGCCGCCTTGGCCGCAGACCGCGCCGTGTACCCGACCGACAGCACATAGGTCGTTCCCAGCCGGTCGACCTTCATGCTCCGCTTCATCGCCTCGACGACCTTCTGGATGCGCTGCTCCTCGGACGGAGGTGCGGAGCCGCCGAAGGAGAGGTACGAAAGGACGGTGTCCAGAAGCCCCCCGTCGTTGGTGTTGAACTCGGCGTCGTCGACCAGGTTCTGGTTGCGTGCCACGGAGGCGAGCAGGTTATCGGAAGTCAGGAGTTCCAACTGGCTCTCGACAAGTCCGGAATCGATCAGGCTGCTTCCCGTCGATGCCGCCTGCTTGTCCAGAATCTGGGCCTGCCGGGTGTCCATCAGGATCCGGGCATTGGCCGTGAACCGAGGGGACGCGGTGAGCACATAGGCCAGAACGAGCGCCGTCCCGATCCCGGTAATCCCCAGGATGAGCGGCCATTGGCGCCGCAGGATGTCAATGACCTGACTCGGCGTAAGCAGAGGTGGCATACCGCCCTGATTGTTTGACGCAGGCTGGAATGGCTCTCGCGGCTGATACATCTAACTACTCACCTTGACAGCGGCACTTCGGCAAACGGGTCGACCAGCTTATCACCGTGCTCGCCTTCGATCAGCAGCTGTCCGCCCGGTGACTTGGGTAGACGAGGTGGTGGCAACCAAGCCTTCGCCGCAGGACCGTGTGACAGAAATCCGGCGCTAACCGCTGAATCGTTCAACTTTACGACATATTTAGCAATATCGGAACTTGCCGACGGCTGCGATCGCGCGCATCTGTCGGCCGCGTTGGCGAGACCGATGCCGATGGAACGTCGCTCTTCGCTGTTGGCCCGCGCGATGAGCTGGCGGAGTGGGACCAGCAGATCGGGGTCACTGGCAATGAAGCTCGCGACGAACCCCTCGACCTTTTGCGGGCTGCCGCCGAGATAGACGATGAAGCGGCCCGGCTCACGTTTGAACGCTTCGATTTCGGAGGATTTACTGCGGGCGCTCAATGCGACGCAACTCATTCCGCCCGCCACAGCCGGTGCGGCGGAAAACGGGGCCGCGGCCAGCATCGCAGCACCAGAGAAAAAGAAGATCAGGCGTTTTGTGCATCGCAGCATACGGAGTATGTAGCGCAGCTCAGTTCCTGTGTGAACCTCAAAACGCTCTATGCGGCTTTAATGCTCTCATGCGACGGCGCAGCGACCATGACATTTGCGTGAGCGCCAGCGTCAGGGATCGCAATGACGAAGAACGACACCGGCCCTGACCGTGTCGTCCTTCGAAGTCTTGCGGGATCGATCAGTTGAAGCTGGCGGCCAAGGTCTGGAACCTCTGCAGACGAAGCCGTCCGCGCTCGCCGACCGCAACCCAGTAGCGCGGATTTTCGGCGGACTGCATCGACATCCAGTCATATCCCGTATCCTGCCAGGGCTTGACCGTGCGGCTGAGATTGTCGAGCACCATGTCACCGGTGGCGGTGCGTGCGACGAGAACGAGATGGCCCTGTCCCGTGGGCGTGATCACCACCGCGAGACGCAGCCGATCCGATGGCCAGCCGGCCGCGATCAGGCGGCTCCGCTTGGTCACCGCATAGTCGTTGCAATCACCCGAGGCGGGCGAGACGGTCCAATTCGTGTTGAGGGGTTCCGTCGGCTTGCGACGCGGCGATATGTCGTCATTGACCTTCCGGTTGACGGCGTCGAGCTCCTCGATGGGGCGCTCGTTCGCATTCACGACGCCGGGCTGGATTTCGCACTCGGCACCGTTGGCCATGCAGAACTTGACGAAGGCGAGCGGCGCGAGCGTGAAGCCGTAATCGGCGATGACGTTGGCGCGAGTCGTCTCGGACACCGGCGGCGTGACAAGCGCTACCTGTTCGACCTGCGGAGAGGCTTGAGCGCCCGACAGGACACAGATGCTGCTGATGGCAATTCCGAAGAAGAGATGACGCATAACCGCCCCCGTGTTTTTTCGTAGGGCAGTCTTCGCACAGCTCTCCTGATGACCCGGTTCAGCGAACCGCTAAAATTGCAGCTAATTCCACTTTCTTATGCCGGAAACCGTCTCCCGGTCCTCCAGGTCAGCCAAATCTCAGTTCGAAGGACTGATCGCCAGCAGGCCCCCGGTGAACTGCTGGTTGGCAGCAGTGAGCGTTCCAAAAAGCGAATTAGCCTGCTGCTGCAGCGCACCTCCGCCCTGCGCAGGAACCGAGCGCGCATTCGGGGCTCCACCCGGGGTCGTTTCACCGGTCGCCGGAAGTTCAGGAATGGCTTCCGTCGGCACGTCGCCGACGATGCTCGTGAACGCCAGCACGATCTCAGGCCTGTTGGTGGCCAGGACGGCCTCCTGGATCCGCTGGGCCGTGCCAGGCTGCGACAGGCCGCATACGGCTGCTGCCGTCCCCAGACCCGCACCGATCGCCCGCAACTGGTCAGGCGCGGCAAGACCGGCGAGAGTGACCATGCCCGGAATGCTTTCAGGGCGGCCCATGACGAGGTCGCGGATAGCCGTCGCCAGACCGCCGGTGATGTCACGGTTTTGTTCGATCAGCGCTCCGGGCTGCTCGAGGAACTGCGAGGCCCGCTCGGCCGTCACACCTGGCGGCGACGCGCAAGGACCGTTTCCCGGCGCGGCCTGAGCCAGCACAGCCGAAGCCGATGCACCGAGCGAAAGCGTGGCGGCCAGAACGAAAATGACAGAACGCATGGTCTCAATCCTTACTCAGCCGTCACAACATCGGATTGCGACCGGGTGACGCCACGTGTTGAAACAGACTGAACCAGTCCACAGCCGACAACCGCTCCGAAGACGACCGCGTAACCTGCGATCTGAAGCGAGAAATCGACGCTGGAATGTAGCATTCCCAACATCGCGACCCCGGCACCCGCAACTGGAATGCCCCGATCCCGCCTCCGACGGAGACAGCCTGTTAATAAAGCATAAACTATCCACAAACAACAACACGTAATCGCGATGGTTACCGGCAGGCCCATTTCCGCGGCAATCTCGAGCGGCGTGCTGTGTGCACGATCCCAAACGCCCGAACTCCCAAGATGTTCGGAGCGGTACCGGGGAAAAACCGTCGCGAAGTTCCCCAGTCCGACGCCAAGCCAGGGATGGTCGGCAATCATGCGAAGCGTGTCGCCATAGGCCTCGATGCGGCGCTGGTCGAAGAAACCGTATTCCTGCACCCGGCCGCGGACGAGACCGCCGAGCATCTGTGCGACGAAGATCAGCGCGAACACCCCTGCGCCAGCCATGACCCAGCGCGAACGGCCGCGATAGACGCCGCCGGCGAGCCAGAGGCCTCCGCCGACAGCCAACGCAGCGAGCGTGGCGACGCCGCCGGCCCGCGACCCCGTCATCGCCGTCGCGACGAGGCATATCCCGAGCGCCAGAAGCCAGCCGGAGAGATGCCGGCGCCCTCTTCTGCGCCGCAATCTGTCGTCGACCTCGGTCAAAGCGAGCGCCATGCAGACGACGGCGCAGCTGCCCCAATAGGTCGCCGCCGTGTTGCGGTTGACGAAGGTCCCCGTCACGGCATCGAGATAAGCCGTCTTGTCGCGCCAGAGCAGCTTATGTGGGTCGATCTGATGCGCGAGTATGCCGTAGAGGGCATAACAGGTACCCGAGATCGCAACGACTTTGAGCAATTGCATAGCCCGGTCGCGGTCCAGGGACAGCGTGGCTGCGGTCAAAAGTGAGAGCACAAGCAAGAATGCCGGCCCGAGTGCGAGCCACGGTCCCCCTGCCGTCCATGATACATAAGCATCGACGCCAGACCGCGTCCCGCTGAGCTCCTTCCAAACGGGAGCAGCGCCGATCCATGCCGCGGCTGATGGCGACATCTGCAGCAAGGCGGCACAGGCATAGACCGCGAACGCACCCAGCACTGGCGCGAGACGGAGCAGATGCGCCGAAGACAGCCGAGTATGGTCGGCGGATGCCAGACACAGCGCCAGGCCAGCGCAAGCCATTGCCAGCGGTAAAGGCGCCGTCAGTCCGAAGGGCAGAGGCGCCAGCGCGACGATGGCGACAAACAACCAATAGGCCACATCGCGGGCCTGACGAACTATCGCTTCGACCCGTGCCGAGACGAGAGAAACCACGTCAGAACGGATGACGTTGAGCGATGGGGGCTTCAAAAGCTCGGACATTCGGCGACTTTGCGAGGAGGTCGCGTCAGGAACCCTGGTGGAACCGTCAAGGCTCAATGCTCCGACTCGGGGGACTGCGACAGGCCGATAGCTGATTGATTGAGCGCTGAAAAGCCAGCGTCCCAGCGTTGTCTTCGTAGCATCAAATGATTGAGTCTCAATACGCGCCGAACCGTGCGCGTCTTCGTTGCATCTGCCACCTCCAGCTTCACCAAACACCTGATCGCGGTATCAACGAACCGGCAGCAGGCCAGACCTTGCAAAGGGAAGCTCAAAGCAGCTGGGTCGCTGGCATTAGGGTCCGACAGATTGCGTGCTTGGCGTTTCAGAAGATAGTCGAAGCGTGCGGATACGCTCGTTCTCCAATACCAGGCACGTTAATCGTCCAGTCATGTAAGCACCCGTGTCGATATTGATCCTGTTGCTGCGGATGTCTGGCGCGGCGACAGGCGTGTGGCCATGAATGATGATCCGCCCAAAATCCTCCAGATGCTCCAAGAACGGCTCGCGGATCAGCGTCAGGGTGGCTTGGCCTTGTTCGGCTAACGGTAGCTGTGGCTGGACGCCGGCATGCACAAAAAGGTAGTCGCCGAAATTGACAGTCAGCCCCAACGTTGCCAAGAAACGGAAGTGCTCATAAGGCAGCGCCGTGGCAAAAGCGTTCGACGCCTCTTCGAGCGCCCGGCTCGTCGGTCGCCAAGGGACAGAGACGCCATAGGACGCCAAAGTCTCCCGCCCGCCGACGTCGAACCATGACGGGCCTGTGCTTGGGTCGCGGAGAAAACGCAAGGCGTAGAGCTCGTGGTTTCCACTGAGGCATACGGTCACAAGCTGCCGCTGCGCCGCCAAGATCAGATTGATCACCTCGGAAGATCGTGGACCGCGATCAAGATAGTCGCCAAGGAACACGATGATCGGCGAATGAACCGGGTCGCGACCAAGATCGGCAATGATCTCCAACAGCAGAATCCTCAGGAGGTCGGCACGGCCGTGAATGTCGCCAACGGCATAGATTCGAATCCCTCGGGGCAAAAAGCCGTTTGCCGCCTCCCAATGATCTGACTCAAAATCAAGCGCTTCCAATACATACCTCTCTAACCCGCCAGCGCTACACCAGTGCATTGTCTGGCACTGGTTGGCTAGCGTCGCTCATTTTTGATGCCGAAGCACTTCCGGATATGTGAGTTGATGCCAGCAGTCGCCACATTCACCATCCGATTATGGAAGGGGTTCCGTGCCTCTGTTGCCTCTACGGGGTTTAAATTCGAGGTAGGGACGTATCCGAAGTCAAGCGTCTAAAGAAGCTCGTGGACGACAACGCCAAGCTGAAGAAGCTGCTGGCTGAGCAGATAATCTCGGGCGCGTAATCTGCTCGGTGGGCAAACGATATCAGCTGAGGAGCCACTCAACGAATTCTCATAATCGATGCGACGATGTCGGGACGAAGAGGACATGCCTAGGAAGGCTGTCGTGTCGCGTTGCAGAGCGTCGGACCTGCTGGAGCATTGAAGCATGCCGGCGCGCCTCATCAGCGTTCCAGAAGCCGCTCGATCTCCTGGCGCAGCTGCGGGCCGAGATCGCCGCGATCAAGCGCATAGGCGATGTTGGCCGTCAGGAAGCCGATCTTCGAGCCGGTATCGTAGATGTCGCCATCGAAGCGCACCGCATGAAACGGCTCCAGCCGCGACAAGGCGATCATCGAATCGGTCAGCTGGATCTCGCCGCCCGCGCCCGGCTCCTGATTCGCCAGCAGGTTGAAGATCGTCGGCTGCAGGATGTAGCGGCCGGTGATGTGCAGGTTCGAGGGCGCGGTGCCCTTGGCCGGCTTCTCGACCATCTTGGTCACCTTGGAGACCTTCGCATCGCGGTTCTCGACCCCGACGATGCCGTATTGATGGGTCTGGTCATCGGGCACGGGCGCGACCGCGATGTGGTTGCCGCCATGCTTGTTGTAGGCGTCGATCATCTCGGCAAGGCAGCCCTTGCCATGGGTGTGATGCAGCATGTCGGGCAGCAGCAGCGCGAAGGGCTCGTCGTCGCCGATGATGTCGCGGGCGCACCAGACGGCGTGGCCGAGGCCGAGCGGCGCCTGCTGGCGGGTGAAGCTGGTGGCGCCGGCCGGCGGCAGCTCGGCCAGCAAGGCCTCCAGCTCCTTGACCTTGTTGCGCTTGCGCAGCGTGTCGTCGAGTTCGTAGGCGAGGTCGAAATGATCCTCGATCACGGCCTTGTTGCGCCCGGTGATGAAGACGAAATGCTCGATGCCGGCAGCCCGCGCCTCATCCACGACATGCTGGACGACGGGCCGGTCGACGATGGTCAGCATTTCCTTCGGGATCGCCTTGGTGGCGGGCAGGAAGCGGGTGCCGAGACCGGCGACGGGAAAGACGGCCTTGCGAATGCGTTTCGACATGGAAGGTCCAATTGGCGCCTCGGCCTGGCGTGCCTGTGGCGGTGCGGGTGAAAGGGTGAACGGCTCGCGCTTTGTCCGGAGACGGTCACGACATGCTAATACGAGAACGAGCTTGAGAACCCGTCAACGCTTTTCGCGTAAAGGGAGTTCCAAGAGGCGCAGGAGCGGCATCGACCATGACGATACTGGTTTCGGGCGGCGCCGGCTATATCGGCAGCCATATGGTGCTCGAACTGCTCGATCGTGGCGAGAGCGTCGTCGTGCTCGACAATCTCTCGACCGGCTTCTGGTGGGCGGTACCGCCTGAAGCCGTGCTGGTCCAGGGCGACATCGGCGACCCGGAACTGGTCGGGCGCGTCATCGCCGAGCATGGCATCACCGAGATCGCTCATTTCGCCGCCAGGATCGTGGTTCCGGAATCCGTATCCGATCCTCTCGGCTATTACCTTAACAACACCGTGAAGACGCGCAGCCTGCTGGAGAGCGCCGTCCGCGGCGGCGTGAAGAGCGTCATCTTCTCCTCGACGGCCGCCGTCTATGG
>NNBV01000904.1_pt1 | contig 103977 bp, 103 predicted proteins | sample 1173771 | NCBI WGS metagenome assembly NNBV01 (sample SAMN07173938, study PRJNA388173) | plant metagenome | isolation source: symbiotic tissue sample KVS11 | place: Norway: Troms, Kvaloya island | reverse complement strand
GGACGAGGCCAAGCGCGTGCCGCCGGACGATCATTCCGCGCGTGCGATCGTCGTCGGCGGCGGCCGTGTCGGGCAGCTCGTCGGCAGCATGCTGGAGGAGCACGGCAAGCCCTATATCGTGATCGATTCCGACGCTTTGCTCATCACTGCCCAGCGGCGGGCGGGACGACCGGCCTTCTATGGCGATGCCACCAAGGGGGACTTCCTGCGGCTCTGCGGGCTGGAGGAGGCGACCGCGCTGATCGTCACGATCGACAACGCCCGCGCCGTCGATGCCACCGTGCAGGCGGCGCGCGCGCTGCGGCAGGACCTCGTCATCGTCGCCCGTGCCCGCGATGCGGCCCATGCCCGCCATCTCTACCAGATCGGCGTCAACGACGCGGTTCCGGAGACGATCGAGGCCAGCCTGCAGCTGTCGGAGGCCGCACTCGTCGGCCTCGGCGTGCCCATGGGCCTCGTCATCGCCTCCGTGCATGAGCGGCGAGATGGCTTTCGCGCCCAGCTCAAGCCGGCAGATGCAGCGGCCCCGGCTCTTCCGCGGCACGCGCGCTCGCGAAGGCTGTAGCGCCCGGGGCCAGGCTCACGGCCGCACCATTGCGCGGAATCAGCCCCGCATGCTTGCCGACCACCTCCCGGATATGGCCGTAGAACTGGGCGGCGCTGCGTCGCCAGCTATGGTTGGCAGCGAGTTCGACGCAAATCTCGCGTGGAATGCGCAGCGCCTGCAGCGCCGCGGTGCGCAGATCCTCGTTCAAGACAGCGGCCCCGCTGCCGGCGAAGACGTCGCTGGGCCCCTGCACCGGGAAGGCGGCGACCGGCAAGCCGCTCGCCGCCGCCTCCAGCAGGACGATACCGAAGGTGTCGGTCAGGCTCGGGAAGACGAAGACGTCGGAGGAGGCGTAGATCGCAGCGAGATCCTCGCCTTCGCGCGTGCCGAGGAAGGTGACGTCGGGAAAGGCCCGCTGGAGATCGGCGCGCGCCGGCCCGTCGCCGACCACGACCTTGCTGCCCGGCAGCCGCAGCGACAGGAACGCATCGAGGTTCTTCTCGACCGCGACGCGCCCGACGCTGAGGAAGATCGGGCGCGGCAGGTCGAGCACGCTTTGCGGGCGCGGATGAAACTGCGCGAGATCGACCCCCCGCCCCCAGCGGACGATCTTCTCGAAGCCATGCTGGCGCAGTTCCGTCTCGACGGAGGCCGTCGAGACCATCACGGCCGCCGCCGGCCCATGGAAACGGCGCAGGAAGCTGTAGCTCCAGCTTTCGGGGATCGGCCAGCGCGCCGCGACATATTGCGGAAAGCGCGTGTGATAGCTCGTCGTGAACGGCCGCTTCTGGGCAAGGCAGACCGCCCGCGTCAGCCAGCCGATCGGTCCCTCGGTCGCGATGTGGATATGGTCGGGCCGGAAATCGGCGATCCGCTCGGCCAGCGCGCGCCGTGTCGCCAGCGCGATGCGGATATCGGGGTAGCTCGGCAGCCCGATCTGGCGGAAACCTTCCGGCGTCAGCATCCTCGGCGTGACACCGAAATCGGGCCCGGCCTCCGCCATCCGTTCCAGCGAGCGCACGACGCCGTTGATCTGCGGACGCCAGGCATCCGTCGCGATCATGACGCGCATCACGCCGCCTCGACCAGCGCCGGCATCGGTCGTGCCGGCACGACGACGGGGACAGGCGCCTCGCCCTTGAGCCGACCCTGCGGCCAGCGGATCATCTCGAAACGCCCGTCATGATGCTCGATGAAGGCCGTGCAGCTCTCCACCCAGTCGCCGGTGTTGATGTAGGTCAGCCCGTCGATCTCGCGGAAGGCGGCGTGGTGGATATGCCCGCAGACCACGCCGTCGGCCTCGTACCGGCGTGCCTCGGCCGCGAGGCACGTCTCGAACTCGCCGATGTAGTTGACCGCGTTCTTGACCTTGTTCTTGGCCCAGGCCGAGAGCGACCAATGCGGCAGATCGAGCAGCCGGCGCACCCTGTTGACCACGGCGTTGGAGGCCAGCGCGGCCGTATAGGCCCAGTCGCCCAGCAAGGCGAGCCATTTGGCGTTGCGCACCACGAGGTCGAACAGGTCGCCATGGATGACCAGCAGGCGCTTGCCGTCCGCCGTCTCGTGGATGACCTCATCGACGAGTGTAATCCCGCCGAACTGCAGCCCGGTGAAGTCGCGCAGGAAATCGTCGTGATTGCCGGTGACGTAGATCAGCTTCGAGCCCTTGCGCACCTTGCGCAGCAGCTTCTGGATGACGTCGTTGTGCGACTGCGGGAAATACCAGCCGCTTTTCAGCCGCCAGCCATCGATGATGTCGCCGACGAGGTAGATCTGCGGGGCGTCATAGGCCCGCAGGAATTCGAGGACCAGATCGGCCTGCGCACCGCGCGTGCCCAGATGCAGATCCGAGATGAAGATGCTGCGAACCTGCTTCGCGTCGTCCTCGTCGCCCATGCCACCCGGCCCATCCTGTTGCGATGCGTCCGGCATGTGTCTGATTTGCGTTGCGCTTTGATGACGGAACCAGCGATCCGTGGTCTGTCTGCGTTTCAAGGCGCGAAGCCTTCGGAGGAATGCCATGGATCTGGGAATTTCCGGCCGCACGGCCATTATCTGCGCCTCCAGCAAGGGATTGGGCCGGGCTTGCGCGCAGGAGCTGGCCGAGGCCGGCTGCACCGTCGTCATCAATGGGCGCGACGGCGGGACCCTGGAGGCGACTGCGAGCCAGATTCGTGCCACGACCGGCGCGACCGTGCTCACCGTCGTCGCCGACGTCTCGACCCGCGCCGGGCAGGATGCCCTGCTCGCCGCAGCCCCTCAGCCCGACATCCTGATCAACAACAATGGCGGGCCTCCGCCGAAACCGTTTCGCGATGTGTCGCGCGAGGCTTTGCTGGAGGGCGTCGTGCAGAACATGGCGACGCCGCTCGAACTGGTGCAGGCCGTGATCGACGGCATGATCGCCCGGCGCTTCGGGCGAATCGTCAACATCACCTCGGCCAGCGTGCTGACGCCGCTGACAGGCCTCGACGTCTCCTCGGCTGCCCGCGCCGGGCTCACCGCCTTCCTTGCGGGCGTGGCGCGCGAGGTCGCCCATGCCAATGTCACGATCAACAATGTGCTGCCGGGCAGCTTCGACACCGACCGGCTGAAAAGCGGCCTCACCAAGATGGCCGCGATCAAGGGCCTCAGCGTCGACGAGTTCGCCGAGCAGCGCCGGAAGGACGTGCCCGCCGGCCGCTTCGGCGAGGCCGACGAGTTCGGCAAGCTCTGCGCCTTCCTGGCCAGCGCCCATGCCGGCTACATCACCGGCCAGAATTTTCTGATCGACGGCGGCGCGTTCAGGGGGAGCTTCTGAACGTTCCCAACGCTCGTCCAGCCCCCTCTCGGAGGTTGGGCCTATCTCAAACGCATCGCCAGTCCGGACGAACCGCGAAGCGGCGCCGCTCCGGAATCCATCGCAGAGACAGCGCTCTACGATGGATTCCGGGTCTGCGCTTCGCTTGCCCGGAATGACGGGGAGGGCTTCATCGCTGCCCTGTCCGAATCCCACCGGCCGCCTATCGGGGTTGCAGGCTCGGCGCTTTGAGGACGGGGGAGGACGTGGTCTAACGACATTCTCTCCGCGGTCATCGTCGCCGCCCTGTTCTCCCACCGCGCCGGTCCGTTGTCCCCTCTCCTCGGCATCAGCCTCAAGCTCATCTCGGCGCTGGCGTTTACGCTGATGTCGGCCGGGATCAAATCGATCGCGTCCCGTTACCCGACGGGCGAACTCGTCTTCTTTCGGTCGTTTTTCGCGCTGATCCCGCTGCTGATCTGGCTGGCCTGGCGCTCCGAACTGCCGGGCGCGCTCAAGACCAGCAATCTGCGCGGCCATATGAAGCGCGGTGTCATCGGCTCGACCGGCATGTTCTGCGGCTTCGCCGCCCTTCAGTTCCTGCCACTCACCGATGCCGTGGCGCTCGGCTATGCCGCGCCGCTTGCCGTCGTGGTGCTGGCCGCGCTGGTGCTCAAGGAGCGCGTGCGGATCTACCGCTGGAGTGCCGTGACGATCGGCTTCGTCGGCGTCCTCATCATGCTCTCGCCCCATCTCATGGGAGGCGCGCTGGCTCACGGCCTGCAAGGCGGGCCGGCGCTGGGTGCGGCGCTCGGTCTTGCCGGCGCCTGCTGTTCGGCCTTCGCCTCGATCGAGGTGCGCCTGCTGACCAAGACGGAGCAGACCGGCGCCATCGTTTTCTATTTCATGCTGCTGACCAGCGCGCTGGGCCTCGCGACTCTCGCCTTCGGCTGGCGGATGCCGGATGCGACAGACGCCGCCTTGCTGGTCGCCATCGGTATCCTCGGTGGCCTCGGCCAAATCCTGCTCGTGCAGGCCTACCGTTTCGGCGACGCATCCCTGATCGCGCCCTTCGAATATTCGACGATGATCTGGGCCGTCATCATCGGCTGGTTCCTGTTCGGCGAATGGCCAGCAAACACCATCCTGACCGGGGCGACGATCGTCATCGCCTCGGGCATCTACGTCATCCTGCGCGAGCAGAGGCTGGGTCTTCTCAAGCGCGAGCAGCGCGAGATCGGCTCCACCCGCGCCACATGAGCGACGCCGGGCCGCCGGCGCGCATGGTGGGGACGGCGACAGTCGCAGCTTGCTCCGCAGGCCCGGAACAGGCATTGTCCGGCATGACAAACGATCGTTCGCTTGCGCAAACGATCCAGCAGGCGAGGCAGGCTAAAACGGATGGGCATCGAGACGAAAGAGCGTGGCGGTCGCGAGTTCGAATCCGGGGCTCATGTCATTTCGGGCCAGCTCGGCAAGACGATCCAGCGCCTGCGCAAGGCCTATAACTTCTCGCTCTCGGAGCTCGCCGAGCAGTCCGGCGTGGCCAAGTCGATCATCAGCCAGATCGAGCGCAACGAGACCAACCCGACGCTGGCGACGATCTGGCGGCTCTCCCAGGCGCTCGACATCTCGATCGAGCGCGTGCTCTCCAGCGGCGAGGAAGAGCCCTTCATCGAGAAGACGGCCCGCGCCGACACCCCGATCCTGGTCTCCGAGGACGGCAAGCTGCGGCTGGCCATCGTCGGCTGGATCAAGACCGTCGAATGGCTGCAATGGTATGAAGTACAGTCGGAAGCCGGCGGCGAGCTCGATTCCGAGGGACACCAGCGCGGCTCGATCGAATCGCTCTCGGTGACGTCGGGCGAGTTCGAGGTCGAGGTCGGCGACATCATCCAGCGCGCCAAGGCCGGCGAGACCCTGCGCTACCGCTGCGACCGCCGCCACGTCGTCCGCTGCGTCGGCGATCAGCCGGGAACAGCGATGATGGTCTGCATCCTCAAGGCGGCGGTGATGGAGTAGGCGGACAGCCGGCGCTGGCGCCGGCCAACCGTCCTTCGCTTGAAGTCAAGGCTCGCCGGGCGCATATTGATCACAGATTGATCAACCCCTGCAGGATTTGCGACATGTCCGCTGCCTTCGAGCTGACAGCGACCACCTTCAAGGAGAGCGGCCAGCCCTATCTCTCGGCACGGCGCGTCTCCGAGAAACTCGGCCTGCCCCTCACCGAGCTTGCCGCGATGATCGGCGTCGCGCGCACGACGCTGACGGCGAAATCCGGCCTGCGGAAGGTCGATAGCGCGCTCAGCCCGCTGGTGCGGATCATCGCCATGGCGGCCGAGATGGCTGGCGACGCTGACCGCGCCGCGATCTGGTTCAAGCATCAGCCCTTGCCCGGTTGGGGCGGCAAGACGGCGCTCGATCTCGTGCGGGACGGCCGAAGCGACAGGGTCCTGGACTATCTCGAATCGGTGCGCGCGGGTGTCTATTCCTGAGCCCGGAGCGCCGTCCGACCTCATCCTCTGGCGCGCCTATGTCCCGCGCTGGGCCTATCGTCCCTTGTCGGGCGAAGGAGCGGCGCGCTATGGCGGCCGCTGGAACGCGATCGGCCAGCCATGCCTCTATGCAGCCTGCGAGCTCTCGACCGCCTGGGCCGAGTACAATCAGGGCTTCGTACAGCACCCCGCACTGATCGCGCAGCTCGCGGTCACGAATGTCCGGCTGTTTGATCTGACCATCGCGACCGGTCTCGACAGCGCCGGCTTGACATCCGGGATTCATCACATCGCGTGGCGATCAGAGCTGGACGCAGGCGTTGTCCCGGCCAGCCATGTCCTCGCCCAACAGCTTCGCAGGGCGGGTTGGGACGGGCTGATCTATCCATCCTTCATGTCACCGGGCGGGCGGTGCGTCGCGCTGTGGCAATGGAACGCCAGCTCTGGCGGGCCGGAGGTCGTGGTTGTCGATCCCGAGCAGCGCCTGCCCAGGACGGAGGAGTCCTGGCCCTGACCTGACAAGGCGCACGCGTCGCCGCGCCAAGACCTCGCGCGCAACCTTCAGCGCTTCGCCGGCCCAGCAATCGCCGGCAGCGACTTCAGATATTCCGCCATCGCCAACCGGTCCGCATCCGGGAGTTGCGCCATGTTGCGCACCACCGCCGCCATCGTCCCGCCGACGCTGTCGAAGCTCGGCGTGAAGCCGGTCTTGAGCAGTTCCGCGATCTCCGCCTTCGACCATTTGCCGAGTGCGTCGGGCGCCTGCGTGATGTTGGGCACGCTGCCTTTGCCCTCGGGGTCGGGCCCACCGGCGAAGCGCGTCGCCTGGACGATGGCGCCGAGCGCGTTGCGGCTGGAATGGCATTCGGCGCAATGACCGGGGCCGTTCACCAGATAGGCGCCACGGTTCCATTCCTCGCTCTTCGTCGGGTCAGGCACGAAGGAAGCTCCCTGGAAAAACAGCAGCTTCCAGCCGCCGACGATCCGGCGGATGCTGAAGGGGAACGGCAGTTCATGCGCAGGCGCCCGGCCCTCGACGGGGCTGAGCGTGCGGATATAGGCGAAGAGATCGGCCAGCGCCTTGGGCGGCATCAGCCGGTAGGAGGTGTAGGGGAACGCCGGATAATAGTGCTGCCCCTTCGGCGAGACGCCCGCCGCCATCGCATCGACGAAATCCTGCACGCCCCAATTGCCGATGCCGTCGCGCGTATGCGGCGAGATGTTGGGGGCGTGGAAGGTGCCGAAGGGCGAGCCGAGCGCAAGCCCGCCGCCGAGCCTGAGCTTGTCGTCCTGGTTCGGCGTGGCATGGCAGGAGGCGCAGCCGCCGGCGGCGAAGAGCACGCGGCCATTCTCCAGATCAGGGGCCCCCAGCGTCCCGACCTCCGGCGACGGCGAGACGATGCGCGGATCCGTCAGGACGTAGAACCCGGCCAGACCGACAGCCGCCAGCAGCACGAGGGTGACTAGCAGACGGCGCAGTCGCAGCATGTCGATCAGGCTCCCAGAACGTTGCGAGGCTCTGCCGCAGCGGGCAGCCTTCGAACAGGGTAACGCAAGGCGCGGCGCAAAGCTCCAGCGGGCACGAAAAAGGCGGACGGAGTTGCCCCGTCCGCCCTGTCAGACGCCAGGCCGCCAGGCCGCGCTCACTTCTTGATGCGGTAGGTCTCGTGGCAGGTGCCGCAATTCTTCGTGGCATTGCCGAAGGCCGTGCGGAAGCCGGCGAGATCGGCCACGGCCGCTCCGGCGCCGGCATCCGCCTCGAACTTGACGAAGCCGGCCTTGAAGCCGGCCTGGTCCTCCCAGATCTTCGGAGCCGCCGTCGTCTCGCCGCCGGTCTTGGAGCTGTCGGGATAGAGGCCCGGCATCTTCTTGGCCGCATCGCCATAGACCTTGAAGATGGCCTGCGCCTTGGCGGCCTCGAACGGGGCCTCGCCCTTGGCCATCGCCGCACCATCGCGCGTCGCGGCGCCGACAGCCTTCATCGTGTTGCGGCGCTCAGTGATCGGATCGGACTGGGCGACGACGGCCGTCAGCCCCAGACCGAGAACAACAGCGACGAGAGCGGTGCGGATCATGCGTATCCCCCAAAGGCTTCGGTCGCCGGAGCGGCGCCGATTGGAACGGTTCCAGATCAACCGATCGCGCCGCCGCCGCCAAATGCCATTCGCGTGAGCGGTCTTGCCTTGATGCAAGGGGGCCCTTGCATCAAGGCCGATACCCAGCCTCCCTCAGGGCGTTGAACACCTTGAGAGGCGTCGCCGGCATGTCGATCGCCTTGATGCCGGCGGCGCGGTCCAGCGCATCGACCATGGCGTTCATCACGGCCGGACAGGCGCCGATGGCGCCCGCCTCGCCCGCCCCCTTCACGCCCAGCGCATTGGTGACGCAACGCACATTGCGCGTCTCGAAATGGAAGTTCGGCACGTCGATGGCGCGCGGCAGCGCATAGTCCATGAAGGTCGCCGTCAGCATCTGACCGGAGGAATCGAACCGGATCTCCTCCATCAGCGCCTGGCCGATGCCCTGCGCTGCGCCGCCATGAACCTGGCCCTGCAGCATGATCGGGTTCAGCGTCATGCCGAAATCGTCGACCACGACATAGTTGACGATCTCGGTCGCCCCCGTCTGCGGATCGACCTCGATCTCGCAGACATGGGTGCCGTTCGGATAGGTCGCCTCCGGGGGCTGCCAGCTCTGATGGACCCTGAGCATGGCTGTCGTCGCGCCCGGCAGGGCGGCGATCGCGGCGAGGTCCAGCGCCTTGTCGGTGCCGACGACGCGCACGGCTCCATCCACGATCTCGAGATCGCCGATGCCGGCCTCGAGCTTCTCGGAGGCGAGTTGCTTCAGGTTGTCCGACAGGATCGCGGTCGCCTTGTCGAGCGCGGCGCCGCCGACGGGAATCGAGCGCGAGCCGCCGGTGCCGGAGCCGGTCTCGACCTTGTCGGTATCGCCCTGAATCACGCGGATGCGATCCATCGGGATGTCGAGATGCTGCGAGACGAGTTGCGAATAGGCGGTCTCGTGGCCCTGCCCGTTCGACTGCGTGCCGATCAGCACGGTGACCATGCCGTCTTTTTCGAGAATGACCGTCGAGCTCTCGGGCCCGCCGCCGCCGCAGGCCTCGATATAGCTGGCCATGCCGATGCCCCGGATCTTGCCGCTCTTGTTGGCGGCCTTGAGGCGGGTCTTGAAGCCCTTCCAGTCCGCCACATCCATGGCGTGGCGCATATGCCCCTCGAACTCGCCGGAATCATAGACCGGTCCGGTCTGCGTCTTGTGCGGCATCTCGCTTGGTTTGACGAAGTTCAGGGCGCGGACGGCGTCGGGCGTCTTGCCGGTTTCGCGCGCGATGGCGTCGACGAGGCGCTCGATCAGATAGGCGGCCTCGGGCCGGCCGGCTCCACGATAGGCATCGACCGCCATCGTGTTGGTCAGGACGCCCCGGAAGCGCACATGCACAGCGGGGATGTTGTAGCAGCCCGGCGTCATCGTGGTGCCGACCCAGGGGATGAAGGGCCCATATTGCGAGAGATAGGCGCCCATCTCGGCGGCGAGATCGACCTTGAGGCCGATGAACTTGCCGCGCTTGTCGAGCGCCATCGTCGCCGTCGCCAGATTGGCCCGACCATGGGTGTCGGCGAGGAAATGCTCGGTCCGGTCGGCGACCCAGCGCACCGGGCGCTTGAGCTTCTCGGCCGCGACCATGGCCAGCGGGTATTCGCGATAGAGGAAGATCTTGGTGCCGAAACCGCCACCGACATCCGGCGTCACCACGCGGATGCGCTTGGGATCGACCTTGAGGACGTAGTTGGCGATCAGGTCGCGCGTGCCGTGGCTGCCCTGGCTGCCGAGCGTCAGCGTCCAGCGCTTGTCCGCCTTGTCGTATTCGGCGATGCAGGCGCGCGTCTCCATGTAGTTGGAGGCGAGCCGGTTGTTGACAATGGTGACGGCGACCGTGCGGTCGGCTTTGGCGAAGGCGGCGTCGGTCCTGGCCTTGTCGCCCTGCTCCGCCTCGAAGGCGACATTGCCCGGCCGGTCCGGCCAGACCTGCGGTGCCTTGGGATCGAGCGCCGCCTCGATGCCAGTGACGGAAGGCAGCGTCGTCCATTCGATGTCGATCGCCTCGGCCGCGTCGCGCGCCTGGTCCAGGGTCTCGGCGACGACGAAGGCGACGGCCTCGCCGACATGCCTGACCGTGTCCATCGGCAGCACCGGCACCGGCAGCGGCGTCACCGGCTCGCCCGAGATCGTCTTGATCAGGCCCTTGCACGGCAGGTCGCCGAGATGGGAGACGTCCGCGCCGGTCAGGATCAGCTTGACGCCCTTCATCGCGCGGGCGGCGTCCTTGTCGCGGATCGTAAAGGTCGCATGAGCGTATTGCGAACGCAGCACGAAGGCGTGCAATGCGCCCTCGAGGGCCGTGTCGTCGGTATAGCGCCCCGTGCCGGTGGTCAGGCGCTGGTCCTCGACCCGGCGCACCGGCTGTCCAAATCCGAATTTCATGGGGCGCATGGGCGGAGTTCCTTCAGATAGGTCGAATGAAAGACTGAAGCAGGACGGGTCTCGCGTCAGCCCCGGCAAGCGGCGTGCCGGAATGCGCCGGGCGCACGACGGGGACCCACAGGAGATCCTCAGTGCGCGACCGGCTCGCCCTGCAGCACCCAGTCGCGGAAGCCGCCGAGATAGTGGCTGTCGACGTCGAGGCCGGCCGATTGCGCGAATTCGAGCGCCCGCAGCGAGCGGACTCCGGCAGCGCAGGACAGCACCAGCCGCTTGCCCGGCTCGTTGGGCAGGCCGGCGGGATCGAACTGCGAGAGCGGGCGCGAGACCGAGCCCGGAATATGCCCGGCCGCGAATTCATGCGGCTCGCGGACGTCGACCAGGAGGATGGAGCCGTCGGACAGCCCGGCCTTGATGTCGTCGATGTCGAGATCGTTCACGGTCAATGCGGCAGCTCCGGCGCTTTCACTCCAGCAGTTTCACCAGATAAAGCGTGAGCGCCGGAAATGCCACCACGATGCCGAGCCGGATCAGGTCCGACAGCACGAAAGGCAGCACGCCACGATAGATCCGCGTGATCGGAACGTCGCGCGCCAGCGAGGCCACGACGAAGACATTGAGGCCGATCGGCGGACAGGTCATGCCGATGCCGACCACGATCAGCACGAGGATGCCGAACCAGATCGCGACATCGTCGGGCGGCATGCCGAAGTCGAGCGCAGTCACGATCGGGAAAAACACCGGCAGCGTCAGCAGGATCATGGCGAGCTCGTCCATGACGCCGCCGAGCACGATATAGAACAGCAGGAGACCGATGAGCACCGTATAGGGCGCCCAGCCCGACGCCGCGATCATCTCGGCTGCGGCCGTCGGCACCTGCGTCAGCGCCAGGAAAGCGTTGAACACCTCGGCGCCGAGCAGGATGGCGAAGATCATCGCCGAGGTCTCGGCCGTCTGCAGGATCGCCTGGCCGATGCCGGCAAGATCCAGCGTGCCGCGCAGCACCCCGATCAAAAGCATCACGAAGGCCCCGACCGAAGCGCCCTCGGTCGGCGTGAACACGCCGCCATAGATGCCGCCGACGACGATGACCGCGACCACCATGGCCGGGATGATGCCCAGCAGCGGTCGCAAGCGGTCCGGCCAGGCGACGCGCGGCTGCGCCGGCCCCAGCTCAGGGTCGCGCGCGACCATGATCGCGATCGTGACGCAGTAGAAAGCCGCCGCCATCAGGCCGGGAATCAGCGCCGCCTTGAACAGCTTGGCGATATTCTGCTCGGTCGAGATCGCATAGACGACCAGGATGACCGAGGGCGGAATCAAGATGCCCAATGTCCCGCCGACCGCGATGACGCCGCAGGAAAAACCCGGATCGTAGCGGTAGCGCCGCAACTCCGGCAGCACCGCGCGCGAGAAGGTGGCGGTCGTCGCCACCGCCGAGCCGCAGATCGCCCCGAAACCGGTGCAGGCGCCGATCACCGCCATGCTCAAGCCGCCGCGCCGATGCCCGACCACGGCCGAGGCAGCCTTGAACAGGTCGCCCGCGAGGCCCGAACGCTCGGCGAAGGCCCCCATCAGCACGAAGAGCGGGATCACCGAGAGCGTGTAATTGGCGAAGATCTGGTAAGGCGTGGTGCGGATGTAGTTCAGGAACGGATCGAGCCCGTTGAGCTGGATGTAGCCGACCCCGCCGACCAGCATCATCGCGAGCCCGATCGGCAGGCGCAGCGCCATCAGCACCAGCATCACCGCAAAGCCGGTGATGGCCATCGCAAACCCGCTCACGCCGAGACCCTCAACAGGCGCCGCGCGCTGACGACGGCGCTTGCCGCCACCAACGCGGCCAGCGCCGAGCAGAGCGCGATCGGGATGTAGCTCGGCACCTGCAGCACCATGCTGTTCTCGCCGGTGGCGTAAGCCGCGCGCGCCCCGACCGCGAGCCGCCAGGAGATCAGCACCATCACCAGCCCGTAGACGATGTCCCAGATCGCATCGATGCGGCGCTGCCATCGGAGCGGCAGTTTCAGCGTGAAGGTGTCGACGAAGATGTTGCCGCGCCTGAGCTGGCACCAGGGCAGGAAGCAGAAGGCGGCGATGGCGGTCGCCATCTGCACCAGCTCGAAATCGCCGGGAACGCCGGCAGCGCCCACCAGGTCACTGCGCAGCGTCACGCTGACCACGACCGTGATCGACAAGGCGACCAGCACCGCGCCGCCGAGCAAGGCGATGCCCCTCGCCAGCCTGTCGAAGCCGGACGGCGCCATGTCCTCCCCTGGCGTGTTCATCTGGTCGGTCAGGCCGCGCTCTCGTGCTTGGCGAGTGCCGCCCTGGCGCTGGCGAGCAGCTTCTCGCCGTCGAGGCCCTTCTCCTTGGTCGTCTTGAGCCAGCCCTCGATCACCGGCTCGGTGGTCTTGCGCCAGCGCGCAGCTTCCGCCTCGTCGATCACCGTGATGGTGTTGCCGCGCTTGCGGACCATGTCGGAGACGACGATGGCCTGCTCGTCCCAGACGCGGCCCGCCATACCGGCCGCGACGGCGCCCGAATTCCGATCGATCACGGCCCTGAGATCGGGCGCCAGCGACTCGTATTTCGCCTTGTTCATCGCCAGCACGAAGGTCGCGACATAGAAGGTCGGCGAACCCGGAATCTCGGTGTGGTACTTGACGAGTTCCTGCACCTTGACCGACGGCACCACCTCCCAGGGGATGACGGCCCCATCGATGACGCGCTGGGCCAGCGATTCCGGCACCTGCGGCACAGGCATGCCGATGGCATTGGCGCCAAGCGCCTTGAGGGCCTCACCCGCCAGCCGCGTCGGGAAGCGCAGCTTCAGACCCTTGAGGTCCTCCATCGTCTTGACCTGCCTGTTGGCATGGATCAGGCCGTGATCATGCGTCCACACGCAGATCGGATGCACGTCCTTGAGTTCGTCCTTCAGGTTCTGCTGGGCGTAGTCCGTGACGGCCAGCGAGTTCACCAGCGCGCGCTTGTTGGCGACGAAGGGCAATTCGAAGGCCTCGAGCCCCGTGAAGCGCCCCGGCGTATAGCCCGGCAGCGTCCAGACCAGGTCGGCGACGCCGTCACGCGCCTGGTCGAAAAGCTGCGGCGGCGTGCCGCCGAGCTGCATCGAAGGGAAGATGTCGATCTTGATGCGGCCATTCGACTCGGCCGCGACCTTGTCCGCCCAGGGCTTGAGGAACTTGGCATGGCCGACCGTCACCGGCGGCAGGAAGTGGTGCATCTTCAGCGTCACCTCCTGCGCATTGGCGCGCGTGACGCGCATCACGGCCGGCGCGGCCACGGCCGAACCGACGCAGGTCAGAAATCGACGGCGATCGAATGTCATGGCTTCCCTCCCGAGGAATAGTGCTGTCGAACGATCTCGCTTATGCGATCTTTTTGAACGCCCGCCCCATCCGGGCCAGGCTGCTCCGCGCCGTTTGGACGATAGCATGGCCGGCGACGGAAACCCGACATCGGCGCCGGGTTCGCTTTTTCCGGCCGACGGCAGAGACAGATCGTTGCCGTCGCAACCATTTCCGTCAAGCCCCCGCGAAGGGCAGCGTCATCAGTGATGGGCTTGTCGAGGCCGGGGCTGCGCCAAGACCATCACTCCACAAAAAAGAGACCACCGTTCCACAAAAAACCGCGCCCGGAAGGGCGCGGCTCCATCGTGGTCCGGGCCGGATCAGGCCTTCGGCGGAAGCCGCAGCACCCAGCCCGGCAGGATCAGGTCGGGGTTCTTCACCGGCGGCGTGTTGGCCTTGACGATCTCGGTGTATTTCGCGCCCTGGCCCTTGCCGTAATGCTCTTCGGCGATCTTCCAGAGCGTATCGCCCTTCTTTACGGTGTAGAACACCGCGGCGGGGACCTCCTTGGTCACGGCCAGCTCGGATTCGACCGAGGCCACGCCGACCGTGTTGCCGAGCGCCAGGATGATCTTTTCCGCCTCCTCGGTGGAGACGGCCTTGCCCGAAACCTTGACCTTGTCGCCGTCGATCGAAATCGAGACGTCCGAGGGCAGGCCATGTCCGGCCAGCTCCTTCTGCAACTCGTCGGCGGTCGCGGCCTTGGCCGAGCTCGTGCCGAAGATCTTGGCTCCGGCATCCTTGATGAAACTGAACAGACCCATGGCGTTTCCTCCATCCGTTGGGTCCCCATCAAGCCCAACTGGCATGACATGTTCAAGGCGCGTTTCGCGGCCGGGACGTTTTCCTCCGGCGTCTGCCGCAGCGGCGGGGCAGATCAACCAAGCATTCCCCCTGCAAAACCGCTTTGCCGCCAGACGAAGCGCTGCCACAAGCGCGCCAGACCACAACAGGAGTTCCTCAGATGCTGACTCTCGCCCACGCCCAGACGATCATGTCCGCCGCCCTCGCCCATGCCGACGCTGCCGGCTTCAAGCCCCTGGCCATCGCCATCCTCGATTCGCGCGGTGCGCCGAAGCTCCTGGTCGCGCAGGACGGCACCAGCCTGAAGCGCGCCGAGATCGCGCTGGGCAAGGCGCATGGCGTGGTGGCGCTGGGCATCGGCTCGCGGGCGCTGCACAAAATGGCGGTCGAGCGGCCCTATTTCATCGAAGCCGCCACCCATGCGGTGGGCGGCTCGCTCGTGCCTGTTCCCGGCGGCGCCCTGATCCGCGATGCGGCAGGCCTGGTTCTCGGCGCGATCGGGATCTCCGGCGACACCTCCGACAATGACGAGGCGGCGGCCCTCAGCGGCATCGCGGCAGCCGGCCTCGTCGCCGAGACCGGCGCCTGAGCACAAGCAAGCCAGGCATTGTGGCTCCTGGCGAAGGGTGAAGGGGCGCGCGGCGCCCTTTCACAGGGTCCGCGTCGTCAGTGAACCTGGGCCGACGACATCACGTCGCGCGCCGGAACCGCCGGTGCCGGGCCCAAGCGCAGCGAGTCGCGCACCGCCTGCGACGGTCCAGCCAGCAGGGACGGCAACAGCCCATCGCCCCCCGCGACCAGCGGCAGGTCCCGCAATGGCGGCAGCGGCAGCGGAGCATCGTCCTCCTCGACGACCGGCGGGCTGACCCGCTCGCGAACCTCGGCCAGGGCGCCTTCGATCGGGTTGAAGCTGAAGCGGACCGTGTGGGTGCCGGCGGGCACCTGCACGGCGCGGAACAGCACATTGGCCTTTAGGATCTCGGTCTCGACACCATCGACCGTGGCCCGCCACCACGGATGCCAGGTGTCGTTCAAAACGACGAAGCCCGCCGCGGCCGCGGTGACCTCGATCTCGATCTCCGTGTTCTCGTAGCGGCTCAGCTTGAGATCGGCCCGCACCAGCGACGGCCCCTCGGGCATCGCCAGCGGCGGCTCGACCTCGAGCAGCACGGCCTGCTCCGGATTGACCTCCGGCCAGCGCCCGCTCTGCTTCATCCCGTCGAAATCGGCGAGTTCCCAGCCGCCGACGAACTGCACGCGTGGCAGGGCCCGGGGGTTCTCGTAGACATAGCCCTGCTTGGTCCGCGCGATCAGCTTGAGATCGCCATCGCGCAGCGCGTGGTCGACCTGCTCGATCGGCACCGGCGAGGCGATGTAGCGCAGCCCCAGAAGATTGGCGAGGCGGCAGCGATAGGACGGAAACAGCGGCGTGAACTTGCGCTCGGACGGCGAGGCGATGCCGTCGCGCGTGCCGACGGCCTCCGAGAAATCGGCCAGGCGCAGCGGATTGTAGCCGAGCGTGTGGTCGAGGCCGTGAACCATCGCGGCATTGGGCCATTCGAAGCCCATGCCCAGCAGTTCGACGCGGTCGCGGCGCAGCGAGCCGGCGGGCTGCACCGTCAGCCGCTTCAGGACCGCGATGGTCTCGTTATGCGTCTCGGGACGCAGGACGTCGTAGAGCTGCGGCGGCAAGGCGGTCGATTCATTGGGGCCGTTGTTGACGCCGAGATCGGCCGCAACGACGCCGGTGACCAGGATGGCGGCGGCAACCGGCCCGATCGCGCCACGCCAGCGCTGCAGCACCAGCACCACCGCTGCGGCGGCCGCGAACCAGCCCAGCGCCATGGCGACCGGCTTGCCCGCATCAATCAAATGGCCCGCGCCCTGCGACACCACCAGCGCCAGCACCGCAAAGACCATCACCGCGCCGGCGCCGACCCGCAGATCGCGCCGGAACGAGGTGCCGGGCTCGGCGGTGAGGATGCGATGCAGCAGATAGCCCGACAGGAGCGCGCCCAGTGCGCCGACCAGGAAGGTCGCGTCGGCCGGGCGCCGGAACACCCTGACCCCGGGGAGATAGTCGTAGGCGAGGTCGAACACCGGCGTGTAGCGGCCGAGCGCAAACAGCACCATGAAAGCGAAAAACAGCGTCAGCGGCCGAACCGCCCTGTCCCAGAGCCAGCCCCGGGTCAGACCCGGCGCGATCAGAAGCAGCACGGGCAGCGCCCCGAAATAGACCTGTCCCATGTTCTGCGACAGGAACAGTTCCTTGGCCCAGCTCGGGTTGTTGTAGGGCCCCCAGAAATCGACCTTCGGATCCTGCGCGCCGAAAAGATCGCCAAAGAAGGCGGTCAGCAGCGAGGCCGGATGCAGCGAGCCGCGGCCCGCCTCCGCCAGATCGATCGCGGGGCGCGTCGTCGCCTCGGCGAAGAGCCAAGTCCAGAGCAATGGCAGGGCGATGGTCGCGGCGCCCGCGACCATCGCGACGCCGATCACCGGAAGGCTGGCGCGCACGCTGGCCCAACCGCCCGAGAACCAGTGCGCGACGACCACGCCGACCAGGACATAGGCGCCGAGCAGCGCGACCTGATCGGGTTCGAGCACCATCAACCCGGCTGCGAAGCCCGCGAAGGCGCCCGTCAGCAGCGAGGAACGCTGCAGCATGCGCGCCGTCAACCAGAAGGAGATGGCGAAGAAGGCGAGGCTGGCGATCTGGCCGACATGCTGCACGCGCCAGGCAGCCGAGGCGCCGAAGGCGAAGACCAGCGCCGCCAAAAGCCCGCCGACGGGATGCCAGTTGCGGTCCCGGAAGAACATCATCAGCGCCAGCCCACCGAAGAGCAGATGCGCCAGCACATAGGCATCGACCGCGCGGAAGCTCGGCGAAGGCGACAGCAATGCGAGGATGATCGCGGGCGAGAAAATCAGCGACTGGGGGTCGGCGACCTGGGGAGAGCCGCCGAAGACGTTATGGGTCCAGAACGGCGACTGCCCCGAGTGCAGCGCCTGCGCCAGGAACTGGATCTGCGCCTGGAAATGCGCCTTGGCGTCGAAGGGAATCGTGACCGCGCCCGACAGCCAGGGCCAGCACAGGACCACCCAGACACAAACAAACCCTGCGGCCGCCAGCGGATAGCCGGCGCCCTTCTTCAAAAGCGTGTTCAAGCGGACCCCCCGGTCCCCTTCAAGCTTGGACGTCTCCGGATTCGGAAACAGCCTCCACCCTGACGTTGGGCGGACCATGCAGGGCGTCAGGTGAACCGAAACTGAATGACGCAGTGCACATGGCAAAGCCTTGGGAAAACAGCGTCAAGCCTGCGTTGCCGGGATGTTCGAAGGTGCCGCGACTATCTCGCCTGCGCGAGCCAGGCTGCCAATACGCGGCGCTCCTCCGGCGTCATGCCCGAGAGGTTGTTGGGCGGCATGGCATGCGTCATCACCGCCTGAACCCGAATCGCACGGGCATGGGCCGCGATCGTCTCCGGCTCGTGCAGCAGCACGCCCTTGGGCGGGATCTGGATGCCCGGCCAGGACGGCTCGGGCGCGTGGCACATCGCACAGCGCCCCGTGACGATGTTGGCGACTTCGACGGGGGGCATGCGCGTGCCGGCAAGCTGGATCGACTTCGATTCGGGCAATGGCGACAGCCCGAGCCGCTCCCGGCCACCGGGCGAGGACGCCATCGCCACCCAGAAGGCGAGCCAGAGAGCCACGAGCGCCACGGCCCAGGTCCACCAGGGCGATCTCGCGTGATCGGCATGGCGGATGTTGAAGAAGTGGCGGATCAGCGCCCCGGCCACGATGATCAGCGCCACCAGCACCGGGATCACCGCCGAATTGGCATAGGTGACGGGGTAGTGGTTCGACAGCATCAGGAACAGCACCGGCAGGGTGATGTAGTTGTTGTGCGTCGAGCGCTGCTTGGCCTGCTTGCCGTATTTCGGGTCCGGCTTCTCGCCCGCCATCAGCGCGGCGATCACCTTCCGCTGGCCGGGCATGATGTTGAAGAAGACGTTGGCGGTCATGATCGTAGCCATCAGCGCGCCCGTGTGGATCAGCGCGCCGCGCCCCGAGAACACGGAAGCGAAAGCCCAGCTCGCCGCCACGACATAGGAAAAGCCGAGCAGGCCCAGCACGACGTCGTTCTCGGCCAGTGGCGAACGGCACAGCCAGTCATAGAACAGCCAGCCCAGCACCAGCGCGGCGATGCCGATGGCACCGGCGGCCAAAGGCGACAGCGCCATCACGGCGGGATCGATCAGATACAGCTCCGATTGCGCGTAATAGACCCAGACCAGCAGGAAGAAGCCGGAGATCCAAGTCCAGTAGGCCTGCCATTTGTGCCAGGTCAGCTCGGCCGGCATCCCCGCCGGGGCGACCATGTATTTGCGCATTTCGTAGAAACCGCCGCCATGGACCTGCCATGCCCGCCCCCCCTCGCCTTTCGGGATGTCGGCGGCCGGCCGCAGGCTGGCGTCAAGATGGATGAAGAAGAAAGACGAGCCGATCCAGGCAATCGCGGTGATCACATGCAGCCAGCGCAGCAGCATGCCTCCCCATTCCATCAGATAGGCAGCGAGCATCGCGGTTTCCGGTCAAGACGGGGCGGCAGGACTGAGAACGCTGGCGGGACTTGGTCAGAACATTGCAGGCTGATCCCGCCGGTGGACTTCGCCGCCGGCCAAATTACGGTTGGCGTCGCGGAACAGGCAAGCGCCGTTCCGCAGGCGGCGAGAAGGCAGTCGGGACAAGGACGGACATGGCGGGACTTTCGACGCATATCCTCGACACCCATGGCGGGAAGCCCGGCAATGGCGTCATGGTGACGCTGAAGCGCCTGCAGCCCGACGGCACGCGCGAAACGCTCAAGGAGACGCGCACCGACGCGGATGGCCGCGCCGCGCTGATGGCGCCAGAGGAGACCAAGCCCGGCATCTACGAGATCGACTTCGCCATCGGCCCGTATTTCCGGGCCAAGGGCGTCGATCTCCCCGACCCCGCCTTCCTCGATCTCGTCACCGTCCGTTTCGGGATTTCCGACGGGACGCGCCACTATCATGTGCCGCTCCTCGCCTCGCCCTATGGCTACACCACCTATCGCGGCAGCTGAGCATCATGACCAAGACCGATTATCCCCGCGACCTCGTCGGCTATGGCCGCGACGCGCCCCATCCCCATTGGCCAGGCCAAGCCCGCATCGCCGTCCAGTTCGTGATCAATTACGAGGAGGGCGGCGAGAACAACATCCTGCATGGCGACGCCGCCTCCGAGGCCTTCCTCTCGGAGATCGTCGGTGCGGCGCCCTGGCCCGGCCAGCGCCACATGAACATGGAGTCGATCTACGAATACGGCTCGCGCGCCGGCTATTGGCGGCTGTGGCGGATGTTCACGCAGCGCGCCATGCCGGTCACGGTCTTTGCGGTCGCGAGCGCGCTGCAGCGCTATCCGGACATCGCCGCCTCGATGCAGGAGGCCGGCTGGGAGATCGCCAGCCACGGCCTGAAATGGATCGACTACCGCGACGTGCCCGCCGAACGGGAGGCCGCCGACATCGCCGAAGCCATCCGCATCCAGCGCGAACTGACCGGCGAGCGCCCGCTGGGATTCTATCAGGGCCGCAGCTCGGAGCGCACCACGCCTCTGATGATGGCGGAAGGCGGCTTTCTCTACAGCGCCGACAGCTATGCCGACGACCTGCCCTACTGGTTGTCGGGGCCGAAGGGTCCGCAGCTCGCCGTGCCCTATACGCTCGACGCCAACGACATGCGTTTCGCCACGCCGCAGGGCTTCAACAGCGGCGACCAGTTCTTCGCCTATCTCAGGGACTCGTTCGACACGCTCTATGCCGAGGGCGAGAGAGCGCCGAAGATGATGTCGATCGGCCTGCATTGCCGCCTCGCCGGCCGGCCGGGCCGGGCGGCGGCGCTGGCGCGCTTCCTCGACCATGTCCGAGCCCACGAGCATGTCTGGGTCGCGACGCGGCTCGACATCGCCCGCCACTGGATCCGGCATCACCCGCCCGCCGGCGGCTACCGCCCCTCGGCCGTGCCCAGGGCGCTCTTCGTCGAGGTCTTCGGCCGCATCTGGGAGAACGCGCCCTGGGTCGCGGAAGCGACCTGGGAGGCCGGGATCACCGCCGCCCATGATGACGCCGAAACGCTCCACGCCGCCATGGCCAAGGTCATGCGCGCCAATACCCGCGACCGTTTGCAGGCCCTGCTGCTCGGCCATCCCGATCTCGCGGGCAAACTCGCCGCCACCGGCGAGATGACGGCGGAATCGGTTGGAGAACAGGCCTCCGCCGGCCTCGACCGGCTGACGCCAGATGAGCGCAGCCGCTTCACCGCGCTGAACGACGCCTACAAGGCGCGCTTCGGCATCCCCTTCATCATGGCGGTGGCCGGCGCAAGCAAGGACGCGATCCTCGCCGCCTTCGAGACGCGCCTGAAAAGCACGCCGGAAGCGGAGTTCGAGACGGCGCTCGGGCAGGTGGAGAGGATCTCGCTGCTGCGGTTGAAGGAGATCATGCGATAGAGCATCCCGTCATGCTCGGGTCCGCGCCCGGGCATGACGGTCGTTTCTTTACAATCCGCTCACCAGATGCCCGCCATCGACCGCCACGACGGCCCCGGTCATGAAGCGGGACGCGTCGGCGCAGAGCAGCAGGAACGGCCCGTCGAGATCGGACAGCTCGGCAGCGCGCCGCATCGGGATGCGCGCGATCAGCGCCTGGCCCGCGTCGGTCGCGAAGAAATCGCGGTTGAGGTCGGTGACGACATAGCCCGGCGCCAGCGCGTTGACCCGGACCTTGTGGCGCGCCCATTCGAGCGCCAGCGCCTTGGTCATCTGGATCAGCCCCGCCTTCGCCACCGCATAGGGCGCAACCGAGGCCGCGACGCGCTCGCCCAGGATCGAGGCGATGTTGACGATCGCCCCGCCCTGCGCTTGCTGCGCCATGATCTTCGCCGCCCCTTGAGCCGCGAAGAAGCAGCCCTTGAGGTTGACGTCGAGATGGGCGTCCCACTGCGCCTCGTCGAGATCAAGCGCGCGGGCGGGCTCGGCGACGCCGGCATTGTTGACGAGAACGTCGAGCCCGCCGAGCGCGGCGCACGCCTCCTCCAGCCCCGCGGCGATCGCCGCCACGGACGCCACGTCCAGCACCACCGGCACAACCTTGCCGGGCAGCGCCGAACAGCTCTCGGCGAGCGCCACCAGCCGGTCATGCCGCCGCGCGGCCGCCGCGACATGCGCGCCCTGCCCGGCCAGCAAAGCGACGAAATGCGCGCCCAGCCCCGACGATGCGCCGGTGACCAGCACCCGCTTGCCCTTCAGATCGTCGAACATGCAGCCCTCTTGTCCTGACGCCTGAGGGGACACCGGCGCGGCAGGCAGGTCAATCGCGTCTCAGGGCGAAACCGCCCCTCAGCCCCCCTTGCCCGCCAGCAGTTCCGGCACGAGCGCGCCGACGCGCTCCAGATCGGCGCGGAAACGCTCGGTTTCGCGGCGACGCAGGGCCTCGTCCGGCAGGCGCAGCAGATAGGAGGGGTGGACCGTGGCGACCAGCGCCGTCCCATCGTCGAGCGCAAGCTCCCGCTCGCGCACCGAGGCCAGCGATCCGGTATGGCCGGTCAGCGCATGGAGAGCCGTCGCACCCAGCGCCACCACGAGCTTCGGCTTGACGAAGCCGCGCTCCAGATCGAGCCAGAAGCGACAGGCCGAGACCTCGCCGGCATTCGGCTTCTGGTGGATGCGTCGCTTGCCCCTGACCTCGAACTTGAAGTGTTTGACGGCATTGGTGACATAGGCGCGGCGACGGTCGAGCCCGGCCGCGCCCATGAGGCGGTCGAAGACCTGCCCTGCCGGCCCCACGAAGGGCTTGCCGGCGAGATCCTCCTGATCGCCCGGCTGCTCGCCGACGAACATTACCGGGGCCGACAGCGGGCCCTCGCCGAAGACGGTCTGCGTCGCGTGCTGGCACAGGCCGCAGCGCGAGCAATCCCTGGCCGCAACCTGCGCCTCCTGCCAGCTCTCGGGGCCGGCCGGCGCTGCAAGCGCCTCCTCGCGCTGGCGCAGCGCCTGCCGGCGGTGGCGCTCGGGCGGCACGGTCGGGGCTTGCAGCACCATTTCCGCCGCACGCCGGCCGGCGCCGGCGATCAGCGGCGCGATCAGCGCGGCCTCGGGCAGGTTGCGCCAGTATTTCTCCGGCATCTCGGCTTTCATCGCTTTGATCTTGAGCCGGGCAGGATTGAAGATATTGGCGTAGTAAGCCCGCCAATACGCCTCCATCGCGTCGTCATTGGGCGCTTGCGCGCGCGACGCGCCCTCCCCCAGATGCAGCGTCGCGCCGTCCCAGTGGAGCGAGCGCAGCGGCGTCAGGATCGACCAGCGCATGGCACAGAAGCGCTCGACGAAGAAGCGCGAGACTCGCTCGACGATATGATGCTCCGGCTCGAACCAGGCGACGAAGGCCTCGGCCCCATCGGGGCCGACGATCTCGCGGAAACGCACGAAGGCGGTCATCTTGTGCGTGTCGCGGCGCACGGCCTTCGCCAAGGCGTTGGCGCGGTGGACATCGTCATCGGTCATGACCCGCAACAGCCCGGCCTCCCCCTGCAATCGCAGCAGCAGGCGGTAGAGCAGATCGAAGCGGCCGGGATCGCGATGGCAGATCACCGCCCGCGCCAGCTCCGGGAAGTCGCGCGGTACGGTCAGTTCCGCGCCCGCGACCGGCGTGAGGCTGTCGATGGACTCGCCGCCAAAAAGCCCCGCGCCCTCGTCTCCGACCTGCCAGGCGACCAGCGACGGCGCGACGCCGGCGCCGGCTAGCACGCGCGCCTGTCGCCGCCAGCCCTCGAAATCGGCTGGATCGGCAAGTCGCGCGACAATTGTCACAGCAGCGCCAATTGCTGCGGCTTCGGTGCCAGATGCTGACGCAGCCGCTCGCTGTCGAGCACCGCTCCCGGCCGCCAGCCTTCGGCGACGATGAAATGCCGCAGGATCACCATGGAGCGCGCGATCTTGCCGACATCCTCCAGGCGCAACCGGCGGAAGCGCCGCGTCTCCAGGATCTTGCCAACGCTCTTGGTGCCCAGCCCCGGCACACGCAGCAAGGTCTCGCGATCCGCCCGGTTGACGTCGACGGGGAAGCGCGCGCGGTGGCGCAGCGCCCAGGCAAGCTTGGGATCGATCGCGAGGTCGAGCATGCCGCCGACCCCATCATCGAGGATTTCACCGACCTCGAAGCCGTAGAACCGTGTCAGCCAGTCGGCCTGATAGAGCCGGTGCTCGCGCATCAGCGGCGGCTCGGACAGCGGCAGTTGCACCGATGCGTCGGGGATCGGGCTGAAGGCGGAGTAATAGACCCGCCGCAGACCGAAGGAGCCGTAGAGCTGGGCGCTGCGCTGGAGGATCGCCGCATCGCTCGCCCCATCCGCGCCGACGATCATCTGCGTGCTCTGGCCTGCCGGCGAAAAGGCCGGTGCAGCGCGTGATTTCGCCCGCTCCGCCCTGCCCTCCTCGATCTTGAGCTTCAGGCCGCCCATTGCGGCGCTGATCTCGCGTGGCCGCTTCTCCGGCGCGAACCGCTCCAGCGAGGCTTCCGTCGGCAACTCGACATTGATCGAGACCCGGTCGGCGAACAGCCCCGCCTGCGCCACGAGATCGGGGCTCGCGCTCGGAATGAGCTTGAGGTGGATGTAGCCGCGAAAGCCATGTGCGACCCGCAGCGTCTGCGCGACTCGGACCATCTCCGCCATGGTGTAATCGGGAGAACGGATGATGCCCGAGGACAGAAACAGGCCCTCGATATAGTTGCGCTTGTAGAAGCTGAGCGTGAGGTCGACGACCTCCTCGACCGAGAACCGCGCCCGCCTGACATTGCTCGACGAGCGATTGATGCAGAAGACGCAATCATAGCTGCAGTAATTCGTCAGCAGGATCTTGAGCAGCGAGATGCAGCGCCCGTCCGGTGCATAGGAATGGCAGATGCCGGACCCGGTGGTCGAGCCGATGCCGCCGGCGAGAGAATTCCGCTTTGTCGTGCTGCTGGAAGCGCAGGACGCATCGTATTTTGCGGCGTCGCTGAGGATTTCCAGCTTCTCCATCACGGTGAGTTGGGCCAAAGGGCTCTCTCCTGTTCTTGATTTGTTCTTTTAAGCCATGAGTTCAACCCGCGCCAGAGGCGTTTCGTCGCGGCCACCGCTGATGCGAGGGGAACTCTCGAGGGCAGGCCGGCGTTCCCTTTGGCAATCGAGCCATGGAGAATGTGATGTTTCGTCTTCTGCTGATCATCGTGGTGATCGCGATCGGCTATGACGCGGTGGTTCATCAGGGGCTCTACACGCGCAATGTCTGGGCGAGCGTCGTGGGGCTGACCGATTCGGCCGTTTCGAGCGCCCGCGAACTGGGCCAACCCTCGCGCGAAGACAACGGGACGGTAAGGCCTTAAGCCGCCGCGCGCGCCTCGACGATGCTGGCGATCGAATCCAGCATTCGCGTATCGTCTCCGGCCAGCCCCTCCATCGCCGCCATGCGTGCGATCACCGTGCCCGCCACCGCCTCTTCCACCGTATCCTCGGCATAGGCGTAGAAGATCGTCGCGTGCTGGCCGTCGCGATGGCAGCGTCCCTCGATCTGCTGCAGCTGGATCGCGCTGTGGCGCATGTCGTGGACCACCAGCGAGCGTTCGCGCTCGCCTCCGGGCATCTCGCCGCGATGCAGCGAGATCGATTCGGTCACGGTGAAGATCACGGCGTCGAGACCGCCCGTCTGGAAGACGATCCGCGTCTCCTCGTTGACCGCGCCAGAGCGCTCGCCATTGATTTCGCCCACCCGCCAACCACGGCCGCGCAAGGCCTCGGCCAGCATGGCGCTGGTCTCAAGGAAGGCGACGGAAACCGCCACCTGCTCGTCATTGCCGAGCAGGTCGTCGCAGAAATCGACCGTGCCGGGAATGCGCAGCAGGCTCGCCTTCTGGCGGAAGCGCAGATCGGCTGCCCAGCCCTGCGGCTTGCGCGTCGAGCCCCCGGCGAGGCCAAGTTCCCGGCGGAACTCCCGCCAGGTCGCGTCATAGAGCTTGCGGGCGGCCGGATCGAGCGCGACCGGCGCCAGTTCGCGCTGCACCTCGGGCCAGCCGGCGATCTCCTCGGGCCTCCTTCGCAGGCCGATCGCGCGGGCGCCGCGATAGAGCAGGTCCGCCATCACCTTGCGGTCGGCCTCGTTGGGCTCCCAGCTCCAGTTCTTCCAGCGCCCCTTGGCCCGGCCGATCTTCAGCTGCTTCATCAATAGGCGGAAACCGTCGAGATCGGCGCTCGGCATGCCGGCCGCCCGCGCCAGCAAGGGCCCGAGATAGGACAGCTCATGCGGCGACTGACCGGCGGTCGCGCTCATATAGATCGTGAAGGCGGACGCCGCGGCCATCTGCCGGCAGACCATGCCCTGCTGCGAGTTGGGATTGCGGATGCGGTGGGCCTCGTCGATCACCACGAGCGGCCAGACGCGCCTGGGCACGCCGAGCTTGGCCAACTCGTTGTTGCGAGCCCGGATCGAACGCTTCTTCGAATCGGCCGGTGGCGCCAGCAACGATTTGGTCTTCTCGAAATTCATCAGCGTGACACGCTTCGCTGGCAGGCCCGACAGCGCCATCGTTCGCCGCCATTGCGGAATCGCGCCCTTGGGGCAGATCACCAGGATCTCCTGCTCCGGCATCGCCGACAGCGCCAGCCACGCCGAGAGCGTCTTTCCGAGCCCCGTCAGGTCGCCGAGCAGGAAGCCGGGCGCCCCGGCCGCGCGCGCCGCGAGGATGGCATCCCCCGCCACGCGCTGATGCGCGTGCGGCACCATCAGGCGAAGCTCGCCCGTCATCGCGCGCGCATCCCCTGCGCGCCATATCCCGTGGCAAATTCCTGCATGAGCATGCCAGTATCAATGCAAGGCGGGATCGGCAACGATCGCGTCCATTCCCTCCCGCCCCTTCCCTTCGGCAGACAGATAGCGAGCTTCCATGACCCGCGGCCAGGCCATCGCGCATGCGCAAGATTATTTCGACACCGGCGCCTTCAAGCGCGACCTCGCCCGGCTCATCGCGATGCCGACCGAAAGCCAGAACCCCGACCGCGCACCGGTGCTGGCAGACTATCTCGAGAACGAGATGCGCCCGCTTTTCGAAAGCCTCGGCTTCGAATGCAGAATCCTGCACCATCCGAAAGCCAAGGGCCCGTTCCTGTTCGCCCAGCGCATCGAGGACGAGAGCCTGCCGACGATCTTCGGCTATGGCCATGGCGACGTCATTCGCGGCCTCGACGCACAGTGGAGCGAGGGCCTGTCGCCATGGGCGCTGACAGAGCGCGGCGACCGCTGGTATGGCCGCGGCGTGGTCGACAACAAGGGCCAGCACGTCATCAATATCAACGCCTTGCGCGCCGTTCTTGAATCACGCGGAAAGCTTGGCTTCAACGCCAAATACCTGATCGAGATGGGCGAGGAATCCGGCTCGCCGGGCCTGCGCGAACTCTGCGCCGACGAAGCCGAAATGTTCCGCTCCGACGTTCTGATCGCCTCCGACGGGCCGCGCCTCAATGCGGAGCGCCCAACCGTGTTTCTCGGCGCGCGCGGCGTCATCACCTTCGACCTGCAGATCGTCGCGCGCGAGGGCGGGCATCATTCCGGCAACTGGGGCGGCATCCTGTCCGATCCCGCGATCCAGCTTGCGCACGCCATCGCCTCGATCACCTCCCCCACCGGCCAGATCCGCATCCATGAATGGGTCCCCAAGGAACTGCCCGGCGCCGTGCGCGACGCGGTGGCCGACTGCGTCGTCGATGGCGGGCCCGATGGCCCGCAGATCGACCCGAACTGGGGTGAGCCCGGCCTGTCGCCGGCCGAGCAGGTCTTCGGCTGGTGCTCCTTCGACGTGCTGGCGATGAAGTCGGGCGTGCCGGAAACGCCCGTCAACGCGGTGCCGCCAAGCGCCTGGGCCCGCGTGGCGCTGCGCTTCGTCGTCGGCATAAATCCCGCCGACGCCGTGCCGGCAATGCGCCGTCATCTCGACCGTCACGGCTTCTCGATGGTCGAGATCATCATGCCCGGCGCCGAGCGCTTCGGCGCGACGCGGCTCGACCCGGAAGATCCCTGGGTCGCCTTCACACTGGCCTCGATCGCGAGCAGCACCAACAAAAAGCCGGCACTGCTTCCCAATCTCGGCGGCTCGCTGCCCAACGACATCTTCGCCGAAATTCTGGGCCTGCGCACGATATGGGTGCCGCATTCCTATCCCGGCTGCTCGCAGCACGCGCCCGACGAGCACCTGCCCGTCGCGATCGCCCGCGAGGCGCTCGGCCTGATGGCCGGGCTCTATTGGGACATCGGCAGCGGCAACGCCCCGCCGGTCTGAGCCTATTCCATAGGCTGCCGCGGACCCCGGTCCGGCGGCATGTCGTAGGGCGTGGCGGGCGGCGCTTCCGGCGGTCCATTGGGCGGCAGTTCCGGCGGCGGCTCGGTCGGGATGCCCTGCGGCGCCTCGTCGGGCGGCATCTCGACCGGCGGAGCCGGTGGAACCTCGGTCGGGGTCAACGGAGGGGCTTCCGGCGGCGGAGTCGGCATCGCAGGTGTTCCGCCCGGTGCGGCAGTCTCGATCGTCGCGATCATCAGGCTATCCTCTGAAGCTGGCCCTCGTTGGAGGATCAACGCAGCGGCGTGCCGAAAAGTTCGCAGCGATCCGCGCGGCGCGCGCGCGAGCCCGGAAACAACGACGCCGGCACGAGGCCGGCGTCGCATGCGTCAGGGTCCGGTTTTCCGGCCCTACTTGAAGACCGGCGGAGCGTTCAGATCGAGCCCCGGCAAGCCGCCAGCGCCGCCCATACCCGGGATCTGGATCGAGTCGAACTGCTTGTCGATCGACTTCTGGTCGAGCTGAACCGCCGATGCCTTGTAGTGCATCACCATCTGCGGGAAGGCCACCACCAGCGCCACCATGATGCACTGGATCACCACGAAGGGCACGGCTCCCCAGTAGATCTGCGCCGTGGTCACCGGCTCCATCATGTTGCCCGTCACCTTGTCGCGATAGCGGTCCTTCGGCGCGACCGAGCGCAGGAAGAACAGCGCGAAGCCGAAGGGCGGATGCATGAACGAGGTCTGCATGTTCACGCCGAGGATGACGCCGAACCAGATCAGGTCGATGCCGAGCTTGTCCGCAGCCGGCCCGAGCAAGGGCACGATGATGAAGGCGAGCTCGAAGAAGTCGAGGAAGAAGGCGAGCAGGAACACCATGATGTTGACGACGATCAGGAAGCCCGTCGCCCCGCCCGGCAGCCCGACCAGCAGGTGCTCGACCCAGACATGGCCGTTGACGCCGTAGAAGGTCAGCGAGAACACGCGCGCGCCGACCAGGATGAACAGCACGAAGGCCGAGAGCTTGGCTGTCGATTCCGTCGCCTGCTTGAGCAGGTCGAAGGTCATGCGCTTCTTGCCATAGGCCAGCAGGATCGCGCCGGCCGCGCCCATCGCGCCACCTTCCGTCGGGGTCGCGACGCCGATGAAGATCGTGCCGAGCACCAGGAAGATCAGCGCCAGCGGCGGCACCATCACGAAGACGACCTGCTCGGCCATGCGCGACAGCAGGTTGAGCCCCAGCACCTTGTTGACGATGGCGATCACGAAGGAGACGGCGACCGCGATCGACATCGTCAGGATGACGAAATCCGCGCCCGCCTTCACATTGGTGAACAGCTTCATGCAGGCATAGGCGACGCCGAAGGAGATGATCGTCACGACCAGCAGCGAGCGACGGCGCGTCTCGCCATCGGCATCGCGCAGGGTCTGCGCCTCCGGCGGCAGGCCGGGAGCCCGCTTCGGATAGACCATCGTGACGAGGAAGACGTAGCCGGCATACATCGCCGACAAGACCAGGCCGGGAATGAAGGCGCCCTCATACATGTCGCCGACCGAGCGGCCGAGCTGGTCGGCGAGCACGATCAGGACGAGCGAGGGCGGGATGATCTGCGCCAGCGTGCCAGATGCCGCGATCACACCCGAGGCGAGCCGCCGGTCATAGCCGTAGCGCAGCATGATCGGCAGCGAGATCAGGCCCATCGAGATCACCGAAGCGGCGACGACACCGGTGGTCGCCGCCAGCAAAGCGCCGACGAAGATGACGGCATAGGCGAGACCGCCGCGAACCGGCCCGAACAGCTGGCCGATCGTGTCGAGCAGGTCTTCCGCCATGCCCGAGCGTTCGAGGATCAGCCCCATGAAGGTGAAGAACGGGATCGCGAGCAGCACGTCGTTGTTCATCGTGCCGTAGATGCGCTCCGGCAGCGCCTGCAGGAAGTTTTCCTGGAACAGCCCAAGCTCGATGCCGACCAGCGCGAAGAGCAGGCCGTTGGCGGCCAGCGCGAAGGCGACGGGGTAGCCGAGCAGCAGGAACGCGACGAGGGCTGCAAACATCACCGGCGCCATGTTGACGCGCAGGAAATCGCCGAGGCCGGCGGCATGGGCATCACCGGTGTGAAGCCCGAAGAAGGCGAAGAGCGTCAGCGCGAGCAGAAGGCCGGCGATGCGGGGGAAGCGGTTGGCGGTCATGGCGGGTGTCCGGACGTCTCTGGAATCGCTCACGGGGCCAGCCCCTGCTGCTTGGCGACATCGAGCAGGCGATGCGCCTCGGCTTCCGCCGCGGCGGCATGGCCGCGCAGCGTCTCGTCATCCTCGAGATGGCCGCGCATGATCGCGATCTGCTTGATGATCTCGGACACGCCCTGGAAGGCCAGCATCACGAAGCCGATGATGACGAGGCCTTTGGCCGGCCATTGCGGCAGACCGCCGGCCGACAGCGACTGCTCGTTGATGACATAGGAGCGCGTGAAGAACGGCCAGGAATGGTAGATCATCAGCAGGCAGAACGGCATCAGGAACAGCGTGTGGCCGATCAGGTCGATCCAGCGCTGCACGCTCTTGGGCAGCAAGCTGTTCACGATGTCGATGCGGATGTGCTCCTTCACCTTCAAGGTCCAGGCGGCGCACATCAGGAAGACGGCGCCAAACAGCATCCACTGCAATTCGAGCCAGGCATTCGACGAGACGTTGAAGACCTTGCGGATGATGGCGTTCACGGTGGCGACGATCACCGCCAGCAGGATGAGCCAGGCGACCTTCTTGCCGATCTGGGTGTTGATCGTGTCGATGACACTGCTGACCCGAAGTAGACCCTTCACATCGGTGCTCCCAAATCCCGCGCGGGCCGTGTTCTGAACGCAGACCCCATCAGCGTTTCGGTTATAGGAAGGCTCTGGACGGCACAAGCGGTCAGGCCTCTCATCCATTCGGCCAATCGCCGGGAGCCGCAGCGCCGCAAAGGCCTTCATCTCCCGAAACGAGGGCACGCAGCGGCTCTTGGAGCAACGCAGGCCGCCCGCGACGGCCATGTTTCCGGCACTGTGCGAAGACGCTCAGGCAAAGCGTGGACACGCGACCGCCCCGACCATCGGCGCCGCCGACGGCATGAAATTCAACGATGCTTTGAAGGAAGGTCCGTGGTGGGTGATGTAGGGCTCGAACCTACGACCCGCTGATTAAGAGTCAGCTGCTCTACCAACTGAGCTAATCACCCATACGCCACGAAGCGCAAGCCGTTCCGCAAGCCGAGGCCGCGTCAGGCAGGCCGGCGATGTAGCAAAGCCCCCCGACCCTGTCCACCCACCTGTGACAGAAATATGCGAAGGCCCGCCGAAATCGCTGCGGCGGGCCGTTCGCGATCAGGCCGCTTTGCGGTTCAGCAGGTGGTAAAGCGCGATCGCGCCGAAGGTCGCGGTGCCGATTCCGCCGAGTTCGAAGCCAAAGATCGGCAGCTTGAGATCGCCGGCGCCGAGGATCAGCGCGGTCGCGACCGTCAGCAGGTTCTTCGGATCGGAGAAATCGACCTTGTTCTCGACCCAAATTCGGCCCGCCGTCGCGGCGATCAGGCCGAACACGACGATGGCGAGCCCGCCAAGCACCGCGACGGGAATCGTGCCGATCACCGCACCGAACTTCGGCGAAAAGCCGAGCACCAAGGCGATGATACCCGCTGCGACGAAGACCAGTGTCGAATACACCCGCGTCACCGCCATCACGCCCATGTTCTCGGCATAGGTCGTGACGCCCGTGCCGCCGCCGGAACCGGCGATCATGGTGGCGACGCCGTCGGCGATGAAGCCGCGCCCGATGAGATGGTCGAGATTGCGCCCGGTCATCACGGCAATGCCCTTGATGTGCCCGAGATTCTCCGCGACCAGGATGATCGCAACCGGCGCGATCAGCGCCATCGCCTTGGCGTCGAACACCGGCACGACGAAGTTCGGCAGTCCGAACCAGGCGGCTGCGCCGATGCGCCCGAAATCGACGGCAGGCGCGCCGAAGCTCGGCGCCGTAGCGGCATAGACGACATAGGCCACGAGCCCACCGATCAGGATCGGCAAGCGCTGGGCGAGCCCACGGCCATAGACCGCGATGAGGGCCACCGCGATGACCGTGAACAGCGCGATCCATTTGGTATAGGCGCTGGCCGAGATCATGTTCATCGCGACGGCGGTGAGGTTGAGACCGATCGCTGCCACAACCGCTCCGGTCACCACCGGCGGCAGCAGCTTCTCGATCCAGGCCGTTCCCACCGCCTGCACGAGCAGGCCGATCGCCGCATAGAGCGCGCCGCAGGCGATGATGCCGCCGAGCGCGATCCCGATATTGGCGTTGGGGCCGGAGCCGGCATAGCCGGTCGCCGCGATGACGACGCCGATGAAGGCGAAGGACGAGCCGAGATAGCTCGGCAGTTGCCCGCGCGTGACGATGAAGAACAGCAGCGTCGCGACGCCCGAGAAGAAGATCGCCACATTGGGGTCGAACCCCATCAGGATCGGCGCCAGCGCAGTCGCGCCGAACATGGCGACGACATGCTGCAGACCGGCGATGAAGGTCTGCGCGACGGGCAGCCGCTCATCCGGCATCACCGCGCCGGAAGTCTTCAAGGTCCAGTTCGGAAAATAGCCTGCCATCGCGAATCGCTCCCCGCCATGCCCGCGGCGGCCGGTCGGCCGCCGCTCGCGAAGAGGATGAAGGCAAGTTCAGGACCCGCGCCAGATGAAGGCGCGGTCATCCACTGGAATCAGGCGAGATTCGGGCTGCAACGCGGCCGTCATCCTGGCCGGAGCGAAGCGGAGAGCCGGGATCGATGCCGGGACGGTTCAGGCATGGATCCCGGATCGGCGCCGCTGACGCGGCGTGTCCGGGATGACACGGCTGCTGGAATGTTACTCCGCCGCCGCCTGCGCGTGCAGGCGCACGCCCTTGGCGATCAGCTTGTTGAGCGCCACAAGATAGGCCTTGGCCGAGGAGACCAGCGTGTCGGGGTCGGCGCCCCGGCCGGTGACCGAGAAGCCCTCATGCGTCAGCCGGACGGTAACCTCGGCCTGGGCGTCGGTGCCCTCGGTGACGGCATGGACGTCGTAGAGCTCCAGCGTCGCCTCATGCGGGACAATCGTCTTGATCGCGTTGAAGATGGCGTCGATCGGGCCGTTGCCCTCGACCTCCTCGGTGACGATGCGGCCTTCGACATCGAGCTTCATGGTCGCGCGCTGCGGGCCGCGCGTACCGGCGATCACCGTCAGCGAGACCAGCTTCACCCGGTCATGCGCGGTGGCGATGTTGTCGTCGACCAGCGCCTCGATGTCCTCGTCATAGACATGCTTCTTGCGGTCCGCGAGCGCCTTGAAGCGGGTGAAGGCGTCTTCCAGCTGGTTCTCGCCCAGATCGTAGCCCATCTCCTTCAGCTTGGAGCGGAAGGCCGCGCGGCCGGAATGCTTGCCCATCACCAGCGAGGTCTTGGTCACGCCGACCGAGGCCGGGGTCATGATCTCGTAGGTCGACTGGTTCTTCAGCATGCCGTCCTGATGGATGCCGCTCTCATGCGCGAAGGCGTTCCGGCCGACGATCGCCTTGTTGTACTGCACCGGGAAGGAGCAGGCATTCGAGACCGTCTTGGAGGCCCGCATCAGCATGGTCGCGTCGATGCCGGTGTCGTAGGGCAGCACGTCGCCACGCACCCGCAGCGCCATCACCACCTCTTCCAGCGCGGCATTGCCGGCGCGCTCGCCGATGCCGTTCAGGGTGCATTCGACCTGCCGCGCGCCGCCCGCGATGCCGGCCAGCGAATTGGCCACCGCCAGACCCAGATCATTGTGGCAATGCACCGAGAAGATCGCCTTGTCGGCATTGGGCACGCGCTCGCGGACGGCGGCGAACATCGCCCCGTACTCCTCAGGCGTGGCATAGCCGACCGTGTCGGGCAGGTTGATCGTGGTGGCGCCGGCCCTGATCGCCGCCTCGACGGTCCGGCACAGATAATCGATCGGCGTGCGGGTGGCGTCCATCGCCGACCATTCGACATCCTCGACCAGGTTGCGGGCCTGCGCGACGGTGCGGGTGATGATCTCCAGCACCTCGTCCTGCGTCTTGCGCATCTGGTGCTCCAGATGGATCGGCGAGGTCGAGACGAAGGTGTGGATGCGCGGCTTAGCCGCATGGCGCACCGCCTCGCCGGCGCGGGCGATGTCGCCGGAGATGGCGCGGGCCAGCCCCGCGATGGTCGAGCGCTTGCTGCGCCGCGCGATCTCGGACACGGCCTCGAAATCGCCCTCGGAGGCGATCGGGAAGCCGGCCTCGATGATGTCGACGCCCATCGCGTCCAGCAGTTCGGCGATCTCGAGCTTTTCCTCGAAGGTCATGGTCGCGCCGGGGCACTGTTCGCCATCGCGCAGCGTGGTGTCGAAGATCAGCACGCGGTCTTTTGTGGAAGCGGGCGTCGAAGAGCCGTTGCTCGAAATCGATTCGGTCATGGTCATGTTCCTGGAAGCGCAGACGCTGCTCTCGTGGGATGCAGGCGCCTTATGACTGGAAGGTCGTTCTCGTCACTCCCCTGAGCGCCCAGGCATGCATGCCCGGCCGGCCCTCAGGGGCGGCTAAGGAGAAGAAGCAGGCCAAGGACCGGGGCCGAGGAAGCGCGCATGCGGAGCGTCCGCGCAACGGCGCGGGCACTGATCCGGACATGGGCGGCGGTCGAAACCACGGGCGTTCCTCTTAAGGGCTGATCACGATGTAACCGAAACCGGCACTGCGGCGCAAGCATATGTCGCACCGTGCGAGGACAAGGTGACGCGGACGAGGCACCGCTTATGATCGGATCCAGCGCGGAGGCAGGGAATCGCCGGATCGCGGCTGGGGACGAACGCGATGATGCGATATAATCGCTGGGCCATTGGTCTGGCCTTCTGCCTGTCGGGCCTCGCGGGCTATATCGACACGATCGGCTTCATCAGTCTCGGCGGCTTCTTCGTCTCGTTCATGAGCGGCAACACCACCCGGCTCGGCATCGAGCTTGCCGGGCTGAAAGGCGGCGGCATCGCCACCGCCGCCACGATTCTGGTCCTCTTCGTTGGCGGCGTGATCAGCGGGTCGCTGGCTGGGCATTTCGGCCGGCGCAGGAGCAAATCCGCCGTGCTCGCGGTCGTCGCGCTGGCGCTGGTGACGGCGGCCAGCCTGGACACGGTCGGATTGAGCTTCGCGGGCGCACTCTTCCTCGCCTTCGCGATGGGGGCCGAGAACAGCGTCTTCCAGCGCGATGGCGAGGTCACGATCGCGCTGACCTACATGACCGGAACGCTGGTGAAGATGGGCCAACGCATCGCGTCGGCGCTGCTGGGAGGGCCGAAATTCGCCTGGGTGCGCCATTTCGTGCTTTGGGTTGGCCTGCTGACGGGCTGCATCAACGGCGCCATCGCGCATTATCTCGTCGGCCTCGGCGCGGTCTGGCTGGCAGCGCTCGCAGCGGCGATCTTCGCGATCGTGCTGCTCTTCCTGCCGCTGGAGGAGTGAGCCGCACGCACAAGCCGGCCGCGATTGACCCCGGATGGGAATCGGTCATCTTCGCTGCACCTGCCGCCGGAGCCTGCCATGCGCGCCCTCGCCTTGCCCTTCACCGTCCTCGCCTTCGCTTTGGCCGGCTGCCAGACGCCGTCCGGCGGCCCGCCTCCGGCCCCCTCTCCCGAACAGGCCGCGACCGGCGTCACGCCCAACACCTTCCGCATGCCGACGGGATCGGGCTGCTCCGGCGAGGTCGAGCGTTTCCAGGCCGTGATGGACAATGATCTCGCCACCGGCCACACCACCAAGGGCGTCCACAGCCGCGTCTCGGCGGAGATTTCGACCGCGCGCACGACCTGCGCTGCCGGCAACGAAGGCGGGGCGATAGGGCAGATCAGGGCGACCAAGGCGCGATTTGGGTATCCGGGCTAACGTTGGCTGCAGAACCTTCGAGTCATCCCGGACAAGCCGCGAAGCAGCGCCGCTCCGGGATCCATCGGAGGGTGGGACGTCGCCCTATGATGGATCCCGGGACGACCTGCAGTCGCCCGGGATGACGGCGCGTTTCCTCACGCAATCGGAAAGGTTCTACGCCGCCAACCCCCGCTTCTCCAGCAGCGCATCGGGCGTCGGCAGCCTTCCACGGAACAGCGTATAGGCCTCAGCCGCGTCGCGGGTGTCGCCGGCCGAATAGATGAAGCGCTTGAGCTTGCCCGCCAGCTCCGGCGAAAACACGTCGCCGGTCTCCAGGAAGGCGTTGAAGGCGTCGGCGTCCATCACCTCCGACCAGAGATAGCTGTAATAGCCGGCCGAATAGCCGTCGCCCGAGAAGACATGGGTGAAATGTGGCGTGCGGTGGCGCATCACCATGCCCTCGGGCATGCCGAGCCGTGCCAGTTCCGCCTTCTCGAAGGCCAGCGCATCGATCTCGCCGGGCTCTTCCAGAGAATGGAAGGCGAGGTCAACCAACGCGGATGAGGTGTATTCGACCGTGGCGCAACCCTGGTTGAAGGTCTGCGCGCGCTTGATCGTCTCGATCAGCGCGTCGGGGATCGGCTCGCCGGTCTGAGCGTGCAGGCAATAGCTCTGCATCACCTCCTTGGTGAGGAACCAGTGCTCGTAGAGCTGCGACGGCAGTTCGACGAAATCACGCGAGACCGAAGTGCCAGCCAAAGACCCGTATGTCACGTCCGAGAGCAGCCCATGCAGCGCATGGCCGAACTCGTGGAACAGGGTGCGTGCATCGTCGATCGAGAGCAGCGCCGGCTTGCCCTCGGCAGGCTTGGCGAAATTGCAGACATTGACGATGATCGGCCGGACCTCGCCGCCGAAATTGCGCTGACCGCGAAAGGCGCTCATCCAGGCGCCGGAGCGCTTCGAGGCGCGCGCGAAATAATCGCCGATGAACAGGCCGACATGCCGGCCGCTGGCGGCTTCCGTGACCTCGAAGATGCGGACATCCGAATGATAGCCGGCGAGTTCCGGCTTCTCCGAGAAGGACAGCCCAAACAGCCTGCCGGCAACGTCGAAGGCGGCCTGGATGATGCGGTCAAGCTGGAGATAGGGCTTCAGCACCGCTTCATCCAGCGCATAGGTCTGCTGGCGCATCTTCTCGGCATAGTGGCGCCAATCCGACGGGCGGATCAGGCCGTTCTCGCCCTCGGATTGCGCCAGCGCGGCGAGGTTTGCCGCCTCCTGGGCGGCGCGAACCTTGGCCGGGGCCCAGACCAGTTCGAGCAGGTCGCGCACATTCTCCGGCGTCTTCGCCATGGTATCGTCGAGCTTGAAATGCGCGAAGGTCGCATAGCCCAAAAGCTTCGCCTTCTCTGCGCGCAGCTTGACCATTTCGGCGACGATCAGGCGGTTGTCGCTGTCATTGCCGTTCTCGCCGCGCTTGCCCCAGGCGGCGAAAGCCTCCTCGCGCAGGTCAGCCTGAGTCGAGAAGGTCAGGAAGGGCTCGATCACCGAGCGCGACAGCGTCACCGCATGCTGGCCGGGATGGCCGCGATCCGCCGCCGACCGCGCCATCGCGGCGAGCAGGAAGGGCGGCAAACCGGCGAGCCCCGCCTCGTCCTCGATGATCAGGGCATAGGAGGATTCGTCCTTCAGCACGTTCTGGCTGAACTGCGTGCCGAGCCCGGCGAGGCGCTCGTTGATCGCCGCCAGCCGCGCCTTGTCGTCGCCGTCGAGTTGGGCGCCCGAGCGAATGAAGCCGCGACGCGTCCGCTCCAAGAGCCGCATCTGTTCGGCGTCGAGCCCGAGCGTATGACGCTTCGCAAACACCGCATCGACCCGCGCGAACAGGCCCGGATCCATCATGATCGCCGACCAGTGCCGCGATGTGATCGGCGAGAGTTCGCGCTCGATCGCCTGCAGCGCTTCGTTCGTGTCGGCGCCCGACAGATTGTAGAAAACGCCGCCGACGCGCGAGAGCGCCCGCCCTGCCCGCTCCAGCGCTTCGATCGTGTTGGCGAAATCGGGCGCCGCCGGATCGCTCACGATGGCAGCCATCTCGTCCTTGTGCTTCGCCAGCGCCGCCTCGAAGGCGGGACGGATATGCTCGGGACGGATCGCCGCGAAGGGCGGCAGCCCAAACGGCGTCGTCCAGGCGGCGGCGAAGGGGTTCTCCGCCGGAAGCGGCAGCGCTTCCGGCGCGAAGGCTTCGGGCGGAAAGGCGTCGGACACAGGCGCGGTCATGGCATCGCTTTCGGCTGGCAGCGGGCAAGGCAAGGAAGGCAATCGGATTTGCGATCAGCCCTGCCCGTAGATATGGGCGAGATAGGGCTTCATGAAGGGCGCCATCATGTAGCGATCGCAATCGGCGGCGCTGCGCAGGATCACGATGTCGTCCAGTTCCTGTTCGTCCTGCGTCGCGATCCGCGACAGCATCACGGCCCGCGCCTCCTCAGCCTGCAGCGGCACGGTGAGCGGCCGCATGAAGGCGATGCGCCCGGCCGTGAACACGGCGTCCCAGCCATCCCCGACCGTGATCTCGGCCTCCGTCAGCCCCGTCTCCTCCCGGAGCTCGCGCAGGACGCTGCCCGCGAGATCGACCGTGCCGTCGTCGCGGACATCACTGCGATCGGGCGTGCCGGCGGCGAAATAGACCATCCCGGCATTGGCCGTGTGCCCGCCCATGCGTCCGCACAGGAAGGCACCGTCGGCGGCGCGCAGCGCCCCCATTGCGAAGCCGTTGCGGACTGTTGGGCCCGGCAGGCCGAAATCGCGCCAGGCCATGAAGGCGGCATAATCGGTCTCGAAATAGCCGGCCCGAAACACGCCATCGGCAATGGCCGCCCGATGCTGCAGCAGGATGCGCCCGTTGAACATGGCGGGCTTGCCGTCGCTGACCTTCGCCCAATGCCCGGCGATGGCCGCGTCGTTCTCGCGCGCGAAAGCCCAGTCATAGGGTTCGATCCGCGCCTCGATGCGCGACAGCGGCACGATCCGGCCATTCGCGAAATCGTTCATCGGCTCAGCCCCGATCATCGCATCCGCGTTCACAGCAACACGCCTTCGCTGATCATGACGGCCGATCCGCCGATCCGCGCCGAGATGAGCGCTCCGCCCGCGACCGTCAGTTCAAGCGTGATCTGCGAGGGTCGCCCCATTTCGTAGCCCTGCTCGATCGTGAAGCGGTGATCGCCATCACCGGGGCGTTCGAAGCGCATGATCACGCCGGCGAAGGCGGCGACGGCCGCGCCGGTCGCCGGATCCTCCGTCACGCCCATGGCGGGCGCGAACATGCGGGCATGGAAGTCGTGGCCGGCATCGCGCGTCCGCCGGCAATAGGCGTAGGCATTGGGCTGGTCCGCCGGCCTCATCGCCTGCGACCAGAGCGTGGTGTCGAGCCGGACGCGCTCCAGCGCCTCGAGGCTCGACACCGGCACGAAGGTGAAGGCCACGCCGGCGGAGACGACGCTCGGCACATGGCTGTCGAAGCCGATCTCGCGCCGGTCGAGCCCGAGCGCCCCCGCGATCAACGGCAGCGCCGCCGCCGGCTCCAACTCCTGGGGCAGGCGCGGCAGCGTGAAGACGGCGTGGCCGACGCGTGGGCCTGTCACCGAGACGGCGCAGGGCACGAGGCCGACCTGCTCCTCCAGCACGATGACATCGTTGGCCCTGCCCTCCATGGCATCGCGCAGGGCCAGCAGGACGGCTGTGCCGACGGTCGGATGCCCGGCGAAGGGCAGTTCGCGGCCGGGCGTGAAGATCCGCAGCGCCGCACGGTGGGCCGGCGTGGCGGGGGCCGAGACGAAGGCGGTCTCGGACAGGTTGAACTCCCGCGTGATCGCCTGCATCGCGGCCGTGTCCAGGCCCTCTGCGTCCAGCACGACAGCCAGCGGATTGCCGGCATGGGGCGTCGTGGTGAAGACGTCGAGCGTGACGAAGCGTCGGGTCATACGAGCTATTCCTGCGGTATTGTGAGATCGATGGCGAGCGGCGAGTGATCGGAGGCTTTCGGCCTGTCCCAGCCGACCCGTGGATAGCGATCCGCGCAGGTCGCAAGCCGCGCCATCGAGCGATCCGCTTCGCGCGGATCGAGCGGCACGCGATAGGGCAGTCCCCGGCGAATCATCTGCATGGCGGGTTTCGGATTGGCCGCCGCCAGCGCCGGCGACAACAGGATATGGTCGAGCGGCATGTGGGTCTCGACCAGCTGCTGGCGCTCTTCCGACCAGAACCGGCGGAAATGCGTCCAGCGCTCGTGCTGCGGCAGGCTTTCCATCGGGTCTACAGCGAAATCGTCGAGCAGCGGCTCGATCCCGCTTTCGCCCTCGTCGATCCGCTGCGCCAGCGGGCCGAGGCCGAAGCGATAGGCGTTGAGATCGCCGAGCACGATCCAGTTCGCCTCGCGCCAGCCTTCGCCGAAACGCTTCTTGATCAGCCCCTTGATCGCCCTCGCCTCCGCACGGCGCAGCGGCAGCGTCGCCTGTCGTCCGTCGTCGCGCCCATTGTTCATCGACTTCAGATGGCAGCCGAACAGGATCAGGTTCCGGTCACCGAAATCGAGCGTGATCTCCAGGCAATCGCGCGCGAAGACCTTGCCGCTGCGGTCGATGCCGAGCGACGCGAGGTCCCGGTCATGCACGCCGGCCTCGGCGAAACTGAGATCCTTATGCGAGCGCACCGAAACCTGCTGCGGCGCCAGAAGGTCGCGGCGAGCCGCAAAGCCGATATCGATATTGCGGCGGTCATTGCCATCGATCAGCGTGAAATGGCCGTAGCGGTGGTCGGCGATGCGGTGGACGTAGTTGGCGAAGAAGGCCTGCAGGCTCGCCAGCGAATCGACCTCCTGCAGCATCCAGAGATCGGCCTGCACCTCGGCGAGGGCGAGCGCCGTCATCTGGCGCTTGTCGTCCTCCAGCGCCACTGCCAGCGAGCGCTCGACCGCATCGCGCTCGTCGATGCGCGGAAAATGGAACAGCGACATCGCGGCCGCTGTGTCGCCGCGCTCGCCCGACGAGAAACGATGCCGCGTCAGCAGGTTCTCGACATTGAAGGTGCCGACGCGCAGCTTCATCGCGCTCAGAGCTTCTCGGGCAGGAACTGGTGCGTCGGCGTGACGAACTCGTCCTGCGCCGCGACGGTGAGGATCTCGCGCGAGCCGGCTTCCTTGGTGCGCTTCAGCAGGCCGTAGATCGAGGCCGAGGCCTTCGCGAGCGCGGCGGCCGCCGAGTCCTCGCGCATGTAATGGACGAAGAACAGCGCCGCGATGGCATCGCCCGCGCCATTGACACTGACGTCGAGCTTGGGCGTCCGGACCCGGAACGTGCCGCGCGCATCGGCCGCCATCATGTCGATGGCGTCGTCGGGGGTCTCGTCCGTCACCAGCGACGTCACCAGCACGACCTTGGGCCCGGCATCGCGCAGCGTCTCGACGGCGCGATGGGCGTCCGCGATCGTCCTGACCTCGATATCGGTGAGGAGTTCGAGCTCGAACTGGTTGGGGGTGACGATGTCGGCCGCAGGAACCGCCTGCTCGCGCATGAATTCCGGGATGCCCGGCCGCACGAAGACGCCGCGCCCGACATCGCCGATGACGGGGTCGCAGCAATAGACCGCCTTGGGGTTGGCCGCGCGCACGCGCTCGACCGCCGAGAGGATGCCATGGCCGACATCGGCCGAGCCCATATACCCCGACAGAACGCCGGTGCAGGACGGCAGCACGCCGCGCTCGGCGATGCCCTCCATCACCTCGTCGATCATGCCGCCATCGAAGACGCGCCCCTTCCAGGCGCCATAGCCGGTGTGATTCGAGAACTGCACCGTATGGATCGGCCAGACCTCGACGCCGAGGCGCTGCATCGGAAACACGGCTGAGGCATTGCCGACATGGCCATAGGCGACATGCGACTGGATCGAGAGGATGTTCATGGGCATCTCAGGCAGCAGCGGGAGCGCAAGCTCTAGCCGTTCGCCCCGCCCATCCGCAAATCGAAAGCGGTCATGGACGCGATCAACCGGTATCAGATCGCACTCAACCTCGCGACGCCGGCGGTATCCGTGAACTGCGTGACGCTTTTCACCTTGCCATCGGCGATGGTGAAGAGGTCCATGATCTCGAACGATCCGGTGCGGCCGGTTGGCTTGCATTCGACATCGGCGCGCCAATGCAGCATCGCCCGGTCGCCGTCGATCGTCAGCGCCATTTCCTTGATGTTGCTGAAGACATAGGTCGCGATCAGCCCCGCCATCTGCTCGCGCACCGCATCGATGCCATCCGGTTGCATGAAGACGTCCGCGACCTCCGGCCCGCCGGCCAGTCGGTAGCTGCACTGAGGATGGAAATAATCCATCAGCGCATCGAGGTCGCCGCGATGGCGCGCGGCATAGGCATCCCGAATGAGAACTTCGATCGCGCCGTTGTCCGTCATGCCGCCTCTCCTTGCGTCATCGACACAGTCTCGCGCCGACGCCACCGCAAGTCCAGCGTGCAGTCACGCCCTCCGCATAGCGAAATGGCGCCGCTGTGCAGCGGCGCCATCGCAAGCGAGATCACTGACCCAGGCCGGATCAGGAGCCGGCAGCCGCCTTCTTGGCGAACGTATCGGTGAACGTCGTCTTCAGATCGACATTCGACGACGCCAGCTCGGGGTCGAGCAGCTTCAGCGCGTCATACATGCTCTTCATCGCCTCGGGCGTCGAAATGCCGGTGCGCGAATAGCTCTCCTGCGAGTTCTTCACCGCCCGCAGATAGAGCGGCTTGTCGCCAAGGTGGTATTCGGCGGGCACGAGATCGGCGACATCCTCGGGCTTGGCCGTCTCCAGCCATTTCAGCGCCTTGACGAAGGCGTTGACCAGCTTCTGCGTGGTCACCGGGTTCTTCTCGGCGAAGTCGTTCTTGAGATAGAGCACGGCGGCCGGGTTCGAGCCGCCGAAGAGCGCCTTGGTGCCGGCTTCCGTGCGGGTGTCGATGATCGAGACGATGTCGCCATCCTGTTCGAGCTTGGACGTCACCGGGTCGAGATGCGAGATGATGTCGACCTGCTTCTGCTTGATCGCTGCAACAGCGCTGGCGCCTGCGCCGATGCCGATGATCGGCGCGTCGCTTGCCTTCAGCCCGGCCTTGACCATGGCGTATTGCGCGGTCAGCGCGGTCGAGGAGCCCGGCGCCGTGACGCCGATCTTCAGCCCCTTGAAATCGGCGGCCGACTTGATCTTGTCGGCGAGGTCCTTGCGCACCGCGATGGTGATGCCCGGGAAGCGGCCGAGCTCGACCACGGCGCGGATGTCCTGCCCCTTCGCCTGCATGCGGATGGTGTGCTCATAGGCGCCCGTCACGACATCGACCGAGCCGCCGACCAGCGCCTGCAGCGACTTGGCGCCGCCGCCGAAATCGTTGATCTCGACCTCGAGCCCCTGCTCCTTGAAGAAGCCCTTCTTCTCCGCGACCGTCAGCGGGAGATAATACAGAAGCTGCTTGCCGCCGACGCCGAGCGTCAGCTTGGGTTTTTCGGCGTTCTGGGCGAGCGCGGCGTGGGCGGAAAAGCCCAGCGCGGTCGAAAGGGCGAGCGCAGCCAGCGCTGCGCGGCGTGTGAAGATCATGGGTATTCCTCCGGTTGAATGAATTGCGCTTCTGGAGAGCGCATTGTGGGTAAGGATAGGCGCGATTGGCGCGGGCGGGCAAGAACCGCGTCATTCTCGGGCAGAGCGCAGCGCAGACCCGAGAATCTCCGGGAAGAGATGCTCGGGTCTGCGCCCGAGCATGACCGAGGCTCCTAAGTCGTCGTCGAACTCTGCCCCGGCCGCCAGACCAGGAGCTTCCTCTCGACCATCGTCACCAGGGAATCGATCATGATCACGAAGATCGCCAGGATCAGCATCCCCGAGAACACGCCCGTCACATCGAAGACGCTTTCGGCCTCGTGGATCTTGTAGCCGAGCCCCGCCGAAGAGCCGAGATATTCGCCGACGACCGCGCCCACCAGCGCAAAGCCGACCGAGGTGTGCAGGGAGGAGAACATCCAGGTCAGCGCGGACGGCCAATAGACATGCCGGAAGAGCTGGCGCTCGTTCATCCCCAGCATGCGGGCATTGGCCAGCACCGTCGGCGAGACCTCGCGCACGCCCTGATAGACGTTGAAGAAGACGATGAAGAACACCAGCGTGAAGCCCAGCGCCACCTTCGACCAGATGCCGAGCCCGAACCAGAGCGCGAAGATCGGCGCCAGCACGACGCGCGGCAGGGCGTTCGAGGCCTTGATATAGGGGTCGAACACGGCCGCCAGCAGTTCGTTTCGCGCGAAGACGAAGCCGAACAGGATGCCCGCGGCCGAACCGATGGCGAAGGCCAGCACCGTCTCGGTCAGGGTGATGCCGAGATGCCAGTAAATCTCGCCGCCGGTCAGCTGCGCCCAGGTCCGCGACAGAACCGCAACCGGCGTGGAGAAGAAGAACTGCGTCGTCTTGACCTCGCCGAACAGGCTGGTGGTGGTGACGAGGTGCCAGATGGCCAGGAACACGACCATCACCAGCGCCTGCAGGACGAGAAGCTTGACGCGATTCATGACGTCTTTCCTTCGACCAGTTCCTTGCCTTCGGCCGGTTCCTTGCCCTCGACCAGTTCCTTGCCTTCGCCCATCGCATAGGCCTTCTGCACCTCGACCCGCAGCGAGGCCCAGATGTCGCGGTGGATCTCGTGGAAGGCCTTCTCCAGCCTGATCTCGGCGATGTCGCGCGGGCGCGGCAACGGCACGCGATAATCGGCGACGATGCCCGCCGCTGGTCCCGCCGACATCACCACGACGCGGTCGGACAAGGCGATCGCCTCCTCCAGATCATGCGTCACGAAGATCAGCGCCTTGCGATCCTTCGACCAGAGATCGAGCAGGAGATTGCCCATGATCTGCCGCGTCTGCGCGTCGAGCGGCCCGAAGGGCTCGTCCATCAGCAGGATCTCGGGATCGCGGATCAGCATCTGCGCCAGCGCCACGCGCTTGCGCTGCCCGCCCGACAGCATGTGCGGATAGCGGTCGACGAAGGCGCGCAGGCCGACGCGGGCGAGCCAGTCGCGCGCCCGCTTGTCGGCCTGCGCATCGGACACGCCCATCGGCTCGAGCGCGACCTTGACGTTGTCGAGCGCCGTCTTCCACGGCATCAGGGCATCCGCCTGGAACAGGTAGCCGGCGCGGCGGTTCAGCCCCGAGAGCGGTTTGCCGAAGATCGAGACCGTGCCGGCCGACGGCGTCAGCAGACCCGCCGCCGCATTGAGCAGGGTCGACTTGCCGCAGCCGGTCGGCCCGACCACCGAGACGAACTCTCCGGCCGCCACGCTCAGATCGACGCCCGTCACCGCCTTGTAGCGCTGGCCGCCATCGAGATGAAAGGTGATGTCGAGCCCGCCGAGCGCGACGGCAGCCTGCGGCGAGGGCGAAGAACTCTGCGACGGCACATCCATCGCTCCCGCATCGCCATGCGGGCGCTGTTGCAACTCCATGAAACCCGTTTCCCCGTCGGCGTCGGGCGCTCTTGCTGGCGCCGGCCGAACCTTGCATCCGTCGTTGGCGGAGAGACTAAGCCATCGGCCGGATAAGGCAAAGCCGTCCTTCGGCTGAGGCCACAGGGCATGTCCACACTGCGACGTTTGCTTCGGTTGCAATGATGGGACCGGGCAGCGATAAGCCCTCAGCCTCCCGCTCGAGCGACCAGGACACGCATGGCCCAACTCGAACTCTGGATGCAGGCGCTTGTCGAATTCATGCGCGCCAACCAGGAATGGGCGATCCCGATCGTCTTCCTGATCGCGTTCTGCGAATGCGTCGCGATCCTCTCCTGGATCGTCCCGGCGACCGTGTTCTTCACGGCCTTCGGTGCGGCAGCCGGCGCGTCGGGCCTCAATCTGGCACCGCTGGCGATCGCCGCAGCGGCCGGCGCCGGCTCCGGGTTCTGGATTTCATACTGGGCCGGCCTGATTCTCGGGCCCCGCGTCGACCATCATTGGCCCTTCAACAAGAACCCCCAACTGCTGGCGCGCGGCCACGCCTTCTTCGAGAAATGGGGCATTGCCAGCATTTTGATCGGGCATTTCTTCGGGCCGCTGCGCGCGGTCATCGCGATCGTCGCGGGCATCGTCAAGATGCCGTTCTGGCCGTTCCAGATCGCCAACTGGGCCGCCTCGACCGTCTGGGGTTTCGCACTGCTGTATGGCGCCGGAAAGCTGGCCGAGATGACCACGAAAGGCAGCGTTCTGCTTCGTTGAGACCGCGGTCGCCAGGAGAAAAAGCGCAGCATCGCCTCAGGCCAAGCCCAGGATCACCGCCAGCAGCAAGGCAAGGGAAATGGCCAGCCCCATGCCGGCCGCGACAGGTCCCTCGATCATCTTCAGCATCTGCATCGCTACCTCCCATCTCTGATTGGCAACTCGCTCGCGCATCTCCCGGACATGCTCCTGCGGGATCGCGCCCGCTAAAAGCATCTCGCGTCGTCAGTAGACGAAGAGTTCGATCGCGACCCAGGCGATCACCGCCAGGCCCAACCCGCCGACCAGAACCATCAGGACAGGCGCGCCCAGAAAGCCCTGCCGCGCCTCGACCGGTGTTTCCTCAGCCGGATTGGCGTCGGAATGATCATCGGCCCGCATCGGCCGCACCTTGGTGCCGCCCTCCGGGCCTTCCGTCTGCGCCTTGGCGCGGTCTTCTGCTTCGATGCTCATCGTCGTTTTCCTTCGCGCGACGTCGGTCCGTTCAGCCGGGGATCAGGCCGATGAAGGTGTTGACCAGCAGAGCGAACGCCAGCCCGCCCAAAAGCGCACTCAGCAACGGCCAATCCTCGGTCGTCTTCCGAGGGGCAACGCTGACGCGCGGCCTGCTCACCCGCTCGATCTCGCTGCGACGCCATTGTTCGGCTCTCTCGTCGTCCCGCGTCATCTGGCGCTCCCGGTTAGCCTGTCTCGGGAGGAAAACGCGCCGCCGCAGCATCGGTTCCGAGGCTATCCCGCGCATCGGCAGGCCCGAACGCAAGAAGGCGGGCGCATCGCTGCACCCGCCTTCGCTCCACCTGGAAATATGATGGCGTTACAAGACCTTGCGCCCTGCGCTTGAATCAACCCGGCAAGGGATTGATTCAAGCAGCGAGCCGGTCTGCCGACTTCAGTTCTTGGTCTTGTCGACCAGCGCCTTGGCCTTGATCCCGAAGGCCCGGCGCAAGCCGGGCCGTCGCAAACCCAAAGGTCCTGTCAGTTCTTCGTCTTGTCGACGAGGGCCTTGGCCTTGATCCAGGGCATCATGTCGCGCAGCTTGGCGCCGACTTCCTCGATCGGATGGGCGGCCATGCGGGCGCGGGTCGCCTTGAACGAGGTCTGGTTGACCTTGTTCTCGAGCATCCAGTCGCGGGTGAACTTGCCCGACTGGATGTCGGTCAGCACGCGCTTCATCTCAGCCTTGGTCTCGGCGGTGATGATGCGCGGACCCGTCACGTACTCGCCGAATTCGGCCGTGTTCGAGATCGAGTAGTTCATGTTGGCGATGCCGCCCTCATAGATCAGGTCGACGATCAGCTTCACCTCGTGCAAGCACTCGAAATAGGCCATCTCGGGGGCGTAGCCGGCCTCGGTCAGCGTCTCGTAGCCGGCCTTGATCAGCTCGACCAGGCCGCCGCAGAGCACAACCTGCTCGCCGAACAGGTCGGTCTCGCATTCTTCCTTGAAGGTCGTCTCGATGATGCCAGCCCGGCCGCCGCCATTGGCCGATGCATAGGACAGACCGAGGTCATGGGCATTGCCGGTCGCGTCCTGATGGATCGCGATCAGGGTCGGCACGCCGCCGCCGCGCTGATATTCGGAGCGCACGGTGTGGCCGGGGCCCTTGGGGGCGACCATCAGCACGTCGAGGTCCTTGCGCGGCTCGATCAGGTTGAAATGGACGTTGAGGCCGTGCGCGAACAAAAGGGCGGCGCCCTCTTTCATGTTGCCATGCAGTTCGTCGCGGTAGATGTCGCCCTGCAACTCGTCGGGGGTCAGCATCATCATGATGTCCGAGACCTTGGCGGCCTCGGCCGGGGTCATCACCTTGAAGCCGGCCTCTTCGGCCTTCTTGCGGGTGGCCGAGCCGGCCTTCAAGGCGATCACGACATCCTTGACGCCGGAATCGCGCAGATTGAGCGCATGGGCGTGGCCCTGCGAACCGTAGCCGACGATGCAGACCTTCTTGCCCTTGATCAGGTTGATGTCGGCGTCGCGATCATAATAAACACGCATGTCAAAAGTCCTTCCTTGGGGGTGGTTTCTTCAGGCTTCCGGTGCGGATGACGTCCGCCCGTAAAGTGCGAGGAACTGGTCCGTGGCCCGGGCGGCGTCACGCTCGATCTCGTCGCGTCCCAGCGTCAGCCCGTCGCCGAGCAGCAGCCGGATCTGCACATCGCGGCCAACCAGGCCGAAGAAGGTGCGGAACGCCGTCTCGGAGGCATCGAAATCGAGCAGCCCCGCCTCGCGCCCGGCCTCAAGAACCGGGCGAAGCCGCTCGGCGATGGCAAAGCGCCCGTTCTCCAGCACGATGCCGCCGAGATTGCTCTTGCGCGACGCCGCATGCCCGATGGCGAGGCGGTTCAGCGCGATCGAGGTCGGGCTGGCGATGACGGTCAGCCAGGTCGCGGCGAAGCCCTTGAGGCTGTCGCGCAGCGTCGCGATGTCGAGCGTCGGCCGGTCGTACCGCCCGGCCCGCACGCGCGCAGCCTGCCAGCGAACCGTCGCCGCCAGCAGCCCGTCGCGATCGCCGAACCATTTGTAGAGCGTTTCCTTGGAGCAACTCGCCCGGCGCGCCACGGCGGTCATGGTGAGTTGGTCGCCCTCCTCCACCATCAGCGACAAAACGGCGTCGAGCACGGCCTGCTGGCGGGCCGTGGGCTCTTCCGTATCCGCTGTGTTTCGCGTTGCCGCCATGATCGTCTGGAGCCGAGGAAATGCCGTACCGTACGTTACGGTTCGGCTCTCTAGCGCAGTGTTCGACCCTCTGCAAGGCACTTTTCTTACTGCCCGATGCGAGCGTCGCTTTGCCGGCGCGATCCGCCTTGCGAGCAGCTTAAAGACCAGCCGCCTGCTGGCTCGCGACGCGCTGCAGGAAGATCGCCGCGATCGTCAGCACGAACCCCGCCCACCAGAGCGGCGAGCGCAGGCTCTTGCCGCTGCCGGGTGCCTCGGCGGGAGCCTTGCCGTTCAGCCGCTGCATGATCGGCCAGGCAAAGCAGCCGAAGCCGACGATGCCGAGGCCGAGAGCGATGTGTTCGAGGGTCACGGGAGGCATATCCGCCAGTTCACATCGCGTCGGGCCCACGGCTCATCGCGGCGATGCCGGTGCGCGAGACTTCCGTCAGGCCCACCACCGTCATCAACTTGATGAAGCGCTCGATCTCCTCGGTCGAGCCGGTCAGTTCGAAGACGAAGGAGGTCAGCGAGGCGTCGAGCGTCCGCGCGCCGAAGGCGGCCGCGAGCCGCATCGCCTCGACGCGGTGCTCGCCCTTGCCGACAACCTTGACCAGCGCGAGTTCGCGCTCGAGCGCCTCGCCCTGCAGCGTCAGGTCGACGACGCGGTGCACGGGCACCAGCCGGTCGAGATGCGCCTTGATCTGGTCGATGATGTGGGCAGTGCCCGAGGTCACGACCGTGATGCGCGAGATGTGCTTGTCATGCTCGGTCTCCGAGACGGTCAGGCTCTCGATGTTGTAGCCGCGACCGGAGAACAGGCCGGCGATGCGGGCCAGCACGCCCGGCTCGTTGTCGACGATCACCGCGAGGGTGTGGCGGGCGACGGGCTGGGCGACGGGGGCGTTGGGATAATGCGACGAGGTGTTCATGAGGAAACTCGGCTGCGGCTGAGAAAGGAACGGAAATCGGTCGTGACGGGCTCGACGGCCTCGTCTTCGGCGATGATCCAGGGCTCGGCGAAGGCGCCCATGCGCCAGGATTGGAAGCCCTGCGTCGCCTGTACAGCCTCGCAATAGGCGCTGCTGGCCGCATCGGGCGCGATTCCATAGCCGGTGAAGCGTGCCGTCACCGGCGCGAACATGGCGTCCGCCGCCGTGAAGGCGCCAAACAGGAAGGGTCCGGACGAACCGAAGCACTCGCGCGCCTCCCGCCAGATCGTGCTGATCCGCGCGACATCAGCGGCGACCTTCGGGCCGCGATCCCGCGCCGGATGGACCCAGGCGAGATTCATCGGGCAGGCGCCGCGCAAGGCCTGGAAGCCGGCATGCATCTCCGCCGAGATCGAGCGCGCCATCGCCTTCGCGGCAGCATCGCGCGGCCAGATCGCGAGGTCGGGCCGCGTATCGGCGACATGATCCATGATGGCGAGCGATTCCCAGACCCGGATGTCGCCATCGATCAGCGCCGGCACCTTCCCCGCCGGCGTGAAGGCGGAGATCGCACGCTTCCAGTCGGGATCGTCGAAGGTCTGGCCGAACGGGATCAGCACCTCCTCGAACGGAATCCCGAACTCGGTCAGCAGCAGCCAGGGCCGCAGCGACCAGGAGGAATAGCATTTATTGGCGATGACGAGTTTCATGCGGCCTGACTCTCGGCTGTCAGGGCGAAGTCGAGCGCCGCCTCGACATGCAGCGCGGTCGTGTCGAAGACCGGCAGCGCGACATCCGCCTGCGAGATCAAAAGGCCGATCTCGGTGCAGCCGAGGATGACGCCGTCTGCACCCTGCGCGGCGGCCTCCGCGATGATCGCGAGATAGCGCGCCTTGGAGGCAGGTTCGATCCGGCCACGGCAAAGCTCCTCGTAGATGACGCGGTGGACCTCCGTGCGCTCCGCCTCGCCAGGGACGACCGCCTCGATGCCGAAGGCGGCGAGCCTGCCGAGATAGAAGCGCTGCTCCATCGTGAAGCGCGTCGCCAGCAGCAGCGGGCGCCGCGAGTCACTCCGTTTGATCGCCTTGGCGGTGACGTCGGCCAGATGCAGGAAAGGCACCTTGGTCGCGAAGGTGATCCGGTCCGCGAGCTTGTGCATCGTGTTGGTGCACAAGACGATGCAACCTGCTCCCGCACGCTCCAGGCGTTGGGCGCTGTCGGCCAGCACATCGCCAGCGGCCTCCCAGTCGCCCTTCGCCTGCATCTCCGCGATATCAGAGAAGTCGAGCGAATGCAGCAGGATGTCGGCGGAGTGCAGCCCGCCTTGCCGCGCCCGAACGCCCTCGTTGAGCAGACGGTAATACACCGCCGTCGATTCCCAGCTCATCCCGCCGATCAGGCCGATGGTCGTCATGTGTTCTCTCTCCCCCGCCGTCATTCTCGGGCTTGCCCCGAGAATCTCGACCAGGACAGAGCGCCCATCCGGCCCAGGATGCTCGGGTCAAGCCCGAGCATGACGGTGCATCATCAAACCAGCGCTTTGCCCTTGGCGTCGATGATCGTCATCGTGTCACCCTCGAAATCGGGCAGGATCATCTCGTTATGGGCCTTGCCCGACGGGATCATCGGGAAGCAGTTCTCGTGCTTGGCGACGAGGCAGTCGAAGATCACCGGCTTGGGCGTCTCGATCATCTCCATGATCGCGTCGTCGAGCTTGGCCGGGTCGTCGCAGCGGATGCCGTGGCCGCCATACGCCTCGGCCAGCTTCACGAAATCGGGCAGCGACTGCGAATAGCTCTCCGAGTAGCGCCCGCCATGCAGCAGTTCCTGCCACTGGCGCACCATGCCCATGTACTCGTTGTTCAGGATGAAGATCTTGACCGGCAGCCGATACTGCACGGCCGTCGACATCTCCTGCATGTTCATCAGGATCGAGGCCTCGCCCGCGACGTCGATGACGAGGGCGTTGGGATGCTTCATCTGCACGCCGATCGCCGCCGGCAGGCCATAGCCCATGGTGCCGAGCCCGCCCGAGGTCATCCAGCGGTTCGGCTCCTGGAAATGGAGATATTGCGCCGCCCACATCTGGTGCTGGCCGACCTCGGTCGTGATGTAGGTGTCGCGATCCCTGGTCAGCGCCTGCAGCCGTTCGAGCGCGTATTGCGGCTTGATGACCGAGCCCGACTGCTTGTAGGCGAGGCTCTTGCGGGCCCGCCAGCCATCGATCTGGGTCCACCAGGTCGTCAGCGCCGCCTTGTCGATCTGCGGCGAGGTCTCGCGCCAGATCCTGACCATGTCCTCGAGCACATGGGCGCAATCGCCGATGATGCCGATATCGACCTTGACCGTCTTGTTGATCGAGGACGGGTCGATGTCGATATGGATCTTCTTCGACTTCGGCGAGAAGCCGTCGAGCCGGCCGGTGATGCGATCGTCGAAGCGCGCGCCGATATTGATCATGACGTCGCAGTCATGCATCGCGAGGTTCGCCTCATAAGTGCCGTGCATGCCGAGCATGCCGAGCCACTGCTTGTCGGCGGCGGGATAGGCGCCGAGCCCCATCAGCGTCGAGGTCACGGGGAAGCCCGTCAGCCGGGCGAGTTCGCGCAGCAGCGCCGAGGCATGCGGGCCGGCATTGATGACGCCGCCACCGGTGTAGAAGACCGGCTTCCGGGCGCTCGCCATCAGCGCGACCGCAGCCTTGATCTTGTTCAGATCGCCCTTGACGGTGGGGCGGTAGGTCTTGTGCTGGTTGTCGCGCGGGCGGCTGTAGAGGCCGGACGCGAACTGGATGTCCTTGGGGATGTCGACGACGACCGGGCCCGGCCGGCCATTGGCGGCGACGTAGAACGCCTCGTGCAGGATGCGCGGCAGGTCGGCGATGCTCTTCACCAGGTAGTTGTGCTTGGTGCAGGAACGCGTGATGCCGACCGTGTCGCACTCCTGGAAGGCGTCGGATCCGATCAGATGCGTCGGGACCTGGCCGGTGATGACGACGAGCGGGATCGAGTCCAGCAGCGCGTCGGTCAGGCCCGTAACGGCGTTGGTCGCGCCCGGACCTGAGGTCACGAGCACGCAGCCGACCTTCCCCGGGGCGGAGCGGGCATAGCCCTCGGCGGCATGGACCGCGCCCTGCTCGTGCCGGACGAGGACGTGCTTGACCTTGTCCTGCTGGAACAGCGCGTCATAGATCGGCAGCACGGCGCCACCGGGATAGCCGAACAGATGTTCGACACCCTGGTCCTGAAGCGCGCGGACGACCATTTCGGCACCGGTCATCATCTCGCTCATCATGTCCTCCTGCGGCTTGTTGTCTGGGTCAGTCGGAGATTTCGGCAATAAAAAAGGCCCTCGAGGGGCCTGGACGTGCGCTGGCGTCGGGACGACGCGGTTCAATCAAGAACCGGCCCCTACCAGCGCACCCGTACGATAATAAGCTTGCGCATCGCGCCTCGACCCTTTGCAGATGTTGCGGGACGCTAATCGAGCCGCGCGCGCCGGTCAAGCTCTAAGCTAGCCCATCGCTGGCCCGGACCGTCGCGCCCGCTGCTGCGAATCCGATGCCGTAACGGAACACTTTTTCAATCCGGGGTTGCTAGGGTCATGCCGCTTGTTTCAGGACGGCCATGTACCAGGAAGTTCACACCGAATACATCGTGGCCCGGGCCCATGCGCCGGAGGTGGCCGCCCTGTTGCTGCGCTTCCTGGAAAGCACGCAGGGCCAGGCCGGCGTTCCCTATGAAGCCTTCAGCGAAGCGGTGATGCCGATTTTCGGCGCCGATCTCATGGTGCTCGAACCGACGGGGGACGGCGACTACGCCTACATCCATTACGGCCGCGAGATCATCCGCTACGTCGGCGGCAGCCGCCTCGCCGAGCGCGTCTCGACGATGACGCCTCAGGTCGCGCGCTTCACCATTGCCTGCTGCGACCGGGCGCTCGCCGACGGCGTGCCGACCTATACGGTGCATCGCTCGCTCAAGACAGTACGCGTCTGCCTCTGGGAGAGGCTGGTCATGCCGGCGACGGCCCAGGACGGGAAGCGCTACCTGATCGTCTTCAGCCGTCCGCTTCAGTTCCGCGAGGAGCTTCTGACGACGGTTCTCGACACCTCGCCTTCGGGCATCGTCGCGCTTCGCGCCATCCGCGACCAGGAGGGCAACATCGAGCGCACGGTCATCATCACGGCCAACCGCCGCGCCGCGGCGATCGCGGGACGAGAGGGCGACGACCTTCTCGATGGCGATGCCCAGGTCAGCCTTCCCTTCCTCGCCGACACCATGGTCTGGCGCCGCTGCCTCTATGCCATCGAACTCCGCCGTCCCGACATGATCGAGACCTCCTTCAACACCGACGGCCGCACGGTCTGGCTGCAGATCGCGGTCGCGCCGCTTTGCGACGGGTTGGTCCTGACGATCACCGATGTCTCCGACCTGACCGTCGCCAACCAGACATTGCAGAGCCGCGCCGCGACGCTGGCCCTGGAAATCGGCCGCGAGCGCGCTACCCGCCGCGCCCTGTCGCAGGAGATCGACCAGCGCGAGGAGCGCGAGAAGGAATTGCGGCGCCTCGCCGAGACGGATCCGCTGACCGCACTGCTCAACCGCCGCTCCTTCACCGAGAAGGCCAATGCCGAAATCCTCGCCGCGCAGGAAGACGGCACGGATATCTCGCTGATCGTGGTCGATCTCGACCACTTCAAGGCGGTCAATGACAGCCACGGTCATCCGGCCGGCGACGCCGTGATCCGGGCTTTCGCCGATCTGCTGCTCGGCCTCGTCGGAACGGATCGCGATCTCGTCGGGCGCTTCGGCGGCGAGGAATTCGCCATCCTGCTGCCCGGAGCCGATCTCGATGCCGCCCAGCGGATCGCCCAGCGCATCGAGGACACGCTCTCGTCTCGCCGCTTGCCGGTCTCCGATGCCCTGGCGCTCCAGGTCTCGGCCAGCCTGGGCATCGCCACGCGCGCCAGCCGCGAGACGCTTCCCGCCTTGGTCGAGCGCGCCGACCGGGCCCTCTATTGCGCCAAGAACGAAGGCCGCAGTTGCATCCGCATCTCCAATCCCGCGGTGGCCGTCGCGGCCTGAGCGCTCACGCTGCCGCATCCAGCGCGCGCAGCGCAACCTCGCGCGCGCTCTCCGGGGCCACGGCCTGCCAATCCGCCATCTGATGCCGGAACCAGGTCACCTGCCGCTTGGCATAGGCGCGCGTATCCGCCTGGCCGCGCGCGATGGCCTCGTCGAGACGCATCGCGCCATCGAGATGCGCGATCAGGCCGGGAACGCCATGGGCGCGCATCACCGGCAGAAGCGGATCGAGCCGGCGCTCCCGCAAGGCCGCGACCTCGTCCAGCGCGCCTTGCGCGATCATCTGCTCGAAGCGCGCGTCGATGCTCTGGCGCACCACCGTGCGCTCCGGGTTGATAAAGAGCTTCAGCATGGGCGCGCCGTCCAGCGGCCCGGGATGGCGCTCGCCCTGGAAGCTCGCGATCGACCGGCCTGTCGCCAGATGAACCTCGAGCGCCCGCATGATCCGCATCCGGTCCGCCGGCTTCAGCCGCTCCGCCATGGTGGGGTCGAGAGCCGCCAGCTCGGCCTGGAGTTCGCTCGTCTCCTGCCCGGCGACGCGCGCCCGGAACGCGCTCCGCACCGCCTCCGGCACGGGGGGAATCGCCGAGAAGCCCTCCGTCAGCGCCTTGAAATAGAGCCCCGTACCGCCGACCAGCACCGGCAGCGAACCGGCCTGGCGAAGCGCTGCCAGCACCGCCACGACATCGGCGACATAGCGCATCGCCGAATAGTTGATCGCGCCGTCGACATGGCCGTAGAGCCGGTGCGGAACGATCGCCTCCTCCGCTGGCGTCGGGCGCGCGGTGATGCCCCGCAGATCGGCATAGACCTGCATGGAATCGACGTTGACGACCGTGCCGCTGAAGCGCCGCGCGATCTCGACCGCCAGCGCGGACTTGCCGCTCGCGGTCGGACCTGCGATGAGCACCGCCCTGATCCCCGCTGCTCCCATCGTCACCTGACCCGGCCCTTCACATGCTCGTCGCGACACTGGTTTCCGCCCACGGACAGGCCCTTCTCGACGACACGCTGTTGAAGCATCTCGAGGCCGCCCTGCCCGGTGCCGCACACAGCCAGCGCCTCGACGGACAAATCGCTGCCGACCTCTTCGCGGAAGCCGGCGACGCGCGCAAGCTCGAAGCCGATCTGCGCGCACTGCTCGGCGATGCCGCGATCGACATCATCGTCCAGCCAGCCGCAACGCGGCGCAAGGCGCTGTTCCTCGCCGACATGGACTCGACCATGATCGGCCAGGAATGCATCGACGAACTCGCCGCCTATGTCGGTCTGAAGGAGCGGGTCTCCGGCATCACCGAACGCGCCATGCGCGGCGAGATCGCCTTCGAGCCGGCCCTGCGCGAGCGCGTCGCACTGCTCAAGGGCGTCCCGCTCGCGGTCGTCGACGACATCATCGCGCAGCGCATCACGCTGACGCCCGGCGGGCGCGAGCTCGTCATGACGATGCGCAGCCATGGCGCCTATACGGCGCTGGTGTCCGGCGGCTTCACCGTCTTCACCGGACCGATCGGCGCGACGATCGGCTTCGACGAGCATCGCTCCAACATCCTGCTCGCCGATGGCGACATTCTGCGCGGCGAGGTCGCCGAGCCGATCCTCGGCAAGCAGGCCAAGCTCGACGCCCTCATCGAACTGCGTGCGCGACGGGGCCTCGCACCCGAGCAGACGCTGGCCGTCGGCGACGGCGCCAACGATCTCGCCATGCTGGGAGAGGCGGGACTGGGTATAGCCTTCCGCGCCAAGCCGGCCGTCGCCGCCGCTGCCGATGCGAGGCTCGACCACGCCGATCTCACCGCGCTGCTCTATGCGCAGGGCTATAAGGGCGCCGAGATCGTCCGGGCCTGAACCGACCCCGTCATTGCGAGCGCAGCGAAGCAATCCAGAACGGAGAGCGCTACGCCTTCTGGATTGCTTCGCTGCGCTCGCAATGACGGCTGGAGCCTAATCCACGATGAACAGCTTCGCGCCCGTCGCAGTGCTGGAGCGGTGCGCCTCGGCGCCGTCGGCGACCTGATAGGTCATGCCGGCCTTCAGCGGCATCACCCGCCCGTCCTCCAGCGTCGTCTCCATCGAGCCTTCGAGACACAGGATGATGTGGCCCTTGGAGCACCAGTGGTCGGCGACATAGCCGGGCGTGTACTCGACCATGCGCACCCGGATGCGGTTCTCCTCGGGGCCGAAATACTGCGTACGCCAGAACGCTTCGCCGACATCGCCGGCATGCCGCTCGGCGGGAATGGTGGACCAGTCGGTGGTCACGAAGGGGATGTCGCTCAGTTTCATGTCGCGTCTCCGGTCGAAGCGGCCCGACCCTGCCATTGGGACGAACCGACCGCCAACGCATTTCGGAGATGACGGCGATCACCGCAAACGCAAAAGGGCGGCCCGCAGGGGCCGCCCTCGCAAGAATGCCGGCAATCGGCGGGATCAGTTCATCGACACGGCGACAAAGCGGACCTCGCCCTGGGCGTTCGACACCAGCAGCAGGGCGGATTTCTTGCCCTCCTTCTTCAGCGCGTCGAGACGCTTGGTCACGTCCTCGGGCGAGTTCACCGGCTCCTGGCCGATCTCGACGACCAGTTCGCCGACGAGCACGCGCTTGTCGGCGGCGTTGGAGTTGGGATCGACCTTGGTGATGATGACGCCCTTGACGCCGTCCTTGATCGAGTAGCGCTTGCGCAGCTCCTCGGTCTGCGGCGAGAATTCGAGGCCAAGTGCTGTGGTGACGGCGGGCTTGGCGGGCTCGGTCGGGGTGCGCGCCGAGGCGGGCTGGACCTTCTCGCCATCCTCGAGGCGGCCGAGCTTGACCGTCTTCACCTCTTCCTTGCCCTTGCGCATGATCGTGACCGGCACGTCCTTGCCGACCGGGGTCGCGGCGACGATGCACGGCAGGTCGCGCGAATCCTTGACCTCCTTGCCGTCGAACTTGGTGATCACGTCGCCGACATCCAGGCCGGCGGGCTTGCCCGGGCCCTTCTCGTCGACGCCTGCGACCAGCGCGCCGCGCGCCGTGCCAAGTCCAAGCGCCTCGGCAGTCGCGTCGTCGACGCTCTGGATCCGTACGCCGAGCCAGCCGCGACGGGTTTCGCCGAATTCCTTGAGCTGATCGACGATGTTGCTGGCAAGCGAGGACGGAACGGCAAAGCCGATGCCGACGGAACCGCCGGTCGGCGACAGGATGGCGGTGTTGATGCCGATCACCTCGCCGGCCATGTTGAACAGCGGACCGCCCGAATTGCCCTTGTTGATGGCCGCGTCGGTCTGGAGGTAGGTGTCGTAGGGGCCCTGCTGGATGTCGCGGTTGCGCGCCGAGACGATCCCCGACGAGACCGAGCCACCGAGGCCGAACGGGTTGCCGATCGCCATGACGGGATCGCCGATCCGCATCTTGTCGGAATCGCCGAATTTGACCGCCGGCAGCGGCTTGTCGTGCTTCACCCGCAGCACCGCGAGATCCACCTTGGCGTCCTTGCCAATGACCTCGGCCTTGAGGCGCAGGCCGCTGTTGAAGATGACCGTGATCTCGTTGGCGTCGCCGATGACGTGGTTGTTGGTCACGACGATGCCGGACCCGTCGATCACGAAGCCCGAACCGGCCGACTGCGAGCGGCGCTGCTGGGGGCCCTGGTTCTCACCCTGCTGGCCCTGACCCGGACGGCCCTGCTGGCCCTGCCCCCTGCGGTTGAAGAACTCCTCGAACAGATCGCCGAACGGCGTGTCGGGGCCAAGCTGCGGAATCTGCGGCAACGTACGGCCGCGCGTGTCGCTCGTCGTCACGGCCGCGATGTTGACCACCGCCGGCATGACGCGCTCGGCGAGATCGGCCAGTGAGACCTGGCCCTGCAGCACCGGCGAGGCGGCCGTCTGTGCCGGCGCCAGGATCGGAGAAGCCAGCAGCGACAGGAAGCCCACGCTGGCGATGAGCGCGATCCGCCGGGAGCCTGCAGCCAGGGGATGGGAAGAGGCCAGGGAAGCGGAAGCCGAAACGGGTTTCGTTGCCATCAGTGTCCTCGTGAAGAAAATCGCAGCCGAGACGCTCGGCGCAAGAAGCTGACCTCAATTGAACCGCAAATTGCGGCGGAAGGTCGACACACGATCATGCGACCGGGCACGAATGCCCGGTCGCATGATCGTATATTACCTTCAGCCCCGCACGAGCCAGACCAGCAGGACCCCGAGCACGGCCGAACCGAGCCCGATCAGCCTCATCCGCTCGGCGGGAGTCTCGGCTGCGCTGCGAAGCGCATCCTTGGCCATGTTGGGCACCGCCGCAAACAGGATGCCTTCGATCGCGAAAACGAGGCCAAGCGCCGCAATGAAATCGAACATGCGCGACGCCTATATCGTGTCGGTCAGGGCCGGGCCGGCGCCGGCGGTGCCGCCGGCACAGGCTGAACCGTGTCGCGCCGGGGCGCATTGGGTCCGTTGAAGAAGCGGAAGAACTGCGAATCGGGAGACAGCACCATCCTTGTATCGCCGGGCTTGATGCTGGCCTCATAGGCCTGCATTGAGCGATAGAAGGTGAAGAACTCCTCGTCCTGCCCGAAGGCTTCGGCGAAGACGCGGTTGCGCTCGCCTTCACCCTCACCGCGGACGACATCCGAATTCCGCTGCGCCTCGGCGACGATCACTGTGGCCTGCCTGTCGGCGTCCGCCCTGATCTCCTGCGCCTGCTGGCCACCGAGCGCGCGGGCTTCGGCCGCCTCGCGCTGACGCTCCGTCTGCATACGCTGGAACACCGCCTGCGAGTTGGCCGCCGGCAGATCGACGCGCCGCAGCCGGACATCGACGACCGTCATGCCGAAGCGGGCGGCCTCGCGGTTCACCTCGTCGCGGATGCGGTTCATCAGCCGCGAGCGGTCGTTGCGGACCATCGAGGTGAAGCTGGCCTCGGCCAGCACCGAACGGACGGTGCCGTTCACGATGGAGGCGAGCTGCGAATTCGCACGCGGGATGTTGTTGACCGCCTGGTAGAAGCGCAACGGATCGGAGATGCGGTAGCGCGTGAAGGCATCGACCACCAGCCGCTTCTGGTCGGAGGCGATGATTTCCTGGGCCGGCAGATCGAGATCGAGGATGCGGTTGTCGAGCAGGGTCACCTGCTCGAAGGGTGCCGGCAGCTTGAAATAGAGGCCGGGCGCGGTGACGACGCTGCGGACCGCGCCGAAGCGCAGAACGAGAGCCGACTGGGTCTGCTGCACCACGAAGGTCATGGCGTAGAAGACGACGGCCGCCAGTCCGAGGACGACGAGCAGGCTGATGCGGATGATGCCGCCGTTCATCGGACAGCTCCTGTCTGCGGGGCGCCCGGAGCGGGGCGCCTCTGCTGCAGCTGGTCGAGCGGCAGATAGGGTACGACGCCCTGTCCGCTGGCAGAACCGTCGAGGATGATCTTGTCGGTGCCGCCCAGGACACGCTCCATCGTCTCGAGGAAGAGACGCTCGCGGGTCACATTCGGCGCGCGCTTGTACTGCTCGTAAACCGAATTGAAGCGGCTGACCTGGCCTTGCGCTTCGGCCACCGTCTGCTGCTTGAAGGCCTCGGCTGACTGGATCAGCTGTGCCGCGCGGCCCCGGGATTCCGGGATGACGCGGTTGGCGTAAGTCTGTGCCTCGTTGCGAAGGCGCTCCTGGTCGGCGCGCGCCGCCTGGACGTCGCGGAAGGCGTCGATGACCTGCTGCGGCGGATCGACCTTCTGCAACTGGACAAGGTTGATCTGCACACCGGCCTTGTAGGAGTTCAGCGTCTCCTGCATCAGCTGGCGAACCTCGGTTTCGATCACGCCGCGATCCGTCGTCAGAACGGGCTGGATGTTGCGGCGGCCGATGATCTCGCGCATCGCGCTCTCGGCGACGGCCTTCACCGTGCCCGGCGGATCCTGGATGTTGAAGACGTAATCTTCAGGTGTGGCGGCATCGATCTTCCACTGCACGATCACGTCGATGTCGACGATGTTCTCGTCGCCGGTGAGCATCAGGCTTTCCTCGATCACGTCGGACTGGCGCGAGGCGCGCACGGATTCGACGGTCCGGAAACCGACCTCTGTGGTGATGACGTTCGTCACCTGCGGCTTGATCACGCTGCCGATCGGATAAGGCCAGTTGTAGTTCAGGCCTTCGCCGGTCTTGCCGATGAACTGGCCGAAACGCAGATTCAGGCCGACCTCGTTGGGGCGCACGATATACCAGCCCGTCAGGAGCCAGATCACGATCAAGGCGAGAATGCCGAAGATCAGCCCGCGGCCTCCGAGATTGCCGCCGGGCAGAAGGTTCCGCAGCCGGTCCTGGCTGCGACGGAGAATCTCCTCCAGATCGGGCGGGCCGCTATTGCCGCCACCGGAGCCACCGCCCCAAGGACCGCCGCCACCGCCGCCGCCGCTTCCCCCGCGCTGGCCCCAGGGTCCACCCCCGTTATTGCCACCGCCGCTCTGGTTGCTCCAAGGCATACTTGCGCCGTTCCCTTTATCTATCGACCTGCCGTGCATTAAGCGAAAGGCGGTCTTTTGTCAGCGCCCCCTGCCGGAGCGTTCTGGGCTGACTTGGGCATGGGCCATGGATTCGTCAACGACGCAAGGCCTTCATCTTCGACGGAAAAGCGCTCAGGGCCGGCGGCTAAACGTCGCGAAGGTAAACGGATGCTCGTCCTCGGGACTGCGCGGATGGCTCTCGCGCTGCTTCGCGACGAAGGCGCAATGGTCCCATTCGGGGAAGAGCGCGTCGCCGTCCGGCGTCGCATGGACCAGCGTCAATTCCAGCCGGTCGACCAGCGGCAGCGCCTGCCGATAGACATCCGCGCCGCCCGCGACCGTCACGGAATCGGCGCCCATCCTCAAGCCCAGCCGCTCCCCCATCGAAAGCGCCTCGTCCAGGGAATGCGCGACATGGACGCCTTCGGCCAGGAAATCCGGATCGCGGGTCAGCACGATCGTCTCCCGGCCCGGCAGAGGCTTGCCGATCGAGAGGAAGGTCTTGCGCCCCATCAACACGGGCCGTCCCAGCGTCAGGCTCCTGAAATGGCGCAGATCGGTCTTGAGGCGCCAGATCAGCCGGTTGTCATCGCCGATGACACCGTTGTCGGCGATGGCCGCGATCAGCACGATGGGGAGTCGCGCCATCGTTCAGCCCTCGCTTGCCAGCCGCGCCAGCGCCTCGCCGTCGAGCCGCTTCACCGTCCACTCGTCCTGCGCCTTGGCCCCGATCGAGCGGTAGAACACGCGCGAGGGTTCGTTCCAGTTCAGCACCCACCAAGCGAGGCGCGGCAGGCCTTCCGCCACGCAGCGTCTGGCCAGCGCCGCGATCAGCGCCTTGCCGATGCCGCGCCCGCGCAGATGCGGATGCACGAACAGATCCTCCAGCCAGATGCCGTGGCGGCCGCTGAAGGTCGAATAGGTGTAGAACCACACCGCAAAACCCGCCGGCTCGCCGTTCCATTCGGCGATGTCGCAGGACACGCGCGGGTTTTCGCCGAAGAGCGCCGCCGCGATCTCGGCCTCGGTCGCAACGACATGATCGGCGAGTTTCTCGTAGTCGGCGAGCGCCCTGATGAAATCGAGCACGAGGCCGGCCTCGTCGGGCCGGGCGGGACGGATGGAAAGGGTCATATCGCGATCGGCGCCTTGATCGCGGGATGGGGATCGTAGCTCTCGATCGTCACATCGGCGAAGTTGAAATCCTCGAGGCGGGTGACGGCCGGATTGAGGGTTAGCTTCGGCAGCGCCCTCACCTCACGCGACAGTTGCAGCTTCGCCTGGTCGAGATGGTTCACGTAGAGATGCGTGTCGCCGAAGGAATGGACGAAGTCGCCGACGCCCAACCCCGTCACCTGCGCCACCATATGGGTCAGCAGAGCATAACTCGCGATGTTGAAGGGCACGCCGAGGAAGACGTCGGCCGAGCGCTGATAGAGCTGGCAGGAGAGTTTTCCGCGACCATCGGCTGAAGGCTGCACGAAGAACTGGAACAGGCAGTGGCAGGGCGCCAGCGCCATCTTGGGGATGTCGGCGGGGTTCCAGGCCGAGACGATCAGCCGCCGCGAATCGGGGTTGCGTCGAATCTCGTTCACCAGCCAGGCGATCTGGTCGATGGTCGAGCCGTCCGGCGCCGGCCAGGAGCGCCACTGCCGGCCATAGACCGGGCCGAGATCGCCCTTGGCGTCGGCCCATTCGTCCCAGATGGTGACGCCGTTCTCCTGGAGATAGCGCACATTGGTGTCGCCGCGCAGGAACCAGATCAGCTCGTGGATGATCGACTTCAGATGCAGCTTCTTGGTGGTGACGAGCGGGAAGCCCTTGCCGAGGTCGAATCGCATCTGGTGGCCGAAGACGGCGAGCGTGCCGGTGCCGGTGCGGTCTTCCTTGCGAACGCCCTCGTCCAGGATGCGTCGAAGCAGGTCGTGATATTGGCGCATGAGCGAATCCCGGTCGAAACGGCGCCACCTTAGCGGCAGGACACCGTGATGGCGCGCCCGCCAAACACGGCTTCCCCCGTTTTCTTGGCCCCTGTTTTCCTGGCTTTGTCCTATCTGCGATTCGGCCCGCCCCTGTCAGCAGCCGGAACCGATGCGGTCACGTGGCGGTTGTTGGGTCGAGCCCACCACGCCTTTCGCAGACGGGGAGATCGTCATGACCCTTCGCACCACCACCCGAGCCTTGATGCTTTCGGCCGTGCTCGCCGGCTCGGCAAGCCTTGTTCAAGCCCAGACGCCCGCTCCGATAAAGCCCGGCGAGCCGGCGATCTCGATGGATGACGCGCGGCGCATCGCCAACGAGCATGGCCTCGTCCGCGTCGAGGAGATCAAGCTCGACGACGGCAAATGGGAGATCGAGGGTCGCGACGCAGCCGGCGCCGAAATCGAGATCGACCTTCGCGCCACAGACGGCATGGTCATCAAGATGGAGCGCGACCGCCCGGCTTCCGCTGGCGTGCGCCCCTGAGCGATCACATGATCGGGAGAGGATGTGACCGCGCCACACCGCGCTCGTCGCTCAGCCCGCCATAATCATGAGGCCTCCTGCCGCCGGATCAACGGCAGGAGGAACAGATGAAACCGATGGCCTTCATGACGGCAGCAGCCTGTCTGGCCGCTTGCCTGATCGGCCCCGGCGCCGCATCGGCGGGCACGCCGGAGGCGCCCAGGCACAAGGCGACGATCCACGCCACGCTCTCGGCCAAGCACGCCAAGTCACCTCGCGTTGGGTCGGCACCGCGCGTCTCGGAGCAGGCGGCGCGCCGCATCGCCTGGCGCTCGGGCGTCGATCACATTGAGGAAATCAATCTCTCCGGCGAGCGCTGGGAGATCGCTGGACGCGACCGGACGGGCAACGAAAAAGCGCTGGATATCCACGCCCATGACGGCAGCCTGCTGAACTGAAACGGACCTGCTCGGAAATAAGCCGGCGATGCGTCCTTCTTCTCTTTCCCCGCAGCCCGGCAGCCCCTATATTGGCTTTGCCGTTCGCAAGATCGGCTATGGCGATAAACGAGCGTCGGAATAAGCTTTTCGGACCCGGGGGCGGTACCCGGCGCCTCCACCACAGCCCTGCGGCGAAAGCCTCGAGGGCGGCTCTGCGGGATCTTTGGACCGCGGGGCTGGCCAGGCCACTTCTCGTGGCAGGGTTGCGGCGGGGGCGAAATAGGATCGACGAGAGTGTAAAGGCCGTTCTTTTGCCCGGTATGGTTCCGCCGTTATAGGGCTAACGCATAGTTGCCAATGACAACAATGCTCGGGTCGCTGTCGCCGCGTAAGCGGTGCTGGTTCCCAAACCTAAGTCCTTCCGTTTAGCGACGTAAGGCGGGGCTCGGAGGCGCCTGGCAACAGAAGCCTCCACTTTTTTTGATGGCCTGACCGGCTTTTGCCGCCGGATGCTGCAAGCGGAAATCTCGGAACGATGTCAAAGGATGTTCTTCGCTACGATCTGATGGTGCAGGAGGCACTGAAGGGGGTCGTGCGCAAGATTCTGACCGAAGCCGGACGCGACGGCCTGCCGGGCGAGCATCATTTCTACGTGACCTTCCGCACCACCGCGCCGGGCGTACGGGTCTCGACGCGGCTGCGCGAGAAGCATCCCGACGAGATGACGATCGTGCTCCAGCACCAGTTCTGGGATTTGAGCGTCAGCGAGCATGCCTTCGAGGTCGGCCTCTCCTTCGCGGGCGTGCCGGAGCGGCTGCTGATCCCCTTCGACGCGATCACGACCTTCTTCGATCCGTCCGTCCAGTTCGGGCTGAAGTTCGAGACGCAGGACACCGCCGACAGCAGCTCCGCCAATGATCAGGCTCCCGCCCCCAAGCCGCGCGGCGCGGGCTCGGAGCCGGTCGAGGCTCTCCCCGCCCCGCTGACCCTTCCCGTCAAGGCCACCCCGGCCGGCGTTCCCGCGATCAAGGGCAAGGCCAGCGCCAAGGCCGCCAAGCCCGCATCCGGCGCCGACGAGCCGGACGCGGCGACCGGCGACGACAGTGGCGGCGCGCAGGTCGTCAGCCTCGATTCCTTCCGCAAGAAGACCTGACCGGCCCCGAAGCCCGACCGGCAACAACGTCACCGGGCTTTTCCGGACGCGCATCGCCGCCGACGGCCAGCCCCTCGAAAGAGCAGGCTGCCCATGTCCGAGATTCGCACCGAAACCGACTCCTTTGGCCCCATCGCCGTGCCGGCAGACCGCTACTGGGGCGCGCAGACCCAGCGCTCGCTGGAGAATTTCCGCATCGGCGGCGAACGCGAGCGCATGCCGCTGCCGCTCATCCATGCGCTGGTGCTGGTCAAGAAGGCCGCCGCCCACGTCAATGCGCGGCTCGGCCTGGTCGACCAGCGCGTCGCAGGCGCCATCGGCCAGGCCGCCGACGAGGCGCTCTCGGGCAAGTTCGACGGGCATTTCCCGCTGGTGATCTGGCAGACGGGCTCGGGCACCCAGTCGAACATGAACGTCAACGAGGTGCTCGCCAACCGCGCCAACGAGATTCTCGGCGCGGGCCTCGGGGCCAAGAGTCCGGTCCACCCCAACGACCACGTCAACCGCGGCCAGTCCTCCAACGACTGCTTCCCGACCGCAATGCACATCGCCGCCGCGCTCGAGGTCTCGCGTCTGCTGCTGCCGGCGCTGCGCCATCTCGAGAAGGCGCTGGACGACAAGGCCGTCGCCTTCAAGGACCTCGTCAAGATCGGCCGGACCCATCTCCAGGACGCCACGCCCGTCACGCTGGGCCAGGAATTCTCGGGCTATGCGATGCAGCTCCATCTCGGTATCGGGCGGATCGAGGCCTCGCTCGGCGGGCTTCACGCGCTGGCGCAGGGCGGCACGGCCGTCGGCACGGGGCTGAACACCCACCCGGACTTTGCCGTCCTCTTCGCCAAGGAGGCCACGACGCTGACCGGCCTGCCCTTCCGCACCGCCGAGAACAAGTTCGAGGCCCTGGCGAGCCATGGCGCGCTCGCGGCCGCCCATGGCGCGCTGGCCGCGCTCGCCGCCGACCTGTTCAAGATCGCCAGCGACATCCGACTGATGGGCTCCGGCCCGCGCTCAGGCCTCGGCGAGATCAGCCTGCCAGAAAACGAGCCGGGATCCTCGATCATGCCCGGCAAGGTCAACCCGACCCAGGCCGAGGCGCTGACCATGGTCGCGACGCAGGTGCTGGGCAACCAGACCACGATCGGCTTCGCCGCCAGCCAGGGCCATTTCGAGCTCAACGTCTTCAAGCCGGTGATCGCGGCCGCGTTCCTGCAGTCGGTCCGGCTGCTGGCCGATGCGGCCGAGAGCTTCCGCACCAACTGCGTCGAGGGCATCGCGGCCAACGAAGCGCAGCTCAAGGACCTGCTGTCGCGCTCGCTGATGCTGGTCACGGCGCTGGCCCCGGCCATCGGCTACGACCAGGCCGCCGGCATCGCCAAGGCGGCGCATCACAATGGTTCGACCTTGCGTGACGAAGCGCTGCGCGCCGGCGTCGATGCCGCTCTTTTTGATGCGACCGTCAGGCCCGAGCGCATGCTCGGCCCGGCCTGAGCGCGACGATCCCGATGGCCGAGATCGTCAATCTCCGCCGCGCCCGCAAGCAGCGCGCCAGGCAGGATGCCGACAAGCAGGCTGAGCAGAACCGCGTCAGCTTCGGCCGCACGAAGGCCGAGCGCAGCCTGAGCGACGCCGCGCGTGACAAGGCCGCGCGCGCGCTGGAGGGCCACCGCCTGCCGGGCGAGGACGGCGAACCCAAGCCGTGAGCCAAGGCGCCAACACCGAGCGCAAGCGTTCGCTGACGATCGCCGGCCATCGCACCAGCGTCTCGCTGGAGGAGCCGTTCTGGGACGGGCTGAAGGAGATCGCCGCCGCCGAAGGGCTCACCGTGGCGGCGCTGATCGCGACGATCGATACAAGGCGCGAGGCGGTGAACCTGTCCTCGGCGCTGCGGCTTCATGTGCTGGCACATTACAGGCGCCTGGCGGCGGGGACGTAATTCAGGAAAGCGAATGATCCTCGCGTCATCCCGGACGTAGCGAAGCTCCGGGATCCAACGTAGCGCGCCGCAGCCCTCTGATGGATCCCCGGGCAAGCCGGGATGACGGAGTGGCTCGCGCGATAGAACGCCTGCTGCCGCACCCAAAAGGAGTTTGCCAGCAGGCACTTACGCCAACCGCCTGAATCAACCCCGCAACAACCTGAATCAGATTGCGAAGGCGCTCACTCAGTTGGGCTGGGTACCCCGCGACAAGGGCCGCGGCACGGACTGGATGTCGACAGGAGGCGCCAGCGGCGGCGCCGGCTGCAACACCGCATCGGGGAAGTTCTCGCGCGGCGCGCTCGGCAGGATCAGCGGGCCGGGCTGCTGTTGCCGCGTCGCCGCCCGTTCCGCCGCAGCGCGCTCGGCGGTCGCGCGCACGCGCTCGGCCCGCTCCTCGGCCTCGATGCGCCGGCGCATTTCCTGCTCGATCCTGACCTGCTCGACGCGCCGCGCCTCCTCAGCCCGGCGCTCCTCGACCAGCCGGCGGGCCTCCTCGATGCGCCGGGCCTCCTCCGCCCGCTTCTCCTCGGCGATGCGGCGCTCTTCCTCGGCCTTCAGGAACTCGCCGAGCTTGCGCTCGTTCTCGCGCATCTCGCGCTCCGCGCGCAGCCGGCGCGAATGCGCCGCACGCTCGCGCGCATCGGCTTCGAAGGCCTCGACACGCTCGATCTCGCGCGCCAGCGCCCGCGCCGCCACCACGTTCGAGAGCGCGTTGACATCGGCCTCCCGTCGGGGCGCCGAAAGCGGCCCGCGCCAGGCGACGCCGACCTGCGGCGCGTCCGTCGGCCAGCCCTTGGGCAAGGGACCGAGCGGCTTCAGGCCGAGCCGCAGGTCGAGGCTCAGAGTGCGTAAATCGACGATGCCGCTGGCTTCGCTTCGCAAACCCGCGCTCTCGAAGGTCAGCGGCTGCAGCCGGATCAAGCCGCCGGCGAGCGTGAAGGGCACGGTGACGCCGCCCAGCGCCCAGGAATCCCGGTCGAGCGCCTCAGTGAGCCGCTGCTGCAGCCGGGATGCGTCGCTTTCGGAGGCATCCTCGCCGGTCGCGGCAATGACGCGGGCATAGGCCGCCGGGTCGAAGCGGCTGAGACGCGCATCGGCAAAGCTCAGGCTGCCGGCGCCACCCAGCCCGGCGATGAGCCGCGCCGGGCTCTCGCCCGAACCACCTGCCTCGAACCGTCCGGAGACCCTGCCGCCGAGCGCACCCCCCGTCAGCGGCGTGAGATCGACGCGGTCGAGGTCGAGGCGTCCCGAAAGCTGCGCCAGTCCGCCCTCGCGCCGCGTCGCGAAACGGCCGCCGACGCGGCCGCCGCCATAGGCTGCCGTCAGGTCGTCGAGCCGCAAACCGTCCTGGTCCGAGCGCAGCGTGAAGCGTGCATCGCGCAGCGTGATGCCCTCGACGGTCGCGACCGTTCCGGCCTCGATCGCGAGCTGGAAATCGGGCAGCCCCTGCACAGCTCCGAAGCGCGTCGTCGACCAGGTGGCGGTTCCCGAAGGCCCGGCCCCCAGCGCCGCCCCCAGCAAGGCGCGCAGATCGGCTCCGGGCAGGACGAGGCGCCCGGTCAGGCCGCCCTCGCGGGCGAAGGCGACGCTGCCGCGCGCGGCGGCGCCGCCGAGATTGACGACGAGGTCGTCGAGCGTGACCGTCTCCGGCGCGAACCCGATCCGCGCATGGGCATCGAGAAGGCCGTCCGGCAGCAGCCGCGACGCGCCCTCGGGCAGGACCTGGCCGATGCCGTCGGCCTGGATCGTCAGCCGCGGCGGCGCGGAGGCCTCGTTCTCCATGACGATGGACAGGCCCGGGCCCGCGAGCGTGCCGACCAGCCGCCCGGCCCCCTGCTCCAGGACGAGTTCGCCTGAGCCGCCCTGTCGCGGCGCCGGCAGCCCCAGCGCCTGGAAGACCTGCCGGCGGTCGGCGAGATCGAAGCGCAGCCTCGCGCCGGTCCAGCGTCCGCCACCGTCGAGCCGCCCGGTCAGCGCCAGGCGCCCGGCCTGCGCCGCGCCGTCGACGGACAGGCCGGTGTCGCCGGCCGGCGCCCGCGTCAGGCGGAAGCCGGCATCGAGCCGCGACAGCCCGTCACCGACGCGGCCGAGGACCTGGCGGGCGGCCTCCGGCAGCAGCGGCCCGGCCAGCGCGGCGATCGTCTCGAAACGCGGCGCGCGGATGCGGCCGGAGATTTCGCCACCTTCCGCCAGCAGCGCACCGGAGCCTGACACGCTGACGCCGCCGAAGCCGTCGATGCCCAGCCGGCTCAGGCGCCAGACCGTGCCTTCGCGCCGCAGATCAAGGCTCGCCGAGCCCGGCGGCGCGTTGCGGAAACGCGCATTGGTGAGATTGAGGTCAACAGCGAGGTCGCGCGCCCCGAACAGCCCGGCGAAGCTCTCGCCCGGCGGCAGGGTGTTGAGGTCGAAACCGTGCAGCGTGGCCTTCGCGGCAAGCCGGTCGGTTGTGACGTCGCCGGAAAGCTCCAGCCTGACCCCCGAAGACCCGGTCATCATCAGCCGCTGCACGCCGACGCGCCCGCCATCCCAGGCGCCGATGATCTCGGCGTCGATCTGGCCGAGTCCGGCGACGAGATCGGCCAGCGCCGGGTTCAACCCGGCCCGGGCAAGGACGAGCCCGATCCGCCTGGAATCGCCGGCCTTGAGGTTGAGCTTTCCCGCCACGCCATTCGCATCGGCGGCCCCGCTTGCCCCCATCAGCGCGCCGGCGACGCGCACCGACGCCGTGGCGTCGGCAAGGCCGTTTCCGTCGAGCCGCCCGCGCAGGCCGAAGGCAGCAAAATCCTCGCCGCGCCAGATCAGCTGGTCGAGGTCCAGCGAGATGTCGAGATGGCCCGGCAGCGTTTGCATGGCGCGTTCGAAGCCGGCGCGCTCGGCCAGCGCCCCGGTCAGTGTATCGACGTCGAGCCGGCGCGCCCGCAGCGCCAGCGAACCCGTGCCCGTCGCCGGCAGGAACTGCCCCTCGCCTTCGAGGCGGGCCGCACCACCGGCGATGTCGAGCACGAGGCCTGTCAGGTCCAGCTGCCGGCTGCCGCCACTGACCTTGCCCGACAAGGCGAGCGCGCCGCCCGGCGACAGGGTGAAGGCGCCGTCGAGCCCGAGACCGACCCCGCCGGCCGCGGCCGGCAGCAGGAAATTGCCGTCGAAGCCGAGCTGGATGTCCTCGCCGGTGAGGAAGGCCTTGGCGCGCAGCCGGCCGTCGGGTTCCAGCGCGCCGGTAGTGACGCGCAGCGACGATCCGGCGACCTCGCCCTCGATCCGCCAGGGACCGGACAGGCTGGTCGCCGAGACCTCCGCCGCGATGGGCCCGAGATTCAGCGGCTCCTTGCCCGGCTCGCGCCAGACCAGCATCGAGCGCCCGATGGCGAGACGGTCGAGGCTGGTCTGCGTCGGCAGGCCCGAGCCGGTCCGCGCCGGCAGCCGGATCGCGCCGGCCTCGTCGAGAACGACGGAAACGGCCGCGCCCTCGGCCTTGGCGTCGGCGATGCGAAACTCGCCCCGCGCCAGCGCCGACAGCGCCAGCTCGACCGTCAGCAATTCGACGGCCGCCGTGCTGACCTCCTGCGTGCGGCCGCCGAAGCGCACATCCTGCAGCGTCAGCCGGGGCGATGGCAGCAGCCGCAGGCCGATGCCGCCGGCGATGCTCGTCTCGACGCCGAGCGCCGACGCCAGCCTCGCCTCGATCTGGGGCCGATAGCCGCGCCAGTCGACGAAGCCCGGCCCGATCAGGGCCGCCAGCAGCGCCAGCACCAGCAGGCCGGCCAGGACTGTCAGGGTCTCACGCAACGTCCGGCATTATCCTCGTCTGATGGGGAGACCGGGATCATGCCGCCAAGTCGCGGCAAGATCACGACATTTTCGAAGCGCACGGCATTTTCTCGGGGTCGGACGTGGCCGCCCTTCCTGTCACAGGACGAGGATCTTGCCGGGGTTGAGGATGTTCTGCGGGTCGAGCGCGCGCTTGAGTTGGCGCATCACGGCCAGCGCGGGCGCGCCATGCTCGGCTTCGAGATATTTGATCTTCTTCTGGCCGACGCCATGCTCGCCGGTGCAGGTACCGCCCATGGCGAGCGCCCGCTTGACCAGCCGCTCGATGAAGGCCTCGGCGCGCGCCACCTCCTCGGGATCGTTCAGGTCGACCAGCGGCTGGGTGTGGAAATTGCCGTCGCCGACATGGCCGGCGATGGGGGCGATCAGGCCGCTCGCCTCGATGTCGCGCTTGGTCTCCTCGACACAATCGGCCAGCTGCGAGATCGGCACGCAGACATCGGTCGCAACGGAATCGACGCCAGGACGCAGCGCGCGCGCCGCCCAATAGGCATCGTGGCGCGCCTGCCAGAGCTTGCTGCGGTCTTCCGCCTTGGTCGCCCAGTCGAACGGGCCGCCGCCGAACTCGGCCGCGATCTCGCCGAAGCGCTCGGACTGCTCCTTCACCCCGGCATCGGAGCCGTGGAATTCGACGAAGAGCATCACGGTCTCGGGCAGGCCGAGCTTGGAATGGATGTTGACGCCGCGGATCATCACCTCGTCGAGCAGTTCGATGCGCGCCACAGGCAGGCCGGACTGGATCGTGATGATGGTCGCGTCGCAGGCCGCCTTGACCGAGGGGAATGGGCAGATCCCGGCCGAGATCGCCTCGGGGATGCCGTGCAGCTTGAGCGTGATCTCGGTGATGATGCCCAGCGTCCCTTCCGAGCCGACGAGCAGGCGAGTCAGATCGTAGCCGGCCGAGGTCTTGCGCGCCCGCGTCGAGGTCTTCACGATTGCGCCATCGGCCATCACCGCCGTCAGCGCCAGGACATTGTCCTTCATCGTGCCGTAGCGCACGGCATTGGTTCCCGATGCCCGGGTCGCCGCCATGCCGCCGATCGAGGCATCCGCGCCGGGATCGATCGGGAACATCAGGCCCTGGTCGCGCAGATGCTCGTTCAGTTCCTTGCGGGTGACGCCAGCCTGGACGACGCAATCGAGATCCTCGGCATGCACCGCGATGATCGCCTTCATCTGGCTCATGTCGATGCAGACGCCGCCAAAGGGCGCGTTCACATGGCCCTCGAGCGAGGTGCCGGTGCCGAACGCGATGACGGGAACGCCATGCGCGGCGCAGATCTTCACGATCTCGGACACGTCCTGCGTCGTCTGCGGAAACACGACCGCGTCCGGCGGCTGGTTCGGAATCCAGGTCAGCGTATGGCCATGCTGCTGGCGCACCGCCAGGCTCGTCACCAGCCGGTTGCCGAAGGCGGCGGCCAGCGCCTGCGTGACGGCGGCGACCGAGGCGGGCGACGGCGGAAGCGTTGCCGCGGACACGGGGGCTTCATGCAGGGCGGCGGCGGCAGGCAGGTTCATTGTCAAGATCCGGTTTTGGCGGTTAGACTTGGAACTGTTCAACGTTGGCAACGTCGCGATCCGGGTCGGCAGTCTGGCATGGGACGGCTCCACCGCCCCGAGGCCGGGCTGACGGCAAGCGGGATTTCAGTATGATAGACCATGCCGGAAGGCAAAGGGCAGCCGCTGCGATGTTGTTTCGTCGCGGCCACCATGCCCGTATCGCGCAAATGCATCCGGGACCGGTGAGGTCCTGAACCAGGGAGGCGGCCATGAAAGACGACATCCGCGCCCCGGCGCTGTTCTTCGCACCCTTTGTCTCGTCGCTGATGCGCGTCGAGCCGCAATGGATCGATTATAACGGCCATCTCAACATGGCCTACTATCATGTCCTGTTCGACCGCGCGGTCGATGAGGTGTTCTCGCTGGTCGGGCTGAACCAGGACTATGTCGACACCCGGCACGCCTCGACCTTCGCGGCCGAGTGCCACATCCTCTACAAACACGAGCTGACCGAGAGCGATCAGGTCCGGATCACTGCCCAGCTCATCGCCTTCGACGACAAGCGCCTACACTACTATCTGGAGATGCGGCACGCCACCGAGGGCTGGCTCGCCGCCACCAGCGAGAACCTCTCGCTCCATGTCGATCTGGGCAGCCGCAAGGTCCAGCCCTTCCCTCCCGACATCCTCGCCAATCTCGCCTTGATGAAGGCGGCGCACAGCATGATGCCGCTGCCGGCGACGATCGGCCGGATCATCGGCATGCCCCAGAAGACGGCGATCACCGTCGAGGGCCTGACCGGCGAGCGCGAGACCGAAACGCGGCACTGAGGCACCCTTTGGACCGGCCGCCGCGTCAGTCCGGATCGGGAATGCACAGCATGATGCCGCAGGCCTTGCAGTGGACCGCGTCGGGTTCGTGACGCTGCAGGCCGCATCGCGGGCACGGAAACGTCACCTTATTGGGTCTGAACACCGCCTGCGCCAGCCGCACGAACAGCGAGATGCCGACGATCATGACCACGATCGAGGTCAGCTTCCCGGCGATCCCGGGCAGGGTGATGTCGCCAAAGCCGGTCGTCGTCATCGTCGTGACCGTGAAATAGAAGGCATCGACATAGCCTTCGATCCCGGGCCGGCCCGCGAAGAAAAAGGTGTAGATGAAGCCCGTGACGACGAAGAGAAAGGTCGTCAGGTTGATCACCGCGCGTGCGGCATCCTCCCATTCGCGATACCGCGTCCGGCGCAGCTGCATCCAGAGCGCGCTGCGCCGCGACAGGGTCCAGAGCCTGAGGATGCGCAGGAAGCCGAAATTCTCGAGCGAATCCGGCACCAGCAGCGTCGCCAGGATGACCAGGTCGAGCAGCATGGTCGGCTGCCGCAGCAGCCTGAAGACGTTCGAGGCGGCCAGCATCCGGGCCGCGATCTCGAGCGCCAGGATCGCGGCGATCGAATAGTCGATCCAGAGGAAGGCGGGGCGGTCGCGGATCAGCGGCGTGACGATGAAGAAGGCGATGATCACGATGTCGATGATCGCGGTCGTCATCTGGAAGCGCAGCGCGGCGGGCGAGCGGCCGTGATAGAGCTGGCGCAGACGGTTGTGAAAGCGCCCGGATGGGCCCTGCGGCGGGATTTCGGCCTGTGCGCTCATGCCATCGCCGCTAGCATGGCTGTCGGCGCAACGTCCAGCGCCGCCGCTGCCAAGTCTGGCAAAAGGGCGGGTCCCGCTCCATCTTGCCCGACATCGCTCCCGAAGCTCTGGAGAACATCATGGTCAAAGCCGTCTGGAACGACGCGGTCATCGCGGACTCCAACGACACGGTCGTCGTCGAAGGCAATCATTACTTCCCGGCCGACGCGGTCCGGTCGGAGCTGTTGACGCCGAGCGCCACCACAACGGTCTGCGGTTGGAAGGGCACCGCCAACTACCATTCGCTCGTCGTCGACGGCCAAGAGAACCGCGACGCGGCTTGGTACTATGCGGAGCCGAAATCTGCGGCGTCCGAGATCAAGGGCCGGATCGCCTTCTGGAAGGGCGTCAAGGTCGGCTGAAGGCTGATCAGGCGGCGCGGCGCAGAATTGCCCGCGTGGCGTAGCCGCGATGCAAAGGCTGCGTCGTGGCGGTCGCCCCATGGGCCAGCGCGACGGCCGCCACCACGGCCGCGAGATCGCCGCGCGGCGTGACGTGAAACAGCGCCAACCAGCGGTTGAGCACCGCCCTGAACGGCGCCGGCAGGCCGGCCTGGTCGCCGAAATCGACGATATGCAACTCGCCGCCGGGCGACAGACGCCGCAGCGCCTCCTCGACCACGCCGCGCCAGGGCGGAATCATCGAGAGCGCATAGGAGATCACGATCCGGTCGAAGCCGGCCTGGCCGAACAGAGCCTGGGGATCGAAACCCGTGGCGTCGGCCTGCTTCAGGACGATGCGCTCGGCCAGTCCCGCTTTGGCCACCGACTGCCGCGCCGTCGCCAGCATCTCCGCCGACACGTCGAGGCCGAAGCAGGGCCGACCCGGATAGGCCTGCGCGATCCTGATCAGGTTGCGGCCGGTGCCGCAGCCGATCTCAAGCACGGTTCCACCCGGCGGGGGGCTGAGCCCGGCGATGAGTTTGTCGCGACCGAGCAGGTAGAACTTGCGGCTGGCGTCGTAGATGTGCCGCTGATGGCGGTACATCGCATCCATCAAGCCGGCCGCGCCGCGATCGGGGGCTGCCGCGCTCACGCCGCAGCCCCCGGCAGCCGGTAGAGATGGAAGCCGCCATAGATCGAGGAGCGGTCGCGCGCACACAGCGCCCGGCTGGTGGCCTCCTCGTAGCGCCACTGGTCGAGGATCTCCGCCGGCACACGGCCCGGCAGCAGGCGCTCATCGGCGGCGGTGCGGAAGATCACCCGCGCGCCCGGCCTGGCCGTGCGGGTGATCTGTGCCCACAGCGCCGTTAGATCGGCATCGTTCATCCAGTCCTGCGCATCGAGCAGCACATAGGCGTCGCAGCTCTTGGCGGGCTGGGCCTCAAGGAAGGCCGTGACGGCATTCTGGTGATAGGAGACGCGGCCGGCGCGCGCCTTCACCCGCTCGAAGTTCTCGCGCTGCAGATAGGGCGGCAAGGCCGCATCGGCGCCGGGTGCATAGCCGCGCCCAAAGGCCTGCCGCGCGAAATAATTCGTCTTCAGGTCGAAGCCGCAGGCGAGCCGCTCCATCCGGTCATAGAGCGCGCCGCGGATGCCGTCGGAGCCGTCGGCAGCCAGCGCCTTGTACTGCGCCGGTGGAATGCCGAGCCCGTAGAGCGAAGCCGGCTGGCGGATCAGCCAGCGCACGAAGGGCTTGTCGAAGACCGGCGCAACGTGCCGCTCGAACAGCACGCGCTGCTCGGCCATGTCACGCGCCTCCAGCATCCGGCGCGGATCGCAGCCAAGCGCCCGGCCGAGCAGATGGCCCGCGCCGATGAAGCGACCGAGCAGCCCGAAGCGATAGACGTTGCGGGCGAACATGCCGATGCGGCGACGCCCGTTGAGCCCCCGCCCCTCCCAATAGCTGCGCGAAGTCGCATCGAGATGCGGCGCGATCTCGCGCTCGTAGAACGCGACGTTGACGGAGGACTCCGCCTGCCCGAAGAAGCGCAGGAAGTCGTCATGGCGGGTCATGCGCGCCAGCGCCGCAAGCTTCAGCTTGCCCAAGGCAATATGGGCCCCATTGAGATCGATCGCGCTGATCTTCGCCGGGTCGCCCGTGAGGTAGGACAGGACGTTGCAGGAGCCAGACGCGATCGCGACGACATGGTCGTCGGGCTTCAGCGCCAGCGCCTCCATGTCGACGATCGGGTCTTCCCAGATCTGCGGATAGACCAGCCCCGAAAAGGCCAGCGTGAACATCCGCTCCAGCACACCCGCCTTCGAGAGCGGTTTGCTGCGATGGACCGCGCTGGTCAGTCCGATAGTGGTCGTGCGCCGAACCGTGCGTGCCGTCTGCGTCACCTGACCCTCGCCCGCCATCAATCGATGGCGAGCCGACTAGTGGAGTCGCGTGACGGTTGGGTGACGACCCGTTACTGCGCGGTAACGCCGGCCGCCTTGATCACCGGGGTCCATTTGTCGACCTCGGCGCGGACATGGGCGCCGAGCGCAGCCGCGCTCTGGCCGGCATCGTCGGGAATGACGCAGCCGAGTTCGAGCAACCTCGCCCTGACGGCGGCATCCTTCAGCGCAGCGCGTCCCGCAGCGTTGAGCCTGTCGACGATCTCCTTGGGCGTCTCCTTCGGCGCGAAGATCGCGTTCCAGCCGACGGCCTGGAACTCGGGCAGGCCGCCCTCGGTGCTGGTTGGCACGTCCTTGGCGACATCGAGACGCTTCGGCGTGGCGACGACATAGGTCTTGAGCTGCGTCAGCTGCGGCACGATGCCCACCGTCTGGTCGCAGACATAGTCGAGCTGCTTGGCCAGCAGCGCGTTCATCGCCGGCCCCGAGCCCCGGAACGGCACCTGCTGTACCGGCGCCTTGATCAGATAGTGGAAGAACACGCAGGTCAGGTGCGAGGTCGAGCCGATGCCGCCATGACCGTAATTGTATTTGGACGGATCGGCCTTCAGCAGCGCAACGAACTCCTGCAGCGTGTTGGCTGGAAAGTCCTTATGCGCCGAGATCAGCATCGGCGTGCCCGCCGTGTTGATGACGGGTGCGAAATCGGTGCGCGGATCGTAGGCGAGGTTGGGATAGAGCCCGACCGAGGCCGAATGCGTGCCGAGATTGCCCATCATCACGGTGTAGCCGTCGGGTGTTGCGCGAGCGACGCGGATCGAACCGGTGGTGCCACCGGCACCGGCGACGTTCTCGACCACGATCGACTGGCCGAGCGTGCGGCTCATATGGTCGGAGACGATGCGGGCGATCACGTCGGTCGGCCCGCCTGCGGCGAAGGGCACGATCATGGTGATCGAACGCGAGGGATAGCTTTGCGCCACAGCGGGCGCGGAGGGCATGGCGAGCGGAGATATGGCAAAGGCGGCCCCAAGAGCCAGGATCAGGCGACGCATTGTGTTTCCTCCAGGTGTTGTTTTTGCCGCGTTGATCGCGGTCTTCGGCAGTTGAAATTCTCTACATGTGTCGCAGGCCTACGCTGTCGATCAGCGGCAGCAATTCGTCGCGCGCCCGGATGCGATGCCGGCGCGCCGACTCTCGGGCGAGCCCCGACAATCCGCGCCGGATCGCGTCGCTGGTGGCGCGATGCTCGGCCTCGGAGGATGGCAGGCGCGGCCGCAGCCGCAATGTCAGCATGCGCGCCCGGTGCGACTGGTCGTTCACCGTCTGGATGATGCGCGCGAAGCGGCCATTGCCGCAGCGCTCGACCAGCAGGCGATGGAACGCCTCGTCGGCGCGGCCCCAGGCAGTCAGATCGCCTGCAGCCAGCGCGCGTGCCATCGCGTCGGTCTCACGGTCGAGATCGTCGGCCAGTGCGATCCGGGCCGGTTCCGGCATTTTCGCCGAAAGCTCGGCCGCCCCGGCTTCGATCGCAATCAGCACCTCGTAGATCTCGGCGATGTCGTGCGGCGCCAGCGCGCAGATCAGGATGCCGCGCTTGGGCAGGATGCGGACCAGCCCCTCCTCCTGCAGGCGCAACGCCGCCTCGTGCACCGGCGTACGGCTGACGCCCAGCCGCAACGCCAGCTCCCCGGCGGAAGCCTGGTAGCCCGGCGCGAAGACGCTCTCGCGGATCGCGTGCTTCAGCGCCGCATAGGCGCTCTCGACGAGGCTCGCGCCCCGCTCGTTCGCCTGCTCGATCGCCTTGCCGCGCGCTGTCATATCGCTCTCCTGCGGACAGGCTATCATCTTCCATGGAAGCTGCAATGCATTCTTGACTTGCAGTGGGATCGCTCGCAAAGACGATCCTGACGAAGGTCGCCGGAGGAGCGCATCATGAAGACCCACCGCATCGCGGCCATCCCCGGCGACGGCATCGGCGTCGAGGTCATCGCGGCCGGCACCGAGGTCCTCGAAGCCCTGGCGAAGCGAGACGGCTCATTCGGCTTCGCCTTCGATCATTTCGACTGGGGCTCGGACTACTACAAGCGCACCGGCCTGATGATGCCCGAAGACGGGCGCGAGCAGATCAAGAACCACGACGCGATCTTCTTCGGCGCTGTCGGCGCGCCCGACGTACCCGACCATGTCACGCTCTGGGGCCTCCGCCTGGCGATCTGCCAGCCCTTCGACCAATACGCCAATGTCCGCCCGACCCGGGTTCTGCCAGGCATCACCTCGCCCCTGCGCTCCGTCTCCGGGCCGGAGCTCGACTGGGTGATCGTGCGCGAGAACTCGGAGGGCGAATATGCCGGCGTCGGCGGCCGCGTCCACAAGGGCTTCCCCGAGGAGGTCGCGACCGACGTCTCGATGATGACGCGCAGCGGCGTCGCCCGCATCATCCGCTACGCCTTCAAGCTGGCGCAGGCGCGGCCGCGCAAGCTGCTGACGGTCGTCACCAAGTCCAACGCCCAGCGCCACGCCATGGTGATGTGGGATGAAATCGCGGCCGAAGTTGCGGCCGAATTCCCGGACGTGACCTGGGACAAGATGCTGGTCGACGCCATGACCATGCGCATGGTGATCAAACCGGGCAGCATCGACACGGTCGTCGCGACCAATCTGCACGCCGACATCCTGTCGGACCTCGCAGCCGCGCTCGCCGGCTCGCTCGGCATCGCGCCGACCGCCAACCTCAACCCTGAGCGCGCCTTCCCCTCGATGTTCGAGCCGATCCATGGCTCGGCCTTCGATATCGCCGGCAAGGGCATCGCCAACCCGATCGGCACCTTCTGGACCGCGACGATGATGCTCGACCATCTCGGCGAGCCGGCAGCCTCCGCCAGGTTGATGCGGGCGATCGAGCGCGTGACGGCCGATCCTGCCTTCCACACGCCCGACCTCGGCGGCAAGGCGACGACGCGCCAGGTGACCGACGCGGTCATCGCCGCGATCGCCGGCGACAACGTCTGAGCTTGCGGCAAACGGCATCGTGAAGCCCAACAGATCGATCGCGGATGCAATCGGCCGCCGCTGACCCCATATCTCTGCTCGGGAGGCGGCTTGGCCGCAGGGACGGGAGAAACGCGATGGGACTGATGAACATGTTCGGCGGCGCACCGGCGACGGAGGAGCATTACCCCTACGAGCTGACCGATGCGGAGTGGCGCGCGAAGCTCACGCCCGAGCAGTACAACGTGCTGCGCGGTCACGGCACCGAGCGACCCGGCTCCTGCGCGTTGAATTTTGAGAAGCGAGCCGGCACCTTCTCCTGCGTCGGCTGCGGCCAGGCGCTGTTCCGCAACGGCACGAAATTTGAGAGCGGCACCGGCTGGCCGAGCTTCAACGAACCGCTGGAAGGCGCCGTCGGCGTCACCGAGGACCGCAAGTTCGGCATGCTCCGCACCGAGGTCCACTGTGCGAACTGCGGCGGCCATCTCGGCCATGTCTTCCCGGACGGCCCGCCGCCGACCGGCCTGCGCTACTGCATCAACGGCGTCGCGATGGATTTCGAGCCCGCGGCCTAACAGCCCACCGGGGCGCGGCCCAGGCCGCGCCCTATTTCGGGATCTCGACCCAGTAGACCGCCCGGTTGGCCGGCGTGCCCGCATGCAGGCAGGCCACCCGCGCCCGACGCCTGCCGTAACCGTCCTCAATCGCGGCGAAAGCGATGTATTCGGTCGCGACGTGTTGCCCACCGATCTTCTTGTCGAAGCGGTTCTCGATCAGGCTGGCGCCGCGCTCGATCCGCACCGCTTTCAGGGTGCCGCCGTCGCGCTTGGATTCGGCAACGGCAAAGCGCTCGCAATCGGCCAGCGGATCGGGAGCCGGACGCGCCTGCGCGGAAACATGTTGCGGAATGGCGACGACCGTGAGGGCAGCCAGCACAGCGGCGCAGGGGATCGGTCGCATCGGCAGGTCTTTCTTGGATCAACGCCCCCCTGACCATGCGACAGCCCCAGCCCACTGACAATGCTGTGGTCGGGAAAGCGCAGAATACAGGCTGGCCCGCGCAATTGCCTTTCGACACCCTATATTGACCGTGAACGAATCACGATCGAGCACGCCAAACATTGTCCGACCACAACACCACTTCCGCCCCCCCGCCCCGCCCCGGCGGCCTCGCCGCGCGCGCGCAAGCCGCGCCGAGCGCAGGCTATCTCTCAGGGCTGAACCCGGAGCAGCGCCAGGCGGTCGAGGCGACGGATGGCCCCGTGCTGGTGCTGGCCGGCGCCGGCACCGGCAAGACCCGCGTGCTCACCACCCGCATCGCCCATCTGATCGCGACCAACCGCGCCTTCCCCTCGCAGATCCTCTCGGTGACCTTCACCAACAAGGCCGCGCGCGAGATGAAGGAGCGCGTCAGCCATCTCGTCGGCGCGGTCTCCGAGGGCATGCCGTGGCTCGGCACCTTCCATTCGATCTCGGCCAAGATCCTGCGCCGCCATGCCGAGCTGCTCGATTTGCGCTCGGATTTCACCATCCTCGACACCGACGACCAGATCCGGCTGATGAAGCAGGTGATCGCGGCCGAGGGCATCGACGAGAAGCGCTGGCCCGGCCGCATGCTGGCGGGCTTCATCGATAGCTGGAAGAACCGCGGCCTCGCGCCCAAGGACGTCGCGCCGGGCGAGGCTGCCGTCTTCGCCAACGGCCGGGGCGGCAAGCTCTACGCCGCCTATCAGGACCGGCTGAAGACGCTCAACGCCGTCGATTTCGGCGACCTTCTGCTGCACTGCCTGACGCTCTTCCGCGACCATCCGGATGTGCTGGCGACCTATCACGAGCGCTTCCGCTACATTCTCGTCGACGAGTATCAGGACACCAACACGGCGCAGTATCTCTGGCTGCGCCTGCTCGCACAGGGGCGCCGCAACATCGCCTGCGTCGGCGACGACGACCAGTCGATCTATGGCTGGCGCGGCGCCGAGGTCGACAACATCCTGCGCTTCGAGCACGATTTTCCGGGCGCGGTCGTGATCCGGCTGGAGCGCAACTACCGTTCGACCGGCCACATCCTCGCCACCGCCTCCAAGCTGATCGCCCGCAACGAGACCCGCCTCGGCAAGACCCTGCGCACCGAGGACGAACTCGGCGAGAAGGTCACCATCACCGGCGCCTGGGACAGCCAGGAAGAGGCGAGGCTGATCACCGACGAGATCGAGGCGATGCAGTCGAAAGGCGAGAACCTCGCCGAGATTGCCGTGCTCGTGCGCATCTCCGCGCAGATGCGCGAGCTCGAGGAGCGCTTCGTCAAGACCGGCGTGCCCTATCGCGTCATCGGCGGCCCGCGCTTCTACGAGCGCGCCGAAATCCGCGACGCCATGGCCTATCTGCGCTGCGTCGTCTCGCCGACCGACGATCTCGCTTTCGAGCGCATCGTCAACCTGCCCAAGCGCGGGCTCGGCGACGCCGCCATCCAGATCCTGCACAATCACGCCCGCGCCAGCCAGCTTTCGCTGCTGCAATCGGCCCGCGCCATCGTCGAGAGCGACGAGCTCAAGCCCAAGGCCCGCACGAGCTTGCGCGAACTGGTCGAGGCCTTCGGACGCTGGTCCAAGCGCGCCGAGCATATGCCGCAGGGCGAACTCGCCGAGCTCGTGCTGGAGGAGTCCGGCTATACCGAGATGTGGCAGAAGGACCGTTCGGCCGACGCTGCCGGCCGTCTGGAGAACCTGAAGGAACTGGTGCGCTCGCTCGACGAGTTCCCGGACCTGCCGTCCTTCCTCGAACACGTCTCGCTGGTGATGGACACCGATTCCGGGGATGCCGCCGCCCGCGTCTCGATCATGACGTTGCATGGCGCCAAGGGGCTGGAATTCGACACCGTCTTCCTGCCGGGCTGGGAGGAAGGCCTGTTCCCCAACCAGCGCGCGCTCGACGAGAGCGGCCGTGCCGGGCTGGAAGAAGAACGCCGCCTCGCCCATGTCGGCCTGACCCGCGCCCGCAAGCGGCTGAAGCTCTATTTCGCCTCGAACCGCCGCATTCACGGGCTCTGGCAGTCCAATTTGCCGAGCCGCTTCATCGACGAACTGCCCGAAGAGCATGTCGAGGTCGTGCAGGCGGCGTCCAACTACAGCCAGGGCGGCTACGGCGCCTCGCGCTTCGACCGCATGGAGAGCTTCGGCTCCAGCTACAACACGCCGGGCTGGCAGCGCGCGCAGGAGAACAAAGCCAAGGGTGGCGGAGGCCAGGGCTTTTCAGAAAGCGGCAGCGGCTTTGGCGGCTCGCGCCAGCGCGGCGGCCCGATGCTGATCGAAGGCGAGCTGACCGCGAAATCATCAGGCAGCTCGGCCTACGACACAGGCGCCCGCGTCTTCCACATCAAGTTCGGCAACGGCTCGGTCGCATCCGTCGACGGCAACAAGCTGACGGTCGATTTCGACAAGGCCGGGCGGAAGATGGTTCTGGATAGTTTTGTGCAGAAGGCGGGGTGAGCGGTGACGAGCGCAGCCGAAATGCCGATGCGCTACATGCTGGATACCAATTGCTTCAATCGGATTCTGGACGGCCAAATTCGGCTTTGCATTCCTGACGGCGTGACATTGATCTGCACTGGCGTCCAGAAGGACGAACTTGGCCGCTGCAAAAGGCCAGAGCGCAGCGAAGCGCTTCTCAACGTGTTTGAACAGATTGATCCGAGCATAGAACTGGCCGCGAGCTTCTGCTTTGACATAGAAGGAGCTGGCTTTGGTCAAGCACATTGGAACGACGGTAGCGGGCGGTTTAGTCGGATGCTTGCGCGGCTCCAGGACTTGGATCTCCAGACGAAGAAAAAGCCCAAAGATCCTCGAAATCAGATCAGAGACATCGTCAACGCCGAGACGGCATTAAAAGGTGGTCTGATCTTTGTAACTACGGACGAAAACCTAGAAAAGGTCTTTATCGAGTTCGGCGGCAGCGCGCTGAAATTTCAGGATTTTATCACGCGAATGGATACCCGATGACCCATTACGTCGCCGTCATCGAGGACGCAGGCCCCGACTTCGCCGTCGGCGTCTGGTTTCCTGACCTGCCCGGCTGCTTCTCGGCCGGCGACACGCTCGACGAAGCGCTGGCGAACGCGGCAGAGGCCGTCGCCCTCTGGTTCGAGGACATCGAGAAGGAGGGCCGGACCGTTCCGCGCGCCCGCACCCCAAGCGAACTCAAGGCCGATCCCGAGATCGCATCCGACATGGCCAAATACGCGATCGCGCTGATTCCGGCGCCGGACGTCGCCCTGCAACCGGCCGCCGAGTAGCCAACGAACGTCGCGTCATCCCGGACAAGCCGCGAAAGCGGCGCCCGGGATGACAGCGTGTTTCCGGACGCAACCAGCGCCCTCACCGCCCCTCCCTCGCCTTGAACGCCGCCCGCGCCGCCTCGACCTGCGCGTGATAGGTCTCCGCCCAGACCCAGACCCCGCAGAAGGCGGCCGTGAGTTCGCGCCCGATCTCCGTCATCGTGTAGTCGACATGGGGCGGGATCACCGGATGCACCTTGCGGGTGATCAGCCCATCGCATTCCATCTGCCGCAGGGTCTTGGTCAGCATCTTCTGGCTGATGCCACCGACGATCCGGCCGACCTGCGTGAAGCGCAGCGTGCCGTGCTCCTCGAGCGCCTCCAGGATCAGCATCGTCCACTTGTCCGCAACCTGTCCGATCACGTCGCGCACCAGCGCCTCGACGGCGGGGGTGATCTCGGGATGCGCGAGCCGGCCCTGCTCCTGCATCGCCGCGACGGCGTCGCGTATCATCTGCATTTTACACTCTCCCTTGGGTGCCTATAGAACTTTTTAGTGCCTTCTTTCGATCGGAGAGCATCAGCCCTAACTGTGGTCCGCGCAACCAAGAAAGGGCATTGCGATGAACATCACAGGCAACACCATCCTGATTACCGGCGGCGGCTCGGGCATCGGCCGCGCGCTTGCGGAAGCACTTCAGGCCAAGGGCAACACCGTCATCATCGCCGGCCGACGCGAGCGCGTGCTCAACGCGGTCACGCAAGCCAATCCCGGAATGCAGTCGATGCTGCTCGACATCCAGGACAGATCCGACATCGAAGCCTTCGCCCGCGATGCTGTCGCACGCTTTCCGGCGCTGAACGTCGTCATCAACAATGCCGGCATCATGAAGCCGGAAACGCAGTTGGACCTCGCCATCGCCGAGGAGACCATCGCAACCAATCTCCTTGGGCCGATCCGGCTGACGGCCGCGCTGCTGCCGCATCTGCTGGCTCAGCCGCACGCCAGCGTCGTCACCGTCTCGTCGGGCCTCGCCTTCGTGCCCATGGCCGCGACCCCGACCTACTCCGCGACCAAGGCGGCGATCCATTCCTGGTCGATGTCGATGCGGCATCAGCTCAAGGGCACGTCGGTCGAGGTCGTCGAGATCGCGCCGCCCTATGTGCAGACCGAACTCCTCGGCGCGCACCAGTTGACCGACCCCGACGCCATGCCGCTCGCCGAGTTTACCGCCGAGGTCATGGCGATCCTGGAGGCCGCCCCCGCCTCCGGGGAGGTCATCGTCGAGCGCTGCAAGCCGCTGCGCTTCGCCGAGCAGAACGGCAATCTGGCTGAGGTCTTCGGAATGGTGAACCGCCAGCACTGATCGGCAAGGAACCGGCGTCATGGTCGGGCTTGACCCGACCATGACGCAGCGTCCGACACGGCGGGCCATGACAACCGCGGGCCGGCCTGCTATCCCCCGCCCATGCGTGAAGGTCTCCTGCCATCGACGGTCGCCACCGTCCTCGAACTCTCCACCTCGGGCGAGAAGGCGCGCGCGCTGACCGAGCTGCTCGGCGAGGTCTTCGATCCCACGGAGACGGCGATCTCGGCCTTCGAGATCGAGACCGGCGTCACCACGCTGTCGCTGAATGCGCCTTGGAAGGTCGAGATCTATTTCGCGGCTCATCCCGACGAGGAGGCCGTGCGCGACATGCTGCGCGGAATCGTCGGCGATGTCATCGACAGCACGCCCTTCACGACGGTGAACCAGCAGGACTGGGTCGCGGCCAGCCTCGATGGGCTCAAGCCCGTCCGCGCCGGCCGCGTCCTCGTTCATGGCGCGCATGACCGGGAGGCCGTGCGGATCAACGATGTCGGCATCGAGATTCCCGCCGCGCTTGCCTTCGGCACCGGCCATCACGGCACCACCGCCGGCTGCCTGCTCGCGCTCGACGCCGAACTGAAGCGCCGCCGCCCGCGAAACGCCATCGATGTCGGCACCGGCACCGGCATCCTCGCGCTGGCGCTCGCCAAGCAGATCAAGCGCAAGGTCGTCGCCGGCGACATCGACTTGATCGCCGTCGAGGTCGCCGCCCACAACGCCCGCGTCAACCACGCGCCGCACGCGCTCGATCTTTATGTCGCGCCGGGCCTGCGCCATGCCAAGGCCGACCGGCCCGGCCATTTCGACCTGGTCTTCGCCAATATCCTGGCTGGCCCGCTGAAGCGCCTCGCCCCCTCGATCGCGCGCGCGCTCTCCCCGGACGGAACCGTCATCCTGTCGGGCCTGCTCGGGATGGACGTCGCCGGCGTCGTCTCGACCTACCGGCATCAGGGGCTTTATCTGTCCCGCCAGTCGCTGCGCGAGGGCTGGGCGACGCTGGTCATGAAAAAAGGCGGCGCAGCCCCAAGGCCACGCCACCTTCGATAGTCAGGAGGTCATTCGCGCCGCCCCGAGGGACGGAGCGAGCCTTCGCTAGGCCGAGGCGAATGGCGCGCCGCACGAGAACCGGAGCGGAGCGGACATGAGGTCCGTGAGCACCGGAAGCGCAGCGCGGCGCGTCAGGCGCCCGGCATAGTAGAAGGAGCGCCCGTCCTGCTCAGAAGCCGATATGGCCGTACTTGGCTTCGGCTTCCGCCTGCATCGAGCGGGCGTCGTGCCAGACGGCGGAGGTGAACTTCACGGCGTCGACGATGGTCTCGTAAACATGCTTGATCATGGCGATCATGGTCTTGGTCCTCGAAAGCCGCAGGATGGTCCGGCGGCGGGAAAGCGAAAGAGGCCCTGGCGCGTGCCGCGCCAGACAAGGCGACGGCTCAGCGGTTGAACGGCAGCGCGACGTCGGTCGAGATCGTCGCGGCCGATAGCCCACCCAGAACCGTCTCCGACTCGTTGATCAGGAAGGAATGGGCACGCAGTTCGCGAAGCGCCGAGCGGCGGCGGCTCTCGATCATCGCGGCGTAGAGACGCGGCCAGAAACCCTGGCCATCGGAGGTCGTCGCCTTGGTAGCAGCGGTCTTGGCGGTCTTGGTCACCTCGGTCGCGGACAGGACGGAGGCGTCGTTCAGTACATAGGTCATGGGGATCCATCTCCTCAATCGAAACGAAGGACAGTCCCGGTCGCTTCCTCGTTCTCTTATGCAACCAAAGTGGTACGTCTTCGCAGTTGCGAAAAGGTGATTTCGCAGATGCGAGATATGCACACAACGCATGCATCCGGCGTGTTTTCGTTAACGATTGCTAAATTCGCATAGCAAAGAGGCAACCCGCCTCATTTCTCAGCGCGACGAGGCGCTCCGAAAAGCATGATGGAATCCGGTTTCGGACTAGCCATCGCCGCAGGGAGCCGCGACGATGCCTGAAATCGCCGAAAACTGGACCGTCCCGATGCCTGAGTCGCCTGCCCTCGCCCACCCGGCCTGCCGCTTTCAGTCCTTCTGCGAGCCCAGCGATCCCGCCCAGGTCGCGCCGCGCGTTGCTGCATTGCGAAGCGCGCTCGCGCAGCAGGGGCTGGCGGGCTTCATCGTGCCGCGCGCCGACGAGCACCAGGGCGAATATGTGCCCGCCCACATGGCGCGCCTCGCCTGGCTGACGGGTTTCACCGGCTCGGCCGGCAACGCCATCGTGCTCGCCGACAAGACGGCCCTGATCGTCGATGGCCGCTACACCATCCAGTCGGCCGAGCAGACCGATACGGCCATCGTCACCCCCACGCGCATGGAGGAGATGCCACTGGACCGCTGGATCGAGGCCAACCTGCCGGCTGGCGGGCGGCTCGGCTATGATCCCTGGCTGCACACGGTCGATGGTGTCGCGCGGCTGGAGAAGGCGGCGGCGGCGGCGGGTGGCACGCTCGTCGCGGTCGGCGCGAACCCGATCGACGCGCTCTGGACGGATCGCCCGCCCGCCCCGGTCGCGCCGGTCAAGGCGCACCGCGCCGACTTCGCCGGTGAGGACTCAGCCAGCAAGCTCGCCCGCATCCAGGAGGCCCTGACAAAGGCCAAGGTCGATGCGCTCGTCGTCTCGGACCCGCATGCGCTGGCCTGGACCTTCAACATCCGGGGCGGCGATGTCGAGCACACGCCACTGCCGCTGGGCTATGCCATCATCCCGCGCGACGGCCGCCCCACCGTCTTCCTCGCGCCCGAGAAGGTCACCAACGAGGCCGGTGACGCCATCGGCGCGGTCGGCGAGATCGCCCCGCCAGCGGCTCTGGAGACGAAGCTTGCCGCGCTCGGCGCCGCCGGCGCCAAGGTGCGGCTCGATTCGACCACTGCGGCCGCCGCGCTCGCGACCCTGATCCGGCAGGCCGGCGGCACGGCCGAGGCGGGCACCGACCCGATCGCGCTGATGAAGGCCCGCAAGAACGAGGCTGAGCTCGCCGGCGCGCGCACCGCCCATCTGCGCGACGGCGCCGCGATGACCCGCTTCCTGACATGGCTCGCGCGTGAAGCTCCGGGCGGCCAGCTCACGGAGATCGACACGGTCGTGGCGCTGGAGGCTGAACGCGCCAAGACCGGCCTGCTCAAGGACGTCTCCTTCACCACCATCGCCGGCGCCGGCCCCAACGCGGCGCTGCCACATTACCGCGTCACCGAGGCGAGCAACCGCAAGCTCGAGCCTGGCATCTTCCTGGTCGATTCAGGCGGACAATATGAGGACGGCACCACCGACATCACCCGCACGGTTGTCGTCGGCGAGCCATCAGACGAGATGGCCGACCGCTACACCCGCGTGCTCAAGGGCCACATCGCGATCTCGCGCGCGCTCTTCGTCAAGGGCACCTCGGGAGCGCAGCTCGACGCGCTGGCGCGGCTGCCGCTCTGGCAAGCCGGGCTCGATTTCGATCATGGCACCGGCCACGGCGTCGGCAGCTATCTCTCCGTGCATGAAGGGCCGCAGCGGATCTCGAAGCTCGGCACGACGCCGCTGGAGCCCGGCATGATCCTCTCCAACGAGCCCGGCTACTACAAGGAAGGCGAATACGGCATCCGGATCGAAAACCTGATCGTCGTCGAGGAGCGCGTCATCCCCGGCGGAGACCGCACCATCTACGGCTTCGAGACCATCACCTGGTGCCCCTATGAGCGCGCGCTGATCGCGCTGAAGCTGCTCGACGACGGCGAGATCGCCTGGATCAACGCCTATCACGCCCAAGTCTGGAGCAATCTCGCCGCACTCGTCGAGGGTGAGGCGAAGGACTGGCTGGAGAAGGCGTGCCTGCCCCTTTGAAACCCGCATGGCCTGATCGACCTTGAAGCGACATGTGCAAAGGGAATGCCCGACACAACATTTCCTATTCGTCGCGCGCCTGTCACATGGCAACGATTATGCACCGGCTACCGAACAGGAGATGCCCGATGCGAGACCTGCCACGCGACGCCCATATGTTCCTTGCCGCCCTCGCCTTGGCCACAGCGGGTTTGTGGTGCTGGCTCGGCGGCATCATCTGATGCTGGGCACATGCCGCCACACACCCAGGATGTGAAATTCGATTGACACAACTATAAGTAGAACTACCGTTCCCATCTATCGTTTCGCGGGGGCGGCAATGATCAGGCATTCCATCTGGATCGCATTCGGACTTCTCGCAGCGGGCTGCGTGCAACCACCATCGATAGACACCAGCCCGCTCAGCGGAGGGCGGGAGCTGCGGCCCGCTCGCGCCGGCATTAATGTCGGATCGCTCTATTTCGCCCGCGAGACCGCGACCAACGACGCCTCAAAACCCGTCAATCTGGAGCGGCTCTGCGAGGTCACGCTTGAAAGACAGGCGATCCTGCCCGTCGAGGTCAGGCAGGCGGATCTCGATCTGACCTACAAAATCGACGCAACGGGCGCCGTCAGCGGCATCAAGAACATCTTCGTCAATGTCGGCCTGGCCGGCAATTTCAACGACCATTTCGAATACAAGCTGACCAATGTCGTCGATCGCAGCATCAGCTATCAGGAGGCCGAGACGCTCTTCAATGACCGGGCCTTCAGACGGGACTGCAGTTCCTGGCGCTCCAACATCTCGCGCGAGAACTGGGCCCGTTATCAGGTCCTCTCGATCAAGACCGGCGACATCGTGCTCCAGCGCAAATCCGACATCGGCGGCTCGGCGGACATCAAGGCCAAGATCGCCGTCGCGGAACCGGCGCTCAAGGCCGCCCTGTCGCGCCAGTACAACCTCGCCGTGAGCGGTCGCGGCATGGTGATCGCGGTCAATCCGATCATCCGGGAGTGAGATCAGGCCAGAGCCCGCAAACCCACCACCGCCGCGACGCCGACCGCAACCACGCCCAGCAGCGGCAGCCGCGTCGCGGCCAGCGCCGCGAACGCGGCAGCGGCCGTCTCGGGCCAGCCGGTCGCCAGCGCGCTCGGCGCGATCACGGCTATCAGCACGGCCGGCGGGATCGCGTCGAAAGCCGCCTGCGCGCGGGGAGACAGGTCGAGCCGCCCGGCCAGGGCCAAGCCCGCGATACGGGTCGCATAGGTCGCGATCGCCATGCCGAGGATGGCGAGCAGCGTGTGCGGGTCGAGCGTCATGGCTGGGCAGCCTCCGGTGTCGCGGGCTTCGCCTCGCTCTCGCTGCCCGCCGCGATCCAGGCGGCGGCCAGCCCGCACAGCGCGCCGGCCAGCACATGCCAGGGCGGACCGATCAGCCGATAGGTCAGCGCCGAGGCGAGCCCGGCCGCAGCCACCGTCCAGAAGGTCACCCGCCCCTTCCAGAACGCCGCGACGAGCGCGATAAACAGGGCGGTGAAGGCGAAATCGGCTCCAAAGCGGCGCGGATCGCCCAGTGCCGCCCCGACGATCGCACCCAGCGTCGAGGTCGCGATCCAGCACGCCACGAACGGCACGACCATGCCGAACCAGTAGGCCGGCGTCAGTGCATGCGTCCGCGCCCGCTTCTCCGCCAGCGCCCAGTTCTCGTCGGCCATGAAATAGAGGCCAAGCCATATCTGCCACCGCGAAAAGCCCTGCAGCTTGGGAACCAGCGATGCACTCATCAGCACATGCCGCGCATTGATCAGCAGCGTCGAGAAGATCAGAGCGCCGATCGGCGCCGGCGTCGCCCACAGCTCGACGGCCGCGAACTGGGCGCCCCCTGCGAAGACCAGCGCCCCCATCACCAGCGTCTCCAGCGGCGAAAGCCCCTTGCCCGCCGCGAGCGCGCCGAACAGCAGGCCGATCGGCACCGCCGCCAGCATCGCCGGCCAGATGTCGCCCAGGCCCCGCCGGGCGTCATCGAGGCCCCGCCGGGCGTCCTCGCGTAAGGTGGACATCGCAGATCGGCCTTCAGGAGAGATGAGCGGCGCGAAAGACGCCGGGCGTCACGCCGAGCCGCGCCTTGAAGGCGCGCGTCAGATGCGCCTGGTCGCAGAAGCCGGTGGCGACGGCGACCGCCCCCGGTGCCTCGCCGCGGCGCAGCCGGTCGCGCGCCCGCCGCACCCGGACATCGACCAGGAAGGCATGCGGCGTCAGCCCGGTCTGGCGGCGGAAGGCGCGGATCAGGTGATGGCGCGGCAGGCCGACCAGACCCGCGATCTCGGCGAGCGACAGCTCTTCGTCATGACGCGCCTCCATCAGGTCGCGCGCCCGGGCGACCGGCCCGGTCTCGGCCCCCATGGCGCTGACCGCCACCCCGGCATGGTGCACGAGGCAATGGGCATAGGCGCGCAGCAGCAATTCCTCGGCGCCCAGGGCCTCGCCGCCGACTCCGTCGCGGCCGGCCTCCATCGCACGGTGGGCCCGCGACAGCAGCGCCGCGCCTTCCGGGTCATGCACGCAGGCTCGGGGGAAGAACGGTGTCGCGCCGCCGTTCCAGCCGGCCAAAGACAGGGCGATCTCCTGCATCAGCGCGACCGCCGGATAGGTCATGCGATAGCTGTAACCCGCGCCGACCGGCTCGCCGTCATGCACTTCGAGCGGGTTGATGAAGGTGACGTCGCCGGGCCCGCCATAATGCCGCTCGCCCCGCACGCTCCAGGCCTCGCAGCCGGTCTCGATGGTGCCGACGACATAGGTGTCGTGGGCATGGGACGCATAGGCATGGGTGGCGAAGGTCGCGCTCAGGCATTCGAGATTGTCGAAATGCCGCGCCAGGAAGAGTTCGGCCCGCTCGCCCGTTTGCAGCGGCCGGATTCCGAATGTCTCGCTTTGGCTGACGCTGTCCATGGTGCGAGGTTAGACCGGTTCGCTCTCCGGCTGTCTTGAAGAAAAGTGATGGGGGTGATCAGTCCGGCGTCGTCCCGCCGACCAGATCGAACCAGCCGGCCTCGTCGATCACTTCGACGCCATGCTTGGCGGCGTCTTTGAGCTTCGATCCCGCGCCGGGACCAGCCACCAGCAGATCCGTCTTCGAGGAGACCGAGCCCGCCACCTTGGCGCCGAGCCGTTCGGCCATCGCCTTGGCCTCGTCGCGCGTCATGCGTTCCAGCGCGCCGGTGAAGACGACGATCTTGCCGGCGACAGGGCTGGCCGAGGCGACCGCCTCCAGCGGTTGCGGCGTCACCTGGGCCAGCAGACGGTCGAGCAGTTCCTGGTTGTGCGGCTCGCCGAAGAATTGCGTCAGCGCCTCGACGACGGTCGGCCCGACGCCGTCGATCGCGTCGAGTTCCTGCCGTTCGGGCGAGGATGCATCGGCCGCAGCAACCCCGGCAGCACGCAGCGCCTCGAACGAGCCGTAATGCCGCGCCAGCAGCCGCGCATTGGTCTCGCCGATATGGCGGATGCCGAGCCCGAAGACGAAGCGGTTGAGCGGGGGGCTCCTGCGCGCCTCGATCGCCTCGAACAGCTTGGCGACACTCTGGGCGCCGAAACCCTCCTTGGCCTTGAGCTTCTTCAGCGGATTGGCGCCATCGCGCGCCGCGAGCGTGAAGATGTCGGCCGGCTCCTTCACGGGCAGGTCGGGATCGGCATGGAAGAATTCGATCTGCTTGTCGCCAAGGCCGTCGATGTCGAGCGCATCGCGCGAAACGAAATGCTTCAGCCGCTCGACGGCCTGCGCCGGGCAGATCAGCCCGCCGGTGCAGCGGCGCACCGCATCCTCCTTGCCGGAACGCGGGTTCATCTCCCGCGTCGCATGGCTGCCGCAGGCCGGGCACAGCGTCGGGAAGACGTAAGGCTTCGCATCGGCCGGGCGTTTGCTCAGATCGACGCCTGCGACGCGCGGGATCACGTCGCCGGCGCGCTTGACCGTGACGGTGTCGCCAACGCGGATGTCGGGCGGCTCGCCGTCGCGGATGCGCTCGCCCTTGGAATCGAAGCCGCGGATATAATCCTCGTTGTGCAGCGTCGCATTGGTCACGACGACGCCGCCGACCGTGACCGGTTTGAGCCGCGCGACAGGTGACAGCGCACCCGTGCGTCCGACCTGGATCTCGATCGCCTCCAGCACCGTCGTCGCCAGTTCGGCGGGAAACTTGTGCGCGATCGCCCAGCGCGGGGCCCGCGAGACGAAGCCCAGCCTGGCCTGCAGCGCGAGATCGTCGACCTTGTAGACCACGCCGTCGATGTCGTAGCCGAGCGAGGCGCGCTGGCTCTCGATCAGCCGATAATGCGCGATCAGTTCCGCGACGGTCTCGCAGCGCTTCATCAGCGGGTTGATACGGAAACCCCAGCGCCCGAAGGCCTCGACCACGCCCGATTGGGTCTGCGCCGGCAGGACCGGCATCTCGCCCCAGGCATAGGCGAAGAAGCGCAAGGGACGCGAGGCGGTGATCGTGGCGTCGAGCTGGCGCAGCGAGCCTGCCGCCGCATTGCGCGGATTGGCGAATTCGGGCAGCCCCTTCTCGCGCTGGCGCTCGTTGATCCCCGCGAAATCGGCATGTCCGAGATAGACCTCGCCGCGCACCTCGGCGATCTCCGGCACGTCGGGACCGGCGAGCACCGGCGGAATCTCGGCGATGGTGCGGGCATTGACCGTGACGTCCTCGCCCTCCTCGCCATCGCCGCGCGTCGCGGCATGCACGAGCGCGCCCTTCTCGTAGCGCAGCGACAACGACAACCCGTCGATCTTGGGCTCGGCGGTGAAGGCGATCGCCTCGTCTTCCTTGCGGCCGAGGAAGCGATGCACACGCTGCGTGAACTCGGCGACCGCCTCGTCGGAAAAAGCATTGTCGAGCGACAGCATCGGCACGCGATGCCGGATCTTGGCGAACTTGCCCGCAGGCCGCGCCCCAACCTTACCGCTGACCGAACCCGAGGCCTTCAGCTCCGGAAACGCCTCCTCGATCGCGACCAGCCGACGCCGCAAGGCGTCATAGGCGGCGTCACTCATCGTCGGCGCGTCGTTCTGGTGATAGGCGATGTCGGCCGCCTCGACCGCGACCGCGAGGCGCTTGTGTTCCACCCTGGCCTGGCGGGCTGTCAGGTCGGCGACGGGGATGGGCTCGGACTCGCTCATGGCCTTCTCATAGGCGACGAGCCGGTGTCGTGGAAGGTCAGGAGCGGACCAAACTCCCCGGTCGCGCTTTCGTTTTTGCAGACCCTGCGACAAACGACCGATTCGCGCCTATAGTGGTCACGCTGGGAATTGGAAGCTCGACGTCTTCAGGCCGTTGACCCAAGGATCGCGTCAAGGGCGAAGGCGAACCGGGCCGCTACCGGGAGAAACGCCATGGCCGACATCGACAGCCACCTCCACGACGTCGCGAGCGCCGCCCCCGCGCTGCCGCGCATCCGTACGATCACGACGCAGGACCTGCGCGACGCACTGGCGCGCGGCTGGGAGGATTTCAAGGCGCAGCCGAGCCATCTTGCCTTCATCGCGCTGATCTATCCGATCGCCGGTGTGCTGCTGGCGCATCTCACCGTCAGCTACAACATCTTCCCGCTGCTCTTCCCGCTGCTCGGGGGCTTCGCGCTGCTGGGCCCCTTCGCGGCGATCGGCCTCTACGAAATCAGCCGACGACGCGAGCGCGGCCTCGATTCAAGCTGGGAACACGCCTTCGCCCTGCTGCGCTCCCCGGCGATGGGCGCGATCGCCTTGCTCGGCGCCATGTTGACCGGGCTGTTCGTCGCCTGGCTGTTCTGCGCCTGGTTCATCTATCGCACCCTGCTCGGCCTGCCGGCGGATGTCTCGACCGTCGATTTCCTGCGCGCCGTCTTCACCACCTTCGACGGCTGGGTGATGATCGTCGTCGGCAACTCGGTCGGCCTGCTCTTCGCGATCCTGGCCTTCTCGATCTCGGTCGTCGCCTTCCCCCATATCATCGACCGGCGGGTCGACGTTCCCACCGCCGTGCGGACCTCGATCGCGGCTGTCGAGCACAACCCGCGCGTGATGATGGTCTGGGGCCTGATGGTGGCGGGACTGCTGGCGCTGGGCTGCCTGCCGATGCTGGTCGGGCTGATCGTCGTCATGCCGGTCCTCGGCCACGCGACCTGGCACCTCTACCGCAAGGTGATCGACGGCTGAGGCCCACAGCCCCCAAACGGAGCCCTGCCAGGGAACATTCGCCGGCAAGCGCGGTTCCCTTGGAGTTAGCGACATCACTCATTTGCAAGCGGGCCCACAGGCCCGCTCACAGTGCGGGGGCTCTTGCCATGAACAGCATCATCTATCTCGTCGGCCTGGTCGTCGTGGTCCTGGTCATCCTGTCCTTCCTCGGCCTGCGCTGAGGAAGGATCAAGAGGCACCTCTGACGATCAGCCGCGGTCGTCGCGGCGCGGCTTCTTGCTCTTGAACGGCTTGGCCGCGGGGCGGGCGTCGCCATCGCGCGAGGCCGGCTTTCCGGCGAACGGCTTGCCCGCGAAGGGCTTCCCGCCGCCGGATTTTGCCGCTCCGAAGGGCTTTGCGGCCCCGAAAGGCTTTGCACCGCCGGCATAGGGCTTCTTGTCCCCATAGGGCTTTTCGCCATCGGACTTCGGCCCCGGCCTGAACGAGACGTTCGGGTCGGAAACGTCGCGGTCGCTGCGAACGGGATCATAGGCCTTGGCAGCGCCAAAGGGCTTGGACTTGCCCTCATAGGCCTTCTTCTTGCCCTCATAGGGCTTCTTCTCGCCCCCCTCGTAAGGCTTGGCCTCGTAGGGCTTCGGCTCATACGCTTTCTTGGCGTAGGGCTTCTTCTCGCCGCCCTCATAGGGCTTTTTCTCGTAAGGCTTCTTTTCGTAGGGCTTCTTCTCGTAAGCCCGGGCGGGGCGCGCATCGCCTTCGGGCTTGGCGTAAGGCGCGGGCACATGACTCGCCTTCTCGGCGAAGGGCTTCGCCGGGCGGCGCTCGTCCTCGCCCGTCACAGGCTCGATCACGATCTTGTCGCGGTCGACAGCCTTGGCCAGCTCGTAGAAGCGCTCGGCCACATCGGCATCGATCTCGACCTTGGTCTCCTTGTCGAAGATGCGGATCGCGCCGACCTCGTCGCGCGTGATCTTGCCGCGGCGGCAGATCATCGGCAGCAGCTGGCGCGGATCGGCGCCATCCTTGCGGCCAATGTTCAAGCGGAACCAGACCGTGTCGCCGCGCGGGCCGGACTTGTGCCGCGGCGCGTCCGAACGGGGGCTGTCCTCACGGTTCTCGCCGAAGCGATTGCCTTCGCGCGGCGCATAATCCTCGCGGGCCCGGGCCGGGCGGCGCTCGTCGCGCGCGAAATTGGGATCGCCGACCTCCTCGGAGGCCGGCAGGCGGGCGCGGTAAATCCGCACCAGCGCGGCTGCGATCTCGTTGACCGAGCGGCCGGCGACCAGAGCCTCAACCATCGCGGCGTCGACCTCGCCGGGCTCGCCGGTCAGGATCGGGTCGTTGAGCAGCCGCTCCTTGTCCAGCGCGCGGATTTCGTCCTGCGTCGGCGGACCGGCCCAGACGGCCTCGACCTTGGCCTCAGCCAGCAGCATCTCGGCCTTGCGGCGACGCGACGCCGGCACGAGCAGCACGCTGGTGCCCTTGTTGCCGGCGCGGCCGGTGCGGCCGGAGCGATGCTGCATCACCTCCGGGTCGTTGGGCAGTTCGGCATGGATGACCAGCGTCAGGCCCGGCAGATCGATGCCACGCGCGGCGACGTCGGTGGCGACGCAGACACGCGCCCGGCCGTCGCGCAGCGCCTGCAGCGCCGAGTTGCGCTCGCTCTGCGAGAGTTCGCCCGACAGCGCCACGGCGGCGAAGCCGCGCTCCAGCAGGATCGCCTCGAGATGGCGCACCGCATTGCGGGTGTTGCAGAACACCAGCGAGCACGGTGAGTCATGGAAGCGCAGCAGGTTGACGACGGCAAGCTCCGCTTCCTTCGGGTAGCACCGGATGGCGCGATACTCGATATCGGCATGACCGCCGGGCGTGGCGGCGACCTCGATGCGCAGCGCATCGTTCTGGTAGCTCTTGGCGAGCTGGATGATCGCCTTGGGCAGCGTCGCCGAGAACAGCAGGCTCTGGCGCTCGGCCGGCGTGGTCTTCAGGATGAATTCGAGATCGTCGCGGAAGCCGAGATCGAGCATCTCGTCGGCCTCGTCGAGCACGACGGCCTTGAGCGCCGAGACGTCGAGGCGATGGCGCTCGATATGGTCGCGCAGGCGGCCGGGCGTGCCGACGACGATATGGGCGCCCTCGTCCAGAAGCGCGGCCTCGCGGCGCGGGTCCATGCCGCCGACGCAGGCGATGATGCGGGCATTGGCGTGCTTGTAGAGCCAAGCGAGCTCGCGCTGGACCTGCAGCGCCAATTCACGCGTCGGCGCGATGATCAGCGCCAGAGGCTGGCCGGCGCGGCCGAAGGCCTCGGCCTCGCCCAGCAGGGTCGAGCCGATGGCCAGACCATAGGCGACGGTCTTGCCGGAGCCGGTCTGCGACGAGACGAGCAGGTCCCGGCCGGCGGCGGCGGCCTCCAGCACGGCGCTCTGCACCGGCGTGGGATCGGAGTAATTGCGTTCGGCGAGCGCGCGCGCGAGCGGCGGGCTCGAGGTCAGAAAGGACATGGGGTGTCGGGCCTAAGGGTTGCGGCGCGGGATCGGGAGACGGCGCGGGATGTCGGGCGATGGGCGTAAGCGCAGCCATCGATTGAACCGGCTCTTAGCGCAAATGACGACGAAAAGAAACCGTTGCGGCAACCGGCATCGAAAACGCAGCGGCTCGCCCGGTGATCGCCCTTGACGACTCAGCCCGGTCGCGCGATTTCGCCGCCCCTGACAGGAGAGCGGCGCGGATGCGGTTGGCGATTGTTGCGGTGTTGATGGCGATCGGTGCGACGGCCCGCGCCCAGGATGGCGCGCATATGATGACGCTGGCGGAGGTCAAACAGCGACGGGCCGAACTGGCCGGCCTGTTCGTCCGGGTCGAAAACGTCACGATCTCCGGCTTCTCGATGTCCCGCGGCGGCCTCGCCAGCGACACCAGCGGCGGCGTCCACCTCGACGACGACGGCATGCAGCCCGAGACGATTTCCTATCTCGAGCGCAACTGCGCTCGCACGGGCGCGACGGCGGTGTCAGCAGGATGCCGCGGTGCACTGGAATTTACCGTTGCCGGCACACATGGCGCCTTCACCATCAACGACGCGCAGTTCATTCCGCAGAACTGAGGCGCGCAGGCAAGGACCTGCGCGATCACGGCCGCCTCGCTTTACCCGCGCACCCCGGCCGCCTCCAACAACCGCCCCGCAGCCGCCCTCGCCTCTTCCGTGATGCTCGCGCCGGCCAGCATGCGGGCGATCTCCTCCCGCCGCGCCTGATCTTCCAGGGCCGTCACCCGCGTCACGGTGCGCGACGCCGCGTCGCCCTCCAGCGCCGATTTCGCGATCAGGAAGTGCTGGGCGGCCTTGGCCGCGACCTGCGGGGCATGGGTCACGGAAATCACCTGGACCTTGCCGGCCAGCCTGGCCAGCCGCTCGCCGATGGCATCCGCCACCGCGCCGCCAACGCCCGTGTCGATCTCGTCGAAGACCAGTGTCGGGGCCGAGCCGCGCTCAGCCAGCACGACCTTGAGCGCCAGCATGAAGCGCGAGAGTTCGCCTCCTGAGGCAACCTTCATCATCGGCCCCGGCCGCGTCCCCGGATTGGTCTCGACCCAGAACTCGACACGGTCAAAGCCCTCGGGACCGCGCGCGCTGCCGTCGCTCTCGACCTTGGTGATGAAGCGCGCCCGCTCCAGCTTCAGCGGCGGCAGCTCGGCCTTGACCGCGCCGTCGAGTCTGGCCGCCGCCTGATGGCGCGCGATCGAGAGCTTGCTCGCGAGCGAGACGAAGGCGGCCTCGGCCTGCTTCAGCTCGTCCTCGAGCCGGCCGAGCGAGGTCTCGCTTTCGTCGAGCGCTGCGAGATCGCCCGTCATGCTCTGCGCCAGCAGGTCGAGCCCGTCGACGGGAACATCGTATTTCCGTGCCGCGCCGCGCAGCGCAAACAGCCGCTCCTCGACGCGCTCCTGCTCGCGCGGATCGTACTCGGCCGCGCGCATGCCGGCCGACAACGTCTCGCCCGCTTCCTCCAGCGCGACGATCGCCGTGTTGAGGGCCGCCAGCGACGGATCGATCAATTCAGGCGCCTGCCCGGCCCGGCGCTCGAGCCGGCGCAGCACGGCCGAGAGCGCGGGAATCGGCGAGCCTTGCCCGCCCACGGCCTCATGGGCGTCGATCAGGTCGCGCGCGACCTTCTCCTTCTGCATCATGCCCTGGCGCTGGCCGGCCAGAGCCTCCTCCTCGCCCAGTCGGGGCGCGAGCTTGCCGAGTTCGGCGACCGCATGGCGCAGGAAGTCGGCCTCCTTGCGCGCGGCTTCCACCCGGATGCGCTGCGCCTGCAAGGCCTGGCGCGCACGCTTCAGCGTCTCGCTGGCGGCCGCAACGGCTTCAGCCTGCGCCTCGAAGCCGCCGAAGCCGTCGAGAATCATGCGGTGCTGGGCCGGATCGGTCAGCGCGCGGTCGTCATGCTGGCCGTGGATCTCGACGATCGCCGCCCCGATCATCCGCAGGATCTGCACGCTCACGGGCTGGTCGTTGACGAAGGCGCGGGTGCGCCCGTCGGCATATTGCACGCGCCGCAGGATCAGGTCGCCATCAGTGTCGATTTCCTGCGCCTGGGCGAGCCTGCGCGCGCCATGGTCGCTGGCCAGATCGAAGACGGCGCTGACCTGCCCTTGCGTCTCGCCATGCCGCACCAGCCCGCCATCGCCGCGCCCACCCAGCGCCAGCGCGAAACCGTCGAGCAGGATGGATTTGCCGGCTCCGGTCTCGCCGGTCAGCACGCTCAAACCGTCGCGAAACGTCAGATCGAGGCGGTCGATCAGGACGATGTCGCGTATCGACAGTTGGACCAGCATGGCACTCAGCGCAGGCTCAGGAAGCGGGGCATGCGCGGGCGACCCTCGTGCAGAGCGGCCTAGATCCGGCCGCCGAACCCGACGATACCGGTCACCACGCGCGAGAAGCCCTGGAAGGCGCGGCTGATATAGGAGCCACGATCCTCGCGCGGCTGCAGGCCACCGCTCTCGAGCAGGACATAGGCATCCTTGTACCACGGGCTGTCGGGGAAGTTGTGCCCGAGCACGGCGGCCGCGGTCTGCGCCTCGTTGGTGATGCCCAGCGCCATGTAGGCCTCGGTCAGGCGCATCAGCGCCTCCTCGACATGGCGGGTGGTCTGGTACTTGATGATGACGTCGCGGAAACGGTTCACGGCACCCGTATAATTGCGCTTCTCGAGATAGAAGCGCCCGACATTCATTTCCTTGCCGGCGAGCTGGTCGCGCGCCACCAGGAGCTTCTCCTTGGCATCGAGCACATATTCCGACTTCGGATAGGTCGCGATCAGATGCTCGAAGGCGGCGATGGCGAGCTGGGTGCGCTCCTGGTCGCGCGTCGCGTCCGGGATCTGGTTGAAATACGACATCGCCATCAGATACTGCGCGTAGGCGGCATCGGGGCTGGCCGGGTTCTGCGCGATGAAGCGCTTGGAGGCGGTGATCGTCTCCTCCCACTTCGACGCCTGGTAATTGGTGTAGGCGGCGAGGATCAGGCCCTTCTTGGCGTAGGGCGAGAACGGCGCTTCCTTGTCGATCTCGTCGAACTTCTTGGCCGCGCCTTCGCTGTCGCCGTTCTGCAGCCGGGCAAGCCCCTCATTGTAGAGCTTGTCGGCCGGAACGACGTCCTTGACCTCGGGCTTGTAGACCTCGGGCCGGTCGAAGGGGTTCAGCGCTGAGACGGTGTCGCAGCCGCCCAGCAACAGGGCCGTCCCGAGGAGCAGGGCAGTGCCCTTCCACATCGATTCGGCGCGCTTGGATGTCGGGTTGTTCAGCCGCATGACGCTCACGTCGTCCGTCCTCTTGTCATCGTCCCCGCTTCGTGGGGATGCATGCCTTACCTCAGACGCCGAAGGCGCGCCACTGCCGAAAGCACAAGCCCACGGCGGCAGACGGCGTCTATTCGACAGAAACCCGGCAATAGGAAGGCGCGAGCGACAGGACGTCGTCCGCGAGACGTCGTCGGCGGCTGCGCTCGGTGCGGAGTTTATCAGTGCACGTCCGGAGCAAAGGCCGCCGGAGCGGACGCTGCCATCTGGACGGCGCGCGGCGTGGCGTAGACCGGCTGTGCCTCGACGATCGCGTAATTGGCACGGTCGGCGAAGAGCGCCTCCAGAATGCGCACGTTCAGGCGATGGCCGCCGCAGTAGGAACGGAATTCGCCCTGGATCGGATAACCCGCGAGCGCGAGGTCGCCGATCGCGTCGAGAACCTTGTGGCGCACGAATTCGTCGCCGTAGCGCAGGCCCTCGGGATTGATCACCTTGTCGTCGCCGATCGCGACGGTGTTGTCGAGCGAGGCGCCGAGCGCGAAGCCCGCCTTCCAGAGCTGCTCGACATCGCGCATGAAGCCGAAGGTGCGGGCGCGGGAAATTTCCTCGACATAGGCCGAAGCCTCCAGGTCGAAGACCTTGCGCTGGCGACCGATCACCGTCGTGTCGAAATCGATCTCGACATCGAGGCGGAAGCCCGCCTCGGAGGGGACCAGCTCGGCGAAAGCGCGGCCGTTCTCGACGCGAACCGGCTGCAGGATCTTGAGGTAGCGCCGCGAGGCGGACAGGGCGACGATGCCCGTCGCCTCGATGGCCGACACGAACTCGGCGGCGCTGCCGTCCATGATCGGCATCTCGGGACCGTCGATCTCGACCAGCGCGTTATCGAGACCGAGCCCCGCGCAGGCCGACATCAGATGCTCGATGGTGGCGACGGAGGCCGAGGCGCGATCACCGACGACCGTGCAGAGCTCGGTCGCACTCACCTTGGTGTGCTTGGCGTGGATCAGTTGGGCAGGACCGTCACCCTCCCCCTTGCGGAGGAATACGATGCCGGAATTGGCGCTGGACGGCTTCAGGCAGATCGTGGCGGGAGCCCCGGAGTGAACGCCGATACCGGTCAGGGACACAGGGGCGCGCAGGGTCGTCTGCCGATCGAAGCTCATTCCGGTATCCAATCCTGATCGCGAACGGCGCCGTCTCATGTGCTCACACACAGAAAGGGCTGATCGTCGGCGATACCTCTGAAGCGTGGAGAGGCGCTGAAGCCCGACTCCGGTATCCCGTGGTGCAGCTGCAACATAAGCTTTTGGAGCAGGCTCACAAAATCACGCTTTCTTACGCTCTGTTACAGCCCGGGGCTACCGCATGGCGCCCCGCATCAGATTGGAATCGTTAGATTTTCAGACATGGAAAAACCCCGGCGCTCGAAGCTGCGCCGGGGGATGTTACAAAGCCGTGGAAGCGGGTTTCCGCCTCAGGTCGCCTGCCGGCGCAGGAACGCCGGGATCTCGAGATGATCTTCCTCGCTGGCGCGATTCGGCGCGGAGCGGCCGAGCTGGTCGAGCTGACCCTGCGGCGGGCGGGCGGCAGGCGGAGCCGGGCGGCGCATGTATTCGGCATGGGCTGCGCTCGGCGCCTGCGGCATCGCGGGAGCCGGCGGGGCCTGGCGCGCCGGCATCGGCTGCGACTCCTGCGTCTCCTCGTCCTTGCGGCCGAAGCCCACGGCAGCGAGGCGCTGCATCAGCGACATCCGCTTCTGATCGGCCGGGCTCGGCGCGGCAGGACCAGCCTGCACGCTGCGATTCGCGGCGATCTGGTTCTGCGCCGGCATCGGCAGGTCCTCGATCCGCGGCATGCGCGTCGGGCGCACGGAACGCTCCGGCATCGGCGGAATGAAGCTGTCCTCCAGCATCGGGGCCGGCTCATGCTGCATCATCGGCTCGGGCGCGGCGGTCATCACCGGGCGCGGCTGGGCCGGCTCGATGCGGATACCCTCGGACAGGCTGGCGCGGATGTTGGTGTCGCGGGCCTGGGTGTCGCGAGCCTGCGTGTCGATCGAGATCGGCGTCCGCATTTCCATCGGCTGCTCGACGGGGGCCTGAGCCGGCATGACGGGAGCCTGGCGGGCCGGGGCAGCCGAGCGCAGGCGCGCCTCGGCCTTCAGGCGCTCGGCGACCTGCGCGATGCGGGCGTCGGTCTCGTCCATCTCGGCCTGGGTGGTCTGCGGCTTGTCGATGCCGGTCGCCACGACCGAAACGCGCACGATGCCTTCAAGCGATTCGTCGAAGGTCGCGCCAACGATGATGTTGGCCTCGGAATCGACCTCCTCGCGGATGCGGGTGGCGGCCTCGTCGACCTCGTAGAGCTTCATGTCACGCCCGCCGGTGATCGAGATCAGCAGGCCGCGCGCGCCCTTCATCGAGACATCGTCGAGCAGCGGGTTGTTGATCGCGGCCTGGGCCGCAGTCAGTGCGCGCTTCTCTCCCTGCGCCTCGCCCGTGCCCATCATCGCCTTGCCCATACCGCGCATCACGGCGCGCACGTCGGCGAAGTCGAGGTTGATCAGGCCGGGACGGACCATCAGGTCGGTGATGCAGGCGACGCCCGAATACAGAACCTGGTCGGCCATGCCGAAGGCGTCGGCGAAGCCGGTCGTCTCGTTGGCGACGCGGAAGAGGTTCTGGTTGGGGATGACGATCAGGGTATCGACCGCCTCGTTCAGCTCGCTGATGCCGGCTTCCGCCATGCGCATGCGGCGATGGCCCTCGAACTGGAACGGCTTGGTGACGACGCCGACCGTCAGGATGCCCATGTCGCGGGCCACCCGGGCGATGGCGGGAGCCGCACCCGTGCCGGTGCCGCCGCCCATGCCGGCGGTGATGAAGACCATGTGCGCGCCCGCCAGATGGTCGCGGATCTCGTCGATCACCTCTTCGGCGGCCGCGCGTCCGACTTCCGGCTGCGAGCCGGCGCCGAGACCCTCGGTGACCTGGAGGC